>JAABUK010005620.1_pt1 | contig 19323 bp, 21 predicted proteins | sample 5559141 | NCBI WGS metagenome assembly JAABUK01 (sample SAMN10711869, study PRJNA513367) | rock metagenome | isolation source: Antarctica rocks | place: Antarctica: Victoria Land, Pudding Butte nord | collected 2016-01-03 | reverse complement strand
TGAGAAAAATCGATAGACTAACGTTTTCAACCTTTATTCAGCTGAAAATGAAACATGACTATTTCAAGAGCTATTTGCATAGATTATCAGAGAATAATTCGAACAAATGCTATGAAATATGCAATGCGAGGCAAACGTCGAAGCATTTACTGCTGAACTGCAGACATTATAGAGCAGAGCAGATAAAGCTTAAGGAAAAAGCTCAGCTCAAAAACACAGACACTATATTGACACTGTTCATCATCAAAATTGAAAGAATCGCAACACTAAAGTATTTGAAAAATACTCGAATTGCAACGAGAAAATGACTATTAGAAACGAAAGAGTAGAACGCGAAGAGTGTGAAAGAACAAAGAAAAACGAGAGTACAATGACGAGGGTTGAGAAAGAGCATTTGTATGCGCAAACTATTGATGTGATTGATCAACGAGAAGATATAAAGCAGCGACTTTGGCCAGGTTACATGTAACTTAGCATACATACAGCGTCTAGACAGTATCATAGTCATAGACTGCATGCACTTAATGAAGAAATAAAAAAAATAAAAAAAAATAAAAAAAAAAAAATTTCTTGCTCATTTTATTTGAGTGTGTGCTTTTTTAAGAAACTCAACTTTCAAGACATCATAACAGTTAATTGCTTGCACAAAATCTCATCTTTCAATTTTTTGAATCAGAATTATTCTCATCTTAGAGACTTTCTATCTTTCATCACAATCAGATAACAATCTCAATTTGAGCTGTGATCATCAAGATCAATCTTTCAGCTTCAATTCACATCAGTCTAGAATTTTACATTCTGCAACTTTATCTCACTTTTTATCTCTTATTACAATCAGATAACAATCTCAATTCAAGCTGCAACTGTTAAGATCAATTATTCAGTTTAAACTTACATCAATATAGAATTCAACATTCTGCAATCTCATCTCATTTTATCATTGTACATTCTACAATCTCACTGTTTCTTATTGCTTCTTCACATTTAACAACTTAACATCATTTTACATCATTACTTTACATCTTTCAACAAACATCTCATTATAATGTTCAAAGAGAAGTTCAAAGTGACATTAACAGATAAAGATGTAACAACTGATGTTATGTATTACACATCTTGAGTGATGAAGCTTGAGAATGATAATTTCACTATCTTCATCTCAAATGATGAGAAAATGATGCAGAAAACAGATTTAGCTGAGCATTAAAGCATTAAATCTGTCATCTTTCAAGCTAAGATTATTTTCAAAATCAATGAAGTAGTTGAATCAGCAATTGATGCATTTAATTCTTCAAATGAGAATCTTTACATTACTTGCAAGATTGTGATGAAGATCTTGATGAACTGAACATTCAGCATTCGCTTCAACATTAAATTACATCAAGTCACATCATTGTTATTCAAGAACTGTCTTTCTTTTCACAACATCTTACATAACTGAGTCTTTCACTTACATTCAAATTCTGACATTCACGAAGTTATTGTTGTGAACTATTCAAATATGTCTTTGTTGCATACTTCTTATTTCAAATTCATGTTTTTCATATATAACATCAATGATTCAAAGATCAAGAATTTGCATCAAGATGAATGAATGATTCTTCTTGAATTTATCTTCAGATTGATTTCAACTCATACTCAGTCAATTCTGCTTGAAAATCATGAAGATTTATCAGTTCTTCAGAATATAAAGAACACACTCAAAAAAGTCTTCAATTTGTTAGAAGATTGCACAGTTAAGCTGAAGATCTTCATCTTGATGATTGAACAAGATACATTTCTGAATCAGTATTGAAAATTCAACAGTAGCATCAGAATAAAGCGAGACTTTTCAGTGTTCAACATGTGATTCAGTCAGTTTAAAAATCACAAGCATATTATTTAAGTAAAACAAGTGACTTCAAAAAAGAATCGTTCAACTATTTATCTGTCATATCAATGCACTTATCACAATGATAAGAAGTGCTAACTTATTGAAGATTTCTTTAAACTACAGTTAATGAAGACACAGCGAGCACTGATTACGAAGACTCAGACATTACTCTGCAAGTTGCATGCACTCATCACATTTGCAAGAACAGACAAAAAGTATGTTAATTTGCTGCATCTTTTCAATTGTTTTGATTATCAATTTGACTTGAAGAATCACTTTGAAATGCAGATCAACAATGACAAGTGAACTGCTATCATTCTTGTCAAATTGTTTATTTTCTTCAATACAACAGATGTGAGCGTAGCTCTTCATTGCTTTCTCATCAAGACAGATTAAAGCTTGATTGAGTTAAAGTCAATGTTCAATCTTCATGAGCATGAGCAACAGAATGATGATAAACAAGTACTTTAGTATTGTCTTTTCAATGCATCAAATGTGATCTCAGTTCATTTAATCATGTTCAACAAGCTTGACAGAATCAAAATAGCAACAATCAGAATTCTCAATTCTGCTCATATTAATGAGAAATATTATGAATACAACGATCGCTTTCGCGATATTATACTGAGTCAGAATCTTCATATCAAATTCACATCAATTCTTTTTAAAGACTTGAATCTTTCAACTACTTTTGCTGAATGAAATATTGAGCTGAATAAGTCTCAGATGTTGATCATGCAATATTTTCAGAATCTCTTTAATGATTTTGATCTTATCAAGAAATTCTTTGAGATCGAGAAAACACTGATGAATGTTATTATCACAATGCTACTTTTAAAGCTGAGCAAGAAAGTCAAAGTGCTGAATTCATTCAATAATACAGCTGATACATTCATTCTTAAACTGAATAAACAGCTTCAATGATTGAAAAACAAAAACATCATTTTGATGAATAAAAAGATCATTCATTTTCACTTGCAGTTCACTGAACATCAAATAATCACTCAAGACAGTTACACATCTCACTCAGTAAACAATGATCTCGCTCGACAATGATGAAATGTCTTTCACAAGTTATTTAATGTCTTTTATGATCAGCTGACACATTAAATTATCGATCAGAGCAAGAAGACTTTACATGACATTAAAGATTATTGATACAAATTGCATCAGATTAGTCTTGATACTTTGCTTTTAAAAGTTACAAGTTTGAACAATCATTCAATGAATAAGACGCAATCTCAGAGTCAACAGAATGAACAGAGTGATAAGCAGCATGAGACACAAGATTTTTCAATTGTACAAATCAATAATAAAGAAGTTAATATGACTTATGAAGATTTCAAGAACAACAAGAATTCATTTGATATAAATTACAAAGATCTTAATCTTCATGTTACACGTCAACTCTTGAAGCGAGATCACGAATTTAAACGTTGTATGCTTCAGAGAATTATTAATGTCAAGCTCAATAAAATGAACAATGAGATTGAGCGTGATACTGTTATTAAGACTTTCTGCTCATACTTTCAAAGAATCAAGATGAAAAAAACTCTTGACATGAAAGATCAAGAAGTCTTTCAGCGCATTGAGATTGAACTAAGTATGAATATTCTTGAGCATGACGTGAGTGCTGTTGTTTGCACACTGATCAACTTCAACATTACTATGCTAAAAAAATTCAAAGAAAATCATACTGTTATTCAGAAAGTTGCAAAAGTCAAGAATGCAAAGATTTTTATTGCTATGATTCACAGCAATAATTCAATGCATATGTTTGATGATGATGAGCAACTTCGATTGATAAAAAAAGACATCAAGAACAATTGCTTCACGCATTATATAAACAAAAGTTTATTCAAACATTTGATTATACTTGAATATTCTCATATGCTTCTCACTAAACAGTATTGTGCAATTCTCATCATAGATGACATCATATTCACTGTTTGATACAAAGTTCAGATGTAATTCTCAGTTGACTCTTCACTTTGACTCAATATGACTATTGCAATCATTGTATTAAAGAGTTTTTGCAAAATAGAATGATCATTGACATTTCTCAACGTCAATAAAATCGACATAAGAATTGATGCATTTCAGTTCAAGCAGAATGAGATTGAAGTCATTGTAGCAATCAAGCTAGTCAAGATCTACACTGAAGTCAAGATATCTGTCAAGAACATCATCATTCTCACGAAATATACTGCACAAGTTCAGCTACTGAAGAGAAGTTTAATCTCAAACTTGAAAGTTCAAAATGTTGAAGTGTACATGATTGATTTTTTTCAAGACGAAGAAGCTTCTGTCATCATTTTATGTATGATGAAAATTAAGAAACTTGATTTCATGTCTCAATTCAATCATCTTCTGACTGTTTATAATCATGCTTGCAACTCATTTGTTATATTATGTAACTATGATAAATTTCAGCACAATTACGCTTGCAATCTACATATGATACAACATGTTCAAAATTTGTTCTTGATCAACAAAGTCTATGAGAAATACTTTAGTCAACAAGAATTCATCGATTTCATGAAAACAGAGCGTCAATTTCAAGAGCAAGAATCACAATGAAATGAGAACAAAGCTTGATATGCAAGCGAAGATCAAGCAACAAATCTCTCAGAAGAGTAAGAGCATCATCAGAATGCAAGCGAAGATTAAGCAATAAATTTCTCAGAAAAGCAAGAGCATCATCGAAACACAAGCGAAAATCAAGCAATAAACTCTGCAGAAGAGCAAGAGCATCATCAGAATGCAAACAAAGATCAAGTAACAAATTCTGCAGAAGAGTAAGAACATCATCAGAATGCAAGCAAAAATCAAGTAATAAACTCTGCGGAAGAGCAAAAGCATCATTGAAATGCAAGCAAAGATCAAGTAACAAACTTCTTAGAAGTGCAAAAGCATCATTAAAATGTGAGCAAAAATCAAGTAATAAATTTTGCAGAAGAGCAAAAGCATCATTAAAACATAAGCAAAGATCAAGCAATAAACTTCTCAAAAGTGCAAGAGCATCATCAGAATGCAAGCGAAAATCAAGTAATAAATTCTGCAGAAGAGTAAAAGCATCATTGAGATGTAAACAAAGCTTCTGCAGCAAATTTCGCAGAAGAGCAATGTGATAATCGAGTTTACTAAATGAATAGACAAGATCTACAAGAGTGATATGACAATGTGATATTCTAAGCAGACACAGAATGAATATATTTTATGATAGAGTTAATTATTAAGAAGCTCTCGATAACTTGAGAGAATTGATCAACTATAGAGAGTTTGTCAAGCATTGTCAAGTCGAGCATGACATAACTCATGACATATTAAGTTGAAGATATGACGTAGTTTAAATGATGTCTTGACAAAGTCATAAAGTTTCAGAGCTAACTCAGATCTGATCTTTGACTCAGTCTTTGACTTTAACTTCTGATCTAATCTTTATGTGTCAATTCATCATGACAATTGTCTTCTTTTTTAAGTGAGTTCATTCTTGATCTCAATAATTAATGTCTTTGTTTAGTCTGATAAATGATGACGCGTACTCATTAATTCATTTCAGAAGCTCTCGATAAAAACCTTCAAATCTCTGTGAGAAAATAAGAAAAAGAGAAACTTTTGATTGAATAATGATTCATCTTCAATTATAATGCATATAGATGACAGTGTAAATAGTATATGTAATGTGTAGTTAATGTAGATGACAGTAATGATGATGTGTAAATAGCACATAGACATTGTTTACATTTCAAGTAAATGATGTGATTGAGATGATAAAGCATAGACAAGAGTGAATAATAATTGTTGTTTTGTTTATCATTCTTTCAGTTCTTCTCAACTTTTCATTTTCTTCAACTTCATTCTTTTTCAATCATGATCATATTTTTATCATTATATGATTACTTTTGACAAACTTTGAGTATATCTGTATCATAAGAGTAAGAGATCTAAATCATGAGTCGTGAATATGCAGTAACGCTCAAAAAGAGTTGTAAGATGATGAAGTTGACTGATGCTTAAGTCAAGATCATTATAAAAGTAAGTGATGTCACACTTGAGATTTCACGACTATTACTGCAACTAACAGTATCATAAGTTTGCTTAAAAGACATTGATCAAGCATGTTGATCATTATGCTGCTGATGCTGAATCACTCATGATGATGCAGACATCATTAAATTCTGATCGAAAGCTTATCACTTCTACTATTCAAACTTTTGAGTACATCTTTGCTATCAAAGAGAAAATTTGAAAGTTGATGAGAAAAGAAATGATCACTGATGCTTCGTCAATGATCTTGTTGAACTCACAAACTTCGCGAAATTGAAAAACAATGATAAGATTCACTTATTCAACTTCTTGATGTTGTTACTGATGCTTTTCAGCTGTCAATGATTGAAATAAGCAAAAGAAGTGTTGCTGATCTTGAAGCTCTAAATAGAATGATTTGTATAAAGTGTGCTTGAGTTTTACACATTAAGAATAAAGCATCGCTGTGTGACATCATCTTTCAGAAAAAGACAATGTACAAGAAGTATGCTCGCTGTGCAAGTAATGAGAGTTTCTGTGTTGCAATGAGTATACTTATATGATACGTTTGCTAAACACTCATGATTCAATGTTTAAATTCTCGACATCTGCATTTTGACTGTCAATGAATTCTTTCATCTGCAGAAAATTTATGATAGTGCGATTGAGAATGAAGAAGAAAGCGTCGCTCTGAAGACATTCACTGCTCATCAGAAAATTCTTTACAATAAATTGATGACAACGACTCATGTAAAGAGTCATCTTGAGAAGATTCACAAACTCAAGTCTTTAAAAATTCAAAAGCTCATTCTCAAAGAGATGATGATTGTCAATGACATTGTCAAAGAAATTCTGAATGTAAAGCGCTTTGCAATATATTCAATCTCAATTATATATTGTTTTATCAATGTTTCTAATTGTTCTGATATATTTTAGCATAATCTGTTGTCTTTCAAATCTCTGTCTTCGCGTCTCAATGTAAATCTGACAATGAAAGAGAAGAAGAAGTTAACAATCTTGTTTCATGTGAAAGATGTTTAATGAAGTGATGATTGCATGATGTTTGTTGTATCATGATGATTACGCTTTCTTGTTGAGCGCGTTTGAGTGTCTTTGCACTTTTTTCTTCTGTTTGTTGATTTACATATGTGATCATCTCATTAGAGAACAAAACTATCATAATATAGTAATTCTTCTTTTCTAATAATGAGTTTATGCTTGAAAGTAGACTGATTGTTGAGTCAAGTTTTAAGTTAACATTTTGAACTTGAATCGAGATTGAGTCAAATTACTCACATTTTCAACTCAATTCAAGTCGAGTTGCTTATATTTTCAACTTGACGCGACTCGACTTGACTGAGAATTGAGTCAACTCGACTCAACTTGTCAAGAACTTGAGCTTGACGTTAAGAGAGTTAAATATAGAAAATTTTCCGGTTTTTAACTTTTGCATTATCTTTTGACATTATCTTTTAATAGAAAGTCATAAAGAGAAACATGAAGATTGTTTGATAGAAAGTCATAAAGAGAAACATGAAGATCATTTGATAGAAAGTTATAAAGAGAAACATGAAGATTGTTTGATAAAGAGTCATAAAGAAAAACATGAAGATCATTTGATAGAGAGTCATGACGAGAAACATGAAGTCATGATGAGAAATATAAAGAAAAACATGAAGAGAAACATGAAGAGAAACATGAAGAGAAGCATAAAGAGAAACATAGAGAGAAACATGAAGAAAGTCATGACGAGAAACATGAAGAAAAACATGAAGAAAAACATGAAGGAAAAACATGAAGATTGTTTGACTTTGATAAAGAGTCATGACGAGAAAACATGGTAGAAAGTCATGAAGAAAATCATGAAGACTGTTTAATCAAGCTATTTACATTTATCTAATATCTTGTTGAATCAAGTCGAGTTTTTGAGTTGAATTATCGAGTCAAGCTTCTCAACTCGACTCAAGTGCTTGAGTTCAACTTCTCAACTTAATTCAACACTTTTTCAAAAATCTTTCAATTCAACTCAACACTTTTCAAGTCGAGTACTTGACTTGAACTTGAGTACTCGACTCGATGCAATCAGTTTACTTGAAAGTGAGTGATTATGCTTTTCGCTTACGTTTCAGCCTTGTTTTGAAAGCTTCTATAAGCTTCGAGACATTTTTCATATCTTCGCTCAATATTCATTGATTATATTCAATGAGATATTCTTTTCATTGTATCTTATAATATAAGATTCTCTTTCTTTTTCACTTCTGTAAAATCTTTTCTATCTTTCATTCTTGCTCATCATCAATAAACTCAAGTACAAAATAATCAAGTATAGAGTCATCATTTAGTCTACAATTATATGACTTTAAAAGAAATACATGAAAGACAGAATGAACTCTATAAATGACTGAAAGATCAAGATGATACATCTGCTTATTTATGAGTTTCTGTATATGAAAAAACTTTATCATCTTATTTGATAACTTCTTGCTTGACTTCTTCTGCTTCAGGTTTTTTGCTGATAGCATGACTAAATCATCAACATTAAAGAACTTAGACTTATGTTTTTGATTATAGTACTTTGCCTGAGCATCAATCACATTTTGTCATTATTTCATCAACGTGTTTTGCACATTTTGCAGCATTTCAACGCGTTCTTTTGCTGCTGATACTTCTTTTTTCATAGCATCGTTCTTGATGCATATGTCAAAGATTGACTTATAATCATACATGACTTTAAAGAAGCTACAGCTCAACGAAGAGTGCTTCATCTGATGATACATGAACTCAACTATGAGTAGAAGCGTAGCTCAGTTGTCTTGTTTTTCTGAACAACATACTTGTAGATAATGTTTCAGCGTTTGATTCTGTTATTCTGTCTGATCATCTGTTTGTGAATGAAAAGCAATGCTTAATCGTCGTTTCATCTTAACATGATAGCAGATCTTTGATCAGAACACATTGATAAATAGACTATCTTTATTGATAATTATATTATTCAATATCTCATATTTTAAAGCAATCTTCTTAAAGAACAACTTTGCTAACTTTATGACAGTCAGAATCTTCTTTGTAAACAAATAATGCATCATCTTCATGTAGTAATTGACTATCACAAGAATCAAGTCATACATCACTTCTTTTCATTTACTAGACGACAGATCTGTTATGAAATTCATAGTGATTTCTTTTCATGAATCTGTAAATTGAGACAACGATCTCAACTCATCATATGATAGATGATGTTTCATCTTTACTCTTTGACAAATGTCACAAGTATTTATATACTCTTTGACATTCTTGATCATACTTTTTCAGTAATATTTGCAATTTAATAGCTTGCTGATCTTGTCAGCATCAAAATGTCTTGCTAACAAATTATCATGATGACGTTTCAATAGCTTTTCTCTGACAGAAAAATCTTCTGAAACATACAATGATTCATTGTACTCTATCATTTCTTGACTATTCAATGTTCAAGCTTCGACATCACTCTTTTGTATACTCATTATTTCGTCTGCTTTTAGTCTCATAGCAAATTCATTTTCTTGCTGTAAGATCTTGATGAGCTTGACTATGAATTTATTACTGAAGTTGTATATCATTTCATGAATTGTCAATACTTTGACAATTGCATGTGAAATGAGTTGTTTGCAATCAACAGTTTCAGCAACAAAATTAAGCTGTTTCTCAGCTACGTTGCAATCTCTATGAGTCGATGTTTCATCATCATGTCTTCTCAAGTTTTCAAACTCAGATCGAGAAATTCTATTTCTTAAGAAATGTACTTCATTTAGATGCATCTTTTGCATTGCTAAAGTCATGACTCTCAGCAGCATACTTCTGACATGCATTGCTGAACTTGTACTTGTGTTTTCACTGACATTGTGAACAGACATCTTCTCGACTTCATTAATCACTCATGTACAGTAAATTTCATCTTGCGATCTGTCTTCAACATGTTTCGCTGAATATCTTCGTTCACTGACATTGTGAACGAACGTCTTCTCAACATCATTAATCACTCATATTCATCAGTGAGTTTCATCTTGCAGTCTGCTTTCAGCATGTTCTGCTGAATATCTGTTCATACTTATACTGTGAACGAACGTCTTCTCAACATTGTTAATCACTTGTATACAGTATAATTCTTTGATCACTACGAATATAAAGCTATTTAAGCTTTCTATTCTAGTCAGCTTTCGCTGCAGAATGAGCAGCAAATGATTTGCAGAAATGTTCTCACTCTTATAGTCAGATCATCTTGATGACACATTGATTGATCTTGTTTTTTCTGATCTATGTGCTATTTCAAAGTTGCAAATCAACAATCTCATGATTCATCTGACTTGTCTTTTATTTAGCTCTTGAATGTTCATAAAACTCTTCAGATTATTATGATCAGTCAGAACTTCAACAGTATGATAACTGTTTTTCACATAGTGTCGTCAGTGTTTAAACATCACTACTATGACTAGAAGCTTCTGATCATGTATCTCATAGTTTCTTTCAATATCTATCATCATTCTGAATCAGAATGCAATCAAATATCACTGATCTTCGTCATTTAACTGAGACAAAATACTTGCAACTGCATAATTAAACGCGTTGATCTCGATGTGTATATGTTGCTCTGAGTCAAAGTGTCTTAGTATAAATGCTCTCATAAAAACGTCGCGAAGCTGATTAAAAGCTTGTTTCGCTTCGTTTAATCATATGAATGAGCTCATTTTTACATCTTTTACACTATCTCTCAGCAGTTTTGTTAAAGACTTTGCTATCTGAGAGTAGTGATGTATAAAATGTCGATAGAAATTGACGAATTTCAGAAAAACTTGTATTTTTCAATACATCTTTGATCTGAATCACGTTTTGATGATGTTTATTCTACTTGAATTCATTGAAACACTCTTGATGAATATGATAAATTTTAGAAAGTTCACTTTAGTGATGAAGAATTCACACTTCTTTAAGCTAGCATATAGCTTGAACTTTCTTAGTCTCTTCAGAATCTGCTTCACGTAATCTACATGATCAATCTTCTCTACAAAGAAGATTAGAATGTCATTCAGATAAACAACACAAAAGTTATTTAAAAGCTTTGTCAAGATCTTATTAATATAAGTTTGAAAGATGACAGATGCATTGATCAAATCAAATGACATAATCATATATTTGAAGTGATTGTAACGAGTACAAAACGTCGTCTTTCACTCATCTTCACATTGAATTCTGAAATGATGATAAACGTTCTTCAGATTTAACTTAGTAAACTGCTTGACTTTACTGAGTCTGTCTAAAGTTTCACTAATTAAAGACAGTGAATGATGATTTTTGACAGTGATCTTATTTAAATCTTGATAGTTTATGCATAAATGAAGACTATCATTCTTTTTGAGAATGAATAAAATAAATGTGTCAGTCAAGCTGATGAAGTGCTTAATTCATTCTTTTACTAAAACATCGTTTAAATACTGTCTTAAAATCATTAACTCTGTGTTCAACAAATTATACAATGATTCATATGATGATTCTGCAGTGATTTCAATTGCATGATCATGTTCTTCATGCAAAAACAGTTTGTTTGCATTCTTTGTTGAGAATACATCTTCGTACTCTTTCAATTCAACAAGTAAAGTCTGCGTTTCAAGTGCATTTGTGATACAACTTATTGCATTATTCATTGTTTTCACTTGATATTCAATGATTGACTCTTCGACAACGTTGATCATGACAAGAGTATACACAGTAGACTCATCTTGTAAAGCTTTCGCAAATGCTTGTGTGAAGAACAACTCAAATGCGTGCTCATTCACGTTGAAAAATCATGTTCTTGCAATCATGTTTATTCAAATACGCTTGAATTGCATACTTGACATACTCAAGATCAAGAAAGATTCTTTCTTGTCAATAGCATAGAAGATACTTATATCTTTTTTCTCTATGTCTCAGCTGTCTCTCAGTCAATAACACATCTTATAAACGTCATAACAATAGACATTCTGATCATTCATTCAGATAAATCTTGAAAGATCAACATTTAGCAATGACATACTTTGCTTGACAACAAAACGTTAACTAATCACGTTCATCTCAATGTTGATATTCATGTGAATCTTCGTTTCTGTCTTCTGATTTCTCTGAATTACATGCTCTTTATATATAAAAGTCTTTACAAAGAGAACTTCTTGTTTTTTTCTTGATGATTTGAAGTGTTCATTAAGAACTTGTCTTTTCTCAAAATCTTGAAATGACTCATATATGACATTGAATCAATGAATACTCGATTCAAGTCAGATTCTTTTGATCTGTTCTTGATCTTTTCATCTTTACAATCAGTAAAGTAATGACTTTTTCAATTGCACATATAGCACGTTATATTGAACAAATTTTTGCTATAACATGATGAAGCATACAAGCTTATCTTCAATGAAGAATCAAGTTTAATTGATCAATGAGATTTCTTTCACTTTAAATGAGTCTTTTTATTGATTCTATCTTGATCATGTGAATCTTCGTCTCAAGATCATTTCAACAACAAGATGCGCTTCTTTCGCAAGTTGATTTTCAATCGAGCGACAAGATCGATTAATGCATCTCATGTAATGAGAATTGACTGCACATTAGTAATGATCACACGCAGCTCAGATCTCAACTTGATGAATAGATGAGCTCGCTTATGCTCATTACTATACAATGAAAGTTGATGTTTCAGAATGCTCAGATAAACTGCAAACATTTGTATCATCTGATTTGAATGTTGCAATGCATTTACATACTGCTGAGTTACGTTTATGTCTTGATTCATTGAGTTCTTGATTAAATTAAGAAGAAAGTCGATAAAATTGAATCACATCTGCTGAGCTGCAGACATAGTCTCTTCATGATTAAATCAAAGCTTCTTTGATTCATTCTTGAGATAAATCATGCAGTACAAAATCTTTTTCTCATCACTTTCAAAATGTCAAGAAGTATTTTGAAATGAGATTTCAACGTCGCGAATTCACTTTTTATGCTTTCTTATAGTTTTGTCATGATACTTCTTCAAGAGCATTGAGAATCTTTGCTTCTGTAAGACGATTTCGTGATGACTTCGTTTCATTGTCATTAACACTATGAAGATGACAATGCGTAGATCATTCAAGTTCTCAATGAAAGCTTGAATGAAAGTTGAATGACTTTTCTTCGTCGTTTCAACGACTTGCAGAGTCTCAATCTCTGATTAAATAGCTGCTAGCTTCTGTTTCTTTCGTAGTTTATCACGTTGAAGCATTACGCAAGTCAGCTGTTCATTAATATCAAGAAAGAATTCATCTTCTGCTTCTTCACTTTCTGATTTCATTATACAACGTTCGTTTTCTGATATAGTATCTTGCAAGATCAAGACATTGTCGTTGCAATTCTGTTGTGATCACGTTGCTGTTATCATGCTTGAATATCAAATCATCATCTTTAAGAAAAATTTAAAATAATTAGAACTGTGATGATCAAGTCTACTAGATGAATAAATGAGATCTATAAGAGTGATATGACAATATGATATTCTAAGCAGATACAGAATGAATATATTTTATGATAGAGTTAATTATTAAGAAGCTCTTGATAACTCGAGAAAATCGATCAACTATAAAGAGTTTGTCAAGCATTGTCAAGTCAAGCATGACATAACTCATGACATATTAAGTCAAAGATATGACGTAGTTTAAATGATGTCTTGACAAAGTCATAAAGTTTCAGAGCTAACTCAGATCTGATCTTCAACTCAGTCTCTGACTTTAGTCTCTGATCTAACTTCTATGTGTCAATTCATTATGATAAGCAAGCATTGCAAGAGAATAAATCTGATCAAGAAACAGTATTCATTGATTGATAAACATGTTTCATAAAAGATGACATTCTTTTTCAATGTTTAAATTCTTTGTCTGCTGCTAGTTCAAGTCTGTCAAAAAGATTGAAAGATTGATCATTGTATAATACACACTGAAATACAGACATAACAATTTGCAGATACAATACACTTCAATCAATAATAAACTAGCTTAGTTTTTAAGCTGTTGTGTGCATCATGTGAGCGCAAATCTTCAACGTAAGCTAAAGTAAATTCATTATGTTTCAACTTTTACAGTATCACATTCACTGCATGTAACACAACTTAATCTTTCATTCATCTGCTCATCATACTCAATGTAAGTCTTTCAATTTGCTTTCATAATTACATAAAATCATGATTTAACATCATATGTTTCTTTCAATGAGCATCATCATCAAGATTGAGATATATTCATTAAACTTAATCTCAGTTGATTAAATCTGCATATTTAACATCAGTCAAGTATGCATCTAGTTTATCACGTCAACTTATCTTACATAGTTAAATAGCAGTATCAGTATTTCATCATCATCATTTATTTTATCAAACTGATTTTATTGACTCATCATAATGACTAGCTTACGTCTCAAAAAGAATATCACTATCAGATATCAGAATTCTCAACTTGATAATGAGTGTTCAACTTTCAGAAACATGACAGAGGTTTTTAAAATCTTAAACATTGATAAATATCAGCTGAAGAATTTAACAAATCAAGTCAAGCAATGAACTGAAAAGCACACATTTACACTCAAGCACATCAGATTTAATGAGAAGTCAGTTATCATTAATGAGCAATTAACATCATTTCTGTACAAGATCAATATGCTTATGTTCAATAACTTTGAAACAAATCAAATTTTCAACATTTTAATCATTGTAATTTAATGAATGCTTTACAACAGAAGATACTTTGAACAGAAATGTGTCAAAAAGATCAACACATCTTTCACTTACATACAAATTAGTTTTACATCATCTTCAGATGATCAATTATTTATCATCATACACAAGATTGTAAAGATTCAATGAACATCATCTGCATCTGAGTTTTTACAATCACAAGAAGTCATGTCATTCATCAGAATATTCAAAAACATTGAACTTCATGCAATGATGAGTTCACACTTAAATCTGATTACTTTAAGAGAGATTTCAAAAATGAGCTTAACTTTGATTAAAGATGTACTTGATCACAATTTACATGATGACAAAGATTGATTTTATAATATTTCAATTCAAAAAAAACAATCACAACGCATGCATCACAAATTTTGAAAAAGAGCATTACAAACAAGACAGAGTGAATCTAAAAGATGATGAAACAACGATGAATTGCACAAATTGCAGCAATGCTGATTCAAAGATAATTGCAAGTGACGTTGACTTGTCACAAGAAAACAAAGATGCAAAGTTGAAACACTTACGCAATGATGAAGAGAATGTTGCTAACATTATTGATTTACTAATAAAGATATCAACGTTAGAGAAAGAGAAGAACAAAGATTATTCATGAAAAGAGATAGCATTGAAGCTGATTCAACGTCTTCAACTCAACTCAGAAGAAAAACATCATGCAAATCAGAACGCGTTCATCGCAAAGAATGTACAGAAACTGAAAATTTCAGTTCAACTGCTTAACAAGCAGTTGCATACACAGAAAAGCACACGTCTTTCAATGAAAATCACGTCATGAACGAACGTGACAAGAGAAGAAATAACAATGAGAAAGCAACATCTCAAAAGCAATTCATCATTGCTTCATAAGAAATGAGAAGTCATGATTAAGATAATGAACAAAAGAGAAATAAAAGAGATACAAAAGAAGTCAATTGAACAGATTTTACAAAGAATTGCAGACGTGTTGACAGATCAAAGAAATCTAATCATGTCACTTCGCAAGCTGAATAGCGATGATATTTTCCTTCACGCAGTCAGCTCAGATGCTCAAGCAAATCTGAAAAAGACTTAAACATGAGCAAAAGAAATCGCAAGTTCAACATGTGTAGCACGTTGAATCTTTGCAGTGCTGATACATGAAGTACACATTACAATAAACATGAATAATCAGAAAAAAATCATTGAAAGATTGATAAAAAAATAACACAAGACTTCATGAAGATCTGAAAGTTCTAAGAATAGTCTGACTCAAGAAGATAGCAAAGAGCGAGAAGATTCATTCATTGCTCATCATAGAGATCATGATCGAAGTGATGATGAATCAACTAATGAACATGAACATGCTGAACTCATATTAAGAATGCATATGCAAGCTATTTGAAAAGAACTGTTGCATTACACAATGCTTCAGATGTCACGAATTTGATCACATGACTAAGTTCTGCAGAAAGAATCAGCGCTGCGAAAAGTGTGCAGACAAGCATCACATCAAGAAGTGCATGATGTCTTTGAACAGAAGATGTTGCATCAACTGCAACGAAAATCACAAACTCTGAAGATGCATCTGTTTCAAGTGACAACAACAGATAAAACAAACGTTTGAAATCTATAGAAACAAATCATTCAGATATTTTGAAATGTCTAAATACAATTACACATTCTTCTTGCTGTCTCTGAACTTTTTAGATTCAACAAACTCTTTAAATTCAATGAACTCTTCAGATTCAATGAACTCTTTCGATTTAATGAATCTCTCAAGCTCAGCAACAATCATGTTGAAAACACGTAGTTGAATCGTTGATGAATCAGCTTGATAAATAGTAAAGATCAAGAAGAGATGAATTGATCTTTTCTCTTACATAAGTAGTGACTCAGATGAGACAACATCTGAGCAAATTCAGAAACATTTAATCAGAAAGTGAGAAAGACTTTTGATGATTAAAAGCATACAAAGAGTCTTCTCATTGCAGAGTCAACAACAGCTATGAATAACTCTATGATAAAACAATCTTTTCTACAAATTCTACAGTACAACATCAGAAAATCATCAAGAATTTAAGAATCATTTTTAATTAACAGAGAAGTTCGCGAATTTGACATAGTAGTTATACAGAAGCAAGATTGCAACAACAATAATTCACAATCATTTAGCTTAGCACACAACTTCTTTCATCTAGTGAAAAACTCATTATCTCAATCAAGAACATGCATATACATTAACAAACATTTAAGATTCAATCAATGAATAGTAGAAACAGCTGAGTCAGACATTTGCTCAATCAGAATATTAACTTGCAACGCAGATGACAAAACGCAGATGCTAAGACTTTTAAACGTTTACAATTCATGCTCACTGTTTACTACATTCACAGAGAAATCTTTAATCATTTCTCGTTTGAATGAACTACTCAAGAATGACTGCAAACAACTGATTGTAGAAAATTTCAATCTACATTATTCTCACTAAGAGAAATGAAGATGCTTCACTCGTCATACGACGACTGATACTCTGCTAAACATCATTACAAATGCAAGACTGAAATTATTGCTGAAATTAAACACTATTACTTGCAAAGCTCACAATTAATTTACGACGATTGATTTAGTCTTTAACAGCGAGAAAATACAGTTCATGACATGCAAGTGCAAGATATGAATCAATCTGCATCAAAGATTGAATCATCTTTCAATCATCACAGAACTATGTTTACAAACAATCTCAGTGCAGCTCTCAATTTGATGACTTTGAAAAAAATGAATACAGAAGCATTGAATGCTTATCTGCAAATACATTTATCTTTGAAACACTCTTTAAATAACAAAACTATGATGAATGACAGAGTGTGCAAGATTATCAGAGTGTTACAAAAGATCATTGAGAAATATACTCTTTTGACAAAATCATCAAATTAAGCAAGAGACTTTTGAAATCAAAGCTGCTTCAAAGTAGTAATGAAATCAAGATGACTGCAAATCATATGAAAAATGCAAGATACATTAAAAGCATGAAATGAATATTTAAGACACAATAATCATAAAAACAAGATCATTCAATAAACAAAATGTGCACACTTCAGATCACAAATGCATGAGCTGAGCGAAGCACTTAAATCAATATGATGCTTTGCAAAATGAGCTAGAATCGAAAGTCAACTATCTAAAAAGCTTTCTCAGTTTTCATCACTGAAGTGAAGCGACATTGATCATATGACAACGACGTTTGAGAAAAAAATCAAGATATTGCGAGAAAAGTTCTTTTTCTCATCTTCTCAAGCGAATGTCAACAACATTGCAAAGTCATTCATATCTCTGACAGTCTCATTCAATTCACGCATCACAAAAGATGAAGTGAAGCAAATAATCAGATGAGTAAAAGCAGACAAAGCGTCAGATGCTTCAAATATTTTAAACAGAGTGCTTCAAGCGAGTCTTGCAGAACTGATCTCAGTACTGACGAGTTTATTCAACGCATGTGTAACATACAAATATCATTCAAAGCAGTTCAAAAAGACTCAAACAATAGTATTACACAAATTGAAGAAAAGTAACTATATTAATTTGAAGACATATCGACTCATTGCTTTGCTTGATATCATGAGCAAAGCTCTGAAGTCAATCATGATCAAAAGACTGAGTGATATAGTTGAGACTCATTGCATGCTATTTAATGCTCAAATGAAAACAAGATGCAAGCAATTCATGATCTTGATGTTAGATTTACTGATAGATTAAGTTCACACAGTATGAGATTGCAAAATTAAATACGTAGCATTCATGCTAAGTTTAAACATCATTGAAGCATTTAATTGAATCTCACACATCAGACTTCTGCATACGCTGAAGATAAAAAGAACGTTAAGCTACATAATTGAATAAACACGCAGCTTTTTAAAAGATTGAAAGACATCACTAATATTTAATGAACAAATGAGCAACATACGTGAGATAAACGCAAACATATCACAGAGATCTCTCATTTCATCGATTTTCTTTCTATTCTTCAACGCAAGTTTAATTGAAAAATGCGAAGCATTAAGAATTAAAATTGAAGTGCTTGACTTCATAAATGATATTAACATTCTAGTCTATGACAGATTCACTGAAGAAATTTGCAAAACACTGAGTAAAACACACGACGTTTGCGCGAAATGAGCTTGCACTCATGACACAACGTTCGCATCAGAAAAGTATGAGCTTACACATTTCACTAGAAAATTGAAAAGATTTGACATGATGACTAGCATACAAATAGAAAGCTCAGTTATCAAATTAAAATCAGACGTACAAGTTCTAAAAATGCAACTAAACATGAAACTGCAATGAGACGCGCATCTTTGACAAATAAAGATGAATCACGTCAGTTATCTTGAAGTCTTCACATAAGAAGCTATTTTCACAAAAGTGAGACAAGTATACTCAGCAGTAATGAGATCAGAAATTGCATTTAAAGCATCAGTCTGACATCAGCGTGACAAGAAAAATGAACTGTTGAGCAAAGAATGCAGACTAGAAACACTTCAGAATCAGACTTTGCATCACGTAGCAGAAGCACTCAAAAGAGTAAGCATTGAAACTTTAAAGACAGAAACATACACAAGCTCACTACATGTTCATTTGAACATGCTACAGAACAAGATCACGCTACACAGTTGAGTCA
>JAABUK010005619.1_pt1 | contig 19326 bp, 29 predicted proteins | sample 5559141 | NCBI WGS metagenome assembly JAABUK01 (sample SAMN10711869, study PRJNA513367) | rock metagenome | isolation source: Antarctica rocks | place: Antarctica: Victoria Land, Pudding Butte nord | collected 2016-01-03 | reverse complement strand
CCTCACCTCAAACACCTCAAACCCTAAACCCCATCTATCACAATCTTACCCACGAACATCAAGCCAAAGACTCACTTCCTTCGCACCCGTGCGATAGCTGAGTTACGTTGCCTCATCATCATCATCATCATCATCATCATCATCATCATCCTCGGATTTTGAATGGTATTATAAATTAGGGCGGGGATTACGTATACCGCGTAGGTAGAAATGATTGTGCTGGTATGGTATTGGTTTCTGGTTTTTATGGATTCTAGAAGTAGGGTTTGTGGTAGTGGAATGAGTGTTGTACGGGAGGTAGATTGGGTTTTTTGCGGGTTTATTTGTGAATTGGGGATCTTTCATTGGATATCAGTATCGAGGCGAGGTTTGTGGTATGGCGCTGAGGTTTAATCTTGCTGGATGGAGCTACCTTTTGCTGCCGCATCTGTGGGTATGGTGTGTTCTGATTTTTTTTGGGGTAGTCTACGGATGGCGACGTTGTGTTTTCGCTGGGGACCTTACCGTGATCGAGACGTCCGCTGGGGTGGGTTTTGTGGTTGGTATACGTTATCCACCTATGAACTTTCGATCAACAAAGACCTACACCATACCTCATTTTCCAGCCTTAAGATCGTCCAATTTCTCACGATAATCTATCACCCAAAACCCCTCTCCCTTCTCATCGTTCCTCTGTTACTCCATCACCCCCAACGCCCCTCCCTTCTCGCTCCCCTCCCCTTCTTCTTCCCCCTTAACCTCCTCATCCTTCCAAATCCTGGCCTTCTCATCAGTCGTTTGCCTTCGATACCTCTCCTCATCTCCGCGGTAACATATCCCCGGTTAAGCTTCGACTCTTCGGCCTGTTAACACTCTTCCTCCGTCCGTACCAGGCACATCTCTTGCCGGCCAGGGAGGAAGGCGATTTGGCGTGGGGTTCTGTGTGATGGTCTTGGTTGAAAGGTTGGTGGTCCAGTGACGGTGGTGGTATAAGCCTCAAATTGGTGTGGTGTTTTGTCGTGGAGTAGTGCTTCAGATTGAGAATTTGATTGTGGTGTGGAGGCATCTGCTTGCTGATATTTTGAAGTGAGGTAGTTTAGCGCTATTGCTCATGGTGAGGTTGCTGAGGCTATGCTCGGAATGTTGTTTGTGTTTGGTGGCTTCGTGTTTCATCCGTGCAGTGCAACGGTAGCTCTGATGATTGTGACTGCTGTGATTTGATCTATGATATCGATTTGTGACAGTGTGAGGTGGACATGTCGTCGGAGGAGTAGGATGTAGAGGATGATGGAGGGAGTTAGCTCTGTCAAGTGACTGGAATGTTGAAAGTGCCGTAAAAATGTATATGTGGGTAAAACTTGGATGTATTGAATACATGAAAGATTCTCAGGGCGAAATAAGGAAAGCAAACGAAAATGCATACTGCTAAAATTTGCTAGCAATCATAGAAGTACATGCCGTTGTGATGAAGCTGCTCCTTGTTGTCCCCAAAAGATACCACTTGCCGCCTTTGGTCCTTGAGGTTGGCACCTTTCTAAGAATGTACCGATGGAATTCCCAATGCCGATCCATCCCTCTGGGTCAGTCCTGGTGGTCACCGGATCTCAGGTGAAGCTCCGTGTACGCATATCACCCAAAGGTGGAAGGGAAGAGTCCCGCAATAATTCAGGTACTCATTTCGAGATCGTCTCTGCTTTCCTTCATCTTCCCCTTCCCCTTCCCATTCACCACGCCATAGCCGTTTGACATGCCCTCTCCATCGCGTCCAGCTAGGATTGGTGCTTGATGTTCCCATTTGAAGAACCCTCCACAGTCAGAGTCAACCCATTCAACTCTTAGGAATAGCGGCTCCTCAACGTCTCCTCCATTCACAGAAACCTGCTGGAATAACCTGGATCCAGGCATGAGCTCCCCCAACTCCTTGCGTCCAGGCAGGCGCCCCTCCCTCTTCGTACCTCCGCTTTCCTCTTTTGTCCCGTTGGCAACCGCTTTGAGTTCGATAGCATTGTGTCTTCGCATGTGTGCAATCTCGAGTTCGTGAAAGCGGTCGAGGCCGAGCATGAGTCGGCGGTGCTCGAACTCTTGATTCTGTGTCGCCTGGCGATTCTCGAGGTCTTGCGACTGTATCTCGGCCCGACGACGCATTGCGGCATAATGGACTGCATCTTCTTTCTGGATCTGTTCCATGATCTTGTCACCCTTGCTGTTGGCTGTAGTGTTGGCTGTAGTTGTTCCGATCTCGATAGTCTTGGCTGTATTTTTCACCAAGACTTGCCTCCTCAGCATGCTCAAATTGTTAACCTGCAAGTAGTAGCTGCTGCCTAATCTTCTAAAATTTTAGGAGGCGACATCGAGAAGTGTGGTGGGACCTCTTGTTGGCGCTGAAATGAACAGGTGGATGGACTGGCTGATAGTGGTAATGAAACAGAGACGTGGGTCAAAAGACGAAACAGACAAGTATATAATTGGGAAGGAAAAAAGGAAATGTTCCTGCAACGTAGGTATCAAGTCGCTGTTAAGGAAAGCGCGGAGCACATTGCGAGAACACATCGTGCAAACCTGACTCTACGTCGCATTCCCACGTCCTGAGGTCCATACTACACACTCTCTGAAACAATAGCACCCCGGAGTTACATCATATTATGATCACAGTGCTGGTCCCAATGTAAAGGTCCCGCGGTTGGCCTCGCTGGTGCTCGGTGTTCCCAAACCATCGGTGTCCCTGATATGTAGCCATAAATCGGTTTCAGAGAGTAGGAGTAGCATCGAAGATACACACCATATCATACCATGTTCCCGGAGACATACACCATGCGAACTGTTTTGTGGTGTGGACTTTACCTTCCATGGCGAGAGATCGCACATGAAAACGGCTAACCAGATGGGGCTAAACGGCTGGGCAAGCTAGATCACGTGCAGTCTAGCCTGCATAGGCTTAGCCAGCGCTAGGTGTAGATTCCGACCCCTTGTTCCTCGATCTTGTACTCTACCATCTTGTTCCCTGTCCCGACAGATATGCGAACACAATACGATAGTAGATACAGGCACCATCTATGAATGACAAACAAACATGGGTCCCAGAACAATACCTCAACCTTCCGAACATGCTGCTCCACTAACCTCTCAGATAATCGATGACACCCAACCTTCTTCATTGGCATGGTACCACGTCGTCATTTCAATATCCACAGTCCTCTGTATCCCCGCATTCCGCACTTGGTCTTTCTTGCCACTGGTGTCATTGAACCCTTCCTCCAATCTCTCGTACGGACTTTTGACGTTCGCCGTAGCCCCCTCGCTCGGACTAGGATGGTATCCATCTTTTGAGGTTCTGGCTTTCTCCGTCTTCTTCCACCACGCACGTCCTGGCAGGGAGGATAATGATGATTTGGCACTGGGGTACTTTTCGGAGATGAGTTTCACGAGACGAGGCATCATGGGGAAGCAGGTGCAGAGGATGATGGTTGCAAGTTCGGCGCCGCTAGTGGTAATTCAGCCCATTAGCATGATCATACGGAGAGAAGATGTTGTACAGAGAACTTACGCCCATAGAGCTGTCTGGGCGATGATATACGAGACGTCGTTGCTGGTGTCGATGTGCATGGTGTAGACAAGTCGGCAGATACTTGAGACGAAAGCACTGTCTGCATTCAGTCTTGGTGATCTAACAAGAGTACCTATTAATGAGAAATGAGAAACAAGGGGCAATTACAGTAGTCCAATAGCAAAGATGGCGGTGATGCCAGCTTTCCGTTTCGGGGCCATCTGCAACTGCCATGTCGCCCAAATTGGAAGTAATAAATTCAGGAGGTCCGAGAACACGTTGACCGCTCCCGAGACGATCAGCACCAAGTTTCTATCCATGCAATGGCCTGCAAAGTACGGATTCCAGACCTCGTCGATTGGGTGACACTCAAAGATGAGTGTAAATAGAATGGTGATGTAGAAAACCAAGTTGCCCCAGATCAAGGTATGGCAGGCCCAGTAAACAGGTCCAGACTTCATTGGCGAGAAGATCCGGATCAGCTGGAAAAGCAACGACGCTTTTGCTAGCCATATTGCAGGCACGTAAAGTATTTCAAGTGCCCAGCTATACTACTAGAAGTCAGGATGCAGCCATCAGGTATGTCTCTCAATATGAGAATGACGCTGCTACTTTACCTGTGCTAGCTTAGGGTATTCGGTTGCTCGAACGTTCCAAAGATGACGGCCAAGTCCAGCCAGCCCCGCTGCTAGGAGGAGGAAATGATAGGCTATATTGGCTACCTGGCTGGAGTTAGGCAGACCTTCTTCGACAGGATGGTCGACTACTCCCACTCAAGGAGATGCTCACCCATGCTAGTAGTAGCATATCTGGAAGGTTCTTCGGGTGAGTACTTGAGCCACTCAGACTGTTCGTTTGACACTCACAATCCTCGACATTATAGGTTGATACTAGTCGCTTGATGATTAAGCGGGCAGCGGAAAAGATTGTTGTCAGGATGCTGCTGAGTAGAACAGTTGCTAGGATGAAAGGAAACATAGGGTTTGAAGAATCGAAGTCAGGCTGCAGCCCCAATGGAGGTATATCCGCCGGTCCGGTTTCTATTGCCATTGCAAAGCCTCTCGAACAGTGGTCGCTCAGTAGTGGTTGGGCGAGTAAAGTTCTGGTGGAATGGATGGAACGTTGCCAATGGAAAAATGGCAGTCGCTTTGTAGTGAATGCAAGAGAGCGGACACAAAGCCTCATCAGACGGTTGGGAGCATGGTAGACTTTATTGCACCATTGCAGGTGCAGGAGAGAGTACAGGAACGGATGGCAGGCATGTTAGCTGCACAGTAGCATTTTACGTGCAGCTCAAAGAGTGTGTATCGCAAAGGACAAAACTGAAATGACGTTAAATTTGGGACGACGAATAACAGGTTGAACGCAAAGTCTCTACGTCATGCTGGAGACACAGGTGTATCAGCTGTGTGGAAATCCATCGATCGAGTGTAGTCTGGTCAGTGTCAGCGCGATAAGATGGTGGGTGAAGAAATGGTCTGGACAAGCTGCACCAATAAAGCGACGAGGCTGAAATGGTGAACGGCAACAATATCGGGCTGTGATGGCACAGCGCATAGTGTAGCCATCTCCGCACTTGAGGTGGCAACGATGGCATGCAAATTTTGACTTAGGGGGGGTTATGTGCCGCATAAAGAATACCCAGCAGAACAATAGAGTTGTAGCCTTGCATGACCGAGGCGGAGGAAGAGCTGAAGAAGACGATTCAGCCTTATCTTGAAACAATTGGAGCCCCAGCATTCTGGTTCGCCATGTTTCAAGCGTTGGCAGCCAATCGCTTCGAGACAGGATTCAGCTATCTGCGGCTGAATACCATTGACCACGCGTTCCCTTATCAACGTTCTGATCAATTGGTGAAACAAACTGACGACTGAGTGCAGTAACCTTTGTTGATTACCTTATCGCTACGTCCTCGACTCCGCACTGTTGCTTGTCCACATCGAGTGGAGGTTACTGACTGAGCTGCGTCCAGTAATATTCTCATCATATGCACCTCGCGAAGGAGAAGACGGAAGCAATATTCTTTTGCGCCAAGTTGAGATAGTACGCGTCAGCCTCTTTCGACAAAATGGCAATGAAGATGTGGCTTCCTGGAATGAGTTGTTGGCTTCCGTTATGGAACATCGCCCTAATTCCGGGACGGGGGGGAAGGAGCCGTCGGATACTGCACCCGGAAGAGCGCCAGTCTATCCGTTGGCATTTCCGTGCCTTCTTCGTCTCATCTCTCTGCTTTGAAACCGTCTCCAGATTTCATGGGTGCTGCCGAAAGCTATCATGGCTGACACGCTAATAGCGACCGTTGCGCAGATCATGGTCGCCGATATTGCAGCGCTGTATGCCTTGCGCAAGCCTGAGAGAACGAGCGGCGATGACGTAAAGCTCCCGAAATCCAGTGCGACAGCTCCAATGACGGCTTAGGTGAATGCTGCTACCGTGTCTTTGAGACCTCCGTGATGATCTTGTTGATGAGGAGGTTCTCGCCGATGGCGATAGACCTCATCAGCATTGGATGCGTAGCAATAGATTAGGCTTACCCTCCCAGATTCCCAAGCGTCACGATCGCTGCGATATCAAGAATCAGCGATATGTCGCCGATGGCTTACTTGATTGGGCATGGGCCAATATACCGTTCGCAGAGTATACATCGTTCTCGCTTTGAGTTGGTCAACAAAAGTAGACACCGGATCCTGACAGACCTCCTCATCAAATTTAGCTTGGACTGCAGTATTCGGCATGTTCGCACACGTGCCACGCTGAAAGCCAGCTATGATCGTGAAGGCTGCCAATGTCACGATCGGAGTTGTCGCGTTGATCTTTATGAGTAGACCTGTACCAACGGAGCAGTTGATCTGTCCAGAAAGCATGACAGGGGAGCAGTAAGGTTGCGAGCGCTATGAAGCACGCCACTGGTGATTGTTAGCAGACCTTGAGCAGCGTGGGAGTAGAAAGGAATATAGTATAATTTCTACCACCATTTCAGACTTACAAAAGTGAAAACGGCATCGACTATGCAATATTGCTAGACATGAATATTGTGCTTAAGGCCTAGCCCTCAATCGAAACGGTTTCGCCGCCTTGGTATTTGTGATAGAATGGCCGCGTCGTCGATAAGCCACTATTGTATTATGCAGAACGTAAGCAGCAGGAGGACGAATCCAAATAAAAGGCCAACACAACTGCTGAATCGTCCTTCGTACTGACTGTCGCCCATTGAAGGATGAGGAATAGGCAAGATACTACTCCGAGTAGTAGAAATACGCCGAGAGGATCCTGGAGCTTGTCCCCTGGTAAGAGCTTCCGAACAGCATTATCTCTGATCTAGGATACAAGCCAGGGGGATCAAGAATGAAGACCACCGCACCAACGGGCAGGTCGCTAGGCATAGCCATGTATGGGTGCGTTGGTATTTGTTATGGCGAACTGTACATCCGAAAACACCATCTCCAGCTCGCACGCTCGGTCGTAACGCCTCCCAGCATTGGACTGAAGCAAGCGCATACGCCAAAACAGCTGACGACCAAGTCTATGTCAGAGATCTCCTTCCGAATGTAGCAATGCCTGTGATGACGATGGTTGCTCCTTGGATAAGGCCTGCACCACCGGTTCTTGCGATGGCTCTACCTAGCATGAAGGTTGTTTGCAGAGCAGTTATGAGTATGAATGGCGTCTATAGCGGAATAGGTGACAAGCATGCGGACGAGGGATTCTGCTGCGGAATGTGCGAATTGCAGTCGTCCACATCGTACGAGACTAAAGTGCATGAGGCGCATGCCTCGGTGACTCGTTGACACCTTATCATGGTGGGCAGTGGTATTGAAGTCGGTGCGCGGCGTAGCTTAGCAGGCAACATTCAATAGCTCGACCATTCTCAGCTCCTTCAGTTCCTTCAGAATCACCACAACCCGTGGAAGGCAAATAGTCAAACACTGGGGCACGAGAAATGAAGGCATCACTAAAGCGCTAGCGCCGCGTCTTCCGGGGCGACGGGAGCCAAGGACGATCACCCCGTAGCACGATTCTAGTGCCATCGGGCCCGGGTCCAAGTGCGTTGATTAATAACAGCTCCGCGAAAACCTTGCCACCTTGCTTCCCACCCTTGTTGTCGCATGCAGGACCTGCGTCAAGAATCCTTCAGAGCAAGCTCAAGCTCGCCAATAGAGATTCATCTGGCAAGACTTATTATTTCAGATCAAGGTTATGACGGGACACAGTGACGCCATTGTGGCCATTTTGGCACCCTCTTCATGCGCGTCGACTTCGTAATTTATAATGGTAATAAACAAGGCTATCCACAGCGTATGTATGTTGTATCGATGCAACTGCGATTCAAGAGAGCTCTACTTCCCGGAGTCGCCCAATTTGGCGGGTAAAGCTTTCCCATACTTCTCCATATGCCTTGATCCCCCGCTGAGCTTTGTTTCTGCCCTCACCCTCACCTTAGGATCAATACAGCTTCGAAATGGGGTCCGATTTCAGTCTCCTTGACCATGTGTCTGTTTACTTTCTCCTAGGGACAATCTGCCTTGCCGGTCTCTCTAGCTTCTTGCTCAAGCTTTACCGTGCACGGAGCACAATGCTAAAGTTGAGAAGGCAAGGTCTGGTAAGGGTTCCAAAGAAGGAGGTCAGAACTTCGAAATATCTTGCTTATCAACTCAAAGCCAATGCCCCCTTACAACCCGATCATGGGTCATCTGCTCTTCTGTGCCAACATGGCTTCTAAGGTCCCAAAAGACGCACATCCCCATTACCTCGCAGACATGATACGACGCGAATTACCCGATCTTGGACCTGTCTACTATATAGATACATGGCCATTTGGGCCTCAGATGCTCGTGGTGGGATCTGTGGGCACACTCTACCAGATCACTCAAGAACACTCCCTAGCAAAGTATCACGCTATGAAGCCATTTTTACGACCTATTACCGATGGACTTGACCTAGTCACCATGGAAGGCCAGCAGTGGAAGACTTGGCGAGGCATCTTCAATCCTGGCTTCAGTGCAAGCCACCTTACAACCTTGACTGGCGGGATCGTAGAAGAGACGGAGAGATTCTGCACTATCTTGCAGACACATCTACAAAAGAAGACAATCATCCGGATGAAGAATCTTACTGACAATTTGGCCATGGATGTGATTGGAAGGGTTGCATTGTAAGTCTATTCACCTGGCATGCTCGATTAATACTGAAAAGATTCCAGAGACACACAGTTGGATTGCCAGAGAAAGCCAAATCCCTTGGTGGATGGCCTGCGCATGCAGGTTCGATGGTTGACCTTTGGGACCGATATCAATCCGTTCAACCGATTCAATCCAGCACGACCGCTGGTGCACTGGTATAACGCGAGACGGATGAACCAATACGTGTCCCGGGAAGTAGATGACCGCCTGGCCAATTACCAAAACACCCAAGACCTTCAAGGCGCCAAGTCAACGAAATCAATCATCGATCTTGCCCTAGCCGCCTATTATGAGGACAAACAGGACGTCAGGGCCATAGACAGTACTTTCAAAATATTTGCGATGAGCCAAATTAAGCTCTTCCTGTTTTCGGGCCACGACACAACAAGTAGTTCCATCTGCTACATATTCTACGTTCTCTCTGAGAATACTCCGGTACTCAGAAACGTCATAAATGAGCACGACGACTTGTTTGGCATGGATCCCAAGAAAGCCAGCTCTATGATCGTGGAGAAGCCAAGTCTGCTGAACAAGATCCCCTACTCCCTAGCGGTTATTAAGGAGACTCTTCGGCTATATCCTGCGGTCTCAAGCGTCCGTGCCGGCGAGCCAAGTTTCAATGTGACAGACGATCACGGGCGTCAATTCCCAACCGACAATTTCATGGTCTGGGCAAATTCTCAGAATGTACAACGCGATCCTGCGTACTGGGCGAGGCCAGACGATTTCGTTCCGGAGCGTTGGCTTGCGCCTCCAGGTCATCCACTGTACCCAGTGAAAGGTGCTTGGCGTCCTTTCGAGTATGGACCAAGGAATTGCATTGGCCAAGAACTGGCTGTGCTTGAGATGAAAATTATCATGGTCTTGGTATTACGAAGTTTCAGCATCAAACCTGTGTATGAGGAGCTTGATCCCAAACATCCAGGTAGAAGAGTGAGGACTGTTTACGGTCAACGGGGCTATCAAGTTCAACGTGCTCAACCGAGTGATGATCTCCCATGCCGAGTCAATACAATGAGCAGGTAGATGGCTGGCATAGGCATTTCTGGAATCGCAAGCGCGGTTCTTAGGAGTGGCCGGCTACCTATGTGGACTTGCAGCGACGCCCTGGTCTAAGTTTAGGCTTAGGCTTAGGGGCATGACCAACGAAGACCGAACGCAAAGCCGTCAGAAAAATCATGGTCACTGCAACGCACGCTTCCACTTCTCTTCGTAGGCGAATCCAGGATCCATCGAATGCGCGCTGGTAGAGAAATCCGGAAACTCTGATGGCAGCCGTAATGCACATGAAGATGCTCAAGCAGAGGAAAGCTCCGAGACCAAGCTTTTGCCGATCTTCATTCGTACCTTCCAGAGCAGAGACACCGGAACGAAGAGAATCATTTACATTATTAGCATACTTCGATAGGTTTGGAATCATCTGATATGCTCAAAGCATCTGTGACTATGTTAAGACTGATCTCCGATGATCTAAAGCGCTGACGCTTTTTCTATCCCCTTGCCTTGAAAACATGTCACTCCACGGGAATTGTTCAGTTCAAAATCAGGCACTGGAACTGGGGGAGCTTACAAGATGCGGCACCTTTCCTCGGGCAGGCAATGGAAAGTTGGCAGACGGCAAGATTAAAGACCAATACCGCTCGACTAACAACCACTTTCCAAAAGTGGTTGACCTAGTATCTGAAGAATGACGGGAAGACAAACTTCACGGCAAATATAGCGGCCCAACTCACTGCGAGGTAGGCCCAGCTGAACTTCTGAAAATGTACGACTTCCTCGAGTATCGCTTCTAGCTGCTCATATTCCTTTTCTGTGGGGGTTGATCCAGATGCCGCTGTACCCGGTGCCGCAGCAGGAAAATCTTGGAGTGCTTGTACAAATCAAATGGAAGACGACCCGGGGGCTAAAAGTACTGCGCCTGCCGTGAATGATATGCACGCAATTGACAAGAGGTCGTCATCCGGACGAAGCTGCATTCGCAGTCGCCGATGAAGTTAAGCCCAGAGTCTCAAGAGAGGACTGTCAAACATTGAAGGCAACTCCCGGAATTCTGCCTTGAGAGGCAGTCAGCTTGTTCGGTAGTAATACGACTCAACGGGATATGCCGGGGGCGAGGAATGGGAAAGAGCGTGGAAATACTTCATCTCGACTCTGTGCTAGCTCACCCACGGTGTGAAACGAAACAGCATTTGATGGTCTTCGTATGGGTTACCAAGGTATCCCTCACCTTGCTTAGTAAGATCTCCACAGTGTCTTTTCCATGCAAGAGGGGAGAGCGACGTCTGCTACGAAGCGGCGTAGTTAGCATGATGAACAACTGAGATTTCGCTAAAAGAGCTGAAACAAAGACGCATCCTAAGTCAAATTCGACAATTAATTGTCGCTCGGGAGGCTAAGGTAGCAGGATTTGCTAATGCACGCCAAAGCTGTGCAAATTGATTAGTCGCAGGGCGGAGATAGCATGCCACAACGGGCATTTGCCGTTCTTTCGTTCTCTGGAGTATCACACCATATATTTTTATCAGAGGACCGTTCGCACACAAGGCTGACATAGCGCAGTCTCGCCAAATGATTGCATAGAAAGACGATGAAGTGTGGAGACCTTGTCTAATATTCATTGAGTATAGGGGACTCGATTGCTGTGGCTTCGTCCCATACTGATTGACGTTATGCGATGGAAATTTTCCATCATGCTTCGACGGTTCCGGCCCACCCACCCCACTGAGACATTATCGCTGCCTGGTTTTTCCAGTACTGGGAGCTAACACATCGTCCGCTTTTGCTGTACGATGGTGGTAGCCGCCAGCTTCGACGCAGGTGCTGATGTGGAGTCCCAAGCCGACAGCCCGTGATACTCCGAGGGATTGAGTGACACACAAAACTCTTTATCGGTCATAGAATTTGCTCACGTTGGGGAAAGCTTCTGAGATCTGTGAGCTTCACGATATGTACAAGAGCATCAAGGCTATTGGACTCTGCCTTGGTACGCCTCGACACTACCGTGAACTGACATGAGCTGTGAGTGGTTTCACTGCCATGCACCATTTGGAAGTTGGGAGTGCTCTCCCAAGTACCATGAGTCATAGACATGACGGCACCATACAAGAGCATAGCTCAGTCGCGTGGCGGCTTCCGGTATATGCTCATCACAACCGCCACTATTCTCTATATAGTTGTAATATATCGAAGGCTATGTCTTTCTCATCGGCCGTAGGATTTAACATCTTGTTCATATCTCTTCTGCCTGCTCTGTCGTTTCTCTTGACGTATATCATTACCAGCGTTCAAGCATACGTAGCTATCCGTTCCAGGAGCGGCCGCAGAATCTTGCCCATCACTCCATACTGGATCTGGGGACTGGATCATGCTCCTTGATTGCTTTGGAACAAGAGTAGCGTGGCTAAACTAAAAAAACTACTGTACTTCAATAACATGTTTGAATCAAAAACTGTTCTAGATTTGGCAGGCTAATTGGTTTTGTCAGCTTCGGCTTTCTTCGAGCCCGCCGATTTCGGTCGCAACGACGAGAGTCTTGGATGGAGTCGATTCGTCTCAGTGAAAACGACTAGGAACACACGGATGAGCTGATATAGATACCTATGAAGCTGCTTCTTGAGGCGGCAGCGGACGACGCAGCCATCGAGCTTGAGGTTCAACAGCTCGAATTTTGATCGACACTTCTCTCGTTTCTCATCAACGCTCGGCCATTATGAGAGGATGATCCAGGTCGTTGAAGAATCTATAAAATTTGCTGATGAGGATGAAGTCGAAACAGACGAATCTTATATACTCCAGATTAAAGGTCCCCCAATGACTATCTTGAGTACGTCTCATAAAGCCTTCTTCTCAAAAGACTGCCTCTCCGCGCTTGAGGAATCTCCCAGGAAATTGCGCTGAAAGCTCTGTCGGATATCGCTGTGATGCACAGAGAATTCGGGAAGAGTGAGAAAGTAGACCACCTGTTCAACAATCTGGCCATTCTATACTAGAAGTCTCCAGGAGCTCTTGCTCACCGCTACGGAGTTTGCCTGATAGAAATGACTGGGCTAGCTTCCAAGACAGAACAGACTTTGGAACAGATGAAAGCGTTCAGCGAGCTTGTCGATATTGTTTCATAAACATCTGGACCTTTTGACTCGGAGACGATCGGTCATGAATTACCTCTTATTTCTCGTTCTTCTCAGAATGTCTCCATGGAGAATAGCAAGTACCAACCAATGATCGTCAACAGTGACAAATGGGAAGGAGCAGACGATACAATTTCGGACGTGGTAGGCTTAGCCTTGGCCTACAAATCAACGGGACAGTTAGAAGAAATCGATGCTTTATGGGATGGAGCCGTCGGACACATGCTGCTTGGGGCGATTGCAGGCGTTGATATGGATGACTTCATCTATGCCTTTGAGGTGGCTGCATAGGAAAGCAAGCGATCAACATATAACAAAGCGTCCAACATCATGCGAAGGCCGATCCATAGACAGAGAGACCTCAAAGCGCAAATGAATCGAGGGATAGGGCTTTTCAAAACCGCACTTCACATACTACTGAGAGGGTTTTAGAAGGGTCATGATTTCCATCGGGCCCTTTGCTTCGCCAGTCTATGTGCTGGAACGATCGAATTTCGCTGAAATCGTCCGACCATTTTTCTTCGTCTTCACCCATCTTGAAGACGCTACTAGGAAGGGCTAGGCCTTACGATAGCAAGCTCGCTACGTACGGGAACGTTGTGCGTTCTCCCAGGCTCAGGAAATCCGTGGACATCGACGTTCTTCCTGAATAACAGACAATGGGTTGATCCGCCGAAATGAAACATCCCGATTTGCTCACCCTTTTCAATGCGTTGACCCTTCTCGACGCCGACATCACAGGTGGAAACCTCTGCCATGCCAACTGCCAAGACTGCCATCAGGCCGATGGCCGGATTGTCAGCTTCCATGAAAATGATAGCCCGTGTAGCAGTCGCGGTGATATAGCCCTGTCCAGTACTCTCTCCCATCCTATCAGCCCCGTGCGAGGGACTAAAATCCTCAAAGAGTGGCTCAGAATAGTACGTTCCGTCTTACACATACGCTTCGACTATTCTACCGCTTACGGGGCTATACCAGCGATGGTAACTCAGGGCGCTCAGGAAAGCTTGGTAGATTGTGCCGCCGATGAAATTATCGGCGATTTTGTCGTGTGCTAGCATATTGACGAGAGAATAGGGTTGCCCTTTGACCCAGAATTTGTCACGAGATTTGACGCCGTACGCGATCTTGTAGGGTTTTGACTCGCACATGTTTGCAATGATGTCCGGACGATCTGGAGCTGCAACAGGACGTACACCCTCTCTGAAAGCGCGAGTGAAGAAGTCGTCCCAAGATTTGAAACCGTAGTGTTCCGCTGAGGGATCGCACAAATACAACTCTTCGAAAGTGTATGAACTCGCTCCAACATTCGCAGTTGCCGTGAGGTCCTTCACCACCGTGGCTCCGAACCAGCCAATCGGACCAGTATTGAGAACCTCAGCTGATGCCGGAGATTTGAGGTACTGTGCCCATATGTTGAGTATCCTCTTGAGCATGTTGTTCACTTGAGGGTCTAAGAAAACGGCAAAACCACTTGTTGTTCCCATAGGCCAGGTCAAAATGCATTGATAGGGAGGCCGACCAGGCCGACCCCGTGCGATCTGTCGCTCCACGACAGCGCTGTGGTCAATACATGGTTAAGCAGCTGTAGCATATGACTGTAGTCATGAACTTGGCGATGGCCCTGTAGGGTCCTCGGAGTAAGGCTTCTTGCTCGGCACTTGCTCAAACATGGTGGAAAATAGGAGATAGATCCGCGTATCCCCTTCGGTCAATTCTTTAAGCTCGTTGAGGACTGCCGAGCCATTCTTTGTGAACGCGGTGATCCTGAGGCAGCCAATGACCGGGTCTGCGAGTGTCAGCACATGCAATGGCAAATGTCAGCGTACATTCTGACCTGTGGACGTCCACAGATATCACTCATCGGCATATCATACATTGTATATGTACGCATCCCTATCCTTACTACAAGGCGAGTCCTCAGTGTCCACATAGAGTAAACTCAGAAGCCTTCTAATTACATCTAGGCAATGAATGCCTTGTCTCTCAAAGCCTCCAGTTCTGGTATAGATACTGATCTGATGGTATCACGCGCATGGCTCCTTGACCCCAGTCTTGACTAACCACCAGTTGATTGGAAACGCCGTCCAGTGCCCCAAAAACATCCCAATCTACGCGTCTGTCAGCCACGCGTCCTGGATGGAGCCTTTTCAGATTGAGCCCGAATATACCTGCATCATCCACCAATACGTCAATGTGTCCATTGGCAACTTTCCGTCGCAAATCGCAGCTTGAAAGATAGCCATCCACCCAAACAGGCCGATTTCGAAGAACGTTAAGGAGAGAAAATCGGCTTTGGCGGACCGCCACAATGTTGTCAGGCCGTACTGACCTGTCATTGGAGCAATGGAGAAATATTGGAAGAAGATGCCAAAGAAGAGCGCCAGGACGTAATCTGAATCGTGCATTAGAGTTCGCATTTTATGCAGTGATAATCAAGGGCATCAGGGACAGACGACGAGGGAGATCCACTGACCTGCTAAGAACTCTGCCCGCATTTCGCTTCCGTTAATCTCAAGACCGGTTCCGTACACGAGCCATTCTCCAACAATGTCGCCGAGCAAACAACCAGCACCGCAGTGACAGACAGCAATTGTGATGGTCGCAAACATGAGTCGTTCGCCACTGTTGTGTTGCATATGAGAGTGCCCGGACATAAGGTGGTCACCCGTATGCACCTGCTCCGGGCCACGTCGGGGCATATCCTGCGGCTCTTCATTGTGTTCGGATGTATAAGGTTCACGTTGATTGCTCTTCACATCTGTTGCATGATCTCCATGATCGTGGTACCTATGAGCCTCGACTACGCCGTCGATATGCTCGTAGTCAGTTCGGATTTTGGCCGGTCGCCCGTGCTTGAGGTAGGTCCATAATGTTATGGGGGCTAGATAGAGTGCGTTCAAGATGTAGACTGGAATCCTGTCAAAGCACATATCTGTCAGCTTGATGATCTCCGACATTTCGAGTGTTACCGACGAAGCTTACATCACCCCCATCATAGTCCTCCACCCTTTCCGCCGAATGATGTCAAGCATGATCCATGATGAAACCAATCCTGCGACGCCGATAGAGATAGCAGAGATGACGGTCAATGCCAACGGAGGGCTGTACGACGATTCGTTTGCGTTCATGTTGACGACAATCGAAGCAGAAACAGATTACGAAGGAAGAAACTGCCAGATGACGGAAGACCTGGGCTTGGGCGCCGCAGAAATAACGCACAAATGACTCGGACGCACAAATGGCGTACACGCACAAATAACGCATACACATTTTAGGGCTCGTACAATTTCATTCTGGGCCGTGCTCCTTCTTCCAATTTCAAACTGCAACAACTCCATCCTTGCGTTTTTCTGCCTTTCGGGACAATCTCAAGTGCTGCTCTGCGTCTTCAAAGAGGTCGGAACAACACAACAATCAGCGACCACTCTCGCCTGAAATTTTGCCTTGTGGGGTAAAGAATCTACATCAGCGAGATGGGGGACCATCACTACAACTTCAACATCGTCATGTCGTGTGGTGGATGCTCCGGAGCGGTGGAGAGGGCGCTGAAGAAACTTGATGGTGAGTAATAACGATCTATACGCCTCCCTTAGGGCGGCTATCACATCCATGCTAACAGCGATCCGCTACAGGTGTCAAAGAGTGTAATGTCTCGCTCGATAACCAGGCCGCAGATATCACGGCCTCAGACAACCTCGATTATGATACAGTCCTGTCCACGATCAAGAAGACTGGCAAGGTCATCAAGTCGGGTGAAGCGGACGGAGAGCCCAAGCCGATATAAAGGAGGCAGGCTCAGAAAATTGACACAATGAGAGTGAAGCGATCAGTGAGGTAGTGAAGGGCTACATTGATTCTTGAGGAGCGTTTCAGGGCCCATGCCTTCGCGTGTTTCTACACTCTCAGCAGCGTCGCAGAATTAGATCGATTCAGGCGAGCATTGTGCTCTTTGTCGAATCACTTCAGTCCAATCCAATCCAACCCACAACTGGTAGAACAATGCACATCAAATGGGGTATCTATACTATGCTGACGTCGCACTGATTATCCGCAAGGCGGAATGTGTCTGTACCGCCCTCACCCCTTCCTGAAACCTCCCAAACGATTTGGAGGCGCTGAGGGTCTTGGCTCCGGGGATCAGAGATATGTTAGAAGGTGCGTTATGTCGCCACTTATTGGCGGATCCGAAGTGAGGTGAAGGTGTAGACTCAATCCTCGTGGATTCGATGAGGGAAATAAGAGCACATAGCGCAGATCAAGCAAATCATCCTCTAATAGAGTTAGATGTCTAGCAAAAAGCAGAACAAGCCAGGTTATGAGAGGTGCATAGACCATGTCTTTCAGTAACAGAGGCGGGTTGATGAGGGTTTTCCAAAAATAAGGCGTCATTGTTGCCCCTATTTTCACTAGTGGCCCCTGTCATTACATAAACAATCAACTCGGGAGTATTCCTGCATCCACATCTTAGCAACCTTGAACATCGTACATCGTGCCAATACTTATCGAGATACGTATTCCATAGACGTTCTACTTCATCCTTCCATCATGTCAGGTCTTCTAAACAAGCTCACTGATCAAATATCTGGAAAGAAGCCAGCGCAAGGCCAACAACCATCACCTTCTTCTGGACTCCTGCATAAGGTCATGGATGCGGCGAGCGGACAGAAGCATCCTCAGAATTACCAGAGCCAGCCAGGCGCACAGATGCCTTCACATAGCGGAGGACCCGGCTATCCGCAACCAGGTCATATCCATGACCCTACGCATCGTACATATCAGTCGAGCTAATTTGAATGCTGTAGGCGGGCATGGCGGGTATGAAGGTGGACAAGGCAATTACCAAGGAGGTCGCGGCGGTAGCGAGGCTGGGTACGGAGGCTATGGTGGAGGGCATGGCGGCTATGGTGGACAGGGGAATTATCAAGGAGGTCATGGAGGGTTTGAAGTCGGCCAGGGAAACTACAGTAGTGGGCATGGCGGGTATGAAGGCGGTCAAGGCGGTCACGGAGGAGGTCGAGGCGGGAATGAAACTGGGCACGGAGGCTATGGTGGACAGGGAAATTATCAAGGAGGTCATGGGGGTTTCGAAGCTGGTCAGGGGAATTACGGTGGAGTGCATGATCCGTATGGAGGCGTACCAGGGAATTATCGAGGGGGTCACGGCGGGAATGAAGCCGGACACGGAAACCATGGTGGAGGGTAGGACGGATACGCGGGAGGACAGGGGAACCATGGAGGAGATCATGGCGGTTATCAAGGAGGCCCACGTGGATACCAAGGCGGACAGGGCAATTTCGATGCGGGCCACGGTGGAGGCCATGGTGGATATCAAGGAGGTCATGGCCGTTACGAAGGTGGACACTAGCCATGACGAGTGGTAAACCCTCGTCACGCCGCATGTACATCGCACTTGAATGCTGCACCTGGTGCCCGGTGCCCAGTGCCCAGCGCCTTTCGTCGCTCTCCAATGAAGTCAAATAGAAGTTCTGCATGGATGGCTGTTACTGACTACATTTATGCATTAGATTCCTACATACAAAGACCGTAAGAACTGATCGATACCATCACGGCATTATGCATATATCCTCGGGTCTAGCGATTTCCCTCGCCTGGTGAGACAGCCTAAGGTAGTTCAGCATGCATCTGTTATGATTTTGTTTAGAACAGATTAGGTTCGATCATAGCAGTCAGAAGCAATGACGAGACAACATACGGTCTGATCTATGGGCGATTAGTGAGTTAGTCGAGCCTTAGCGTACGTTGATTGTCATAAGATTATAGAATATGTCTTACAACAACATAGAAAACCACACATGAAACTTTTATGTTTAAACCACACCCGTCAAGATCGCAGATTCTTATTTCCGACCGCCCAGTTCCAAATTACATTTTCGTAATTTGAGTAAAATGCGAAACGTGTCATCTTCCGGCAGTTGCAGCATCGAACGGTTAGCGCATCGGACATGTCGACAGTATCCCAAGTCCTGCCTCAGCTAGGCCTTGGCAAAATCCCCTGAAACGAGTGCCTTGCTAAGAGTTAGGATACGCACTCCTCCTTCCAAAGAGGGTGGACATTATTATTATTATTTCTCGGACGATGGGTATGATTGTATAATACGTGGACTGATGAATCTGCTGGAAAGATGAGGTGGAGTGTTCATCTCCACCTCTCGAAGGACAATCATACGGCAACTACAATATTCTCTCAGGGCAATCACGACGATAAAAAACTTCGGATTAGGGAGGTTTTGATTGCAGTATGAAGGACGATATATCCTGGTCGCGATAATTCCACATCCCAACTTCCAGTACTAGATCATATTCTCCATGGAACACCGGACAGAGCTGGGATGTTCTGTTTCGTGGTATGCACTAACCCCAGCCTCTTTGTGTAAAGTCCTCCCATAATCTGCGACCGAGATACTCTTCTTTGGAGCCTTATGCGCCTAGAAGAGCGTGGCCAAAAGTAGTACGATACACATGACGGAGGCGT
>JAABUK010005618.1_pt1 | contig 19326 bp, 22 predicted proteins | sample 5559141 | NCBI WGS metagenome assembly JAABUK01 (sample SAMN10711869, study PRJNA513367) | rock metagenome | isolation source: Antarctica rocks | place: Antarctica: Victoria Land, Pudding Butte nord | collected 2016-01-03 | reverse complement strand
TTGACAGCAAACCCCTCAGGCCACAGACAAGGCTGGGATGTTGCATTGACTGGCTTCAAATGCCGTGTACAGTGTTCACACCGAATGTGCTTGGAATTCCACAGCAACACCTTGAACAGGCTAAGAGACCGCATTGGTCTTGCTCAAATGCTTTCTCAGAATGCAGACAACAGGGTGTGCCTCAAGCCACAGACCAGGCTGAGAGGCTGTGTTGATCTGCTCTACTGCTGTAAGACAAAGCCTTCTGCGCTGTGAGATCAATAGTAATCCCTCAACCACAGCCCTCAACCAAAGAGGAGACTGAGAGACTGCAGTGACTCTTCCTGTAAGCAAGGTGAAGATGCAGGCAGGCTGGGTATGCAGAGAAGTCAACAGCAACTTCCTCAACACACAAAAGAGGCTGTGAGGCTGCAGTCTTCAAGCCCATAAGTCAAAAGAGTAACAGGAGCAAACGGCACTCACCAGCATGATGTTGCAATGTAAGGATGTAAGACAAGCCCGGCTTCAGTTGCTGGTCACCGCCCACTCGTCTTAAGCTGCCTTCTTCTTGCAGGACGCCAGTCCAGCTTGTGTCTTGCCCTTGTAGTGCCTGCTTTGCTCGTGCAACACTCAGAGGACTACAATACTGCACAACCGCCAGGTCCTCTTGGCCTTGCCGTATCGTGATTGTGCTTACGCCCATGCTCTGCAAAGTAACCGTTTCGAGTTGTAATCGTGTTTTGCACTGAGCACGCACGCCAGGAGATAAATTTGTTGATTACGCTCCTCAGCGCAAATTTTGTCCAGTAGAGCAATACAAGCAGACCTGCCGATCAAACTAGCGCATAGACTTCAAGCTAGTCGTCCTTCAAGACTGTGCTCTGATCGCTGTACCCCGTAGAAGCTCCTTGTGAAAATAGTAGGCGAGCGTCATGTGACTTCCAGATTGCGGTGATCCAGGTACGCCTGTTGAGGCTAATCACGTATCAGGCGTCCGGCCATGCGTGCGGGTGGGCCTAACGGTGGCAACATTGCACTAAACTGTTGAGTCAAAGTTGGCTGGAATCTGGTCAAAGTGGCTGTGCTGTAAACTTGGGGCAAGACCACAGCTGCTGGGTTGAGTTTAGCACAATCTCTAAACAGTTCAGATATGCGATTGACTTTGGATATTCTCTAGAGATTTTGGATGTGCAACTCCAATACATGTACATGTGCTACATGAACAAGAGCTGCGCAGTATGAACAATCTTCTGTCATCACAAATCCATATCCAGGGGAAAAAGCATTCAGATGAGCAAATGTGACATCCTGAACAGAAATCCAAAGTTGGCAGAAAGGCCTATACTTACGTGAGCGACACCACCTTTACATTGATGGCCACAACAGATTCATTTGAATGCACAGTGTGACAAGTTTTTTTATTGTGTTACCATTACTGGTGTCTATCAACTTTGCAGCACTTTTACTGCATCTGCAGAACACCCTTCACTACAGAGGACATAAGCCTCTGTCAATTTCTTCTGGGACGCAAGCTGACTCGAAGACCGCTACGGCGTCCATTTTCAACCTCATTTGTTGGTGCAACATTGCCTTCATCAGTCTGTCTAGCAGAACCCAATGATGGTCTCAAAGTCACTCTGATACCAGTTGAGCCTTGAGTAGCTCCGTCAGCCTTATCAACAGCAACATCAACACTGGCAACCCTCACATGCGCCCTGGATGAGCGTCTCACAGCGTGGTTGATCCCTTCAGCTGGCCCTGCTGCAGCTTCTGCTGCAGGTTCAGGTGACACATCACGCACATGCACTTGGTGCCTTCCAAGCAACCTGTGCTGAGATTCAACTCCCGTCTCTGAAGGGTTGTCCTCTGCTTGTTGCCCTCTGAGTGACCTGGTTTGTGCTCTAGGCTCTCTAGTAGAAACAGGGCTCAAGCTAGCAGCTGGCTGACTAGGCCCAGCAGCTTCAGCAGCAGCTTCTTCTGACCTTGCAGGCTGACTAGATGGCTGGGCATGAGTGCGCCTGCTGCGTCGCAACCTGCTTTCTGATTGCTCTTTGTCGTACGTTTCCTGCCAGTCACTTGCCAGACGCGCATCACCCTCAGTATTGATCTGGAAGCTGCTGCTGGGCTCCTGTGACTTGATTCTTCTACTGCGCATGCTCCTGCCGTGACTCTGGTGACGTTGCTCAGGCAACATGGCATTGGCAGCATGATTGCCAAAGTGTCCACTCTCATCACTATCCTGATGGTCTCCAGCAGCTGTTCGCCTAGCTTCCAACTCTCTTGCTTCTATTTCTTTTGCCTGTTGCCTGGTCATCCGTACAGCAGCCTGGTGTCCATTGTGGGTCTCAGCATTATCTTGACCAGCTTGGTGAGCAGTCCAGGAGCTTGGGCCTGCACCATCTGTTGCCGCAGCGTCTGCCCGTGTGTGTCTGCGCAGCTGGCGTTGGGATGATGGGCTTGAGTGGGGCAGGGGCAGGGGCCCCTCTCTGAGGACAGCAGTGCCATCTGAGGGAATGGGTGAGCCAAACCAGCGGCGGCTGCGGTTGGAACGCCGTGATCTTCTCACCTGAAAGCCACAGCCAGACATGAAATGATGCCTGCATTCATTGGGTATAGATGGGGCTAAATGGATCAGCTTGTTCTTGTTCACATGTTTGACACCCTGTCACCATTAATGCACCCTGTCGCCCTGTTGCTGCAACACCTGAGTGCATGGCATCAACAGTAGCATCACTGACATGATCATAAGCTGCAAGGCAAGCACCAGTCACAAGAAATTGCGTCATCACGCGCCCCTGCACTGACATCATTACTGCCACATATGCTTGATGATGCAATGCAATTGGTACAGTTGCGTACACAATGGCAAGGCAGAATGCAGCATCAGGGAGCTCACATCTGTCCCCCACGGGCGCTCCAAGGGGCTGTTCATGATGTCTATTTCTTCGTCCTCTTCTTCGTCTTCTACATCCACTTCTTCCCCTTTCTGGCCATGACGAATAGCAGCCTGCTCAGATGGATGAGCCCTTTGAGCTGCTGCTTGATCCAGGTCACTGAATTCAGCATCATCAGAGGTGAGTCCATCCTCATAGGTGCCACCTTCAGCAGCTGCATGCAGCCTCCGTGCCAGATCTGCACCCATGCCATTCCAGGTGAGCACACATTTTTCAACCCCTAACCCTAAATACAGCCCTCAAAGCTGTGCAGTGCTACAGCCCAATGACAGTGCAAATCACTGAGCACTAGCTTGCTTGGCTAGCACTGCTAGAACTGCTAGCAGGCTAGCACTGCTAGCACAGCTAGCAATGCTTGAAACTGAATCTGTATCTGGAGGGTCAAGCCCCGCCACAGCTTTGTAGCAGCTGTTAGATTGTGACAGCATACTTATGATGTCAGAATTTAGCTGCAATGCAGACCTGGACTGACAAATTCGGAATCCTCTGACAAGCATTGCACAGGTTCAACTTCCAGCCAGCTTTTGACTGACAGCACATCTGAAATTTTGAAGCAAACAATTCGTTTGCTTGCTCGGTCATAGACCGAGCAAGGGCTGTCATGCTGAATTTTCTCAGTGAGCGGGTACATGGACAGAGCATGACAGGAGGACGACCTGCTGCCATTTCAGCCACTTGACTGTCCTCCCCATTGAAGGCCTGGGCATTGCCTTGTATGGTGGCCACATCTCCCATCACCCCCTGCACCTGCCTGTAGTACCCCTGCTCCAGCCGGTCTTTGACCAAGGATAGGGACATGGGCAGGGCTACCATGGTGTTGTAGTACATCAACGCCCCTGCATAGCAATTCCATCTTGCAAGAGTGCCCTTGAATGAGATTGTCACTGACTTGTGCCGACCAACTGAGCATGTTAAGCATGCAATGCCTGTTCTGCTGTGAGCTGAGAGCCTCATCATTGCCATGTAACAGTCCAAACCCAATGCCAGGAGCTTGTCTATACAAGGAGAAGACAGGAGGACTTCTAATATCAGATGTCTTAGATCACACAAACTTATGAAGCGCCCAAATAGGAAAGCAGGCAGGCTCCACTTGGTGGGTTTATAAGCAAGGAGGAGGAGGTTTGGAGTCATGGCAGAGAGCATGGGATTACCAAGTACTGCTGAGGAAAGCAGAGTCCCACCTGTGTCAGAAGCCGGGTAGGCAGCATCCGGGTCTAGCAGGTCCACAAACAACTCAAAGTGCTCAGAAGCAGAAAGAGCCTGCACAGCATGCTTGAGGCGGTCTGCCACAGGGCTGTCCAGGGCTGGCCCTTCCTGAACAGCCTGTTGTGCGTCCAGCCCCTCATCAAACAGCTCCCAAGGGCTTTGGTGAGTTGGCTCGGTGTTGTCATCCTCATCACTGCCATCTTGTGCACGGCCAGTCTGCAGGCAGTGACAGGCATAACTCCAGCAAGCTAACTTACATGGCAGACAAGGCAGCAGAGTTCTGGTGCCCAGGGCATGAGCAGTCTTTTTCAGCACATTTGTTGTAAAGGCTTGAACAGGAAAGCATGCTGCTTGAACAGGGTATGTCACATAAAGCCTACAAGCATGGGTAGCACAACATGCGGCACATTGGAATGTAGGGCTGACTTGTTGCCAAAAAACCAACATGTGCCGACAGGTTTTCAATGTGTATGCAAGCAGAATCAGTTCCAGGCTCATGTGTCATGTTGGCACCCTTCACCTGCCTAGCTTGCGCTGGCATACAACCTACATATGGATGTGTAACAGAGGTACAGGCTACATCAAGTGAAAGATGGGCGCAGACCTGAGGCCGAGGCTGCCAGCCCACCAGGAAGCGCTCCCAGAGCCCCCCACAACCATAGGGGTCAGCCTGCACCACCTCTTCGCTGTCACCTGCTTGGTCATGGCTCAGGACGCCTGTCACATCCCCGTGCCATGCCTCACAAGTTGCTGCTGCCTCACTGTCCTCATCAGGGTAGAACACCTGCAACACAACTTGCCAGCTCTCAAAAGTGGCTCAGCAAATGCGCCGCACAACATCAAGTAAACAGTCAATCAAGCTTTGCTGTCCTGGGAACTACCATGGGAGTCAACAGACAGTGCATGAGGAGGAAACATTGTATGCATGTGAGCAGTCAAATGACTGACAGGTACAGTTTGCTCCTGCAATGGTGCATTTTCAGTGCAACAGTGCGACAGTGCAAATAGGTGAGCATAGTACGAGCAGTCTGAAGCCACAAAAGTGACAGCATCCAGTGCGACAGAAAAGATCACACAGCTACTGACTCTGCACTGCAGCACTGTGTGGCAGAGTGTATACTGATAGCACCCATTGCATTCCAGAGTGCTTTTCTGTGGGGTACTGGTATGCTCTTGCAGACATTCGCCAGCGCTACTAACACCAAGACCCAATGCAAAACATAACAATCAGCAACAGATCCAGAGCCAGAGAAGGCACACACCTGACAGCAGTCTCCCACTTGCCACTTCCTGTGCACAGACGCCAAGAAGCGGTGCTTGGGGACAACAAACTCAGCATGGCCGCAGTTGGGCGGAGGCAGCTCTATGTCAAAGGTGCGCCCCTGAAGAGGGGAACTTGGGTCGCTCAGCTGCAGCCTCAGCTTGGCACATGTGTTGCTGGTGCCGTCATCACTGATGATGTAGTCCAGGGCAATGACACAGGCCGGCTCAACCTCTCTCATGCGCTGACCCCTTGTCTCTGCCTGCCAAACAGATGACTGGGTGAAACTTACATCCATGCAAGGCTAAAAGGCTAATACCAGAAGCAGTAGAACAAGCCAGAGCGAGATCAGAGCTAGATGTGCACAACAGCAATGACACGCTCGTTGTGTCTTTGAAAAAGCCTCAAGCCTCTTGCTGAAATGCTTGTTCACCTAAGCCATGCCAGTGTGGGATGATGAGGGGTCACATGGGAACAGTGCAAGGCCATGGGGGTCAGATGACCACCCCAGAATTATGGTTGACAAACAGATGAACATCAGACACACACTTGCAACTCAAAGCGTTTTGTCAGGAGAGGGTTATACAGACAGACAGACAGACAGAGAGACAGAGAGACAGACAGGCAGACAGATGGGCAGACAGATAGACAGAAGAGTGTGTTTGAAGCACTGACCAGTGTGCTGACGATGGAGTCCCAGGGACCTTGCAGCTTGTTGTTGTTGTGGGACAGGAACTTGCGGTGGCCCACTTGCAGGTACACCACCTCATCCCCCAGCTGCGGCACATACACACCCGGCGTGCGCCAGCTCACCTGCACATCCAATGACAACACTGGCTTGCCGCCTCAACCTCATAGGTGGCGTAATGCCATGTTTTGCTTGTAGAGGTTGCATGTGTAGATGACACCCACTGCAAGGTCAGCAGCTTCAGGCAAGGCAGGCATCTTGCTGCATGACAAAGACATGCTGCATACATGCACATGCGATGGACTGTTGAGGCAGGTGGTACTGCCAGGGCACTGCGTAGCTTGGAAATGGACATAAGACACATAGGTGAAGCTGCAGCAACAAGGCCTTTCCTAGAGCCATGCAAATATGCCCAGGGGCAAGTACACTGCTCAGACCCCCAGATGAAGGAGGCGTGTAAGTGAAGGAAAAGCAAAAAGCGGCAGTTAAGCACCTTGAGGCATGTAACTGAAGGAATCAAAAAGGGCGTCAAGTACCTGGAGCCAGGCATATTTGTCCAGCTGACGGCCCCCTTGGGCTACAGCCCCAGCTTGGGCCCGCCCTGTCTGCCGTCGCACCTTCTTCTTCTGCTTCTTGGCTTTGGCATCAGAGCGGCGGCTTGTAGTGCGGTGAGACCTAAGCAGGCGCTGCCCATCCTGCGCTTCATATTCCTGCTGTCACACCACAAGGCATCAATGCAATGGACAACTCAGCCGGCATGGGGACAAGAGTGTTGTGTGAGTGTCCATACTGAGTTTAGTGCTTACATGCAACAGGTTCAGAATTATGTGTGCTTGAATGCTATGCATGGACCCAGGTCATCAGAGAGGATAGAGACATTGTCTCAAAGTGACAGTCGCTTGCTTGCTGATTGAGCGCATAAGGCAATGCAAGGGTGCTCAGAGGATCATGCTCGCTTGGCACTCTAGAATCAGCAAGCAGAATTCACTGAGCATCCTTGCATTGCCTAGTTTGCAGCTTGAGCAAACCAGGCAATGCAGGCTCAGTGGATCATCCTTGCATTGCCTGGTTTGCTCAAGCTGCAGACTTAACACCATCATGCTGGTAAGTCAGCTGTGCATGCTTGCTGAGCGTGACAGTCTAAGCAAGTGCATATTGAGTGTGCTGTGCACAGCAGACAGCAACAGGCTCAGAACATACTGACTGCAAAGCAGCACCTCTTCAAATTCCTCCTCTTCATCCGAACCACCCTCTGCATACTGGCTACGCTGCAGCCTCTGCCTTTTTTGGGCCCTCTGACCCCTACGGTCCGGGGAGGGCCGGGGCCGCTTGTCAGTCCGCCGACCCCGCCGCTGGGCACGGGTACGGGCACCCCCTGCCCCCTCAGAGTACATGGAGTCATCACTGTCAGAGCCCATTGCATTGCCATCTGAGCTGCTTATGTCCACATCACCGTCCTGCCACTGTTCCCATTCTTCTGCCTCTTCCATGTTGTCCTGTTGCAATCGGCAGCAGAAGGTGTCTATGTAGGCAAACTCCATGTGCACATTGTCATCAGCATGTATCCTGCCTAGTTGAGCTTAGAATCATAGGCAGATCCTTGTATTGCAGATATGTACAGGCCAGCAGTGCTTCACACATGCTTGAAGCCCAGCAAGAAGTCCATCAGCAAGCAAATTGTCAGCAAAAGTGCAAGAAGCTGAAGCTGCTGTTGACAGGGCCAGCCAATGAGCAATAGATACGCCTTAGCAGCAAGGCATACCTGCCTGCATCCTTATTGCGGATGCAGACATCAAGAATGAGGAGCAAATGTGTAGGCATGGCTACCTCTACATCATCATCAGCGCGCAGAGGAGCGCTTCTTCGAGTCCCCACCCCCACCCTGCTGCCGCCTGCTCCCTCTGCTTGGTCATCACCTTCTACGTCACCTGCCTGTACCTGCTCTCCTTCTTCTTCATTGTCCACAGCTGTGAGATCCACCTCGCCTGCTACCACGGCAGCTGCAAGGGCTGCCTCAGCTGCAATGGCCCTTTGCATGGCTCTCTGGATTGCCCTGTCGATGTCCTCATCACTACCCTCTGCTTCCTACACCACAGCATGCAAGCAAACATGGGATCTAGCACATGCTTGGTTACATGCAAGCTTACACATGGACACAGTGCAGACTGGAGCCAAGACCAAATGAGCTGTACATCTGCTCTTGATGCCACAGACACCCCGAGAAGCTGCGCCACAAGCAGGCTCAACATGTGTCCTGATCTGCTGCATATTGTGTGACCCATGCAGGACTTTGTACAGCTTGGACAGCTGACTGACTTTCTTGCAGCATTGCAGCATATGAAGGAGGGACACTGATTTGGGACACAGACTAGAGGCACATGATGCCAAGCAGCCAGCAGCCGAATCACAGAATGGTCCATGTTTGGGATGCAAACACTTGAAGGCAGTGACGATGACTGATAGAGGCAGCTTGCTGGCAAGAAGCAAGAGAAAGAGACCTGTGCCATCCAGCCAGCAGCTGTGACGGTAGGGGGGTACTCCCTGAGTGCTTGGGGCAGACCCATAGTGTCCCATTCACCCTCCCCTTGAGCCACCTTCAAGGGCAGCTGCAGCACTTGGTCTGAGCGATAGGCTGACTGATATGGCTCAGCGTACCGCCCTGCCACATAGTCTACCAAATAATCCCTGCATTCATCATGCAGTGCTGGTGGCAGATGTAGTGCTTTTGTTGATGCACCAAGCTCTTATGACCTGTTGCCTAGAGACTACCATTTTCAAGCTGCCATGGTGACCACAATCGCCACAATTGCAAGCCAACTGCCAAGATGGCGTCATAGCCAGATGGTGTGCCTTGGCCACACTACCTTGTTGTATCACTGAACGGTCTGGCCAACACATGGCATTTGTTGCATCTGAAAGGCTTCTGGTGTGGTCAACTCAAACTGTACTGAGCAGCCATTCACCAAGCTGCTGACCACACCGCGTGATCAACGGATCAAGGAATGGGAGCATTGGTGATCTGCATGTATTGGATGCAGTCCAGCACAGACTCTGACACAGACTGACAAGTCACACAGGCAGAACAAGCACAAGGTGCATGACAGGGGTACCTGGTGGGTCTGAGGTGGGGGGGCTGCTGGGTATTGTCATCAATGACAGCATTGTTGACATCCCTGGTCAGGCGGTCATAGTCTGATTCCAGGAACTGATCATATCTGGCATGCTTGACCATGGTAGGGGCTCCCACGCTGTACATGTGCCACTGCCCTGCCACATCACTCACCACAAGGCTGCTGCCATCTGGGGACCAGTGACCATCTACCAACTGGATGTGGTCTGTCCAGCTGCTGTGCACGTCAGGCCTGGTGTCCTTTGTCGAGAAGCTGCATGGCACAGACTACTAGGTCAACAAGAAGCAGCAAAGATACTGCGGAGGTGATGCTGGTTTGCCTGTCAGTTTGTGGCAAGATTGCACGATTGTTACGGGCGCAGGGTGTAATGCATGTTGCATGTGGGTACATATAGCAAGTGAAAAGAGCGTGAAGTCTGGGCTGCTGGATAGAGCCAGTACAGGCACATTGAGCTGAAGACAGGCCAAGTACGAGGTACAAGTCTGCATTGACTGATTGATTGATTGATGGATTGGTTGATTGATTGATTGAATGACAGACTGACTGACTGATTGATTGCTTCTGGGCAGCCCGGTATAATACTTGGCTTCTCTTTAAATTGACGCCGAAAGGTGTAGTCTTTTCTTTCTTTTTCTGCTGATTGATTGCTTGATTGATTGATGGATTGATGCCTGACTTGAGCCTGTGCCAGCCTTTGCACTAGCATCAGCCAGATAGGTGTCAGGTATGCCTCATCCAGATTTTGAAGAATAAGTTTGCATGACGCCATACATTAGCGTATCTGATGGCATGCACATCATGGGCTTACAAGAGGGGTGCAGCCAGGCGTGTTTATTGTACCTGGCAAGAGGTTGACCAGTGTAGAGGTTCCACAGCCTGGTGGTGCCATCGTAGGAGGCAGACATGGCCAGGCGGTGGTCCAGAGGGTGGCACTCCAGGATGTGTACCTGAGCCTCATGCCCTACCAGGCGCTGCACCTCCAGCCCCGTGTGGCTGTCCCATACTCTGATGGTGTGATCGCTCACTGACGATATGATCTGGAGGGAAATAACAAGATGAACGTGGGGAGTCAAAGACCAGAGGTTGGTTGCCAGATCAGCGGATGAGTCACCAGTGAACAGATGCGTGCCAGAGCAATTCAGATTGTAGTAGTGCAACAAACAGCAAATGTATGGCATGCTTCTGCTCAAGCGCAGCTGCGCCTGTACTTGTTTCTTGAACGCAATCATGGTATACAAGCATGCAACTGCATGACTGAGGTAGTGACACACAGTAGGGCTCATAACAAGTTTGATCAACAAGTCAGACCAGCATGTCATCATGGCTCCAAGCCAACTGGTTGACAGAGGGCACAGGAGGCGCTCTGCGCTTCTGCTTAGCCTTGCGCACAACAGCATCGTCCAGCTCGCACTTGAGCGCGTGTTTGTTCTCCCAGTTGTTCAGCAGCTTGTTGCGGCGTCGCATGCGTTGCCAGATCTGCATTGCACACAGTGTGTATGCTTGCCAGTGACTCCTGGAGCTTTGCAAGTATTGAGCTGCATGATGTATGCTGTCAGCTGAGAGTGACATGCATGATGGACATGCATACAGCAGATATGCTCCAAAGGGCTGGACAGCCTGCGGACATGTTCTAAGGCTGTTAAGCATAGAGTGGCAACACAATAACCGACAGCTACTGGTATCAAAAGCTATCAAGCACAGAGTGACACAGAGTGGCAGTGTCAATGTGCGCAGAGGAAAACGAGATGGAGTGGGGCAGGGGGGGTGAGTGGGGGCTCACCCGCATGGTGCCATCCTTAGAGCCTGTGGCAATGGAATGTCCATCATGACTGAACTGCAGCAGCAGGACATCATTCACATGGCCCCCAAGCCTGCAGGTCTCCTGAGGCTCAGGCCAGTCGCCAGCTTCCAGGTCGACTGCTGCAGGAGGTGCCAGGTTCCTGGCAGCATCCTCCTCCGACACCACATTGTAGAAGCCCTGCTTGGCTGCTGCTTTGCCCTTGTCTGCTGCTGATGCAATGTCCCAGAACCAGGCATAGATGTGGCAGTCATTGGAGCCAGCCACAATGTGGCTACCATCTGGACTGAAACCGCAGACCAGCAGTCCAGTCTGATCTGCTGACTGCTCCTGCACTCACAGCTCGAAGAGTGTCAGCAGCAGGCATTGGCTGTTGCCTGGCATACTTTTGCCGGGCATATGTGTATCAGCAGTGCCAAGCACAGCATATGTGCATGCTTCTGTGCGATGGGTGCTTGCAGCATGCTCTGAAGTGTGAGTCACAAAGAGTACAACAAAGCTGCATCGCTCACCAGCAGCAAAGCATTTGCAGCATGTGGCGTTCAAAGTGCCAGGCAGACCTGCTCATTGGTTGCAGCAGCAGCAGCACCAGATGATCCAGCAATCTCAATGGGGTCATGGGACCTGAGACTGTGCTCCATTGCACCAGCTGTGGCTTCAGGAACAGCAACTCTGGCATTGACTGAGGCTTCCAGGCTTCTGGTGTTGGGCTTGCTGCCTTGGCCAGCGTTGAAGGGGCCAAAAGTGCCTCCAAAGCGCGTGATGCCCTTCATGGGGCCAAACAATGGGCAGGCGCGCATGACTTTAGCAGGCCAGGCTGAGTTGGTGGCGTCCCAAATGCGGCAGGTGCCATCAAAGGAAGAGGACAGCAGCGCATTGGGAATGGTCCTGTTGAAGTCTACATAGGTGACTGGGCCTTGATGGCCCACCAGGACAGAGACTGGGTGACCCAGCTTGTCCCCCTGCAGCCATTGAAGAGACATATGTGAATGGACAAGTCGATGCTGCAGCGACTGGACTTGCTTTGTATGAGAGGCAGTTTTGTGGCAGGAGCAAGAGGTAGCGTTCAAGGTGCAGCAGGGTATGTGCGGAAGTACAGACCCTGTCAAGGTGTGACTTGTCAGATCTGTGTTTGCCACAAACATTGTGTTTCCTGGGATGCAAGCATTGTATCCACTGTTGGCCATGACAAAGTCAGGGTGGATGTTTGCCGCAATGCAGTGTCTCCTCTGGCTTTAGTCAGGAACATCATTTCATGAGACATGCTTGCACCATCTTTGACTTGCTTGTGAATTGTACATAAATACGACTTCATGAGCAGAGTACATGCCTCAAGACTCCAGCATCGGATGGTGGTATCGTTTGAGGAGCTGGCGACCATGGTGCTGTCCAGATTGATAGCCAGGTCTGTCACCTCACCATCATGACCTCGGCAAGACCTCAGCAACAAGGCAGTCTGCACGCTCCAGATCTGCATAGCAACCATCGCTTGAGCTGTGTCTATGCCTGCCTCCTGACTTGCCCAGCGCAACTGAGCTCTTGCGTGAGCATGTGAATGTTGGGAAGCAGGCTGCAAAGGTCTTGTATATCCTGCTGGCATGTGCTGTTTTCTTGCTGGCATATGCTGCAGGTTCATGAAGGCTCTAGGCAGCATATGAGACAGGCAGGAAAGCATGCTGCAATGACTAAGCATGTCATGACTAAAGGCATGTGGACCAAGTTCAGGTTCCCAAATTAGCAACCAAATAGAGCAGGAGAGGTGACATGGTCAACAGACCTTGACCAAGCGATCATCAGAGCCTGTGATAATATGCCTGCCGACTCTATCAAAGGCAATGCAGTAGACTGCCAGCTTGTGTCCGCGTATTGTCTTGTGATGCTGTATTTGCTGAACATGCTCCTGAGTGGAGGCAATGCGTCGTCCAGGACTACCAAAATGGCCTTGCTGTTGCAAGACTTGCTTGTGGCACAGTGACAGGTCTTGAAGCTTGACTGGGTGCCCGGGCGCATCAACCTGACCATACTGAGCGCCTGTGAAAGTAAACACTGCTGGTTAAGCAAAGCATTGTTTCATGACAGAACAAGACTGTCTTGCAAGAAACTTTGGCAATAATCGTCTAGTGGAAATGCACCTGATGTAAGCAGGCTGTGATCTCCTTCCAAATTGAGAGCAGTAGTGGCCCTTCTAGCGGTGAGTGCGTGCTGTAACAATCTTGGCAGCGCCTCTGCAGCTATGTGTGCATACTTGTGCTGCAGATCGCTATAGCTTAGTCTGTGCTCGTTTCCTGCACGCACAAGCGGGTTGAGTGCCGAGTTTGAGCTATTTCACGACCACATCGGCAGATCAGTTTGTTGGATCTCTCTCACCAAAAACGTCGTGCCTGCAGGGCAGCAGGCCATTGGCTACGGCTTGCTGTTCTAGCGTCTTAGCAGCGTCGTGGCAAGGGCCGGCAGCTAAGTAGTGCAGTATGAGGAAGTGGAGCTCAGTTGGATCGATCTGCGAGACGTGAACCCGTCAGATGACCGTGCATTTGCTTCGCGCGCGGGACATCGTCAGACTGCCGGAGTGTTCAAGCACTTGCGCCACAGTTAGTGCGCACGGTTTCTTGAAACGCAGCCTCATAGCATAACGGTCAGGAACGTATAACATGACAACCATAAAGAGAGCACGCAAAAGGCTGGCCTGCATATGCAGACATGTACCTCAGCATCCGTCATTCGGCCGGTGTCGGAGTGATCTGCACTACATGCAGACTCCAGCAAGGTACAGCAGCAGACCTCAAAGCAGCAACGTCTAACGCGCCTGGTGTTGACAGCGGCTTACATGTGCAGCCGCTGCAACAGGCACCAATCCTGTCGAAACAAAGTCACCCTGGTCCGACTACAGCTTGGCTGTCGTGAGAGCTTGTATCTCCGGAAGTGGCAGAAGAAGAGGTAAATTATAAGGTTATGTCAACACTCATAATCAAAGGTGGATTCAGAAAATTGGTGTCGGCTGCAATTCATGCAACGCTACTGTAGGATGCACCATGCATGGCCATGCATCTGCGGGGTGTATTTGTACTGGCTGTGATAGATTTCCCGATATGGAAAACTGCTGGAATGCTGGAATGGGCGCATACGCCATGGTGTTTTGAGGTATCTGTGGTTGAAGTGTCAAGTGTCCAGTGAGGTCACACGGCAAGCCTGCCTGTAGCTAGCCATTCCAAACCAAGCTGGTGAAATCTAGTATGTGGCTTCAAGATGCAGCAGACTTCTTCAAGATGCTGGCTGGCGACAACATGTGGCATGCAAATATGTATATATGTCATGTGCACCATGCATTTCTCCCATCTCGCCGCTGATACTCCTCAGGTCCAAAGACCAGACTCAGCACCAAGCCTGTCCTGCCAAAGTGGCCACACCTGCCAGCTCTGTACAGGAAACTGGTGACATCACAGGTGCCATCAATTGAAAGAACTGCAAGGACGTGCAAGGACTTGCAAGGACTGCAGGCGGAGGGAAATCTGTCCTGCAGCATCAACGTGATCTTGGACTGCACGCATGGCATCGTCTGATCTTGGCTACAGCTAATCGCAAGTTGGATAATGCACGGCAGGCAACTGCAACAGCCAGATGTGAGGGCCTAGGCTTGCCTGTAGGCTGACAGTGTTGATGAACTTGTCAGGTTGACCAATAAAACCGACAATGGCTGAGGCAAAGGGCGCTGCAACAACAGACGTAAGTGCTCACAAAAGTGAGCACTGGGATGCAAAGTGCAGCTCACACAGATGGTGGCATGTTACAGATACGATGTCAGTCCTTCATGGCACATTCACACCTATGAACTGACCTAGGGTCAGCTAGAGCCTCTAACCAGAACATCTGTTGTCAAGAGAATCTCGTAGGCCCCTGGTCAGCAGACCCTGGATCACCTTGTCTCTGGTGTTCTTCTGTTGCTGTGGCGACAGTCATTGACAGTGCAACCCCAGCGCCCACAGCTGCAGCCATCACAACATCTGCTGAGGCTGAGACCGCAGCCAACCACATGCAGCAGTCATAGACTAATCTGAAACAAATCATGCTGCGCATTGCTCCTGTGTCACGCACTTAATGCTTTGAAGCAGAATCAGACACTCAGGGTGTTGACTAGCATAGCAAGCAGACACAGAGACCTGTTGGCATTCCATTGTGTGCAAGAGAGACATGTACCTCATCATGCAGCTTGTCCATCTGTGTGATGCTGTTGCACAAGCCAGAGTGCAGCCCTATGAATTGTGGCTGACGCCCTCTCTGTTTTTGGCTGCCACCTGTCTGTTTCTGGCTGCCACAACCCGGTTCCTCACCAACATAATCTTCTGCTCCTCACTGTCACAGGTCATGCTGCAATAATGAATACTGGTCAAGAGCATCCACTGTCAAAATTGCAGCATGAGCTGTGACAGTGAGGAGCTATGGACTGCCATTGTCCATAGCCACCTGCACAACATCTGGCTGTTCACCGCTGGGAGTGCTGTGCTGCTCTGCATACACCAACTCATGGTGCTGCAGGCTCAAGTCAGAGCGTGGACCAAATGCAGCAGGGCTCCAAAACATCCCTCTTATCTGAAATTCCCGGGAGACAAATTGAAAATCATGGCAGTGATGATATGTTACATATCGCACAATGCAAACACAGGCAGTTGATTCAATGTGTCTGCCATGCACTGTTCAGCATGCTGTGCACACAGCATGTGGTGACAAATTGAGATGCACCTCAGTTCTTCTGGAGCCAAGCAGCTGCCTGAGGAGCTGGATAGCATCTATGTTATGATCATATTGTTATTGTTGCACCCACAGAGAGCGCTCCAATGACCAGGTGTGTCCTGTATGGAGGCCACCATGGTTGAGCTACAGACTTGGATGAGCTGGCCAAGGGGCCCCGGCCAGGGCAGCTTCAGCTCATCTTCTCAAGCGCCAACTATGGAGACAGATCTGCATGAAAATATGGCTGATCACTGGAGCGCTCCCTGTAGGTGATACAGTATCATCATAACGTAGAGGCTGTCCAGCTGATGATGCTAGGTATGTGCAGGGCAACCCTTGTCTCTCTGGAGCATCTTGTTCTGTGCATCCCTATACGGCATGTTCTGCAACCACTTTGACAGTCACAGGTTTTGACACCATTGAAACTAGACCTAAGGCGACCAGTTGGGGCAAAGCCCCTTGACTTCACCCTGCAAAAGCTAATGAGGCAATCTACCATTAGGCCAAAACAGCAAGACCACCAGCAGCAGCTAAAGCAGCAAGACCACCCGCAGCAGCCAGATTGCAAGAGCACCAGCAAGACCACCAGTAAAAGCCAAAACAGCAAGAACGCCAGCAGCAGCAACACCAGCGAAAGTTAATGCAGCAGTGTGAAGGGTGGCAGGAATGCCAGCAGCAGCATTGCAGCGAAACTCAATGCAACAGCCAAAGCGACAGCAGAATCAAGACATTGTAGCAACAAGAGTGTCACAGTGGCATCCACAGCAGCAGCATTAAGAAGGACGCCATGTAGCAGCACAACTGCCTCAATAGCTACCGCAGCAGCTGCCAAAGCTGCAGCAGCCAAAGCAGCAGCATCAGCTGATGCATACGTAGCAGAAGCCAGCTCAAATGGCAGTTATTTACAGAATTCAAATGCAAGGTGACCTTTGGGTTCAGAAGCACATGTATCAATGCTAATAGTTCCTAAAATCAGCGTGACACATCTTGGAGCTCATAGGAGCAATGTTTGCATGTAGCAGATCAGACTGCTTCCTTGGTGGAAGACAGCCTAGACCATCCAAGGAGCGACGTTGCAGCAGCAAGGACTGATGTGGCTTGTTGCATGTCTTGCAGCATGTTGTAAGTCTCACATATCTTGCTTGTTTCATACATAGTTCAAGGACTGTCCTCGTACCCATCCTTGTGATCTCTTTTGCACACAGGATCTGGCCTGTTCACCACACTGTCACTTACACGCAAGCTGCTGGTCTCGTTGTCTAGATTTTCAGCGGGCAAGCAACTGCTTTGGTCAGCGGTGCTGGCACAATGCGTGATATTCTGACACTGTGTGTGCTCAGATCTAGTTGCAAGCTTTTTCATTACATTGTCAAGGTTGCAACGAGATGATTCAGTCATGATTCAAACGTTTGAGGAGTGTACACGCTTAGACAGGAGATTGCAAATGTTTCGCAAATCACAAGTGACATTTAGCCAGCTCAGCGGCTGTTCATATATGAACAGATTCACGTCTGATTCTGCAAGCTCCACTTTTGCGGTTACCTTCATGCATATGTGGTTTTCCCTGCAAGACAGCATCTTCTTGACAACTAGTAAGCTGCTAGGCAACGTCTGGCCTAATCATGCTCCAGGCAGACTCACAAGCCAGAAAAATCGGAGATGTCCAATAGCAGAGTGCTGCTGTCACAGCTCTAAATGTCAGTCAAGACTGCAGAAAATCGAATGTCAGGCCTACGCAACGCTAAATACTCCACCAAGTCTGCGTAATATTTGCTTGTGTTTTGATCTGCTGAGACACACTTGTCAAACACAATGGTGTGCACACGCTGGTGCTCAACGACAGTGAGTATGCTGACACCAAAGCTAAGCTTGCACTCATATAGCTTAAGGTATTCCAATGAGTACAGCTTCTGCCAGTCTATTGCAGGAAAGCTGATATATACGAGCTGGTTTGTGAGATAAGGACTAGAACCGAGAGATAAACATACTAAGTTAGTTAGTTGGCTGAGTCCAACCTCCAGATGAAGGGCAGAAGAGCCCATGTAGCTAAAATAAGCCAGGGCTGTAAGCTGGTACAGTTGTGACACTTGCAGCTCTGCTTTCTCTACCATGTCTGTCCCAAGCTGGAGGAAGTAAAGATTTGTCAGTCTAGACATACTTTTGGGAATGCTTGGCGCCAATGTGGCCAAATCCAACGTCTCAGAGGGGTCTATGGCAATGACTTCTATGTTGTCCATGCTCACATGCCGCAGATTTGAGCAAGCGGCCAGCCCTTGAGGGTGAAGACCTCCCACGTCTGAGTCACGCCAGTGAGCTCGCTGGAGGGATGTAACTGCCTTGCATTCTGCTCGAGTTGCCTCACAAGCAACACGCACAATCTCATCCTGCCTCTTTTTGTCTTCCCTGAGGAACACGTCTTTGACCTTCAGCAGATCTTCCTGTCTTTTGAAGAAGTCTTTGAAAACACCCTCGTCTCGTTGTTTGTCTGGATGTAACTGGAGAAACACTCTCTTGCGGCACTCAACCAACTGAATAGTTTTGGAAGCCAGCAGTTCTGTCACATACTTCAGGCAGCAAAGCGCCCCATTTTCAGTTCTGCGATTGCTTTCCACCTCCCTTCTCACCTTCAACATTTGTGGTAAAGTAACAAGCCCTTGCCTGTGTGCATGCACCAGTATGCTGCATTGACAACAGCATGGCAGCAATCCCAAGTCACAATCAAGGGGGACTGCAGTCAGCCCAAGCTCATTACACTCCAGCCCCTTCATCTGCAGCAGTGGCACAACTGTCTAATACAGGCAGGGTTTGTGTAGGCCTCCCTTTGTCATGAGCATGTTCACAGGCATCTACCTGCTTGACCTGATCTCCGTGAGTGCTAGACACCTGCAGGCTGTTGCACAGCAAGTGCTCTGGCTGACTTGGCTGTAGCGCCAATTGCAACCCCTCTTGCTGATTGCTTTCCACGGTGTCTTGTGCATGTGCTGGCTCTGGTGCTTCTTCACCCTCTTTTGTGAAATCCAGACCCTTCTCCTACAAGAGCATTGTGTGTTCCAGAATTCATAAAGCCAGCACACTCACAGCCTCTCCACACCTCTTGGATTGAAATGGATTGGCTTGAAGAAGTTGCCTCTGCATGCAAGCTTGTCATGTCCTGTTGTCATTGTCATTGTAGCAAGTGTGTGTAGACAAGCCTGGGATGATTTACAATGTTGCAGCTGTCATTGCTTGAATTCTGCTGAATGCTTCGTGTAACACCTCTGCACCTGTCTGTGCTGGATACGCCCGAGCGGGATTGACCACTTTACAAGCTGATTGATCCTCGTTTCATTTCAAAGAATATGTTGTGGCGTTGTTGGCAAAATCGAACCTGGCTCGATGCCACCCTAAGAACGACTCTTGCATACTTTGCGTGACATGAGTGTCTGGCTCTTTAGCTATCCAATCTTTGCACCATTCATCCATTCCCTGCAGGTACTCTTGCACTGTGGTCCATTGGTCCTCCTTGCCTAAGACAAGCTTGTGCGGCCATTCTTCAAAACCGAAATCAAAGATTAAACAGCCATGAAAAGCAATAGCATTGGCCT
>JAABUK010005617.1_pt1 | contig 19328 bp, 19 predicted proteins | sample 5559141 | NCBI WGS metagenome assembly JAABUK01 (sample SAMN10711869, study PRJNA513367) | rock metagenome | isolation source: Antarctica rocks | place: Antarctica: Victoria Land, Pudding Butte nord | collected 2016-01-03 | reverse complement strand
TCCCCGCGACGGAAGCGATATTGATGATGCGACCCCAGCGTCGCGGCACCATCAGGCGCGCGGCGTGCTGCGCGCACAGCAGGGTGCCGGTGACGTTCACGGCCATGGTCGTCAGGAAGCCGTCCAGGGGAAAGTCGAGAAAGGGGGACGTCCTCGCCACGCCCGCATTGTTGACCACCACGTCGCAGCGGCCGTACCGTTCCGCGACCTGCCCGAAGGCGGCGGCGATCGAATCCGCGTTCGACACGTCGAGTTTCAGCGACTCGGCGGACAATCCCCTGTCGCGAAGTGCCGCGGCGGTCCGCGCGGCTTCGGCTTCGTCCAGGTCGGATACCAGGACGGTGAGGCCATCCGCCGCCAGCTGTCCGGCGATGGCCCGCCCGATGCCCATCGCGGCGCCGGTGACGACCGCGATCTTGGTGTCAGTGGTGTTCGACATCTGCCTCTCCGAATGGATCCTGTTGCGTCGGTTTGATCGCCGATGCGTCGTGACGAGACCGCCGGGCTTCACACCGGCATGAGGTCGTAGCCCGCGCGCGGGAAGTGTACATGCAGGGTTCCGACGCCTGGGTCGGCCCGGCGGATTTATTGCCCACGCCGCGGGCGCGGGCATTTGTCGTGATCTTCATGACGTTTCCTCTCGAATGGACCGGCGCGGAACTGTCCGAACCGGCTGGATCGTGTGCTTCGACGAATTCTACTGTCCGTCTTGTCCGGCATGTTGCCAGTGCGTGCCGAGGCGACGGTCTGGATCTAGCGTGAAGCGTCGACCCCAATCGAGGTGCGTCTTCATGCTGGAATTGGCCTTCTCCGCATCACCGGCGCGGACCGCCTCGAAGATGCTGCGGTGCTGGGCTGCGTTGACGGCGAGCCGTTCCGGATGGGCGCCGTGCATGCGCCGCGCGAGGCGGAACATCTTGTCTCGGAGGCGTCGGAGAGCGTGCTCCATCTCGACGTTGCCGTGGAATTCGGCCAGCGCCGTATGAAAATCCAGATCGAGCTGTTTGGCATTCGTGTGCGTCTCCACAGCCCTCGCGGTTTCGGCCCAATCTCGCCGACCGCGAGAATGCTGCGCAACCCTCAGTCGCGCCATCGCGAGGGTTGATCAAATTTCACCGAAGTGACCGACGTTATTCAGTTTGATCCAGCTCGCCGGGGCGCTAGCTTCCGCGACAACGCCCGTCAGCGGCGGAGGGAGAGAAACGCCGTGCGCCAATCAGACCTGATTCTGCACCACTATCCGTTGTCGACCTATTCCGAAAAGGTGCGGCTGGCTCTTGGGTTGAAGACACTCGACTATAACGAGGTTATCACGCCGATCGCCATGCCGAAGCCGGATCTCATCCCGCTCACCGGTGGCTATCGTCGAGCGCCCGTGATGCAGATCGGAGCCGACATCTATTGCGACACCCAGCTGATCTTGCGTAAGCTGGAGGCGTTGCATCCCGAGCCGACCCTCTTCCCAGGCGGCTGCGAGGGTGAGGCGACCGCGATCGCCTGGTGGGCCGAACGCTACATCTTCATGCCGGCGCTCGGGTTCGTGGCCAACGTCAACAACGATCTGTTCAAGCCGGACTTCGTGGCCGAGCGGAAAGAGTTCGGCTTCATCCTCGGCAAGGAGGACGTCCGGCCGCAGTTCGGACGGCACGTGCAGCAGCTCGTGGCGAATCTCGGCTGGTTCGTGACCATGCTGAAGGACGGGCGACCGTTCATGCTTGGCGACCAGGTGAGCGCAGCCGATCTCGCGGCCTATCCGACGATCTGGTTTCTGTGCCTGTACGGCGGTGCCCAGGCTGAACGCATGCTGCCGGTCGCGCCCTTGCGCGGCTGGTACGAACGGGTAACCGCGATCGGCTATGGCACGCCGACCGAGATCGCCAGCTCCGCAGCCCTCGACATCGCGCGCGACGCCTCGCCGGCGGCGGTCGACCTTTCCGCAAACGGCGATCCGTCGGGCATCGAGGACGGGACGCCTGTGACGGTGACGCCGGACGATACGGGACGCGACCCCGTCGCGGGCACGCTCGTGGCGGCGAGCGACCAGGAGGTCGTGATCCGGCGTACGGACGACCGCGTCGGCGATGTGCACCTGCATTTCCCGCGCGCCGGATACGATGTCGTGCCGGTCTGATGGATAATCCCGGAGGAAAAGCATCGATATGAGCGTGGAACTGGCCGGTGCGCGGGTGATCGTCAGCGGGGCCGCGGGCGGCGTCGGCAAGGCGACGATCGACAAGCTTCTGGCGTGCGGGGCGCGCGTCTGCGCAACCGATATAGATCCCGCCGTCACCCAACACGCCCGACAGGGAAGCCGAGGCGAGGTTGTCATCATCGTGGCCGACGTCACGAAGAGTGCGGACGTCGACCGCCATCTTCGCTTGCGCCGAAGCGGAAGCCTTCATCGGGAAAGGACCAACCATGCGGATCGGTTTCATCGGGCTCGGCTCCATGGGGACGCCGATGGCGCGCAACTTGGTCAGGGCCGGCTTCGATGTCGCGGGCTTCGACACCAACCCCAAGGCGCTGACGGCGCTTGAAGCCAGTGGAGGCCGGCCGGCGTCCTCCGCGGCTGACGCGGCGCAGGGGGTCGATGCCCTCGTGCTCATGGTGGTCAACGCCGCCCAGGCCGAAGCCGTGCTCTTCGCCGCGGGTGCGCTCGATGCCTTGCCGCCTCATGGCGTGGTGATGCTCATGCCGACGTGCGCACCCGGCGCCGTGACGGCGCTGGCTGTCCGCGTGGGCGAGACCGGCCGGAGATTCGTGGACTGCCCGGTGTCGGGCGGCACCAAAGGCGCGGAAGGCGCGACCCTCACGATCATGGCGGCCGCCGACCACGCCACCTTTGCCAAGATGCGGCCGATCCTCGATGCCATGGGCGACAAGGTGTTCCACGTCGGCGCCGAGGCGGGCCAGGGCGCGGTGGTCAAGACCGTGAACCAGCTTCTATGCGGCGTGCATATCGCGGCTGCGGCGGAAGGGCTCGCCCTGGCCACCAAGGTCGGCGTAGACCCCGACGTCATTCTCCAGATACTGGGGGGATCGTCCGCCGCGAGTTGGATGCTGAACGACCGTGGCCCGCGCATGGTCCAGGCCGACCCGCCCGTGTCGAGCGCGGTCGACATCTTCGTCAAGGATCTCGGCATCGTTCTCGAAGCCGGGCGCGAAAGCAAGGCGGCGTTGCCGCTCGCGGCGGCGGCCCATCAGATGTTCCTCGCCAGCAGCGGCCGCGGCGACGGCGCCGCCGACGACAGCCAGGTCATCCGGTCCTATGCGGTCCTGAACGGCACCCGAAAGCCCGATTGAGCCCGAGGAGACTCGTCGCGACGCGATCGGCACCAGCAACCTCTCTACGCCAGAAACGCCTGCACGCTCGACAATTTTGTTCGGACCGGCGGAAGCTTTGTGCGCGCCCTTCGGCCGCCGAACACGAGCAATGTCCGCGAACTCTCGGACAAACGTAAAAAGTATGGCGACGGCATTGAAGAAATGACTGGACGTCTCTGTTTCAATCTTGCAGAATTGTGGCGTTCGCGACAACTCCGAACGCCTGCACGATGAGCAATTGCGTCGCAGAGCTAAGACAGGGTGGAGGAAACGATGAAGAGCTTGACCAGGCGCACACTTCTGGCTGCCACGGCGGCGGCGTTCACCGGGATGCTGATGGTTCCGGCCGGCCATGCCGCGGACAAGAAGCTGATCGCCTTCGTGGTGAATGTCCCGGCCGACTTTTGGGTGATCGCCCGCCGCGGCCTCGAGAAGGCTGCCGCCGAGTTGCCGAACTACGACGTCCAGATGTATGTGCCGGGCGAGATGTCGGCCGCCGCGCAGAAGCGCGTTATGGAAGACCTGCTGGCCAAGAACGTCGCCGCCATGACGATCAGCCCGGTTAACCCGGACAATTCGACCGAGATTCTGAACCAGGTCGCGGCCAAGGCCGCCCTGTTCACCGTCGACGGTGACGCGCCGAAGTCGAACCGCATCATGTACATCGGCACCGACAACACGGCGGCCGGCCGCTCGCATGGCGAACTGATCAAGAAGGCGCTGCCCAACGGCGGCAAGATCATGCTTTTCGTCGGCACCATGGACGCGGCCAATTCCCAGGAGCGCGTGAAGGGCATCAAGGAAGTGCTGGCCGGCACCAAGATCGAGATCATCGACATCCGCACCGACGGCGGCGACCAGGCCAAAGCCAAGGCCAACGTCGAGGATACGCTGACCAAATACCCGAACATCGACCTCCTGTCGGGCCTCTGGGCCTACAACACGCCCCAGATCTACAACGCCGTGAAGGCCGCCGGAAAGGAAGGCAAGGTCAAGATCGTCGGCTTCGACGAGGACCAGCAGACCCTGAAGGGCATCTCGGAAGGTGTGATCGAAGCGACCGTCGTGCAGCAGCCCTACGAGTTCGGCTACCAGTCGGTGAAAGAGCTGGCCAAATACGTGGAAGGCGACCGGTCCATGGTGCCGGCCAACAAGCAGCAGATCATTCCGACCAAGGTGATCGACAAATCGAACGTGAAAGAGTTCGCCGCCTCTGTCCGCGAGATGCTGAAGAAATAGACGATCAAGGCTTGCACCGGCCGGCTCGGCTCAGGTGCCGGCACCGTCATCCCTTTCTGGGAAGGCAGTACCGGTTCTTGAACGCTCTGCCAAAGAGGACTGGAAGCCTGTGCAAGACATCCGCCGCAGGGTTCCCTTCCCCCCGCTTGCGGGGAGAAGGTGGCCGATAGACCGGATGAGTGGTCGGCTGCCCAAGCGTCCCTCATCGGCGCTTCGCGCACCTTCTCCCCACAAAACAGGGCGAAGGGATCTTGATCGAAGCTCAGTCTTAGCCTCGACATGTCACTCGCAACGCGGGTCAGTCTAAGGTGTATCCTGCATCCTAGCCGCCTCGCATCCGACGAACTGGTCGACGTCGTTGTTGGAAATGCCGGATCGGCACGCCGGCCCGACCAACGTCTGCCCGCACTGAACTGGCCATGTCCGAAGCCATTCTCGAACTCCGCTCCATCGCCAAGACCTATCCGGGCGTTGTCGCGCTCGACGACGTGAGCCTGTCGCTCGCCCGCGGCGAGGTGCTGGGGCTCATCGGCGAGAACGGCGCCGGCAAATCGACCATGATGAAGATCCTCGGCGGCGTCGTGGCCCCGTCGGCCGGCGCGATCGTGATCGACGGGACGGCGCACGCGGCCTTGACCGTGACCGAGGCCACCCGGGCCGGCATCGCCTTCGTGCATCAGGAACTCAACCTCTTCGAGAACCTGGATGTCGCGGCCAATGTCTTCATCGGGCGTGAGCCGGGCCGCGGCGGCTTCCTCCACCTCGTCGACGAGCGAGCCATGCATGCGCGGGTCACGCCGATCCTGAAGCGCCTCGGCGTCGAGTTCGGGCCGGACGAGATGGTCGAGAACCTGTCGATCGCCGAACGCCAGATGGTCGAGATCGCCAAGGCGCTATCGTTCGACGCGCGCATCATCATCATGGACGAGCCGACCTCGAGCCTGACGCTTACCGAGACGGACCGACTGCTCGAGGTGATCGCCGACCTCCGCCGGCACGGAGTGTCGGTGATCTACATCTCGCACCGGCTCGCCGAGGTGAAGACCTGCTGCGACCGCGCCGTCGTGCTTCGCGACGGGCGTTTCGTGGGCGCCCTCGCCAAGCACGAACTGACCCACGCCGCCATGGTGCGGCTGATGATCGGGCGGGACCTGAAATCCATCTACATCCCGCCCAAAACCACGCCGCGGCCGACGGGCCTCGCGGTCGAGGATCTCGTGACCGACGCCTTTCCGGACAGGTCGGTGTCGCTGTCGATCCGCTTCGGCGAGATTTTGGGGCTCGCGGGCCTGATTGGCTCCGGCCGCACGAGCCTGGCCCAGACCATCTTCGGCGTGCAGCCCCCGCTCGGCGGCACCATCACGCTCGACGGGGCGCCCATCACGGTCAGGACGGCGCGCGACGCCATCGCCAAGGGCATCTACCTGATCCCCGAGGACCGCAAGCGCACCGGACTCGTGCTCGATCTGTCGATCGTCGAGAACATCTCGCTCGCGGACCTCGCGACCTACACGCGCGGCACGCTCATCGCGGGCGGGCGCGAACACAAGGCGGCCGAAGTCCAGAGCCGCAGCCTCAGCATCAAGGCGCCCTCGGTCGACACGCCCGCCGTCACCCTGTCGGGCGGCAACCAGCAGAAGGTCGTGCTCGGCAAGTGGCTGTCGATGCGCCCCAAGGCGATCATCTTCGACGAGCCGACCCGCGGGGTCGACGTCGGCGCCAAGGCCGAGATCTACGCCATCATGCGGACGCTCGCCGATGCCGGCGTCGCCATCCTGATGATCTCGAGCGACATGGAAGAGGTGATCGGCGTCAGCGACCGCATCGCGGTGATGCACGAAGGCCGGATCAGCGGCTTCCTGGAGCGTCGGGACTTTTCCGAACACAACGTCCTGATGCTCGCCGTCGGGCAAACCCCACACGAGGATACCGTCGCCCATGCTTAAGAAGGAGCTTGGCCTCGCCCTGCTGATCCTGGTGATCGGCGGCGTCACGGCGGCCATCAACCCGCAGTTCGTGTCCCAGGTCAATCTGATGAACCTGGCCAACCAGATCGGCCTCTTCGGGTTGTTTGCGCTCGGCGAGGGGCTCATCATCATCACGGGCGGCATCGACCTGTCGATCGGCTCGATGCTGGCGCTGCTCGGCGTGATCTTCCTCGACCTTTTGGTGAACCACGAGCTCGGCTGGCCGCTGGCGCTGTTGATCACGCTCGCGGGCGGCGCTGTGCTCGGCGCCGTTCATGGCACGCTGATCACCCGCCTGAAGCTTCAGCCCTTCGTGGTGACCTTGTGCGGCCTGCTGCTCTATCGCGGGATCGCCCGCTGGTACACGGCCGACTCGACCCAAGGGTTCGGCTACGCCACAGACTATGAGGGGCTCGAATGGCTGACGTCAGGGCGCACGTTCAACATCCCCCACACGCTGATCTTCCTGCTGATCGTCGCCGCAATCATGTCGGTGCTGCTGCACAAGTCGATGTTCGGCCGCTATCTCTTCGCGGTCGGAAAGAACGAGGAGGCGGCGCGCTTCTCCGGCATCGCCACGTCGCGCGTCATCACGGCGGCCTATGTGGTGGGCGGGCTTCTGGCCGGCCTGTCTTCCGTGTTCTTCGTCTTCTACACCCAGTCGGTCTCGCCCTCGGCACACGGTAACTTCTACGAGCTCTATGCCATCGCGGCGGCGGTGCTCGGCGGCTGTTCGCTGCGCGGCGGGGAGGGCTCGATCATCGGCATCGTGCTCGGCATGGTGCTGCTTCAGGTGCTGCAGAACCTCGTCAACATCCTGGGCATCCCGTCCTCGCTCAACTTCGCGGTGATGGGGGCCGTGATCATGCTCGGCGTCATCGCCGACCGGCAGTTGCAGCGGCGCCGGCAGTCCCAGCTCGCCCAGGCGAGCGCCGAGGCGCGGAGGCATGCGCGTCGCTCGGCCGGCGTGCCGGCCTGATGGCGCAGGATCACGACCGACCGGCGTCGCCGGTCGACCCACGCCGCAACAGCCGGCGTCTCCTCGAGGGTGCCGATCGCGCGGTGGCACGTGAAGCCGTCGACCGCGGCCCCATCGCAGCGCTGCGCGACGGCGACCTGATCACGATCGACGTCGAGACCCGCCGGCTGGAGGTCGCGCTGACGCCCCACGAGATCGCGGCCCGCCTCGCGGACTGGCAGCCGCCGCCGCCCCGCTACACGACGGGGGTTCTCGCCAAATATGCGCGGCTCGTGACCGATGCGTCGCAGGGGGCGGTGACCGATGCCTAACGCCCTGCCGGTAAGGCATGCGCCGATGAAACCCGGTCTTTCAACGCGCCAGGTCCTCGGGATCTGGAGGCGCAACGTCGGTGCCCTGAAGGTGGCAGCCGTCCAGCGACGCGGCCGCAGCGACGCGGCGCGTGCTCGACATGGTTGCGACCGAGCGCATTCCCGTCGCCGGCGTCCACCTCGACTTGCTTCGGCCACGTGGACGCGCGATCCGGCGGCGGTTTCGCCTACGCGCCGGACATTTGGACGTCGACGCTCTGTACCAGGGCTCCGCCCCTTATTTCGGCATCTCCGCCCGCCCACTCCCCGCGGCCGCATAGGCGGCCTCGGCCACCGCATAGGTCTTGAGGTTGTCGGCCCCGCTCGTGTCGGCGTCACGGCTCGCGCGCCACGCCGCTATGATGGCGCGCTGGGTCAGCAGCACGCTTTCCTGGGCGACGTGCCAGGGTTCGGCGGTCCAGGGGAGGAGCGGCGAGCCGACGGTGCGCTCGGTCACTGTGCCGGCGGCCGTCACCACCATGCGGAAATCCTCGTGCAGCTTGATCGAGCCGCGCTCGCCTTCGATCGTCACGAGGGTCTGCGGGAACGGGTCCGGGATCTGCCGCGCCTCGTAGGTGGTCTCGGCGAGGCTGACGGCACCGGCGGTGTGGCGCAGCAGCATGGTCGCCGTGTCCTCGCCGACGTTCTTCGCGTTGCGCCGTTGGGTCTCGCAGGACACATGGGCGACCTCGCCCATGAAGAATCGCGCGAGGTCGAGGACGTGGACGCCGGTATCGAGGATCGCGAAGCGCGTCTCGTCGTGGAAGTAGGGCTGGGTCCGGTAGACGTCGAATCCCGTGCGGAAAGCGAAGCGGCCCCAGGTCGCCTGCCCGATCACGCCGGAGTCGAGCGTCTCGCGCACGCGCAGCATCGGGGTCTGGTAACGGAAATTCTCGTGCACAGCGAGCGGCACGCCGGCCTCGGCGGCGGCCCGGACCATGGCGACGCAGGCCTCCCAGGTCGGCGCGAACGGTTTTTGCACGATGGTGCGGATGCCGTGCCGGAGGGCGAGCATCACCAGGTCCTCGTGGGTCTCCATCCGGGTCGCGATGTCGACGAAGTCGAGCTGCTCGGTGGCGAAGAGCGCGGCGGGATCGGTGTAGTGCCGCGGTATGCCGAAGCTCTCCGCCGCCGCCTTCGCCTTGCTCGGATCGATGTCGCAGACGGCGACGAGGTCGACGCCGTCCGCCCGCATGTCCCGCCAGGCGTTCAGGTGGTTCTGGGCGAAGAACCCGCACCCGATCAAGGCGCCGCGCATGATGGTCTCCTCAGTCTCGTTCACGTCCGCAAAGGCCCAGCGGCCGTCAGACGTCAGATCGACGTCGCCCCGAGCTGCTTCAGCAGGCCGAGCGTATCGACCATAGCCCAATGCTCGACGAGCTTGCCGTCTTGCAGGCGGAAGAGGTCGAAAACCTCGACGTCGATGGCGTTGCCGGTCGGCTTGTGGCCGAAGAACTCACCCTTGTGGGTGCCGCGGAAGCGGAGGCAGACCAGAACCTTGTCGTCATCCGCCATGACGATGTGGATCGGCAGGTTGAGGTCGGGCACAGCGCTCAGGAGCACGTCGTGGTGGTGCTGCAATCCGGGCGGCCCGACGACCTCGTAGGGCAGCCCCGGATCGTGCCGCTTGAAGGCGGGCAGGACGTTGGCCTCCCACCACGCCTTGTCGCCCTTCACGAAGGCGTCGAAATATTCGAGCGCGATGCGCTTGTCGCGGTCCTTGTCGCCCATCGTTTCCTCTCTTTCGATCAGCCGGCCGTCGCGGCGAGCTTGCGAAACGCCGGCTGCCCTGTGCCAGCGGTCAGGCCGCCATCGACCACGAGGTTCGAACCCGTGATGTAGGAGGCGTCGTCGGAAGCCAGGAACGCGATGGCGGCCGCCATCTCGTCCGACGTGCCCATGCGGCCCATCGGCAGCCGGTCGTCGAAGCCCTGCATGATGGCCGGAATCTTCTGCATCCACGCGGTCGAACCGGTCTCGGTGACGCCAGGGCAGATGGCATTGACCCGGATGCCGTCGGACGCGTGGTCGATCGCCATGGCGCGGGTGAGATTGCAGACGCCGCCCTTTGCGGCATTGTAGGCCGCGAAGCCGACATCGGCCACGAGACCGGATATCGAGGCGGTGTTCACGATGTTGCCGCGCCGGGCGATGAGATGAGGCAGCGCCGCCCGGCTCGCGTAGAACACGGACGAGAGCGTCGTCGCGATCACTCGGTCCCAGGTCTCGGGAGTGATCTCGGTCACATAGCCGAAGGCGCCGACGCCCGCATTGTTGACCAGCACATCAAGGCCGCCGAAGGCTGCTACGGTGTCGGCCACGAGCGCCTCGATCTCGGCGGCTTTCGACACGTCGACGCGCGCCGTGCGCAGCCGCTCGCGCGGCAGGTCGAGGACGCGCCCATGCTCCTCTAGGGTGGCGAGGTCGATGTCGGACAACGATAGGATCGCGCCTTCGGCCGCAAAGCGGCGAGTGGCCGCCAAGCCGATGCCCGATGCAGCCGCCGTGACGATGACGACCTTGTTGGCGAAACGGGACATGACAAACCTCAGACGAAACCGAAATACTCGCGCAGCCGGGCGACGGCCGCGACCGCAATCAGCGTGCCGCCCCAGATGGCCAGGGTCAGGAACTGGCTGAAATTGAGGAGGTTGAAGGCCGTCGAGATCAGCTGGAGGATCACCAGCGCGAAGACGAGCCCCACGACCTTGCCGAAGCCGCCCGACGGCGACACTCCGCCGAGCACTGCGGCCAGGATGGTGACGAGGAGATAGCTTTCACCGTAGGCCGCGTTGGCCGAGTTGAAGCGGGCCATCATCACGATGCCCGCGATGCCGGCGAGAAAGCTCGAGGCCATGTAGACCTTGACCAGCATGCGCCGGGTATCGACGCCCGAGTAGCGGGTTGCCGCCTCGTTCGAGCCCAGCATGTGCAGGATCTGACCGAAGGGCGTCCTGTTCAGGATCAGCGCCATGAAGGCCGCCACCGCGACGAAGATCAGCACCACCACGGGGATGCCGACCACCGAGCCGTTGCCCACGAAGACGATCGGCGACGGAAAGCTCGACAGCACGTCGCCGTGGGTCAGCCCGATGCTGATGCCCTTTATCAGCGTCATGGCCCCGAGCGTCGTGAGGATCGGCGACACTTCGAGGTAGGCGATGATGAAGCCGTTGACCGCGCCGATCAGCAGCGCCAGGGCCAAGCCGGCCGCGATGGCCGCGACCTGCGCCGCACCCCAGGCGAAGCCGGGGTCGGTGGGGACGATCGCCCCGAACAGGAACGCGATCGTCAGCGCCACAACGTTGGCCGTGGCGATGATCGACAGGTCGAGGCCGCCCGACAGCAGCGGCACCATCATGGCAAGCGACAGGAGGCCGAGCTCCGGCAACTGGAACGCCATGGACCGGAGCGACGCGCCGCTGAACAGCCGCTCGCCCAGAAGCAGGCCGAAGACCACCAGCAGCGCTACGAGAAGAACGATCAGCCGCCGGTTGACCGGCCCAATGCGCGGCGCCAAATTCTTCAGCATCGGCGTGGAGGTCGAGGGGCTCAAGCGGTGGCTCCGATCACGCGCCGCGTGGCGCTTCGCTGCCGGCGCCGTTCCCAGGCGATCATGGTGACGGCGAGGAGAAACACCGCACCGGTGAAGCAGTCGGCCCAGAAGGACGAGACGCCGAGCAGGATGAGGCCATTCTGCAAAATGGCCAGCAGCGCGAGACCAAGCGCCGTGCCAAGCACCGTGCCGACGCCGCCCGTGAGGCTCGCGCCGCCCAGCACCACGGCAGCGAGAACATCGAGTTCGCGGCCGACCAGCATGTTGGGCACGACCGAGCCAGAGACCTGCGCCTGCACGAGCGACGCGAGCCCTGCCGAGAAGCCCATGAAGCCATAGGCCACCATGTTGAGGCGCATGATGTTGAAGCCTACCCGCTTGGCGGCCTCGGGGTTGCCGCCGAGCGCGCGTAACTGCCGGCCGACGCTGGTCCGGTTCAGCAGGATCCAGCTCAACAGGAAGCTGAGCACGAGGCCGAGCATCTGCATGTTGATGATGTACGGATTGCCATGGGCGTCCGTGCCCACCACCCAGGCCAGCCCGTCGAGATACCAGCCGGGTAGCGTGTTGATCGGGTTGCCGCCACTCAGGAACATCAGGGCGCCGTAGTAGACGTTCAGCATTGCGACGGTGACGATGATGCTGGCGATGCGCAGGGTGGTCACCAGGACCGCATTGAGGATGCCGAGCAGCGTGCCGGTGCCGAGCGCCACCGCGAAAAGCCCGAACCAACCGATGTCGTACCGGCTCGCAGCTGCGACCGCGAGGTATTGCGCGATCGAGGCAACGGCCGTGAACGAGATGTCGATCCCGCCCGCGACCAGCACGACCACGAGGCCCGCAGCCAGCATGCCGGAGAATGCGTAGGAGGTGAGGAGGTCGATGCCGTTCTGCACCGACAGGAAGTTGCGCGTGGTGAGCGATAGGATGATCGCGAGGGCGACCGTGACCGCGAGCAGGCGGCCTTCGTGCGTCCGGGCGAAGCGGCGGACCCGCTCAGGCATCGACCGCCTCCCGCAGCGTGTCTTCCGTGATGTCGATCGGCCGGTACTCGCCGATGATGCGGCCATCGCGCATCACCAGCACCCGGTGCGCGTGGCAGAAGACTTCCGGGATCTCGTCGGAGATCATGATCACCGCGGGCCCGTCGGCGGCGAACTGGCGGACGATCCGGTAGATGCCGTCCTTGGCGTTGATGTCCACACCCACGGTCGGGCTGTCGAGGATGAGGAGGCTGGGCTTCGTCGCAAGCCACTTTGCCAGCACGACGCGCTGCTGGTTGCCGCCCGACAGCGTGCCGACCGGGTTGTCGGGACTGGCGACCTTGATGCCGAGATCGTCGATCCAGCGGCGCACCGCGCCGTCGCGGCGCTCGGTCTCGACGAGGCCGTAGCGGTCAGACAAGCCGTCGAGGACCGGGAGGACGATGTTGGACGCGATCGGCTGCGGCATCACCAGCCCAAGCGACAGCCGGTCCTCGGACACGTAGGCGATGCCGTTCTCGATGGCGTCCCGGTTGGAGCGGAGCCGCACGGGCCTGCCGTGCATGCGGATCTCGCCCGTGTCGGGCGGGTTCATGCCGAACAGGGACAGGGCCAATTCCGTGCGCCCGGACCCGAGCCGTCCCGTGATGCCCAGGATCTCGCCTTTGCGAACCGACAGGGAGACGTCATCGAAGTCGCCGGCACGCGACAGGTTCCTGACGTCGAGCACGGCAGGCGCGCCGTCGAAGCTCGCCGCCATCGGCTTGTGGTTGAAGGTCTTGCCGGTCATGAGCTCAACCAGCCGGCGGTCGGTCATGCCGGCCGCCTCGAAGGTGCCGACCTTCTCCCCGTTGCGCAGCACCGTCACGCGTTCGGCGATCTCAAGCACCTCGTCGAGCCGATGGCTGACGAACACCACCGCAACCGACCGCCGCTTCAGTTCGAGCGTGAGGGCCAGGAGCGCGTCGACCTCGTGCCGGGTCAGCGAGGCCGTGGGCTCGTCCATGATGACGAGACGCGCATCGTTGGCGATGGCGCGGCAGATGGCGACAAGCTGGCGCTGGGCGATCGACAGGTCTGCCAAGTAGGCCGACGGATCGAGCGATACGCCGATGCGGTCCATCGCGGCCTGGGCGGTCTGCCGGATCACTTTCCAGCGCAGCAGATGGAGGCCGTGGTGCTGCTCGACCGCGATGTTCTCGGCGACCGTGAGGTTGGGAAACAGCGACAGGTCCTGGTAGATCACCTGGATGCCGCGCCGGATGCTCTCGGCTGGCGTCAGGTGCGAACAGGCCTGCCCGTCGATCAGGATCTGCCCGCCGGTCTCCGGCGGCTGAACGCCGGAGATGATCTTGATCAGCGTCGACTTGCCCGAGCCGTTCTCGCCCGCGAGGCAATGCACCTCACCGGCCGCGACCTCGAAATCGATGCCCGACAAGGCACGCACGCCGCCGAACCGCTTCGAGATCGATCGAAGTTCCAGAAAGTTCGGCATGGCGGCGTCGATCGCTCCGCTCAGATCCCGAGTTTCTCGAGCTCAGGCAGAGTTTCCTTGTTGAGCGTCAGCATGCGCGACACGCTGATGATCTTCTTGTCCGCGTCGACCGTCGCCTTGCCGATGCCAGGGATGTCCATGCCGGTCGTGAACTCGGCCTTCTTAAGGGCCAGGCTCGCGACTGCCACGAGGGCTTGGCCAACCTCCTTGGGACTCCACAGGAAGGTCTCCTGCAGGGCGCCGGCTTCGATCAGGGGCTTGGCCTGCGACGGCAGCGCGAAGCCGGTGACCGACAGCTTGTTCTGGAGGCGGCGTTGGCGCACCACGTTGCCGGCCCCGATCGGGCCGTTCGAGCCGAAGCCGATGACGCCGCGCAGGTCCGGATAGGCCTGCAGCGCGTTGCGCACGACCTTCTCGGTCGTGTCGATCTCGTCGGCGCCGGGGAAGCGGTCGGTCACGAGCTTCATGTCGGGGAAGTTCTTCTTCTGGTACGCGATGGCGGCGTCGCACCAGAGATTATGCAACGGTGACGTCAGGGTGCCGACGATGCAGATGTAGTCACCCTTGTTGCCCATCTGCCGGGCGAGCGACTTCATCATCTGCTCGCCGAAATAGGTGGCATCGACCATCTCGACGTCCCAGGTGCGCCCTTCCATGTCGGGGCCTTCCTGCGTGACGACAATGATGCCGGCGTCGCGGGCGCGCTGCACCACCGGGGCCAGCACCTTGACGTCCAGCGGGATGAGGCCGAGCACATTCACCTTCTTGGCGATCGTGTCCTCGACCAGGCGAACCTGCTGGGCCGGATCGACATGGGCTGGTCCGATCATGGTCGAGTCGATGCCCATTTGCTTGCCGGCCGACTCGAGGCCAGCCTGCAGCAGCGAAAAGTAGGGCACGCCGACGATCTTCGCGACCGTGGTCATGGTGGGGTTGGCCGCGAAAGCCGGGCGGACGAGGCCCATGCTGCCGAAGGCCGTCAAGCCTGCGGCGGATTTCAGAAGGTCACGACGGTTCATGGGTGTTCTCCTCCAATGATGCGCGATCTGCGCTGTTGTTTGACGACATCTCGGCCGCGATGGTTCTCAATCAGCCTAGGCCGAGCTTGGGGCTGTGCAAGGGCAGGCCGCCACACGGAACCGGCACGGCCTCGATCTGCCCCTTACCGACCTCGGTCACGAGGAGCGTGGTGCCACTCTGCGCAAAAGCACAGTTGGTGGGGTTCGGCCCATCGAGCGGGAGTCGCTCGACGACCGCGCCGGTCGTGTCGACGACCGAGATATTCCCCTGACCATAGACCGTGCAGTAGAGGCGCCCGTCGGTGCCGAACTTCATGCCGTCCGGGCCCTTGAAGCCGTCGCTTTCGTCTGCCTGCAGCACATTCCCGAACAGCTCGCGCTTCGGGGCGCCGCCGCCGAACACGTCGTAGCGGTAGATCTCGCCCGGAAAGGACGCATTGGCGTAGAGAGCGCCCTTGGCGTCGAAGGCGATGCCATTGGTGAAGCGGAGGCCGCGGTCGAGCCGGCCGATAACCCTGCCGGCCTTGGGATCGATTTCAAACACGCGGCCGTCCCAATCGAGGTCGAGGTAGTCTTCGACGAAGTTTTGACCGTCGAGAAAGTCCGTCACCTTCATGCCGGAGTCGGTCATGTAGAGATGGCCGTCGGGTCCGAATGCGACGTCGTTCGGGAACAGGAACGGGCCATCGTCGTCACCTTCGAGCCGCAAGATCTCGCGACCGTCCGGCGCGATGCAGATCAGGGCCTGCAACCCCGCTTCCGCGATCCAGAGATTGCCGTCGCCGTCGCGCGTCAGCCCGTTGGGGCGACCGCCGGTCGTCTTCACCACGCTGCGCCGGCCCTGCGGATCGAGCCGCGTCACGCAGAGCGTCGATCCCGACATCTCGGTGATGTAGAGGCCACCATCGGGCAGCGTCACAGGACCCTCGGGCGCCCCGATGCCCGTTGCGAAGATCGTCTCCGCCATGTCGTTTCTCCCAAATCGGCACTTTGAGGTGCCCATATCGTCGTCGGCGCCTCTCGGAGAGAGCTACGCGGCCCGTTTGTGTTCCGCCCCTAGAATGGCCGTTTCAAAGCCATGCCTTCACGGCCTTGACGACTTCCGTCGTCGAGAGCCCGTAACGATCGTGCAATGTCGGCAAAGCGCCGGCATCGAGGAACTCATCCGGCAGACCGATCTGGCGGAAGGGCACGCTCACGCCACTGCGCATCAGCACCCCCGCCACAGCCTCGCCGAGGCCGCCCACCACTGTATGGTTCTCGGCCACCACCACAAGCCGGCCACCGCGCCGTGCTTCGGCCAGGATCGTCTCGGTGTCGAGCGGCTTGATCGTGGGCACATGCAGCACGGCCGCCCGGATGTTGTCGGCCGCGACCGCCTCCGCGGCCTCGAGCACCCGCATGGTCATGAGCCCGCTCGAAATGAACAGGACGTCCGATCCGTCGACGAGGCGCTTCGCCTTGCCGAGCTCGAAACTGTAATCGTACTTGTCGAGCACGAGCGGGACGTTGCCGCGCAGCAGCCGCATATAGACCGGGCCCTTGTGGGCCGCGATGGCCGGGACGGCCTGTTCGATGTCGAGCGCATCGCAGGGGTCGACAATCGTGAGGTTCGGCAGGCCGCGAAAGATCGCGAGATCCTCGGTGGCCTGATGGCTCGGACCGTAGCCCGTCGTCAGGCCCGGCAGCGCGCAGGCGATCTTGACGTCGAGGTTTTCTTCCGCGATCGCCATGCAGATGAAATCATAGGCGCGCCGCGAGGCGAACACCGCGTAGGTCGTGGCAAAGGGCACGAAGCCCTCGCGTGCGAGACCGGCGGAGGCCGCCATCAGCAACTGCTCGGCCATGCCCATCTGGTAGAACCGGTCCGGGTGGGCATTCGCGAAGATGTGCATGTCGGTGTATTTCGCGAGATCTGCGGATAACCCGACGATCTCTGGGCGGCTCTTCGCCAGCTCCGCGAGCGCATGGCCGAACGGCGCGGGCCTCGTCGGCTGGTCGGCACCGGCGATCGAAGCGATCATCGCTGAGGTCTTCAGCCGCTCACCGCCCCGGCGTGGCGCCGGACGCTGGTACTTGTCGCGCATCATGCCGGCCTCGCGGCGTCGAGGATGTCCAAAGCTTTGGTCCACTCATCCGGTTCGACGCGCAGGAAGTGGTTGCGCTCGCGCTCCTCGAGGAAGCCGACGCCTTTGCCCATCTTGGTGTCGCAGATGACGATGCGGGGTTGCTTGGCGTCCGAGTGCCGGGCTCGGTCGAAGGCCGCCACCACCGCGTCGATGTCGTTGCCGTCGACCCGCTGCACGAACCAGCCGAAGGCCTCGAACTTGGGGACGAGGGGCTCGAAGTTCAGCACGCCCGTGGATGGTCCGTCTGCCTGCATGTTGTTGACGTCGACGATGCCGATCAGGTTGTCGAGCTTGTAGCTGCCGGCCGACATGGCGGCCTCCCAGGTCGAGCCCTCGTCGAGCTCGCCATCCGAAAACAGCGTGTAGACGAAGCTTGTCGACTGCTTGCGCTTGAGGCCGAGCGCTACGCCGATGGCGATCGGCAAACCATGGCCGAGGGACCCCCCGGTGATCTCCATCCCGGGCGTGTAGGCCGCCATACTGGACATCGGCAGACGGCTGTCGTCCGACCCGTAGGTCTCGATCTCGTCTTCTGGCAGGATGCCGGCCTCGATCAGGGCGGCGTAGAGCGCGATGGCGTAATGGCCGATAGACAGGAGGAATCGGTCGCGGCCCTCCCATTCGGGGTCGTCCGGCCGGTAGGACATCGCGTGGAAATAGGAAACGGCGAGAACGTCGGCGATACCAAGCGCCTGGGCGATATAGCCCTGACCTTGAACCTCGCCCATGCGCAGCGCGTGCCGCCGAATTCTGTAGGCGCGTCGAGGAAGGCTGACGTTCGACAGATAACCTGACGACCCCGCCGGCGTATCGACCTCATCCATGTTCGCACGATCCTCCCAGGATCATGCGCCGTTCGTCGGCGCATTGTCTGCCGATAGGCTCGGCTTTTTGCCAGTGGCCACGATTGTCGGCGTAGTGGTCGCCGGCCGCAAATGCAAAGTTTACAAGTGTGGATGAAATGCGCTCAACTGACCTATGTTGAGGAATGTCTCCCTGTCGGCGGTCCGGGCGTTCGAGGCGGCGGCACGCGCCGGCTCGTTCCGTGCCGCGGCGCTCGAACTCAGCCTGTCGCCGAGCGCCATCAGCCATGCCATCGTCAAGCTCGAACATTCGCTCGGCACCGCCCTGTTCGAGCGTGACGGGCGCACCATCCGCCTGAGCCCCGACGGCGAGCAGTTCATGCGCCACGTCGGCAATGCCTTCGAGGAGCTCCGCCGCGGCGTCGATGCAGTGAGCAACCGCGGCTCGCAACTCCTGCGGCTCCATTCGGCGCCGAGCTTCGCAGCGCAATGGCTGTCGCCGCGGCTGTCCGGCTTTCTGGCCGCCAACCCCGAGATCAGCGTCCGACTGGCGGCCAGCACCGATTACGCGTCGTTCACGAGCGACGAGTTCGACGTCGACATCGTCTATGGCCCGCCCCGAACGGACGGGCGTGTGGTCCCGCTCGGCGAGGAAACCGTGACCCCGGTCTGCGCGCCGACGCTCGCGCCAAAGCTCCGAACAGCCACCGATCTCCTCGCCCTCATGCTGATCCAAAGCGACCGCAAGCAGGTGCGGTGGCCCGACTGGTTTGCCGAGAACGGTATTCGAGCGCCGTCTCAGCAGAGCGGCATGCGGTTCGACCGTAGCTTCCTCGCCATAGCGGGGGCGGCAGACGGGCTCGGCGTTGCCCTTGAGTCGACCCGGCTCGCGGAGCGGGAGCTTGCCGCGGGCCGGCTCGTGGCGCCCCTGATCGAGAAAGCCCGCAACATTCACTATGTGGGCCACTATCTTGTCTGCCATCACGCAGGCCTGCGTCGGCGTCCGGTGCGCGTGTTTGCTGAGTGGGTCTGCGCCGAACTTGGGCTGCCAAGCCCGGACAGGTGAAGTCAGCTCACCCTCACGTGCGATTTCCTCGTTTGCTTCCTGCTTGGGCGACGGCATCGTAAACGCACTGGTGCAGGTCGGGCCGCATGGCCGAGGAAAATGCCCGCACCTTCGAAGGGGAGAGAAGCATGCGCACGCATCGTGCAGACAAGAATCGTTTGTCGTGTTTGGATCCTGCAGAACCTGTTGACCCTGTCGCAGATCGCCGCCTTCTGGGTCGACGCCGTTTACGGGGCGATCATCCTGCTCTCGCTCATCATCACCCGGCTCGGTGGCCAGAAGCCCCGCTCCTAGACCACGAGGAGCTTAGATCAGAGCGACGCTTTGTTCTAAGCTGCTGAACGTGTTTGCTGTTCTACACTGGAGCGAAGCGGGCCAAGGCCCGCTCGCGCCAGCCGGCCAGCGCCGTCGAGCCGGT
>JAABUK010005615.1_pt1 | contig 19336 bp, 13 predicted proteins | sample 5559141 | NCBI WGS metagenome assembly JAABUK01 (sample SAMN10711869, study PRJNA513367) | rock metagenome | isolation source: Antarctica rocks | place: Antarctica: Victoria Land, Pudding Butte nord | collected 2016-01-03 | reverse complement strand
GGACGCTGGCCGTTCTCGGGCTCCGAAGCGAATCCTCATTGGAGTGGCGTGCTATGACGCGACCTAGGCTCCGTGCGAGTCTCCCGGATTGCGGAGATCGCGGTATCGGTCCCGGCTTCACCCTGGTGGAGGTCCTGGTTGTCATCAGCATCATCGGCGCCCTCATCGGGCTCCTCTTGCCGGCCGTGCAGGCCGCGCGAGAGGCCGCCCGGAGGGCCCATTGCATCAACAATCTCAAACAATTGGGCATAGCCTTCAACAGCTATCACGACGCCCTGGGATCATACCCCACTTCCTTCTGGAGGAAGACCCCGAATCCACCTTCGGGGAGGTTCGACGGCATCAACCGCCATAGTTGGTGCACGTTGACGCTGCCGTTCCTCGAGCAATCTGCTCTACACAACTCCATCAATTTTTCCCTAGGTATAGCCGGCGGCCCGGGCAATGCGCACGCCAGGGCGAACGCGACGGCCTTGATGAGCCAGCTGTCAGCCTTCATCTGCCCGAGCGACCCCTCGCCTCCCCTGTCCCGCATCCCCCGCCAGGACTCCGGGGTCGGGATCAACCCCGACGGGTCGCTCGCGCGATCCGGGCCCAAGCTCAGCTATCAGGGCAACCTCGGCGACAACTACATCCGCTCTGCGGGGAGCTGGCCGTTCCAGGGCAATCCTACCACTCGCTACGAAAGGCTGGGTGCCCACGGGTCGCACACGGGGATCATGAGCCGGACCGGGGGTACCGCCTCGATTTCCCAGGTCGTCGACGGCACGAGCACAACATTCGCCATCGGCGAATCACTCTTTGAGTCCTGCGACTGGTTCACGTGGCCCAATCCCAACGGGACGATATCGTCGAGCGAGGTCCCGCTCAATCTGAAGATCGTCGTCGCTGCTGGAGGTGCGGGGGGCCACAGCAGCGGCGATTTCGGGTCATGCATGGGATTCCGGAGCGCCCACGCCGGAGTGGTCAATTTCCTTTTTTGCGACGGCCGGGTCGTATCCATAAGGGATACGATCGATCGCGGCGTCTATCGGGCCTTGAGCACCAGGGGACAGAACGAGATCGTCGTAGACTGGTAATTAAAAGATAATACTCCATGATTAACATGAAACGACATTCGTTGATCCTAGGTGTCATCGTAACTTTCGGGCTTGTCCTGCGGGCGGCGGGGATCGCGTCGCGCAGCCTCTGGTTCGATGAGGCCTTCTCCTGGCGGGTCGTGAGCTTCCCGATGATGGACATGATCGGCCGCGTCGCGAGAGATAATCACCCTCCCCTCTATTTCATACTCCTCAAGGTCTGGACGTCCGCGTTCGGCACCTCCGAGGTCGCGCTTCGATCCCTCAGCGTGCTCTTCGGCGGGGCCACCGTCGTCGCGGCCGCGGCTCTCGCGCGGGAGGTGGTACGGGCCAGGCCCGGGGGCGATGGGGAGGCTCGGACGGTGATCTCGGCCGGGCTAATCTCGGCGGCACTAGTTGCTGCGAGCGTGGTCCAGATCCGATGGGCCTGGGAGACAAGGATGTATACCCTCGGGACCGCGCTCGCCGCGTGCACGAGTTGGATCATGCTTCGGGCCATCCGAACACGAAGGCTGCGCGATTGGATCTTATACGGGATAACCTCCCTTATGTTTGCGTATACCCATTATTATTCAGTATTTTCGTTGTTCGCCCAGGCCCTGTACGTCGCCTGCCTATTCCTCCTGCCTCCCGGGCGGGGCCCGAAGCGTGGGTGCGCGGCACCCGCCGCCGGGCACCTCCTGATCGCCTCCGCGATCGTCGTCGTCGGGTGGTCGCCTTGGCTCCCGGTCTTCCTCGCTCAGCGACGGCAGGTGAGCGAGAACTATTGGACAAGCCCCGTCCGCAGCGAAGACATCTACCGCGGCATGTACCGGCTGTTCCTGACGCCGGAGAACGGGGGCGTCGACCCCACACTAGCCTGGTCGGCGACCGCGGTCGCCGCCCTGGCCACGCTCGCGCTACTAATCTTCCGGCCCGGCGGGGGCGAGATCTACCTCGCCACGGCCGCCCTCCTGCCGCTCGCCTCGGCGATAGCCCTGTCTCAACTGGGCACGGACGTGTACCATCCGAGATATCTCCTATTCGGGCACGTGCATTTCGTCGTCGGGGCAGGCGTGCTGGTCGCTCGGATCCGTGGTGCCGGTGTACGACGAGGGCTGGCTGCACTCCTGCTGGCCAACGCGCTTTTGATCGACGTCGGTTTCTGGATTCACATGCGCATCTACGAGAGGCCCGGGATGCGATCCGCCATCGCTCTCGTGAATTCCCGGTGGCAGCCCGGCGATCGCATCGTCGTGAGTCATTCCCTGCTGTTCCCATCGGTTCTGTACTACTCGTCAAGCGCACATGGGTGCTACCTGTACGATGACGGGACGCCCGTGCCGCACTACGCAGGGGCGCAGGTGATCCTACCCGGGGAGAGTGCCGATGAATCCACCCTGGCCGATTTTTCGACGGGGCGAGTCTGGACGATCAACATGAGGAGGGGAGGATGGGGTTTTCACCGGGTGCCTCAGCTCGCCGGGTGGAGGAGGGTCGAGGAGCGGAGATTCGACGAAGCATATGACGTCCAGGGGCAGATTTTCGTGGTCCTCTATGAGATCGTGCGCTGATCATGAACGCTTTGAACGATCCAACTACGTGATTCCATCGGTCCGTTGGGCTTGATCTCCGATTCGGCGGGCATCCGGGGAACCATCGTCCTATGGCGGACTTACTCTCTCTGCTCAGACGCCGCGTCCCGGCACTCGCGGCCGTCCGCGCGGATCTGCTGGCGGTCTTCGCCGCCAGCACCCTGGTGACCTTCACCGGGGTCTGGCTCGGGCGCACCTACTATCCGCAGTCCGCACGATTGGGCCTGCGGGCCCCGGATCCCTTCATGAACGCCTTCGTCAGGTGGGACGGGGCCTACTATCGCGACATCGCCTCGCTCGGCTACATCCACCGGCCCGGGCAATCTCCGACCCATTTCATGCCCGGTTATCCCCTGGCGGTGAGGCTCGTATGGGCCATCACCGGTGGATCAATCGAGATGGCCATGGTCCTCACATCTCACGCGTGCCTGCTCGCCGCCCTCGTCATCCTCGCCGGATACACCTCCCGACGCCACGGGGCCGCCCACCCCGATGCAAGGGCAGGGACGATCATCTGTATCGGTTTCCTCCCATTCGGGCTTTTCTTCCATATGGGGTACACGGAGTCACAGTTCCTCCTGGTCTGCATCGCCTTGCTCGACCTGATCGACCGGGGATGTCACCCGGTGTTGGTGGCCGGGGTGGCCGCGACCGGGCTGATCACCCGCCTGGTCGGGCCCGCGCTGTGCATCCCCGTGCTCCTCTATGCGTGGTACTACCGGCCAGGCGGGTGGATGGCGATCGGCCGGGTGATCCTCTGCCTGATCGTGTGTCTGTCCGGCATCGCCGCGATGATGTTGTATTTCGAGCAGAAGTTCGGAGATCCCATCCTCTTCGTCAGGAACCGCGACGCCCTGTGGAGGATCAACCGGGCGTTGCCTTTCGAGGAGAAAGTCCTGCGGCTGGAGGTGCTGGAGCCGGTTTGGGGGATGTTCAATCCCTCATCCCCGGCCTTCTGGAGAAGGCGACTCGCGACGCCGGCGGACCTCTTGACGCGCCTCTATCTGGCGAATCGCATTGCTTTCGTTGCGACGCTCCTCCTCACCTGGTGGGGGTGGCGTGAAAGACTTCTGAATCGCTACGAGCTGAGCATGATCGCCTTCCTGGTCGCCCTGCCATATTGGGTGAATGGATACGACAACAACATGTCGAGCATGGCAAGATACATGTCGGTAATCGCGCCGATTTATCCAGTCGCTGGCATACTCATCGGCCGGACAGGGCTTATTGCGAGGACGCTATATATCGTGGGCGGGTCCGCCCTGATGTCCATATACTCCGCGTTATTTGCGCAGGGGCACTGGCTGTATTGATGTCATCCATGGCCATTCACCGCAGGACCAGACATGAAGCTCATCGTCCAGATACCCTGCTTCAACGAGGCGGAGACCCTACCGGTCACCCTGGCCGCCCTGCCCCGCTCCGTGGCCGGGTTCGACTCCGTCGAGATCCTGGTGGTCGACGACGGGAGTACTGATGGCACGGCGGAGGTTGCGTTGGCCAACGGGGCCGATTACATCGTCCGCATGCACGGCAATCAGGGCCTGGCTCGAGCGTTCATGGCAGGCCTGATCGCCGCCACGGAGCGCGGCGCCGACGTCGTGGTCAATACCGACGCCGACAATCAATATCGCGCGGATTTCATACCGGCCCTGGTCGGTCCCATCCTGGCCGACGCCGCGGACATGGTGGTCGGTGCCCGCCCGATCGCCAGCGTCCAGCACTTCTCCCCACTCAAGCGGATTCTGCAGATCGCCGGGAGCCGAGTGGTGCGAGCGATCTCAGGGGCGGATGTCCGGGACGCCCCCAGCGGCTTCCGGGCGATGAGCCGGCACGCGGCGCTTCACCTCAATGTGTTCGGGAATTTCACCTATACACTGGAGACAGTGATCCAGGCCGGGCTCAGCAGCCTCCGCATCGTGAGCGTCCCGGTCCAAGTGAATCCCCCGACCCGCCCAAGCCGTCTCTTCCGCACGAACGCTTTCTACATCCAGAGAAGCATCGTAACAATCATAAGCGTGTATACAGTATACAGGCCGGCGCATTTTTTCGGCTGGGTCTCGATCGCGTTTACCCTCCCGGGCCTTGCTCTGGGTTCGCGCTTCTTGTTTCTCGCCTACCGTGGCGAAGGCATGGGCCACATCCAGTCTCTTATCGCGTGCGCAATATTAATCCTGTGCGGCGTATTCATGCTGGCTGTCGGGGTCATCGCTCATCTCCAAAAGATCAACCGCCAACTGCTCGAGGAAGTCCGCTTCCTCCTGCGGAGTCGCCCCCTCGGTGACGATCTCGGGGCCGGCCGGCGGGAGTCCGCGACCGGGTTTTCTAGGACGGCAAAGCCCGGTTGATTGAGGGCCGCGAATCCGTTACTCCTTGAGCGATCACCGCTTCGAGGAGCTACCGCCATGCCACGACGGAGTGCCCGACCCGAGCCCGAGCGGACCGTGGAACTGGCCACGACCACCCGGGATTGCCCCGCCTGCGGCAGGCGGCTCTGGGCCGCCAACAAGCCGCAGAGGACCGTCGTCACCCTCAAAGGCCTCGTCCGGCTCCGGCTCCAGGTCCGCAGCTGCCGCGGCCCGGAGTGCCCTCGCCATCGCATCTGCCTCCGACCCGAGCAGGAGGGGCGGTATGCCCTGCCTCAGCACGATTTCGGCCTCGACGTCGTCGCCCTGGTGGGCGTGCTCCGCCACGCCGAGCACCGCAGCGTCCCGGAGATCCACCCCGAATTGGCCCGACGCGGCGTCGCCATCTGCGTGCGGAGCGTCGGCAACCTCCTGGACCGCTACGACGAGCTGCTGGCCCTGTCGTGCTCGGACGTCGGACGCCTCCGGGGGATCACGGCGAAGGCCGGGCGGGTCATCCTGGCCATCGACGGCCTCCAGCCGGATGTCGGCCACGAGGTCCTCTGGGTGATCCGCGACGTCCTCAGCGGCGAGGTCCTGTTGGCCAGGAGCCTCCTCTCGTCGTGTCAGGGTGACCTGGCCAAGCTCTTGCGCGAGGTGAAGGAGGCGATCGAGGTGCCGATCGCTGGCGTGGTCTCCGATGGCCAGACGTCGATCCGCAAGGCGGTGGCCGAGGCCCTGGAGGGCGTGCCGCATCAGCTCTGCCAGTTCCATTACCTTCGCGAAGCCGCGACGCCGGTGTACGAGGCGGACCGCCACGCCAAGGTCCAGCTCAAGAAGAAGGTCCGGGGCATCCGACCGATCGAGCGGAAGGTCGAGGATCGTGACGACCCCGAGGCGGAGACGGTCCGGGGCTACTGCGCCGCGGTCCGCTCGGCGCTGACCGACGACGGCCGGCCGCCGCTGGAGGCCTCGGGGCTGAAGCTCCAGGGCCGGCTCGCGGCGGTCGCCGCGAGCCTGGACCGGGTCGCCGGGGAAAGGGGCTCCCGAGGGAGCTGACGCGACTGCGGGCGATCCTGGCCAAGGGGCTGGAGGCGACCGCGTCGTCGTGGCCCGAGATCCGGGCGGCTTTCGGCTGGATCCGCCGCTTCGCCGCCGTCCTGGCCGATGCGAAGGGCCTGGGCGCGGCGGGGGTGCGACGCCGCTATCGCGGCCTGATCGCCTCGCTGGCCCGCCGCCGCAAGGCCCTCGGAGGGTTGGCCGAGGAGTTCGGCCACTTCCGCAAGGTGACGCGGAGCTACTGGCCGGGGCTGTTCCACTGCTACGACGCGGACGGCCTGCCTCGGACGAACAACGACTTGGAGCAATTCTTCGGCTCCTATCGCTACCACGAGCGGCGTTGCAGCGGCCGGAAGGTGGCGTGCCCGGGGACGGTAATACGGGGTTCGGTGCGGGTGGTGGCCGCGGCCGCGACCCGGCTGCGCCCGATCGACGCCGCCGGGCTCATCCCCGCCGACCTGAAGAGGTGGCGCGACCTCCGGGGCTCGCTGGAGCGACGCCGGGCGGCGCGGACGCTGGGCCGCCGCTTCCGCCGCGATCCCGCGGCCTACCTCAAGTCGCTTGAGGACTCCCTCATCAATCAGGCTTTGCCGTCCTAGAAAAAAGGGGGTATCGAGCCGGTGATCACGGTGCCTTCGATCCGCCGTGCATTGCAGGAGATCCTGACGCCACGGTGCCGGCATGACTGCGAGTATTGCCGCCAGGCCCGAGCGATGGCCGATGAGATCGTGCAAGAGATTGGCCGGCCGGCTCCCGATTAGTGGTCAGATGATCCTACGGAGTAGTATTAACGGTCGTCGCCAGTTGCCGATCGCAGGGGCGTGGCGTGATGGAATTCCTTGTGCAGGCCGTCACGGCCCAACGGAATCAGACCCCGAGACCATCGATCCGACCTCAGGGGGTGTGAACGGTTACGACTGCCCTCCCCTGCCCCACGGCACCAGGGAGTCGATCCACCGGGGATGGTCACAGGTCGCATAAGAGTCAAAGGTATGTCAAAGGGCGAGGGGGGCAAGAAGGAAAGTTTGCGGTCTGCCGAGAATTGAGGTCGGAAATTTGAGAGAGTATTCCGGTGAACTGTTCAAGTGCCGCCCAGCCGCGTGACAGCCTCAAGGATCGACTCGGCTGCCTTATCAATCTCGTCCGAGGTCGTGAATCGACCTATGCCGAGCCGGATGCTGCCGAGAGCCATCTCCCGGCCAATGCCCATCGCGGTCAGGACGTGACTCGGATCGACGCTGCCGGACGAGCAGGACGAGCCGCGTCCTATCGCGACGTCACCTAACGCATAAATCAATTCGTCCCCGTCTATCCCTGGAAATGATAGGTTGAGTAGGTTCGGAAGTGTCTCCGTCGGATGGCCATGGAACTGAATTGTCGGGAATGCCGACTCGAAGCGTGCCTTGAGCTTATCGCGGAGAATCAGCAGCTTCGCCGGTTCCGATGCGAGGCGTTGGTCCGCCAGGACGCAAGCCGCCCCCAATCCGACGACGTTGTGGACGGCGACCGTCCCGGACCGGAAGCCCATCTCCTGGCCGCCACCGAAGAGGAGCGGTTCCAGGCAAATTCGCGGTGAACGGCGGCGGACAAACAAGGCACCAGCCCCTTTCGGCCCGTAAATTTTGTGGGCCGAAACGCTCAACAAATCGACCTCCCAGCCGGTGACGTCGATCGGGAGCTTGCCCAGAGCCTGTACGGCGTCCGTATGGAACAGTATCCCACGGTCCGTGCAAATCTGGGCGAGATCGGCGATTGGTTGCAGCGTACCGACCTCGTTGTTAGCCGCCATAACGCTCACCAGCACCGTCCGGTCCGTCAGTGCTCGTCCGAGGTCGGTCGGGTCTACTCGCCCCTGCCGGTCTACCGGCACATAGCTTACGTGGAACCCCTCTCGCTCAAGCTGCCCGCATGGCCCTAGGACCGACCTGTGTTCTGTCGCGGCGGTAACGACATGGTCGCCCCGCGCCCTGTTGCCGCGGGCCACCCCTAAGATGGCGAGGTTGTTACTCTCGGTAGCACTGCCTGTGAATATGATCTCGTCTGGTCGGGCTCCGATTAATTGCGCTATCTGGGCGCGTGCTCGCTCGATCGCGTCGGCCGCCTCGGCGCCGTACCGGTGGCTCGGATTCGACGGATTGCCGTAGAGGGTTGTGAGAGACGGGGTCATCGCCTCCAGGACGGCCGGGTCGATCGGCGTCGTGGAGTTGTTGTCCAGGTAGATGGGAGCATGGGGCTCTAGACGTGGCAGATCAGGCATCCGTCCTTCTCACCCTCCTCGTCCTCTTCGGCCCCGCCGAGGATGTGGAGCAGCCGGCGGCTCTTGGAAGTTTTCGCCGCCCGCTCGCGATTCTCCTCCCATTTCCGCTTGATTTCTTCAACCCGCTCCGGCCGCTCGAGGTCGACGAGAGGTTCGTCTCCGCACCAATAAAAAGGTTTGTACTTATCAAGATTTACATACTCGTAACGCTTCGCTTCCTCGAATAAATCCGGATAAGTCTCCTTGAGCCGGACCCATTCGATCTTCTGCTGGAAGAAGCAGAAGAAGCAGCCCGACCGGGTGCGACCCCACTCCGTGTACTTCGGCAGGCCCAGGCCGCTCTCCTCCAGGATGCGGATGACGTCGGCCCGGACGAGCCCGTCCTCCTTGAACGGGTAGACGGTGGTGATGTTGGGTTTGTGGCTGATGTACCCCGTTCGCTCCTCGTCGGCACGGATGGCGACGTAGTTCACGACCGGGTCGGTTCCGACGTACTGCTCGAACGGCTTGAGCTTGAGCATCTTGGTGCACCAGCGGCGGTGGCTCGACGGGATCATGTTCCCGAACACGGTTAGCCAATGCTCGAAGCTCTCCTCCGGGGTGGTGCGCTGAACCTTGGTGCCCAGGACGGCCTCCAAGCGATCGAGGAACTCGTAGGTCTCGGGAAGTTCTTTGAAAGTGTCGTGGAAGACGTATTCCATCCCCGGAACGCGGTCCCGCATGTAGATGGCAAGCGCGGCGCTATCCTTCCCACCGGATAGGCTCAGGATGTGGCGGGCGGGGGTTGTCATAGCTCGCTCTCCGGAAGTCGCTCGACTGTGGTGGCCGCCCCCGCCCTGGCGTCTGTGGTGTCTTCCGCTTCCGGAGTCGCAGAGTCGTCCTTGATTATCAAGTTGAGTACGATCGGGGGGTGTTCTGTGAACGGACCTGTGAACACCTTTCCGTGATACACCCAAAGGAGTTGCTCATGCAGCTTGGCGCACTTGGTCTTGGCCGGCAACGGGACGAGTTTCTGAGCAGCAGGGAGCCACTCCTGTGCCGGGTCGCCCAGGCGATTCAGCTTCGCCAACACGCCCTCGACGTTCTTCAAGTCCTGCTTGGCTTTCTTTTCGGTAGCTTGGTCACCCTCGGCCGCCACGGCACTTGCGGCGCAGGCAACCTTTTCGTTCTCACGAAGCGCACCGACGCCGTTGAGTGAGGCGATGATCTGGATCATGCAATCGCGGGTGAGGGCGAAGACATCCTCGTCCTTTGCGTCCTCCGCCTTCTTGCCCTCCTTGACGGTACGGCGTCGGATGACTACCGCCCCGCCGGCGATAACCTCTCCGACGCGGTGACAATTCCCGTCCTCGCCTTTGCAGTAGATCTCGATGTCGGCGTGCTGGTAGGTGATCGGCCTGACGGGCATCCCGATCCGCAACAAGCGGGTGGCGAACGCCTGCTGGACTTCGAGCGCATACGGGAGAGCCAAACGCGCCTTCCGTGCGAAACCCTGCGACTGCAACCACGTGCCGACGCTCTCGTACTCCTGGGTCGTGGCGTTCCGCGGATCCCAGAGGATACGGTACGCTTCATCTTTATGCTTCACTAACTCAGTTCGTACCGACCCCGAGGAGTCGATCTCCTCGTAACGCTGGAGCTTGCCGTGGAGGAGGAGCACCGGTCGCTTCGCCGGGAACTTGCGCGCCGCTCCGGGGGCATACGCGAGGTCGCAGGCGGCGTTCGCCACCATCAGCACTTCCCCGCCGGGGTCTTTGAAGAATAGATCCCCGAGTTGCAAGTAGGGCTGGTCATTGCCAGCCTCAGCCCGAGGGTGCGGACCGACGTCCTGGACCGCGGGCTCCGTCAGTGCGCGTTCATAGATGTCGGCAAGATCGGCGGTGGGCCGGGACTCGACGGGGGTGAACGCATCGAACATGATGCTGTCGAGGTGCTGTTGTTGCTTCCGGACCTGCGGGTGGTCGTGCAGCAAATGGGCGAGGTAAGACTTGTACAGCCAGAGCATGTAATCGCCGAGCGGGTGGCCCTCGGCTTGCAGGCTAAGCCACTGGATGTTGGCGTAGTCGTCGAACCGCAGGGACCGCACCCGCTTGATAAAATCCTGCGCGGCTTTATTAACCCCGGCCTCAAGGGCTTCTGCGAACCGCTGGATGTCGTGGCGAGTTGGCAGCCCGATCGCCCAAGTGGCCAGGTGCAGGTGGAGCTTCGCACGGTCTATAAGGTCGGCCTTTCCGACGAAGTCGAACAGGCCGCCTAGGAGATTGGAGTAGCCTCGGAAGTTTTCCTTGTCCTTGTCTGCGTCCGCGGGCTTCGACGACATCAGGACGATGAACGGCTTCTCGGCGTTCGTGTCGTATTTGTCGTAGAGCTTGCTAGCCCGATCCCTGGCGATGCTGGCAGCGTTCGGTCCCGAACCGAGCAGCCAGTCGATGAAGATGAGTTTGAACGACTCCTGTGACAAATCGGCCTCGCTATCAAACGGAACCGGCTCCACGCCTGCTTCACGCAGGAGCTGAGCCAACTTCTCCAGCGGCGCGAGGTTCGATATGCGGTTGTCGAACAGCTCCTCGCGGAGCGGCTTTGCGAGTCCCGGAAACTGATCTCGCCGCCGCCAGAGTGTATCGAGCACCTCGTCAGTGAGTTCGCTCGGGTCTGCAATCTCGGGGACGACCGTGCGGAGTTCGGCCAACAGCCCGGCGTCGCCTTCCACCGCGGTCCAGAAATCGCCGATTTCTGCTCTCAAGTCCTCCCGCCGGGGGGCGTCGTATGCGTCGTCGATGATTGCGGCTCTTGTGACCCCGGCCTTCGATAGGTGAGCGGCGATCGCGAGCTTCGGCGGCGGGTCCTCTTGGGTGTTTGTAGTTGTCACTTCTTAACTCCGAGTGTCAGCACGAACGTGTTCAGGCGGCCCTTCCGCGGTGCCGGCTGGTCGGCCAGCACGAGGGTCGCGTCGTGGTAGCCGGCGATCTCGCGCGAGATGTAAAGCCCCAGACCCTTCCCGTCGCCCGGCGGCTTGGTCGTGACGAACGGCTGGAACACCTCCTCCCGCCGGTCGGGCGGGATGCCGGGGCCGTTGTCCGTCACCCGGAGTTCTCTGGCCCGCGCGTCGACCACCACTTCAATCCTGGGCTTGAAACCTTTCTCCAGCTTCTGCTGCTGCTTGAGCCAGTAGACGGAGTTGCTGAACAGGTTCTCCAGCACCTGGATCACCATCCCCTTGACCATCTTGACCGTCATCCCGCCCGCCGGCCGCGGTGGGGCGGCCGTCACGGTGCAGGCGACGTTGTGCCGGCCGAACTGTGCCTCGTGCGAGGCGACCACTTCTTCGACCAGGGCGATGAGGTCGAACGTCTCCTTCACCTGCCGCCCGGACTGGCTGAGCGGGTCGAGGATCCGGAGCCGCTTCTGGAGGGTCTTGAGCTGCGCCTTGAGCGTGTTCAGCCGCTCGCCGACGCCCGGGCCGAGGCTCGTCGCGTCCGTCTCCGCGAGCGTCGAGAGGGCGTGCGTGGTCGCCCGGTTCAGCTCGTGGGCGACAATCTCCACCATCAGGCCCAGGCCGGCCAGGCTGACGAGCTGCTGCCGGCCCGCCGCGAACGACTCGGCGAGCGTGTTCGCCTCCTCCATCACCCCGCTCACTCGCTCGACGGCCTGCTCCAGGGCCTCGACCAACTCCGCGTCCTCGGTGCGGATCTCCGGGTGGCGCTCGAGGAGGTTCCGGACGCTCTGTCGGATCTGCCGGTCCTCCGCCTCCACCCGCTCGTTCAGGTCTTCGAACGTGACGGGCAGGGTCGCCTGGGCTTCCTTGTCGACAGCGTTCAAGAAGGCCCGGAACTGGACCTCGAACAGGTGCTTCAGGAGACGCACCAGGACGGCCTTCTCGTCGCTGTCGCGGAGCCCCTCGCGGTTCGTCTGGTCGGTCAGCGTCGGGTTACCGAACCGGGTGATGTCCACCTTGCCGACGACCTGCTTGCGGTTCACCTTGTAGCCGCCGGACGCGAACGCCTTGCGGTCCAGGTCGAGCCAGTCGTCGTCCGGGCTCCCGTACGGGTTCACCCGGAAGCCGTCGCGGAACACCATCAGCCCGCCGGACCAGGCGTTCACCAACTCCTGCACCGCCCGCTTGTCCCCGATCCCCCCGACGGCCGCGAGCGCCTGCCGGTTGAACCAGTAGAGGGTGACGGTGAACGGGCCGAGGGAGCGGAGGGTGCTCGGCGAACTTCGGGTGGTGGTTGCCAGGTCGGTGACGTCCAAGAGGAACGACTTCTCCTTCTTCCGGAGCAGGTACTCCACCCGCCCCGAGAATTGCGGCCCGGCACCGCCGATCGTGTAGTTCGCCCGGACCACCGCGTGGGCCTGCTCGAACAGCATCTTCTCCATCCGCGGGATGTCCACCGCCCGGTCGTTGAACCGGAGCGAAATGGGGTAGCGGGCCTTCGGTAGGAACGGGTCGGTGAGCTTGCTGAACTCGTCCCGGGCGATGTCCCGCAGCTTGTCGAACGTCCACTCGGAACTCAGGCCGGTCACCCGGATGCGGGTGCCGTGCTCGTCCCGCGCCGGCTTCTTACTACCCTTGGCCGGGCCGACGTCGATCTCGCCCAGTTCGGCCTCGGACTTGTGGGAGAACAGCCTCCAGTCGATGTCGAGGAGGTTCCAGTGAGTCTCGCCCGCGGTCGCCGTCTCGACCACCACCCGCGAGCCGAGCCGCATGACCGACAGCCGGCCGATGCCCTTCTCGCCGAGCACCGGCTTCTCGGTCGCCCGCCCGCGGGCCCGGTCTTCGAGTTGCGCCAGGCGGTTCCGGGTGCCGATCGTGAGGAAGACGGTCTCCAAATCCCCGCCGCTCATCCCGGTCCCGGTGTCGCCGAACTCGATGGAGTTCGCCGAGTCGAGCGACGAGAGGAGCCCGTCCCAGTCGGCCGCGGCATCGAGCGCGGCACTCAGCCCGGCCGCACCCGGGGCCGCCGCCTCGATGTCTTCGGCCGCGGCCGCCGCAGCCTCCCGGACCGCCCGCTCCAACGCCGGCTTGGTCCGGCGGACCTCGCGCTCGGCGAGGACGGTCTCGACGTGGGCCAGGTACCGCTCGTAGGGCAGGCGGACGGTGACGTCGATGTCCACGCGCGGGGAGCCGGCGTCGAATGCGTTCTTGATCAGCTCATAGAAGGCTACGCCGTCGGAACTGATGAGTTCCGCGCCGAGCTGAAGCACGGTTCGAGCCATCACGCGAAACGGCATGCGTCCCTTGCCTCCGGCGATATCGTCATCAGATCTCCCCGTCCTGTCCCGGTCGCGACGGCCTTTCCAGGCAATGCCACATCGCCCGTGAGGCGGCCATGAGCCCGACCCGCTTCTCCGCCCTGAGCAGGAGGAGGATCTGCGCCTCCAGTTCGTGGGCCCGCTCTTCCTCGTCCGGACCGACATAAAGGATCTGCTCGACCTCCTGGCCGTCGCGACGAGTGACGGCGAATCGGACCGCCTCGAACGAGACGTCGTCGCCGCCGGGAAAGGCCGCGCTCTCGACCCGTCGAAAATGCATTGTCAGTCGCCCTAGTTCCTCGCGGAAGGACCGAGCATCCCCGTCCGACCACTTCGCAGGCGGCTTCGAACAGACGAAACTCCCGAGCGCCTCAAGCCACTCGCGTTCGCCGAGCCCGTCGTCGTTCAGCCGAAGGCAGAAGGCCTTCAGCCGCGGGTCGGTGACCGCGACCAGCAAGCGCCTGGCCGTTGCCCCGATCGCATCCCGGACCTCCCCCAGGCGTCCCGGGCGGTCGAAGGCGGCCATCACATCGTCCTTAATACGCTCGAGCAGCATGGGGTACGCCAGGCGGAGTTCGTCCAGGGCGGACCTCAGACGATCGACGAATTGCTCGACGATCGGGCGACTCACACTATCGGACGAATCCAGCGAGCCCACCTCGCAAGCTTCGGGGAGTTGGGTAAATAAGAGCACGGCCGGCTCCTCGGCCTGGAGCAATGCCTCGCGAACCGCTCCGGCGTGAGCCGAAAGCGACCCGGTCCGGTGGGTATAGACAGGGAGCTGTGCGGCGAACTCGCACAATGGCCGGACCACGTCCAGGATATCCGATTTCGGGAGCCGAGTCTGTCCCGGTCGGAGCAGCTGGAACACCTTCTCGAAGACGGCCGCCCGAACGCCCGCCAGCCGGCAGAACTGGACCTCGAACCGCTCGGGGGCCTTCACCAACCGCTGGAATTCCCGACCTCCGACGTGACTCAAAAACGCCCCCTCCTCGAAGAATGCGACGTCCTGCTCATGCACCGCGGCGAACGCGGCGAAGAGGAGTGGGATGAGCCCGTCGCGGATGCCGAAGGGCGGACGGCGGACGGCGGCGAAGAGATCGGGGACGGTCATTCGGCCCCCACTCCGGCCCTCGAGGACCTGGAGCATTCGCGCGAACACCGGGCGGACGTTGCACGCGTCCCGTCCGGCCGGCGGGACGCCGACGATCCATCCGTCCGCGCCCTCACTGTGGAGCCCCGCCTCTCGCAGGACCGACAGGTACATCGACATCTCGGGAGGTTTCTTCTCCGGATCCATGCCCAGGAACGGCCGAGAGCCGTCGCGGAGGAGCCTCTCAATCAGCCTCATCCTCGCGGCCGCGGCGGCGGAGCTCGGTGCGTCGCGGTTGACCAACTCGTTCCTGACCAGCGGCGCCTCGGCATAAACCTGATCGCAGATATCCGAGAGGGCGGAGAGGAGAGATCGACCACTGACCATGGCGACTGGCTCGCCGCGGCGGAACCAGCGTAGTTCGGTCGAATGGTCGAACTGCCGGAGCCCGACGTAGCTGCGCAGTCGCTTTTCGAGCAACTGCCTCGAGCCGTCGAGCTGACGGGAGACCTCCTCGGCCGCGAGGGAATCGTGGTTCAACTCGGGCACATTCCGGGCTATCCACTGCCAGCGCTGGACCTCATGGACCAGGCCAGCCAGGGCGGCAAGCGGGCTCGGCACCGCGACGAGCACCTCGGGCCGCCCGGTGAGCGGGTCGGAAGCGGCGAAATCGAGCGCCTGCCGCCGCTCCTCTTCAGTCTCGCATAGCGCGACGAGGATCAGGCCGTCGGCCTTGCCGGGCGCCGTTTCGAGGAGCGAGGGCAGCTCCCCCGCGGCCCCATATCGGACGGTGAAGTGGCGTAGGTTGCCGGTCTCGATGTAATGTCGCCGGGCCACCAGCGCCCGCGTCTCTAGGCTGTCGCGCAGATGGGGAGCGATAGGACGCGGCGCGGGGACCAAGCGAGCGGTCTCGTGATATACCCGGTCGAGATTGACGCTGGTGTGGGGCCAGAGGCAATAACCCCCGGCCGCCCCGCGATGGTAGAGCACGCTACTGTCGCGGCGCAGGACGCGGAGGGCCTGGACGACGTCGCCGGCGCCGGGCTCTTCCGGCCCGGCCGCAAGCGCGAGGGCCTCGTCGGTCGCGAGGAGATCTGAGGCGTCGAGCAGGTTGAGGATGGCGACCGTCTTGAGCAGATTGACCTGGATTTCGTTATCACCCGGGAAGCTACCAACCACAGATTCGATCTGGTTCCAGTGGCTGCGATAGCTCTGCATGCCTAGGCGGTGACCGAATGCCGACCGCGCGTAATCGTAGAAGTCGTGGAGCCTGTAAAATCGCCCCCCACGCAGCGGCTGTTCGGAGAACGTCCGGAGTGCGAAAGGCTCGTCGGAGAAGAGGAAGCCGAACAGAGATCGCTCGTTCTGCCCGAATCGGGCGAACAAGCGGGCCAGGACCGGGAGGACCGTCGGATGGAGCGGGTAGAGCAGCGGGGCGATGCGCGACAGGTCACCCCGCGCGGCGGTACCGTACCAACCGAGTTCCGCGGCAGAGGCCATGTCGCGCCTGGCGCGAGCTGCGAGCCCGCGCGGGAGGCGGTCGGCCTGGACGTTGAGGGCGTCGGCGACCAGGCCCGAAAGCTGGTCGAGCGGCTGGCTGAAGAGGAACTCGTCGAATCGCCCCGCGACCTTCTCCCACTCCTTCTGGGCGGCCTGCGAGAGGTGCTCGGCGTACGCGCTGAATCCCTGGTGGAGGAGGCCGACGACCAGGATCGTCTGCGGGCCGCTCCGGGCAGCAGACTCGGCCAGGCTCTGGAGGAAGTACACGTCCTGCCGTTCGGGATGATGGGCTGCGAATTCGAGGAATTTCCCGAGTTCGTCCAGGATCAAGAGCAGCCCGGTGCCCCGCCCCGTCCCGCAAACATACGCGTTGGCACGTTCCACCGCCCGGACGACAACCGCGTCTGAGGGAGGGCCGTCCGGCGCGTCCGCTAGTGCGCGGATATGATTGAGGATTTCGGGCCGCTTCCCTCGGACATGGAGCGTTTCGAGGGTGCGACGAACCGCCCTCAGGACGGCCACTGCAACCGGTTCCCGCGAGCCCGTGACGAGGACGGGCACCAGGCGAGGGCGACCGCCCAACTTACGAAAATCGACCGACTGACGGAGCGGGGCGGGCAGGCCGCCCTGACTATGTGAGACCAGCCGGGCGAGGGCCAGGGCGAGAGAGGATTTTCCGCTCCCGTAGTCCCCGGTGATCCGCCACGCCCTGCGGCCCGAGTCGGCGGCAGCGCCGGAGAGTACCTGCTCCAGACACGAGCGAACCGTCGGGGTAACGACGTAACCCAAGAGGGCGCCGCGATCCGCGAAATCGCGCTCCAGGTGCACGGAGCGGAGGAAACGATCTTGTAATTGGAGGACGTCGGCAATCCGGGCTGCATTCATGCGTCAGTGTCCATAGATGGCCGGCAGGAAATCTCGCTCATTCGGTTCCGGCCGCACGATCTGTTGGAGCGCCGCCGACTCGCGATAACTGAACGCCCCCCGGGAGTCCTTTTCGAGGGTCCCCAGCCGGTCCCGGATGTCGGCTTCGGGCAGCTTGAAGATTTGACCCGGGCTACCGTGGGCGACGGCGACGTCGCGGAAGGACAGGGTCCGCTCGGCCGCCCGACGTGTTTTCCAGAAATCGTCGATGGAGTAAGCGAACAGTTCGGAAGTGATCTCCGGCTTCGTCTCCCGGCGGAAAGCGTAGATCGGCTCACGCCGACCGGACGAGTCAAGCTTGCGCTCGCCCACTTTCTGAATGAGTTCAAGCTCGACGAGCGGGCAGTCGAGGCTGTCTTCCTGAATCTCGCCCTTCCGGCCCCGTGTCGGGACGTAGCTGTGCAAAAAAACATCGAAGTGCTGCTCGAGCGTAACATCGGAGAGCTTGCGGGACATCCGGTCGGCTTCCTGGCGGAAGGCGCCAAGGGCTGCTGTGCGGCTGAGCTCCGGATGCTGCCAGCGATTGAGAAGGTAGTCCCACGCGAACAACGGCTCTTCGTTGCTCGTCGAGAGTCGCCAGTGGATGAGCCAGAGTGTCTGGATGTCTTCGAGGTAGGGATCAAGCCCGCCGGGCCCGAAGAGAGCTCGACCGAATGTCGTGACGGCGTACGAGCCGTCCCTGGAGCAAGCCGCCACCCCACATGCATGAACCCAGAAGCGGATCGCCCGAACCATATTCTTCCCGACGCCCAAGGAAACCATCGCCCGTGTATCGTCCTGCAACGAGGTCGGCGAGCCCTCGACGGCGGAGTAGGCTTTCGGCAGCCAGGCGTACCGGCAAGGAAATGTCTCATGGCCTGAGAACCGGTAGTTCATCTAAGATTTTCTCGTGAAGAAATCTATAACTACTATATGATGAGGCAGCTTAGGAGACCACCGGAACTACAGACAGTATCGCACGTTAAACGCGGTATCCCTTGTGGGTCAAGAACTTAATTCGATTGGCGCATGCCGAAAATCCAGCCCGTCCGTCATAATCCAAACAATCCACTTGACGACCAGCCCGCCAGGATCGCTGCTCCAGTAGATGGCACTTTCCCGTCCCGGCGGGGTCAATGTCTGGTAGCGGCCCCCTGCCCTGCCCGGGACCCGCCCCGGCTACGGGACGGGCCCAGGGCGAGGCTGCCGGCGGCGATCACGCGGCGACTTGGTCGTTCCCCAACTCTGCCTCGACCTTGGTAAGCACATCCCGCAGTGCGACCGCGATCGCCCGAGCATCGAGCCCCTTGCGGTTCTCCAGGGTGACCCGGGTCCCGCCCTCGGTGCGGAAGGCCCGCTCAGTCACCTTGCGGGGTTTGGTTTTGGCGGCACCCTTCGCTTTGGCACCGGCCGCCCTCGGCTGGCTGGCCGCCTTGCGGACCGCTTCGACGGTCTCGGCCCGAGACAGCCCCTCGGTCACCACTCGGGCGGCGACCTCGGCCTGCTGGGCTGGATCGTCTAGTCGGGAAACCTCGTAAGCAACTGACGGGGCCAGTTCGCCGGCCTCGACACGCTCCTGCACCGCGAGGGGCAGCGTCAAGAGGGCCAGCGACTTGATGATGGTCGACTCGCTCATGTGGAGCGTCTGCCCGAGCCGGAGCGCGGACCAGCCGTTGCGGTTCATCAGGGTTCGGAAGGCCCGAGCCTGCTCGACCGGTTGGAGGTCCTCGCGGAGGCAGTTCTCCACGAGTTGCATCTCCAGGATCTTCGAGTCCGACCGCTCCCCCTCGACGATCACGGCGGCGATCGTCTTGCGGCCGGCCACCATCGAGGCCCGCCATCGACGCTCCCCCGAGACGATCAGGTAGCGCCCCATGTCCTCGCTCCAGCGGACGGCAACGGGTTGAATTTGGCCATGCTCATTGAGGCTGGCGGCGAGACGCCCGATGGCGTCCTCGTCGAACTCCTTTCGCGGCTGGTCGGGGTCGGGGAGGATCCGGTTCACGTCGATCATCGCGGCGGCCCGGAGCCGCTCAGTCCCGTCGAGCCGGTCGGGTTTTTCCGATGGTATAGCCCCCCCCAGGCCGCTCACGCGATTGGCTCCCATCGACTCGGCTAGGTTGGCCCCAAATCGGCTCCGGAAGTCGGTGTCCTTGGCCATCACGCCACCTCCCGAACCGCGCCCGGACCCGCAACCTTCACCGTGAAGGACGCACGCTCGGCAACCTCATCGGCCAGAGCCTTGATCGCCTTGGCCGAGGCCCCCCGAGGCT
>JAABUK010005614.1_pt1 | contig 19339 bp, 13 predicted proteins | sample 5559141 | NCBI WGS metagenome assembly JAABUK01 (sample SAMN10711869, study PRJNA513367) | rock metagenome | isolation source: Antarctica rocks | place: Antarctica: Victoria Land, Pudding Butte nord | collected 2016-01-03 | reverse complement strand
GCACAGGCACAGGCACAGGCACAGGCACAGGCACAGGCACAGGCACAGGCACAGGCACAGGCACAGGCACAGGCACAGGCACAGGCACAGGCACAGGCACAGGCACAGGCACAGTCACAGGCACAGGCACAGGCACAGGCACAGGCACAGGCACAGGCACAGGCACAGACACAGACACAGACACAGACACAATGTAGCCCACCTCACAGTACTGCTGCATGAAGTTGGGCCATTCAACGCCAGACTCATAATACAGACGCATGCTTGAGGTGATGCTGTTTGTGAACCTGCAAGTAACACAAGCATAACAAATTACCAATACTAACAACAATAATAGTAACATTCTATTATTCCGTGTTGCTTGCAACACAGAATAACGGATTTGTACATTTGTTGCACAGCAGAATGTTCAGCCCATGCATGATGATTTAGGTTTAGCAAGTTGTAGCTGCCAGTAATATTCTATCATGCCATGAAGTTAGCAAGTTTTAGCTGCCAGCGTTACTTGGTTAAGTAACGCTGGCAGCAACGATACTGGCTGAGTACCCTGATCCACTTGTGTTCAGTCGCATACATGTCTGAAAATCGAGCTCTGTTATATTTTCTGGCCTTTCAGTGAGGCTTGTAGGCCATCATAGGCAGGTAAGAACACTGCAAAGCACGAAACCAGTCAAAACGCACCAGTAGATGCAGATATTGGTGAGGAGCTCGTCCTTGGTGAAGCGTCTCTCAACTTGGCCTCGACAGTCACTCCACGTTTTAAACTTCTCCACTATCCAGGCTGCCAGACCTGTGGGCAGCTTACCACATGTCACTGACATATGATTGACTGACTAAAATGCACATGCTGCCTTTCTTGACAACAATGACTGCCTCCAGATCTGCTTCCCTACACAAGCTGACAAGGTAATTGATCTGCACAACCTGCCTTGACAGATGCCTGCCTTCTAAACAACCTTGCTGCCTTGTGTAACTGAGTGGTGACATTGCTTGGTTGCGCAACAGCATAAGGTTTCCTCTCTTGCTGCTGCTGCTTGCTGCTGTCTGGCCTATGTGGACGTGGCACTCAAGGTTGTGACAGAATGCATGTACAGAGGCACCTCAGCAAGCATGTGCAAGTTCATACCATAGGAAGCTGAGAGACGCAACAAGTGTAATACAAGTCACACAGTGTGAGACAGGTGAGACGATACCATATGCTGGTATAACAAAATACACATCGCAAAGCATACGAAAGGGCCCCTTCCTGCACTGCGGCGAGCTTTGATACCAATCACATTGGGATTGACAAGCTACAGAGGATGATTCTGGAATCACAAGGGTGAGATACTGACAAAGCTTGCATATGTTGCGTTGTGATCTACACGTACCTGTTGGTGAGTCACTCAAGCCGTATCCGAGTGTCTGTGGCTTTGTGCCCTGTATGTGTCTGTAGCCTGCATGTCAGAAGCTGTATCATGCAGAGTGGTAGCCTGCATGATCAAAGCAGAACAGCACTGCATACATGATAATCACATGCAACTTATTCGGCATGCAGAAGGGCTCTGGAAGCTTTGCTGCAAATGAAATACTAGACACGACTTCTGAAGTAGCATGTGTAGCAAATTGACATGCAACATCCAGAAGCTCCAGCACCACAAGATGGAGAATTGACCAAAACATGCCATAGGTTGTGCCATAGGTTGTGCCTTGATGTAGCCACGGCTTTGATGACAAAACTGTCTGTTGCCGATTGATTACACATCATGCAAACATGCACATCAGCTACAAGACCCCTTGTCTGTGCATGCACCCTGTGCACATTCCAACACACCAACACCAAACACAGACACTCCATACCAGATGAAAGAATTCTGGTCAAGCAAAGGGCGGATTGTACCATATTCATAACGCTGCACTTGCCAACACGACAACACCAAACAAAGAGAGTCAACAGCAAAGATAAAGATCTCTGGTCAAGCAAAGGGGCACATTGTACCATATTCACAACGCTGCAGCTGGTCTAGCTGGTCAAGGCCCTTCAGCTCACTCTCAGTCATTGTGATTGGCATCTGCACAGCACATCACTATTGATCTCAATACTGCATTCAGCTAGATACATATCAGCACCAGAACATTGGCATCAGAGCACACAATGCAGCCTGATAACAGCAGGTGGGACAGATAGGAAGATGTGAAAATCTTAGGATAGACAAGGTGGAAAGATGGAAAAAGGATTCAGGAACGATGTGTTGTTTAAATGTTGTTTACGGCTTGCATAAGGCATGATGCAGAAGGGCACAGTGCATGAGGATTGAGGCATGAGTCGTGAAGCTTGTGATGTGATGCTGCAGAGAGTCCATTTACACAGCAAGCAAATAAAGATAAGACCCAGTTTGCACTTAGACACAGTCACCTTATTCAGGATGGGCAGGCGATGATTCAGCAGCTGGGCTTCATGCCAGGGGTGGCCCCGCTTTGGGAATGCTCGAGCCGGGGTGTGAATGGCTTTGCAGTGATCTGAGTGCAGCCTCTGGACATCATTGCTGCCTCATCCCCAGTTTGTTCTTAGTCACTCGAGCACTCAACACGCCCTTTGCTGTGATGTGGAAATTCTGATTACAAGCTTTGACTGGCCAGGGCTTGACCGCTAATTATGTACCGTGCATGGATGGCCTATGCGTACTTACTAGCAGCCGCCTGCCATGGGAGTAGGCAAGTTGAGGCAACTCATTGAGAAGCACTACTGGTAGTGGTGCCATGCATGGTACAATATGGTACGGATACTGCATTTTGACAAGATCATATTACATTAAGATCAGCATTGAGCTCATACATTGTACTACATGCATTAAAAAATGTTGGACATTTTAGTTGTACATGGTGCAGGGATCACCAGCCAAATGAGCAAGCTGGTTCAGCTTCTTAAGGAACTGACAGAAGAATCAATATTGAGCTGAGTCAGACCATCACCCTCCAGGAACAGGTCGCGCATTTGCCAAGACCTTGCTAAACTCCGCTTTGTGCTGCTCAACCCAAACTTGGGGACGTTCACTCTGCCAAAGTGTTGGGAGCTCTGCCATTTGCTGCTGTGCATCCGTGCATTCTCGCCAGAATGTGAACATATTTGCAAACGCCACAGCTCCTGGGAATGGCAGTGAGCGTGCCTTCTCATCAGTCATGCAATGAAAGACGAGCTTCTTTCCCATGGCCTGGCTTATCATTTCTGACAACTCCCCAGCAGACACCATTTCTGACTTGACTGCAAACGTCTTGCCGATGCAGCCATCTGGATTCTGTAGCGCTTCTGCAGCAACATACAAGCAGCAATTTTTAGCACCAATGCAGCAGTAGTTACTGAAGTCAATACAACTGTCTCTCATGCATGTCGGCCAATGGCACAGGCAAGGGTACACAGGCTCTGACACCAGTAATACTGGGGATCCACAGCTTTTTAAAATCAATGCAGATGATGCCTTTCAGCAGCTGATTGCATTAAGCACGCCACGTAGCTCTATCAGCACCTGCACCATCATAGCGTAATTTTCCTATGTATTCACCCCTGCAAGGTCTGATGGCATTGCTGTGCTGTATGGGCATTGTAAACAACAAGTCATTAACATACATATGTCACATGAATGTACCGGCACATTCATGCAGCAAGATTGACACTGCAACATGCATGCACCAGCACCGCCAAGTGCTTGCATTGCCACAAACAGCTCACTGTACATTGAAAGATCAGCTCACCTTGAACAGCAGTGCCTGTGGCATGACAAGAGTGCCAGGGCTTCTTATCAGTGCTCTGGTTGCTGGACCAGAAGATGGTGCCATCTGGCTGCTTCATAAACACAGTGTACTTGAAGAAGTTCTCCAGAAAAGCACTTGGATAGATGGTAGTCACTGGCAGTCCTAGTTTTTGCATGTAGTCCTGCAGCATTTGCATGCACTGTGCGCTCAAAGAACATCTACCGTAGCACCTGTGCGCGTGTGCGCATACAGCTGAAGTGACACATGCAAAAAGGAGCACATTTGTTCAAAGAGACAAGCTTGTGTACTGTTGTACGACATGTGTAATGTCACTATACATGACTCAATACATGACTCAACGTGTGCATGGCCAACACTGTGTTGACTCATCAGCAAGCAACCAGACACATGAGCATTTGCAGCCAAAGTCCCTCAGTCAGGTAGAACAGTCCAGATCCTTGTTGCCAGCAAAAACTCTGGTCTTCACAAGCTTAGAATTCAAACAGGTAAACCAGGTCTCTCAGCAGGGCAGCACAGAGCAGCATGCAGGATCGGTTCAGGCTGCAAGATTTTATGGTCACACCTATCTGCATTGCATGTGAGGCTAACATTGTCATCATGCTGGTGCTAAACTTCAATAAAATACAATCATGAAACTCAGCACCAGAATGATTTCCCATGTACATCATGATCATAATGCTGACAATTGCCGGTGTGTTAGCTGTAGCTGTTTTTGCTTTTTGCTAAATACCTACTAGGTGTGTCACTACGCTTCTGAATAACACATGTAAGTCTTTCTTGCACTTTCATGAGAAGGTATGGGATCAGCAGAAGGCTTACTTGAGCCATCGTCCAACAGGCGAGGTGTGTAAGCAGCTTCCATGTAGGTGGAAGTAAACATGCCATCTGCATAGCTGCTGGCATTGGCTACCGCATAGCTACCTGGAGTGTGGCCAAGCACATACCAGTCAGCACCGTATGGTGTGCGACCAAGCACCTGCAATAGACCAACGACCATAGTCATGTTTAGCATTAGTGTTATGACTAACTATTGAAAGTACCCATATTGATATGGATAATTAACAACAATAACAATGGTAACAATTGAAACGCTTTCCAGCTCATGAAGAGCTAGGTACGTGCAGGACAGGGCTTGTCTCTCCAGAGCAGCCTGACTTGCGCATCCCTATAAGGCCTACTAATACGACTATTGATTGGTACATGATAGTTGAGAATGCTCCACAGGTGACATGCACTAATGGCAATATACCATGCATGGCAAGGTCCTGTATTGCCATGCATGATACATAAGCCATGCATGATACACCTGTGAAATTGGGGCAATCAGCAGCATGTGGGATGGTGTGTGTTCACAGTGTTGTGTTCATGGCAATGCAGCAAATGTCAGGCTAGTGCTGGATGGACAAGCAAGTGGAGGCATTGTTTCAAACAACCTGTCACATCAGCATGAACAGCATCTCCTATGCCTTGACCCTTGGCTCAAATCCATACCCCAAACCCAAAACTCTACTTTCAACCTGAGACCCGACTCTAAAGCAAACCCTTAACAGCAAGTACTACCTGATCACTCCACTTCAAGGCATAGCCCCCATTGACGCCTGGCAGTGTAAAGAAGTCAGGGCATTCCCAAGACCGGCAGGCAGTCCCTAACTGATCACAGCTGTCCCCAGTGTCTGCTGGGATGCACTCTGCAGAGGGGTCAGCTCCTGTCTGGGATGCCAGCAGGCCTACGAAGTCCCAGGTTGTATAGTCTGAAGAAGAGTACAGCATGGCTGAGCCACTGCAATCCAGCTGTCCACCTACTGCGGTATAGTATAGGCCATCCTGTATGTACAAAGAGATTTAGTGAGCAATTGTATCGTAGTTTTGCAACATTTGCTGGTTCATACTTGGATGAAAGCATGGCAATGGTTTTCTGGAAGATTGTCTGGGTTGGAAGCAAGCCTATGTTTCCCTGGGTAGCGCAGCATGAAAACACTATATCTGAGCTAAGCTGTTACCATCCAGCTGTTTGTCTTACAGTATAAACCACATTCTGACATGGGTATGCAACAAATCTGTTACGAAGTCTTGTCAGGCAGTTGCAGTGCATTCCGTAATAAACTTGCATGATATGCGTTGTAGGGAGGCTCTAGCAAGCAACGACAGCATCAAGCCAATATACTTGTAACTATCGTTGCTTGCTAAAGCCTCCCTACAACAAGATGCTTTGCAATTCAGAATGTCCATTTGCATGCACTGACACATGTGCCAGAGCATGCTATAGTGTCGATGCAGACTTCAATGCGTCCAGCTGACAAAGGATGAAGAAGAGTGTGGCACAGCATGGATGCATGATAGCAACCGCCTCAAAGACGATTGGCAGAAGAGCCCAAGTCATCGCTGCTGCCAGTGCTTCATGCACAATTGTGAAAAGAAGTGAATACATCTGTCATACCTGCCACTGTATCATGCACATTTCAAATACAAATACAAATTGTATGAAGAAGTGAGTATATCTGTCATACCTGCTGCCAGTGCATCATGCACATTTGTGTGAAGAAGTGGGTACATATGTCATACCTGCTGCCAGGTTGTGGTGGGGTCCCTAAACTGGGAGTGGTTGCCCCCCAGGGGGGTGTTGGCAATGATGGGATTCTGCGCTGACTTAGTCCAGTGCGTCAGCAGGGGGTCAGGGCTGGAAGGGGGTAAGGGGCTGGGGGTAGCCATGGCCTGGGTTTGGTAGTAGTACCCATACTCAGTGAAGTTGTCAACCCCTGTGCTACACACAGCTTTGAGACAGACTGTGTACAGGAGGCTTGCAATGCTGCAGCAGTCCCTGGCAATTGATGTAGCCACTTGAAGGAAAACCTTTCCAAGCTTGAAGAAAATTGGAATGTTTGGAAATTGTCACAGGTTAGAGTGTATGAAGCTTGCATAAGGTATACACATAACATGTTTGTGATGCCTCAGTGTATGCACCTGGGCAAGAACCTAATAATGCAAAGTCTTATCCTAATTGGAGCCACTGATATTGCAAAGTTTCATCCTGGTTGGAGGATACGTGGCCATGTGGGCAACATTTATTTGAGAGACAAGCATGGCAAGGTTGACGGTAGAGTGTGAGGTGCAAGGGGATGCAATTGCAAGAGTTGCTGTTGAAGTGAGATAAACTTACAGCTACATCCATTGCAGCTGTTGACTGCCAGGCAGCATAGCTTTGCAAGCACCTGCGTTGCTTGCTTTGTGTTCATTGCAGCTTTGATGTACAGTCCTGTGCAGAATATGTTTTTGACACTAGAGCTGCCAAACTTGCACTGTTAGCTGTGCACAGGTGCAGGCTGGCCAAAAACCAGCTGAGCTGCATTTGATGTTGATTTGCAACATGCTCTAGGTTGGCAGTCGCTCACCACACTGTCAGGAGGCGCATCATGCAACATAACAGTATGTGGTGAGCAATTCGGCAACTGTGCGTAAAGATGGTAGGCATATGCTTGATGTGCGCAGCACCTAGACAACTTTGCTGCAGCCTAGGACAGGAAAGATACAGCAATGGTACTCACCTGTGTACAACAGGATGGGTGTCCCATTGATAACAGTTGCACTACCGCTGAACACTCCACTACTGTCGTATGACGTGTCTGGTTCCAGAGCACTTGGAAGCCGCTGCCAGTGGGCAAGGTCTGATGACACTACATGACCCCAGCTTGGGGTTCCCCAAATTGCTGCACAGCATCCAAAATTGGCCCCAGCACATACTGAAAAAAGCATGTCATGCTTGCTGTTTTCACTGCATATGAGACAGCTCCAACAAGCTGTTGAGAGCAAACTTTGATGCATGCAATACAGTCAGGCCAGTGGTTTGCATGCACAGCTGTAAATACCTGCATCAGAATTGTACTGGAAGAAGACATGGTACAGGGCACCAAGCTGAAACATTCCATTTGGGTCGTTCATCCAGCCAGACTGTGGTGTGATGTGGAATTGAGGATGCTGTGCAGTTGCCTAGTCCAAGGTCAAAGTGAAATTTGCTCCTCCGTTGGAAGAAGATAACTCAGCCAACAATCTGCCACCACCTGCAGTCAGCTTGAACGCTCATAAATTGCATTTATGTGTTCATGTGTTTTGTGTGTGTGTAACGCCTGCAGCTCAACAGAGGGCAAGTCAACACGCAGCTATCAAGCGATGCGCAGGCACGAGCAGGGTGCAGCGGGATGGAGGCTGCTATAACACACTGTCGTCGAATTGTAGTCCTCAATATGAGGGTACGTGGGCGGGGTTGCGTACCAATATGAGCTGGCATGGGACCATGACCGACTGGCAGCGGCTTGATGCCGGGAAAGTCAGCATTGGAAAGAAACGCGATAGTCACTGGCACCCCCCAAGAGAGCATGACCAGGCGTCGAAATGTCGACACAAGCGTCATAACTGCCTGCAGACGGCTGAGGAAGAGCGTACATATGTCTTGCAACTCTGCAGTAAGCGCTAAATCACCGCTGTGTGGGGGAGCTGGCCTGCTTGACGGGCGCGGAACAACAGCTCAACTCCACAGCTGCAGAGATTATACCAAGATGTGCAACACAAAACACTGCTGCAGATATGATGCCACGACCTAACACACATGCAAAACGAGCACCTGAGCGAGTATTCCTTGACTCTGCATTGCGACTGTCCTGAAAACAGGATCAATGCCACTGAGAGCATATAATTTACAGTACATGTATATACATACATGCATTGCTGCGATATGTATGCATATGCCCAAGAAATGCTTCCAGCAGTTGTCATCAGCAGCAAAAATTCCTTCATCTGCAGATAAAGCACATTCTGTGAGACCCTGCATATTTTCACCTAATTGTACACACCAGTCACATTGGGCAGATGGCTCAAAGTCAAGTATGCTGGGCATGCACTGTTGATCTTGATGCAAGGTGCTCAAATATTTTGAAACTCGCTGATCTCCCGCTGCTAGACCGTGCAGTACTTTCTTGAACAAGCGATCCTTCTGGCAAAAAGATGCATTTTCGTCATCAGTAGCGTCATACTCATCTTCTTGCAATCTTGCATCAGAACCAGTGCACTTTGTTTTCAAGTTGGCTTCCTGCTGCATGATGGTGAACATCCCAAGTGCTGGTGGAGCGCGAGATGTGTCCAAACATGTGCCTCCTTCAGGGTTTGAACACGAAAAATCTCCTGGTTTCAGTGCCTCTCTAGAAGACAGTAGCTTCTGTCAAATCTGACAACACTACCGGGATACCCCAGCCTCCTCGGTTGGTCAGAATGTTGACAGCCAGAAACTGTACCAGTGCCTGCCCTTCAGCTGTACTTCTCTTTGTCTAGCAGCACAAAAAGCTGCCAGACCGAAAACATTCAAAGCAAAGCACAGATGGGCATGTGGGCTCTCACAGCACATGCAGAGCCTTTGAAGTCCTCAGTGTCCACACTTGTAAATATCTGTCCAACTGTGATGGGCCAGCCCTGAAAGTTGTGGTTGCATGGTGAATCACAACATCAGTCCGAGCTGATAAGCGTACTCTCCCACGTCGAACCTACAAAAGGCAGTATTGCTAATCTTGGGAAGACACCAGCACGGAAAACAAGACATGTTCAGCTGTAGTGGGTCCAAGAAGAAGGTGCATGTCACTCACCACATCAAGGTTTTTGGCAAAATTGCTGTTGCTTGCAGGATTTTAGTGCTCAGATCAAGCTCTTGAGTAAGCCGCGCTAATACTTTCTGCTTCTCGTGCTCAGAGTCCTCATCATGCTCCCATATGTAAGCAGGCTCAAGACGACGCTCACTAGCATTTGCAGCCAGCTCACACTCAATTGCTTTGACCTGATAACCAAGCTGCCGGGCTGCAGCTTCAGCCTGCAGAAGAAATTGAAAACATATATACTTATATTAGAGATATATATATATAGAGATTGATATAGACATATAGATATATAGATTGATACAGATATATAATATATATGCTCTTAATTATTGATACACATCGCTGTTGCCAACAAGTTGTACACACAGTGATGCACAATGGAAGGCAGCAATCCATAGACCTACAAAGTTGCACTGACAGACCTTATTGACAGAGGCAACCCAGACACTAAGATATGCGCTAGTCAACTGCGTCATGGCATGGACGCATCATTACCTTGGCAAAGGATGTTGATGAGGCTGTGCAGCTGATCTCCTCCTGCTTACTTTCCTGTTCTTTCATCAACCTGTGATATGCTCTGGCAATTGCCTATGATATTAGGGTCACATCACCTAATGTTGTCACAGCTGCAAAAACAGCAAGTTTCAGATGCATTGCAAAGATACAGGCAGTTTAGGTGCATCGTGAGTGCATGCCGGCTGTAGCAAAGTGACCAAAACTGAGCACAATACGCAGCAAGATAAACTCTGCGTCGGCAAAGCGACATGTAATGATCACCACCCTGCTGCAACTTGTCTTGAATGTGATGCTGGGTCTTGCTACAAGTCGACATGCTGCAGATATTGCAGCTAGGAACTTCTGTACAACTAGAAGCACACATGCACTTGCCTGTGGGCTTTGACTGTGCAATAATTTCCTCAGCATGAATGCGATTCTGAACACCACATGCAAGGATGCTCTTTGCTGAAGCATTCCCAAGCTGAGAGGGAGACGTGACCTCCTTTGCCCACAGGCCCTCAGTATACTTGACATAAACTGGATGAATACTACCAAGGTATTGCTCAAGCTCACTTTTGGAACTGAAAATGGTCATTGTTCCTGTAACAACAGCAAGTCCTGACGAAATTGCATCACAAGTGTACACAGATGTGTCAGTGACACCAGCTGGTCAAAGACACTTTACGTTTTCAGCATATGTGCGTGCAATGTTGCTGCTGCAAACAGGCGCAAGTGGTCAGTGTCAAGAAAATGAAAAATTACAGTACATACCTTCAAGAGGCCTCACAGGTTCTGCAGGACATATTGCCGCAGCCGCTGTGGCTTAGAACACTCAAGAGCCAGAGACAGGAAGTTTGCGAACCGAACCAGCTGAGTTCCTGACCAAGTGGGGGCACTCAAGACAGAGCTGCAGACCCAAGTCTGACGGTATATGTCAAGGCTGCGCTGAGCAAGGAAAAAATCCGCACAGACGAGCAGGCGTGATGCGACGTGCGCTGCTGGTGCGTGCTTGGCTAAAGCAACGTAATCTTTCTTTTCGGTCTCACGTCGTGCACGCGACCGCTGCCGTATATTGTTCTTTCTCAGGGCCTTCTGTTTTGATGCCTTCTGTTGTATAGGAAGCGGCAACAGCAATAGTGTGTCCGAGCATGTTATCTGCAGGCAGAGGGAGGGAGGGTGTTGTTAAAATGCACTGCAGGCAGGGGGGGGGAGCCGGGGAGGGGTGGGTATTTTGAAATGCACTGTTTTGCACAGGACACTTTCAATCTGCAATATTTTTGCACGTGATACGTCGCAGTAGCATTTCAGCAAAACTCCTGGTCAAGAAGCCTAAATCTTGCAGCCTGCAAATTCTTTAAGAACTAGCACTAGCACTAGTGTCCAGCTCACACACCAACAAAACAATAGTTGTTCTTGACAGGTAGGTCCAAATTTGCTGACAATGTTGCCGCAGTTGTCAGAATACAACATCTGCAAGCCCCCATGTAATTACTTGTAAGCACACTCCTTTCGCTACAAGGTGTCAAGCAGCGGACTTGCATCCGGTGATTATTGCAAGCCACGCACGCTTAGATCACACATCTTGCCAAGCTTCGGCAAAGCACTGGCAAAAAATACGCTCGGCTCAAGCTTTTTGTCTTGGCATGACGTTACATGTGCTTGGGGGGTGTGCAAATTCCCTTTCATCAATCATGACTGATTGGTAACGTTACTGCAATTACTGCTAGTTTACTGTTGGGGTTGTGAAACAAGATTCAGGCAATTAGCGTTTCATTTCATATTGGGCAAAATATGTCCAAATGTGCCAAAATTAGGGGAAATTGGTGGCAGAAATAGGTTTTCTCGAGGGGTTTTAGGAGAATTTGACAAAATTACAACCTGCAAAACCTGTTGAAACGGGTAAATCCCTGATGTGAGGTAGGAATGTTGCTCGAGAAGTTGTTCAACTTGGCATGCCCCTGCGCAGGTGCATGTCCCTGAGCAACAGCTGTGCATTGCCGCTTTCAAAAAGGAAAATGGCCATGTATAGCAATCGGACAGTAATAGTTATACAGTAAATTACTATGTTACTTACCAATCGGTAACGTTACTGGGTAATTTCATACATTGGTCCAGTGAAACGAGTAATCGCACATCCCTAGATGTGCTCGTGCATCATTTACGGGATGCTAAATCGACTGCCTTCACGCATCACGTCACCCATCTCCACGAGTCAATCGAGAGCCGTCGGAGGCAAAGCATATAAATGATTCCGGCATTTGCGCTTGGTCCGGCGACGGCTGCCTGCGCGGCCATTGGCATGCGCCTTAAGAACACTGCCTGATACACATCGCATCACAACTTGCTAGATTTTGCGGGAAGGTCACCTGCAGTCGTTGAGATGGGTGTTTTCGCTGGAGCAGCTCCTTTGGGTAGACCTATGAACAGCAGATTTAGAGCACCATCTGCGCGAGGCCTATGGGCAGCCTATTGTACATCGCTTGTAGCCAGGCCGCTGCTGACCAAAAGTACGACCTCATTGGCGGGCTTTTGCTTGGGCGATTTTATTGCACAGCAGGCTGCTCGGCGGTCAAACAAAGCTATAGCTGCTGAGCCATACGACGTCCAACGAACAATGAGACTAGCCTTCTATGGAGGCTGCATTGCTGGCCCCATAGGTCACAACTGGTTCAACTTCCTGGACAAGGTAGGCATCTGCAGACTGTCCCTGATCTACTCAGAAGCTGTGGCTTTTGCCCATTCTACGTTGCAACGTATATTGACTGAACTGTGTGCTGCTGCTGCAGATGGTGTTTCCACACGCAGCTACAAGGTGATTGACTGCCTGCCACTCCTGCCATAGAGTTGCAATCCTGTCCCTCTGTCCTTTGTTTGGCCCTTTGATTGCAGTTCCCACTCTCCTGGACATTGGTGTTGTCCGTGATAGCCCAGTTTGCTGCAGTGCAAAGGCCATTGCCTCAAAGATCTTGTTGGATCAGATAATCATGGCGCCCATTGGGACCTGCCTGTTCTACATAGTCACCAGTGTGCTTCAAGGGGAGACGCAGCAAGTGCCTAGCAAGCTGAGGGAAAAATTCATCCCAACTCTCATTGCTTCATACACTCTGTGGCCAGCTGCGCATGCCATCAACTTCAAATTCGTGCCCTCATCACAGCGGATCCTGTACACAAACATTGTATCGGTATGTCTCTATGCTCACTTGTCTGCTCCAGCAGCCCTGCACAATCTAGTTGTGTCACTGCAGAAATTGCTTGTCTCACTGCAAGTTCATGTGTTGCTGCTCGTAAATGCAAGGCAAGCTGGCCTACAGTTCACTGCCTTGCCCATTTTGCTGGTGTGTCAAGGTCGTCTTGGGATTTGCATGTTGTTGAAGTCATAAGCATGACTCTATGACAAAGCACTCCCTCAGGCATTGTGCACAGATTCTCAGGTGGTTGAAGCAACAGTAGTGTGAGTCTATTGTGTACTGCTGCAGATTCTGTGGACCTACATCTTGTCTCAGGCAGCAGCAGCCACTGTGTCAGCTCACCAGCCAGTCGTAAAGGGAGAAGAACCAGAGCCTCTCACCATCCCACAGCAAGTTGCTGTGTTCCTGACTGAAGAGGAACAGGTTGCAGCAATGCAACTGGTGGTGGAGGAGCTTGCTAGCACTCCAGTCATTGAAGATGCAGAGGCTGCATCCCCAAAAGAGCCGGCTCCAGCGTAGAAAAGGAAAGAAAAGACTACACCTTTGGGCGTCATTTTCATGAGAAGCCAAGTATTATACCGGGCTGCCCAGGTCAGGGATTCAGCGTACATATGGATCTGAAAAGGCCTAGTGAGACTGCTGTCCAAGTCATTTGCAACACTGAAGACCGATGGCATCCAGAATAAATCGTCAGTAGTGAAAAGGTGGCAGATAGTTTGCTGTTTGCCCAATGTGGCAGCACACATCAGAGAGGGCTGAGACAGTCCTGATGATGTGCTTGCAATAGAAGTAGTGTGTATGTAGACAGCATGCAGAGCGCACCAACAGGTGCAGCATGACAACAAGTGAACATGACAAAGACGTTGTGCCAGTTTGTCCGGTGCATTCTTGGTCTGTTTGTTCAGGTGTGTGAGAAGAAAATCGACTTTACATTGTGACATTGGGCAGGTGACGTTTTCTGATATGACTGACGTTGGCAGCAATGCTTGCTGAGATGACCTTGCTCAGTTTCTTTCAGATTGTTGTGCTTAGGTAGATTTTCAGATTCAAATGTAGGCAGCTATTTTCCCAGGCCAAACTTGCCAAAATTCTCCATGATTTCTTGTGGCAAAACGTCTTGAGCAACATAGACATGGACGTGCAATAATTTGATGACATATTTGCTGTGCAGTTGGGTACGTGAAAGGTGTTACTAATCTAATTAAGTGCAATCATATTCCACGGTGTCAATGTCCGGCTGCGTGCATATATAATGGCATTGCTGCATCTGCAGGTTGTCTTGTGCACAGGGTTGTGCTGTGTCTTTGGTCTAGAAGCATGCGCACGTCGTGTGGTTGGCATGCGTGGCAATGTTTGCTTTGAAAATGTACACACTACCGTGATGTTGCATCACATTTCAGGGCAACATTTAGTGCCATTGCACCCATCAGATTTACTTCGGTCATTGCACTTACACATGCCCACACGCAGGGCGTGAAGAACATGTCATACTTCACTCACTCAGCAGCAACACACATCAGGTGGCTTAAACATGGGTGTTGCTGATAACAATTAGCAATGCTGTGAAAATACGACCGCAGCACCAAAATGTCTTAACGTTATGCAAATTAGGTCTGAAAGCCCTCACATGACTTGTTTGCACTGAGACTTGCCCCTACAGCACCAAGCATACACACACGGTATTTTGATATTCCATCACTTTAAACTGAACGTCATGTTTAATGGCACTCAATGCTGTTGCAAAAGTTGGGCATTTCTTTCATCAGCTAGGACTTGTGCTGACAACAGTAGCAAGGGTAACACTGTTGGAACATCGGTGCATACGCAACAATCCCCAGCTTCTTTGGCTGTCAAGATCTGAGAGCCGTATTTGAGCCTGTTGCTTCACCACTGAGCTGATTTGTCCACGGCTGAGTCATGGTTCATGTTGTTAATCTGTTGGACTGCGCTCAGCATGTCGTGCCTATCTGAGTTTGAAATGTGCACTTCATGCCCAGTTGCAGTCCATGTTTTCTGCGTTCATGCTCAAGGGACATGATGAGCATGAGTTCATGGAGTGCACTCGCTTGCTACTGAGACCTGTGTGGCTGCCATCATCAATGGAGCGTTTCCTGCTGATCACCTCTGAGTGAATGTGAGTAGGGAAAAGCTTTTTGCTGAATCTGCATGTAGACACAGCAAAATAAGGTCAAAGGCCAATTTGGCTGCGACAAAGCCAAAAACTACCCAAAATCCCAGACTTGCAGGAAGTTGATAAGTTACCTACCTGCAAATATCAAAGTGGTTATCCAGGAAGATCCTCTCATTGCAGCCCTGATCGCAGATGTGCGTCAAGCCGGATGTTTGGCACTTGAACACGTTTCCAAACAACGGCTCAAAGCAACAGAATCGGGTGCACTGGTGATGCCCTGCGCCGACGGAAAGCTGGTGTTGCTGCAGCTGCACAGATTGTGCCGAGCTGTTGCAATGAACACTGCTGCTAGCATCCAACTGCAAAGGCTGCTGAACGCTGCCGCATGTGTTGCTGATGATTCTGAAAGTCATGCCAGCTACTAGAGCGCGTTTAAGCTAGATCTAGGGTTGCAGATCTCTTGACAGCACACGGAGTTGTGGTGATGTACGGCTGCAAAGCAAGCTTGCTGTTTGAGATGGGGCTCAGAGAAGTTAGCCACGCGCTTTTCAACGCCCACAAGCTCCTCGAGGCGCTGCTGCCGATGCTAGGCCAACGTTTGCAAATTACAAAAATTCTGGCAGCGTTTCACGTTTTCACGGCGATGCAGTAACGCTTGCATTTCTTTGAGAGATTGGATCCCAGCTACACTTTCCCGAGGGCACACCAACTTGCAGACGTTGGCCTTCTGCTATTAATTGCAGTATTAGAGGAACTAAGTACAAGCAAATTACCAAACAGTGCACAATGAAGGCTGCAATGCCATGCTTCATTCAAGTTTTTGAATCATTCTCGATGGCTGTTGCTTCCAACTGGCTCCAAAAACCGCCAATGTTGTCAAACAACATCAACTTGCCGTAGAGGTGTATGTCACAAGGTACCTAGGGTAGCCACATGCTTCGTGGTATGTGATGTAAACTGGAACATTGCCATACGGGTGTGTGCCCATCACAGAGTCATATCTCAGGTATGGAAGCCCAACAGCCCTGCATGGACACATCTCACAGTCTGTGGCTGCTTTTTGCCTGCGCCTTGTCATGTTGCAGACCTGCGTAATTGAGGTCCTGACCAAGCAACATAAATCTTCCAGCTGTACTGCAAATGTTTTGTCCTGAAAGTCATTGCAGCACAATGCGAGCTCACTAAGGGGACAGAGCAGCAGCCAGCTTCCAGGCAACAGCTGTACCTGAGAATGCTTTGGTCCTCCATTTCAGGGGGTTGGCGCAGGTTTTTGTCAGGCAACATCTGCTTGGCTTTGCCGGTCAAAACCTCCACCGCTAGGACTTGGCGAAGACCTGCAGTGAGCTTGAACTTGATTTCAAACTCTGATCTCACACTGTCTAGGCATTGAGTCAAGCTGGTCAAGGATGATGCGACCAGCTTCAGTCATGCAAAAGCTTTGCTGGCACTTTTGTGTGCAACAGCCCTGTGTATGTCCAACGCTGTGAAAACCGCCATGCCTGCTACAATATCAGACTGCGATAATGCACATGTGTCTAAAAGCAACTTTGGCAGCTGCCGTGGACACGGGGGCAAATTGTGACATGCAAGCATGTCTTGGATGAAAGCCCCTCAGCACATATGAGAGGCAACTTGATGCGCATGCAAGCAGCGTGACCCACGTACCAGCAATGTGACTGACATCTGCAAGGTGACTGGAAAGGGTGGCATCTCCTGGCTGAATTTCATGATCATAGTGGACAGCCAGGGCAGGGTGGCAGGAGTAGTAATTGCCGGTGCCCCACATGCCTTGCTTTGCAAAGTGTGATGTGAACCCTATGCACCAATGGAATGTGTTGGTGTGGTGTAGCCAATGGAATGTGTTGGTGTGATGTGAAGCCTATGCAACAATGGAACATGTTGGTGTGGTGAAGTGCATGCCATGTGCTGTTGTTGACCTGGCATGCTGTTGCTGACCTAGCATGCTGTCGATGACCTGGCATGCTGTTGCTGACCTGGCATGCTGTCGCTGACCTAGCATGCTGTTGCTGACCTGGCATGCCAGGCAAATGAGCCCTCTTGAATGTCATGCCAAGCCAAGGCAAGCACAAGGCACGCAAGAGCACTTCAGTACATGTAAGGCACCAAGCCATGGCATGCTTTTCTGGAAACGGGCCAGGACTTAGTGAGATCAGCAGGCTACAGCATGGCGCAGCAGGAAAGTAGGCGAGCAATTAATCCATCAATGGCAAGCAATGAGTTGTCCCAGGGTGAACGTGCGGCACAGCCTATAGGCACAAGAATGACACAAAAATCAACATCTGAAACAAAAACTGGATGAAGAATCTTCAGAAAACAAACCTGAAAGGTATCAACAACATTGAGATATGCTTACCATGCTCGGTGGCGTAGATCCTGTTGAGTTGTGTGAAATTTGTGCCATGCCACAGCGTCATGGCCCCGCCATTCACTAAATCCAGGTCAGGCTCATGACTCCATCTGCGTTTCAATCTGGCGTACTTCTCAGCAAAAGCTTCCCACAGCAGCTTGTTTTGAATGCGGTGCACCTGCCACATCAGCATGACACTTTGGCTGACAATCCTTCTTGTGCAATTGGGCGCCCAATGGGCTGTGAGTTCAGCTCAGAAACTGTTGGCTTGCTGTCACGGAATTAACAGAATGGCTTGACACACTGGAAATGCAGTATCCTGATGCACACACACTGTGTATATTGCTTGGTGAGCGTAATTGTACATCATGGTGGGTGCTGCAGCAAGTGCCAAACCAGTCATGTGCAAAAAGAGAGTGCGTGAAAATGCCATCTGTACATAGCAAAGACACGAGGGTGTATATCCCAAGGACAGAGCTTGAAGGCACGCACCTTGACAATAGTCACATCGTGCAGATCATGCATTGCCTCCATGAGAATGGCTATCTCAGGCGAGGCAAGGTCCACCTCAAACAACTCAGTGTTGCTTTGCTGGGGAGCCCAGTGGGGCGGAAGGCTGTTGGCAGGGCAGTCCCACTTGAACCGGGGCCTGGCAGCTGCCGTTAGCAATTCCTGCACATGCCCTTGTATCTGCAGCAACATCAACACAATGACATTCAGAGAAAAGAAAAGAAAAGACTACGCCTTTCGGCGTCAATTTAGTAAGAGGCCCAGTATTATACGGGGCTGCCCAGGTATGAATTTCAGATGTCATTCTGAGCAACAATTATGACTGTGAATGGGTGCTATTCATGCAATTGTACATATACTTTTGAATGTGAACACAGATACACATGTCTGATTGGCTGATGCCTGACACTGCAACATGGTGCATGCAATGCAAGTCAGTTGTATCGTATGCGCATACAACACGGGGGTTTACATGTACAATGTGCACTGTCTCTGGCAGCAATGACTATCTGCACTGTGCATATGCAACAGGCTTAATCACAGCAGCACCTGACTGAGCATTTGGACGCAAAGCCTTTGCAAAGTTTTGACTGGATGCATCATATGACACCATAATTGTTGATGTTCTGTTGCTGTTGCTGTCTTTGTTGTTAGCGTTGTTTTGTATGATCACTAGTAAAATGATGATAATGATGATGGTGATCTTATAATGGGCTTTTTATGAGCTGCTTGAGTAAGAGGCAATCATTTACAAATGTCTCATGAATGGCTTTATGATGTGGTGTTGCAAACAACATGCACGGCGTGAAAGTGTGTCAACACCTGAGAAATGAGGATTGTGGCTCCGCTCAACATCATGAGCCCACCACTCCAGACTCGGCTGTGCAGGTGTGCCATCACTGGGAGCTGAAGGGTGTGTTCTTGCTGCTCTGGGCTCAGCTTATCAAATCCTATCACCTGTGCTTGGGTCATGTGTGCCTGCACAAGGAAAGCTTGACTATAAGAAGAGAAAGAAGAAGCTGAAGCTTGAAGCTGAAGCTTGAAGCTGAAGAAGAAGAAGAAGCAGCAGCAGCAGAGGAGTGAAAAGAAGCAGCAGAGGAGTGAAAAGAAGCAGAGCAAGATAAGGAGGAGGAGGGAGGAGGAGGAGGAGGAGGAGGAGGAGGAAGAGGAGGAAGAGGAGGAGGAAGGGGAGGAGGAGGAGGAGCAGGAGGAGGAGGAGGAAGGGGAGGAGGAGGAGGAGGAGGAAGAGGAGGAGGAG
>JAABUK010005613.1_pt1 | contig 19340 bp, 29 predicted proteins | sample 5559141 | NCBI WGS metagenome assembly JAABUK01 (sample SAMN10711869, study PRJNA513367) | rock metagenome | isolation source: Antarctica rocks | place: Antarctica: Victoria Land, Pudding Butte nord | collected 2016-01-03 | reverse complement strand
CGGCAGAGTTCAGGCAATGAGAAGACCAGTGCTGCTAGTGCTGCAAGCACAGCATCGCAGCGCCACTTCAGGACCTCAGCAGGTGCTTCGGCAGCTTCTGTACCAGAGCTGTTCAGGCAGCGGTCTCAGATGCCGCTGGATGAAGTTGAGCTTGGGCCATTGCTTGGGCGTGGGGCTTACGGCAGAGTTTTCAAAGGTGCTGAAAGAGTACTAGGCCTTTGGGCCATCAACGCATGCATTGAGGATGTGGAGAATGCAGTTCGGCTAGTCTCATGTGCATGCAACATGTGTCTGCAAACACACGCCATAGCAGTTTCGCCTACAGAATAATGCAACAGCAGCAAATTTCTGAACGCATTTGTGCTGGCGCAAGACATGGCTTTGGTGCAGGGCGCTGGAAAGGTGCTCTTGTGGCCGTCAAAGTCATTGATCACAGGGTGAAAGGCAATGGCAATGCTGTGGACATACAAAGAGAGACCATTCTGAGCACGTCTGTTGTGCATCCCAATGTGGTGAGTGTTGTCTCGCACCCTGTTTCAAGCGCTGGTGGCTCCCATGCAAAAGCAGATTGCAGACAGCAGCGCATGTGCATGATGGTTAAGCATGCAACCTGCATCCCCCAATTGCATATGCATATCACAACTGAGTGCATCAGCTTTGCATGTCACACTTCAGTGCACATTTGCAAGATTCTCTCCTGAGGTTGATGCCATAAGCATCATCTATGCACCCACTGGGAGCTTCAGCTTGGCATTGACTAGTGACACTGCCATGTTGCAAGAATGTCTGGTGTTTTTAGGTGAGTACGTACAAGATTGTGACGGTGAATGCATCAAGGCAAATGTCAGACCAACCAGGAGGGATTGGCTCAGGGCAGCGGCTCACGTCTCATCCAGAGAACTCAGCCACGATTGAGCAGGAGATTCTGGATGAGGAGCTGCACTCCCCTGATCCCAATTCAAAGGATGAGATGCAGACATGGATGTTGCTTGAGGTCTGTAGCAAGCTTGCCTGCAATAGTGTCTTGTTCCAAGCACCACTCTGCACATGGACCATCAGCTGCAAAAGTAATTTAATTTTGTTGTGCATGCTGAACATGCGCTGACCTATCTCAAGGCAATGCAGCATTGGACGCGCAGCTTTAGCTTGCAGCCTTCTGTGATGCTTGGTGCACTCCTAATGGATACATGAAGCACTTGAGCCATCACACAGCAGATTGGCTGGAGGGCTTGCTGTGTGAGACAGTATCATCATGCATTCAACTGCAAGATCAGGCAGAGTCATGCAGATTCAGGGACACTCTATACCATTGTGATGCGCTTGCTGTGGCGCAAATTTCAAGCAACATCAGGCTCATGCAATTTACTGAATTTCTGCTTGTGTGCAGTACTGTGACCGAGGGTCAATGGAAAAGGCCTGTGAGCAAAACAGGTTCAAGAACAAGCAGGACGGCAAACCAGATATGGTGCGTGCTCCACATATGCCTGCTTACTCTTTGCATAGCATGTATCTGGCGTTTGGACAAACATAAACAAAGGCAAGGCAAATGCGCTGACAAAATTCCATACGTGCTTGTTGCCATATTTGTCAGTAGAGAGACTGAGACTGCATGAGCATCGACACCATCATGGGCACATGTGTTGTCTCCAGCCGTAGATCTCCATGCATGTTGCACAGTGTAGACTACCAAGTGCAAGGGCCTGTGTAGTCACCAAAGATTCAATAAGTGTTGGCCACTCCAAAGCTGATGCCTAGTTGCAAATTCTCTGTGCCTTCACATCTGCTTCAGTCAGGACTCTCAACCGGACACGTGCATGGTGTCAGTGTCACATGCCAGGGGTTTCGACAATGCTTTGTTTACACAGGTGAACATATACAAAAGTTTGCAAGATATAGCAGCCGGCATGGACTACTTGCATACAGTAGGGGTGCTGCACGGTGACTTGAAGGGCGCCAATGTGCTGCTCAAGTCAACAGCCACCGACCCAAGAGGCTTCATGTGCAAGCTGGCAGACTTTGGGCTGAGCCGTGTGTTGGGTCTGGACATGACGCACATCAGCACACACACCTACGGCACTATTTCTTACATGCCGCCAGAGCTGCTGAGTCAAGGCAAAATGACAAGGGCGGCTGATGTCTACTCATTTGGCATGCTGAGTAAGTCTTATGTCAGAGATTATTTTCTGCTTTGTTGCAAGAATGTTGTCAATGCCAAATCAAGTTGTGATGCACTACTGCGCTTGAGGTGCTAGACGCATGTGTATCAGCATGTTCAAGCAACATGTGATCAGCACAAAAGACACAAGTATGTAAGATCTCACGTACTTGTGTCTCTTGTGCTGCTCACATGTTGCCTGAACATACTGTTACACATGCATCTAGCAGGAATTTCAGCTCCTGTACACTCTGTGCTGCTTGTCGTTCATGGCATCACCACCTGGTTTGCTGACACACCTCCTCACATTGGCTCATCATGACTGAATGTGCGGCTTGTTGGCTGATGCTCAGCTACAGGTCATGCACAAACACAGGCGTCGTTCACGCTACTGTGCATGACAACATGCATCAGACATGCAAAATGCATTCTCAGCTGAGGCAGTAAGCCTGGTGGTGTGCAGTGTGGGAGATGTACACCGGCTCTAGTCTCTTCAAGGGTCTGACGGTGGGCCAGGTCTTCTTCATGGTCGTCTATGAGGCACACAGGCCTGCCGTTCCAGAAGACTGCCCTGAGGCCTTCACAGCTTTGATGAGATCCTGCTGGAGTGCTGACCCTCTTGAACGGTGAGCTACCTGCCATGTCAACAGGATCCAAGGCAGACACCAACTTGTTACACTCTTAAGGCAACTGAGTTTCAAGTTGTGTTCCAGACTTGTGGGAAGTGAGATAACTTGAGAGAGCATAAGGTTGACCATGCAAAGCTGTCCTGTGCACCTTTTGGTCAAGCCCCTTGACCCATCAGCTACTTCTTCACTCTGCTGGGAAGCAAGCCAGGCTATTACAAGCATGGATGCACAGAGCTGCAAAAATCAGTGGCTGACACATGGCAAAGCTTGCTCCAGAAAGGACGTGCTAGAACAGATATGTGCACACAATTGTACTGGCAGTACTCTTCTGCTACAATGAGCCCAAATGTATGTCAGCATCTGAACATCATCAGACTGTACGTGTGACAAGTCATACCTGCTTGCTGCAGACCAACATTCGAGCAGATCACCAAAGACCTGCAGCTGCTGTATGGGGAAGCTCGAAAGAAGCCTCTGCAGAGCGCCACATCAGCGCCTGCTGGTGTAGCAGGCAGGAAGGCCAGCACAAGTGGGCCTCCCGCCCCAGCAGCACCCCCTCTGCGTGTGCGCCCCCCCACAGCTGATGTTGACAACTCTGCAGTACCAAGAGTGGGTCGATCTGAGTTCCACAGCGTCACAGACGCTCAATCTGTGAAGCCTAGGAGCCGTGTAGGCACAGCTTCAGAGCAGGATGAGCAGCCTCCTAGTCCTTTTGCACAATCTGGGATCCTTAGAAGCCAAACAGGCACAGCATCAGAGCAGGATGAGAAGGCTGCCGGTCCCTTTGCTGCTGTGAGCCAAGCACCGCCGCCGCCTGGTGTACAGGCCACATCACCCTTTGATGTAGCCTCCAGAGGGCCTCAGCAGTTGGGCGGCCAGCCTGCAGAAAGAGCAGGGGGTGTGCCCTCATTAGCTGAGGCACAACGGCGGATGGCCATTGCGCCAACACCCTTCATGCCACCCCAGTCTATGATGCGGTCTAACCCAAGAACCAGCATGACATGGAGATCGCCAGAGCATGTTAGCCTGCAGATACCGGAGGAATCTGACATTGATGCGCTGGCAGATCAGATGCGTTAGCTGCAGTCTTGAGTAGTTTTCTGCAAATAGGATGCAGCTGAGTTGCATCTGATTGTTTAGCAGTCAAGGTCTGATGAATGTATGTTGTGTATTGTTTGGTAGATTCTGAGTCTTATCTGGACAGGCTTTGCTGGGAGCAGAGAGTATGTTTGATGTTGTCACTGTTGCAACCTTATATGGCTCATTCAGATGAGTAGCCAGCTGCGTTTGATCAGCGTCTCTGGATGCAAGGATTCCTTTGGCAGGCTTGTTTGAATTTGCCTTACCTTTTTTCGAGTATACTGTTTTTGAAGGCCTGCCAGGCTGTATGTTGCTTCCAGAGCAAAGCCTTAAATCAATAGTGCCTTGCGCATTTCATGAGAGCCCTGTCAATTTCTTGCTTCAAATAGAAACTCACACCTACTGAGTGACCACATAGTGGTAGCGTTCACTGTGTTTGATCACCCTTCAACAATGGCCGAGAACTCTGAGCTGCCTCTCTAGCATGTAGTTGCCTGGCATCTGCAACTCGCTTCCTATGGTCTTCTATTGCAGTATGTGGTCTGACACCGCTTGGAACATGTACGTACCTAACCACTCTACCTCTCACATGCATGAACGGCATTGCCTGCTTAGTGCCATCCGACATCTTCTCCACAGTCACATCAGATATGGTCAAGTTCATATGCTCATCGACCTGGTCGAGCAAGCCCCTGATCAGAGTGTCATATCTGAGCTCCACCAGCACCTGAAGACCTTCGAGAGCTTGCACAAAGCAAACAAGACTGCGAGGCGTACGATCCTTGCCCATGTCAACGATTCCTGCAAACTCTGCTGGGCTTCGCAGCCTGACGTCTCAAGGCATATGTTGAGATTTGATCACTATGTAGTGGACCAGTTCGGCAGGCCTGCATGAAATGCATTGAACTATCAACAGACACACAGCCAGGCATGTGCATGCTCAAATTAAGTTAAAGGGGTTTGCCACGATTGTTGGCAGTAAGTCTTGGCACACCTGCTGCTGTCGATCTCAGAGGAGCACGCACAACATCATTTCACACCATTAGACCAGTGCGGCCTTGTCGGCTGACCAGACTTTGCAGCTTGAAGGTGTGTGTCCCTCAGCAAGACATTCACGATGCGATGACACGGCTCTTTATTTCTCACATCAATGCACGCTGTGCAGTCTTGCAGTGCACATGGTTTCGGAGTGCTTTTGCCTTTTTTTCAGTCGAGCTTGGTTGCGGGCGCAACTCAAGCATAGATCGCTATGTGACGCCGCTCTAGACATGGCTCCATTTGGCTCGGTACCAGCTGGCACACGGCATGACGTCCAGCATAGGACAGGCAGCGGTGTCAATCTGCCTGCCAGCATGCCCCGGTATGAGGGTTTCGCCTCCACCCTTGGCGGTTTCGCACGGTCCCCACAAGTATCAAGAGCCCTTCCATCGATCCTGAGACCGACACAGGAGCTTGAAGAACCTTTGATTTCCGAACAGCAGAGAGAGTCTGCTTTTATTGAAAGCCTTCAAGCACCTTCGTCGACTAGTGAAAGGACTGACACAGCTGATGGACATGCACAGCAACCCTTCCGACCTGCATCACTGCTGGCAAGAAGCCTAGGGACACTGAACGATGTTTTCTCCCGCCAGGTAGGCGTGTACATACACCTTGCTGCCATAGCGTATGACTCCAACTCATGTAATTGTGCACATGCTATGTGTGCAGAAAGCTGGTGAAGCTCATGCTGCTGAGCATGAAGATGCTGCTTCAGCAAGCGGAGCTCTGGGTGGGAGTCCATCAGCAGGTAAGCAGCATTGCTTCTAGCCTGTCTACACCCACGGCTGACTTAACTGCTTTGCCTTGCTGCTTGTTGTATGCATAAAGTTTGTGTTACAGGAAGAATCATTTCATTCTTTATCATGCAGGGTCCCATGGGACGGCCCCAAGCATGGCCAGTGACAAGCAGCATACTGAAGACATTGTTATTGGTCCTATGCCTGATGCTCGAGAGCCTCCCACAACAACTAAACAGACAAGGGCAGCTCAGGTTCAGGCGGCCCTGTTATGTGGCGTTATCAACTCTATAATCACAATTCCTGTCATGACCAGTTTTGCAGCAATCATTTTCCAGGTGCGTTTTGGCCTGCTCATGTTGTGGCTCCCCCGACTGTCTGCATTGCTTGCCATCTGTTCAACTATTGGCATATGCACACACATGCACTGACCACACAAGTCTTGCTACTCTTGATAAGCATATGCCTCACGCATGTGCCTGCCTTGCTGACATTTTATCATCTACAACGGCTGGTACACTTGGACATGCTGTTTATGGCACACACTTGATCACTTCCCCCTGGGCAGCCCTGTAAATCACTCGGCTATTCATTAAAACTGACGCCCAAAAGTGTAGTCTTTTCTATTGATCTTTCCCCCTCCTTGATGAGTTCCAACGCTACAGGATCACTTCTTCCAGCCAGTCCTTGGGCAGATGGTGAAGCTTGTGTTCTTGAGCAGTGGCGTGCATCAGCTCATCTTCAGCATCAAGAGCACCCTCCCCTTTGCAGTAGGGCAGGTGCAGGATGTGGGTCTCATTTTCCTGTCTGCCATGGCCACATCCATTGTGGAAACCTGCAGCAAAGCTGGCAAAGACAGCGCTACCACTCTTGGCACTGTGCTGCTTACGCTTCTGCTGACCACCTTCTTGGTGGGAGTGCTCATCATACTGACAGGTGACTTCACCAGCTGCTGTATTCCAGAGTACTTGCAAGCAGCATTGGCAGCTGTTTTGCTGGTGGGTCTCGTGACAGCACAAATGGGCGATTACTAGCCAATGCTGTTTTGAGCTTGCAGCTGTGCTTCTGATTGTGATTCATGCTTGTGACCCACTACAGGTGCTCTCAACCTAGCTTGCCAATCTCGAAATCAGTGTGCAGCAAACATGATTACAGTTTCTTCAGGGGCCAACTCTCTTCCACATGATGTGCATTTCTTGTGTCTGCAGGGACTCTCAAGCTGGCTTCACTGGTGCAGTATGTGCCTCTGCCAGTGGTTGGCGGCTACCTAGGCTATGTTGGCTACTTCTGTCTAGCATCTGGTGTCTCACTGGCTTCTGGTGAGCACATCTGACAAGGCGTTATCTACTGCAATCAGGCTTGCAGCAAAGCCTGAAGAGACTGCACAGACTGTCCTGCACCACAGCCAAACACTCAAATGTATGGCAAGCATGCATTGATGCATTGTAGCCTGTGTGTTTGGCTTAGAAGGTCAAGTAGCAGTGTGAAACACCATCACATAGCTGCAGGCAGCCCAGGTTTGGGCCTGTGATGTGAGACACGCTCATGATCAGTTCTGATTCCTTGTGACTTGCAGCCATGAGGTGGTCCTGCAACCCAGCTGCAGCTGCAACAGTTGTCTCTGCAACAGTCGTCTCCATGCAGCAGCACTGCCTTGCTTCTGCAGATGGTGGACACCGTGCCGCTCTCTTGCCGACAGTCATGCACCTGCAGTTGCTGCTTTTGACAGCTGATTTGGCAACTGCTTTGACAGCTGATTTGGCAGCTGCTTTGACAGCTGCTTTGACAGCTGCTTTGACAGCTGCTTTGGCAGCTGCTTTGACAGCTGCTTTGGCGGCTGCTTTGAGATCTGGTTTTGTTGTTGACAGGTGTGAATGTAGACAGCCCACAGACTTGGCTACAGCTGCTGCAATGGGACCCTGCCATGAAACTAGCGCCAGCTGTAGTCTCCACTCTGCTGCTCATGCTGGTCATGTCACGCTTTAGATCCCCCTGGGCTCTGCCGGCAGTCCTCATCTTCATCCCTGGAGTCTTCTTCCTGGTGCTGGCAGGCCTGCACAAGTCGCTGGCTCAAGCACAAGATGGAGGATGGGTGGCCAAACCACAGGCAAGCTTGTCATACATGATGCTTGATGATGTCTGTCACTGTATGAGAAGCGCAGTGTGAGAGGATGCTGATGCAACTGTTATTAACTTGCTTGCTACCGTAGCTGCAGATGTTTGCAAAGAAGCAGAGGCCTGTCAACATCTTGCATTGTATCGTGACTGTCCATGGTGCATGTGGTTGTCTTCTTTGTGCTGCTGGCGTGCTTGCCCATGTTGTCAACTTGAGCCATGGTAAAGATTTGGTAGCATGCTCTCTGTTGCTTCTGCTTGGACTTTCGAATGTCGAGGGAAACGCTTTTCTGAGTTGGCAATGCATGACTGGCTTGCTTAAAAGCGTGTTCACTTGAATTTGTGGGATTGGTAATTGCCTTGAGTGTGGATTGCTCTCGTGAAGAGTCCTTCGTAAATGCTTCTGAGTCACTCCATGCATTCAAGAGACCTCTCCTGACTCAGCTTGATCAGGACTGGCTTGAGTAGGTTTGCAGTTTTCAGTGATCGGGCAAGGCTTGTACGGCCTTGCAATACAACCCCGCTTCTGGTGGACATGTCATCCAATGCGCCATGTGATGTCACACATCAGGGTTGCCTGGTACATTCGCTTATCAGGTTGCAAAAGGCCTTCACATCTCTCGTGAATCAGTGGGTGTTATGATGATGGCTTCAAGTCACCGCAAATGGGCACATGCACATGACTCAGCAACAAGTGGTGAGCATGAACTGCACATCAGCCTTGATTGTGTGGCAGGGAGATGAGGATTCTGGCCCCTTCTGGGAAATCTACAGCCTGTACAACATCCATGACCTCAGTTTCAAGGGCATCTACTGGGCGGTCATGCCGCGCCAGATTCCCACTGCCCTGGCGCTCTTCTTTGTGGTGGCTTTTGGGTCGTCCCTGGATGTGGCTGCCATCCAGCAAGACTCACCAGAGCCTCTAGACTACAACAGGGAGCTTGTCACTGTGGGTCAGTGCTTCTTTTACCTCACTGGTTCTTACTTGGTGCTTGCCTGGACATGACAGCGCCTTTGCTGTTCAAATTGCACAGTTCAGTCATGATAGCTGGCAGATATCGTGCATGATGCCAGGTGCTTTGTGTGCAACCTGGATGAGTTGATTAGATATCATGTTCCCTTGGCTGGTGGCATGGCTAATCTCACCAGCAGAAAGGACAAGGACAGAGGTTTCCAGTGGAAGCTTTCCACCTTAAAAAGTGGTATGACCATTTGTGAGGGACCCTAGAAGGCCACCCACAGCTCCATGCGGAGTCAGCAGGTTCACTAGCAGCTGTTTGTGGGCACAGACAGCATGCACTTCCTTCTGTCTACTATGTGCGTCGCCATGCAGCCTGTTGTCTACCATACTTGCTGACTAGTCACCTGTTGCCAGACAAACTCAACAGGGCGTTCTTGTTCATGCTGCAGGTTGGTCAAACGTGGCAACTTCCGTTGCGGGTGCTGGCTTCACCGGCAGCTACATCTTTAGTCAGACCATCTTCACCATGAGGGCGGGAGTGAATTCGCGCATCAATGGCTACATTGTGTCTCTTCTCATGCTGGTCATCTTTGTGGCGCCCTTTTCTGTCATTGAGTACCTGCCAAGCTACTTTTTTGGATCCCTCATGATCTGGATTGGCTGGGAGATTGCTCGGGTGGGGCCCTGCTGACCCCTTCCTGACCCCTGTCTGATTCCTTCCTGACCCCTGCCTGACCCCTGCCTGACCCCTGCCTGACCCCTGTAAAGTCTTAATGACCCCTGCTGGCGGCTGCAAACTTCTTGCCTGCCTGTTGTGACAAGTTCTCCTTGGAGTTTGATTGTTTGCTCTAAAGGACACTCAACAGCACGTGCTTCACAGTATTGCATAACGGACTCATGACCTTGTCATTGTTGTGTGCAAGCCAAAACTCAAGAGAGGTTGCTGAGCAGGACTCCATGTTCAATCCGTACCTGTTTCAGACCGCCACAGCAGCGTTTTCTGCATTCTCACACGCCAGGCCATTCTCTGAACCCACCCCACACAAGTGACTGATCAACAGCTGTCTCATGGCTTCGGCTGCAAATGGTCACTGCTGGAGGAGCTGTGAGTGCAGCTACTGGTGTTCTTTTTCAAACAGAAACTCACCAGCTCAGTTTGTTGCACATCACACACATCTGTGCCTTCAAGCCAGGAGGTCTGATGAGTCACAACTGGCTCCACACCTCAGCCTGTAAGGTATCAAATGAAACAAATGAAATGTGTTGCTGTGTGGCTAGTCTCACTGGTGTCCACTGACACACATGCAGGACTGGCTGTTCCTGGCGTACCACAGGGTGCGAGGGGTGGAGTATGGTCTGCTGGTGGCCACCTTTGTGGCCATCATGGTCATGGGCCTGGAGCTGGGCATTGCAGCTGGCATTGTGGCGGCCAGCCTGCTCTTTGCCTACAACTACAGCAAGGTATGTAGCACCAAATGTGCACAACTGGCTGTTGGACATGACACCGTGCGTGACCTCGCAGGGATCTCCCTCATGCATATTGGGTGGCCCCTTGTGTGCTGAGCGTGTCTGATGCCCTACGGGTGTCAGTTGTCCATTTGCTGCACGGCTGTCCTCTGTGTGTTTGCTGTGTTGCGTAGGTTGTAGACTCTTGCCATTGCTCTGTCTGCACATGATGTTCAACGCCTGCTTGCTCACAAGCAAGGAGTCCAGTCATATCCATGCCTCAGATCAGCATGCTTGCAAGCATCACACAGCCAAGGCCTTTGAGCTGTTGCTTGCACACCCCTCATATGTGTTATTGGCTCATGCATATGGACTGCTGCTGGATCCTGGTTTTTGCATACTTAAGGCCTGCGGCATTGTGTACAGGTGCTAGTGACTGCTTTCACAGTAGTGCCAAGCCGCAGTGGGGCTGTGCGCACCTTTGAACAGCGCACAGTACTAGAGCAGTTCAACCCACGCTGTGTGGCTGTCTCCCTGTCTGGCTACATATTCTTTGGCAGCTCTGTGAAGATCAGTGATAAGGTCCTGGAGGTAAATGGCATTGCTCTGTGCCATGCATGCTTCTGCTGATCACACAAATCTGCTGTCATTCATGACACAAGGGCTGATCAGCACAGATCATGCCAGGTCACGCCATGTGCTTGCCCATGATCTGTACTCTGATCTGTCAGACACACAACTGCAAACACTTTGCATTGGACGTGTTGCATTGAATGTGTTGAGTACTCTTGGCTCTGGAGATTGCATGGTCAGCATATGCCTGCTGCTGTTTGGCTGGACCTGGATCCATCAAATGTGGGTCTTGTGTGCACTGACCGGCATGCAAATATAGCTGCTGTGTAGCTCCCAACATCTTCATCAGCTGCGTCTGCCGCAGGTTGCCAAAGCTACCTTGTCTGATGCCTCGGTCTTGCTGGACAGCTTGACTGGTGATGATCAGCTGAATGGCAGCTCTGGTGACACCTTTGAAGGGTCAATAAGAGAGAGGTTCCAGGCAGCTGCTGCTGTATCACCCAGATTCCTGTTGCTGGATTTCAGGTTGGGTTCTAAAGTCATATCCATCCTGTGCCAATACCAGGTCTTTCCATGATTTTGTCAAGGAACTGTGCTGTGCGGTAGACAGCTGCTGGGCTGCTTGCATGAGCATCTTGGGCATTTGGGGTGTGCAACAGTGCTTCTTTGTAGCAAAGAATGCAGCATCAGTGGGTTGCTTGACTATTTGGCAGTTTCCCAAGTCTGCAGTCAGCTTTGCTGAGTCAGCTTGGCTGAGAATGACATCGGCACCTGCCTTTGCACAGCTTGTGGTGACCACAACCACCATTGACACACATATGTGTCTGACAAAACTAGCAAGACCTGCCTGCAGTTTATCTGGTGTTGCATGCATATTCTTCCACACAACACCAGATGTGAAGTGCATGTTGAGTCCTGCTGCTGACTGAAGCCATGCAGAGCAGTTGCTGAGTAGCAAAGCTGTAGCAGACATGTGCAAGTTGATGCCTGCAGCTTGGAGGTTTGCTTCAAGCTCTTTCTTTTGCAACAGGCGGGTGCAGGGATTGGATGCAACAGCAGCCAGGACGTTCTACAGCTTGAGATCTGCTTTGGAGCGACTAGGAGTGGAACTGGTCCTTACTCACCTACCCACCACAAGGTGATTGCTGTCTCCTTGTCAAACTCCAGTCCCCAAATCTGCATTGTATCCCTGTGCTCCCCATCCCCCATCCCCCATCCCCCACAACCCCCCCCCTCCCCCATCCCCCACACCCCTCCCCTCCCCCTCAAGGCTGTTCTTGCTCCCTACCTGTTCAAAGGGCTGCAGACTGCCCTGCTGTGTAGGCAGATGATGACAATGATAACAACCCTTTGCTGCACATGGTTTGTACCTTCTCATGCATACTTGCTTGTTCATTACCATGTCTGACAAGGTTTTCACACTGCTACATCCACATGCAGGCCACATATCAGGCAGTTGCTGATGGCGCATGGCGTCATTGTAGAGAGTGCTGTGAGTGATGCTCATCAGGACGCCCATGCTGTGCATGAGGGCTGCCGAGCCTTTGACCATATGGAGGCTGGGCTGCAGTACTGTGAAGAACGCTTCCTAGAGGTACACTCTTGTGGGCGGTGCTAGCCATTGTTTATCAACATCTACCCCTGAGCATTTGTCATGTGATCAGACTTGTTTATTGGCTGCAGCGTCACATGCTTCTCCTCTCTGTTTCTCTGCTTCGAGTCTAATGCGCTCTGCGGCGACCACACTCTAGAATGTCATTGGTGATGGCCGCTACATGTCAGTTTATGTGCACAAAAAGGTTGAAAAATGGATGTGGCGATCTTTGCAATCATGTACATATGCATCCAAGCTGCGCACTGTGCTCTCCACTTCATATGTACTGACTGCACATCAAAGCTCACAGAGACAGGCTCAAGGAGGCAAGATCTCCACAAGTCATGCTGGATGACTACATGTTGAGGATCACTACCTGGCAGCAGCTGCTTGTCATGCATGATGCAACCTTGCTGTGCAGGTAGCTCTGCACTATAAGCTGTGCAAACCACGCCAGCTGCACATGAATTTGAGTGAGGTGTTGAGAGCCCACTTAGAGCTGCCCCATGCGATACTGCCGGGTCCTATCAACTACGCCAAGGCTGCAGGGGAGTTACGGGCTTTCATGACCGTCACGCACTTGCAGCCTGGGAGCTCTCTCTTCAAACAGGTGATCTGCTGTTGCATGTGTCATCATGACGCCTGTGTAAAGCTGACATGGGCATTGTACTACATTCTGTGTTGACACATTGGATGATGTCTGAGGACTGGCAAGTGCGCTGACCGGTGATGAATGTGTCTGGTATATCTGTGTCATGTGACAGCAAAACAGTTGTCCTGCTCCAGAGCCCTTACTATTGCTGGCCAGCAACAAGTGATGCAAATTCCCATCTGCTGCACCCTCTGCTCATTCTGCTGAATCTGCTGAATCTGCTAGTGTAAGCCAGATGCAAAGTGACAAGTGCTTGCATGCCACTGTGCACCACACTGCAAAGGTGTGGGCGCACATCTTCCTGTGGTGTCAGCATGACAATCCTGGTACAGCATGCTTCAGCAGGCAACATGGACAAGTTTGTGTTGTGCAGGGTGAGCACAGCGATGTCATGTTCATTGTAGAGAGTGGTGTGGTGACGTGCCACATGGACTTCCTTCGCCTGCATCACCGCATGCAGCTGCCAACACTTTCCCAGGACGTGCTGGCTGTGGCGCCTGTCAGGTCACTCACTACTTATTGTCATACTGCTTACACTCAGCTTAGCTTGGCGTTCTTTGCTTGTGTGTGTATTTCTCTGGTCAGAGGGGTGAAACATTGAGCTTTTTGGCTGGTCACCAGCCACAATGCCGTTTGGCTCTAGAGACAGACCTGCATGCCACATGTTGAATCTGTTTTTGCATACATGTGTTTTTGTTTTGTGTGACACTGACCAAAGATGTTAGCACGGATCTGGGGTATCAACCTGTATGAAAGGGCCTGTGCAGGCCTGATGTGCATGCTGTGCTGTAGGCAATTTGATTATGGTCCTGGAGGCATAGTCGGCGAGCTTGACTTCTTCCTGCAGCAAGCACGCTCTTTTGAGGCGGTCTGCAAGGACTCATGCACCCTCCTCTGCATCTCCAGGTACTCTTTCAGCTCATTGCCAAACCTGCCTGCATTGTGCCTGTTCAGCAGTGCAAGTCCTCAACCTCCTGTCTGTAGAAAGACAGTGTCAGCATGCACAGCTACCCTGGGCATGATGCAGCTGAGACATGTTACAAAGTACCTTGTATAGTGTGGGCATATAAATGGCTGTGAGCAGTTTGTCATAATGCGTGTAATGGTATCTGCACAATTTCTACCTTCCCTCCTTGGAACGGCATGCCTTCCTTTTGCACAGCCCTGTTTCAGGCCCTGCACAGATTGCTGTTGCAGCGTTTGATGGATATGTGCTGCAGGGCTTCTTTTGAGCAGATGGCACAGCAGGCCCCAAAGCTACTGAACCTGTTGCAGACAATCATATTGCGCTCCACCTGCTTGTCCGTAGCCCATGCCTTGGAAGCTCTTGAACGCAGCGGCATGGACTGACAGTACTGAAGGCAATAATGCTTGAGTGAAGCATGGTGCAAAGATGGCCTGTTGAGCCAGCAGTGTGAGTTTACATGCAGGACGCTGACTGTTGTGCTTGATGCTGTCCCAAGATGGCAACGTGACTTTGACAGCTTTGCAACGATAAGCTGCTTGCTGACTTGAGTGATGCTGTGACAGTCAATGGTGTCACCATGGTTGCAAACTACAGTAGAGCTGTTTGTCAGGATTGACATCTGCGCTGTCAGCAGGCAACTCAAAACTCAGCAGTCTCCATAGGTGCTGACTTGCAAGGCTTGCAGCCCCTAATCTTTTCTTCTAGTGTTGAATGACTCTCGTGAGCGAAATGAGCAGCGAGCTCCCATCCAGTTATCCATGTAAACATTGTCACTAGTACACAGCAGACCTGTCTGAGAACATGAAAATCATCTTGAGGTCCCTAATGTGACTGCGTTTGAAGGACCTGGTATTTTTCCAGGTCGCAGAAATTTGTGCCTCTAACCAATTGCGTTTATCAAGCGTGTAATGATCCAAACATGGTGCACCACACGTGTGCATGCTGTTGTACAATCAGTTGATTGGAGTCTGGGGTGGGGATTCTGTTGTTTTAGGCTGCAAAAGTATTCATTGGAGCTGTTTCAGGGCTGCTGCCTAGGGCTGCAAGGTTGCTTATTTTGGCTGCATGGCTGATCATTGCCTGTACAGCTGCAGGGCTGTTGATTGGGGGCTGCATGCCTGCAAGGTTGCTTGGCTGCAGGGCTGCAAGGCTGCATGGCTGCAAGGCTGCATGGCTGCAAGGCTGCAAGGCTGCAAGGCTGCAAGGCTGCACGGCTGCATGGCTATCTGGGCTGATATTGCTGCAACTTGCTGCGCTGCTGGTGCAGCTGAGCTGTAACAGCTGAGCTGCTGCTGCTGCTGAGCTGTAGCAGCTGAGCTGCTGCTGCTGCTGAGCTGTAAAAGCTAAGCTGCTGCTGAGCTGCCGCAATGCCTCTTCTGCCATGGCTGCATGGCCGCTGCCGCTATGGCTGAAGAGCTGGAATGGCTTCATTGCCGAGCTGATGGCCTGACCAAGCCTAGGGTCTGCCTATAAGACCTTCTGCCACAAGGCGGGAAAGGCATGAGGTATGGGTCTGATCGGTCAAGGGGTCAAGACTTCAGGTCTGTGCGCCGGCTAGCCGAGCTCTGTCGTTGTCGAGCGCTCTTGCATCTGCAGCGCGTGTTGCGACGTCTAAAAACTCTGTTTTTAGTTTGGCGCTCGGCGATGGGCCGTTGACTTTGAATCGGCCTTTGAGCTGATCGTGACAATACTTCCAGCAATCAGGGCCTTGTGGTGCTAGGGACTCTGCTTTGACGGCCTTGCCCGGTTGAAAATGGTGTCAGGTCCACCACAGCAAACCATGCTGGGGGGTCAATTTGCATTTCACCTGTGTCGCTCCCGGCTGGCTACTTTTTGTGTTCCCTTGCCTTGTTCTCTTGTGTATGCTACAGCGCAGCCATGTCACATGTGAAGCATGTGTAGCAGAAGTGTGGGAGTCAATTTTTGTAAGACAAACAACCATAGCGTGTTATCGTGCCTGACTTGCGACTCTATACTGCTGTGCCAGCCCCTCAATCCTGGTGAATCTGTGGATCCAACCAAGCAGATGCAATGAATTTCTCATGTTCAACTCTTGCATCTGTCTTTTATTTTACGACAACCGGTGTTCCACATATGTCTCCATCAGTGCCCCAAAAAAGCATTGCAGGGCTGTGGCAGAGTATCGGTGGCTTGCCTTTGCTGCACCTTTCGCCCTGCATATTCAAAACCACCCTGATTTACCTACAGCAGAAACATAAATATCATAGTGTTGGAGCCCGAAGTGAGAAACTATGTGATGTACGTTTGTGCAGCAGACGCGAATCTGCAGCTTGACAGTCACTGACACAAGCAATAAAGATACTGTTTTGACAAATTTGACAGAAGATGTGACAGCCTTTGCTGCCCAAGTACAATAAAAGCATGTGGCCCGTACTGAAGTGCAAAATAAGGTAGCTTGTGACATGCCGCTCCTATGGGCTATATAACAGTCAGAGCAGTTGTGCATGACAGCACAAGCAGTCTATTGTGGTTCTACTATAGGCATCCTACCACGCTGCGCTGAGTGGTGCACTTACGCAGTCTCGACCAACAAAATCCGCCTCTGCTCATACAGAGTCTCAAGCAAACATAGTTTGCACGGTTGGTCAATGTTGCAGGCTTTCTGTTACATAGCGTAGCTGTAGAGCCTTTGTACACTTGAATCAATCAGATGCACCTCGACTTAAAACATGAAAACAAACCCTACGGCCCGGACCCAGGCCTGGAGCCAAGAACAAACAGGGCTTGGTTCTGCTATGTAAACTCCAGAGCCTGTCAGAATTGCATATGAGCCTCTGGCATTTGTGAGCAGTAAGGCATGTGGAGGCAGAGATGCACACAGTTTGCGGCAAGTTGTTCAAGAAAACTGCCTGCAAATCTGCTCACAAAATTGCTCAGGCTGTGTCGCCCCGTCCTGGTTACTTGATGAAGTGCTCATGAAGCAAAATCATTGCCAAAAATTTGCTGCTGGAAAAAGCTGCTGATATTGGCTGTTGAGGATACTTCCACCATATCAATAGCAACGTACTCCTGTATAATCTATCTACATGCCACATCTATGCTTTTGCTGATGCCTGTTGGGGCCTGAGCATGAGACCGTGATCACTCTGAAGCCTCACACGCTACAAGTTGTCAAGTTGAATCAGCTCACTGCTGCCTTCAGCATGCTCGCTCTCTGACCTGGCCAAGCATGTGCATATGGCAAGAATGTCAGGCCACATTGGAAAGCTATGTACCACCAAACGGCAGTACTGGACAGGACTAAACACCTGCACAGACACTTGACATTGCATGAGTCCAAAGTGCAATGTCCTGGCACCATGTCCTGTTTGTGAATCATGCATTGAAGTGTCAGCAATAACGACCAGCGTCCTGCAATTGTATAGGTTAGTCTTGCTATGACTGCTACAACAGTGTAGACCAGGCGCACAACCTTGCAGATCTGAAACATAGTAAGGCTTTGGCGACAACTGTGTGCTTTGCAGTATGGCGTCATGCAATGACCAGAAGTGAAGCTTCTACAGTAGACAGGGTAAGAAAAGAAAAGAAAAGACTATGCCTTTCGGCGTCAATTTAACGAAAAGCCAAGTGTTATACCGGGCTGCTCAGGTGTACACAGGGTAACGTACCCCGTTGACAGTGCTGTAGAAATCAGTCCAGACCCTGTGCTGCTCCCGCAAGTTGTCTCTCAGCTGCTGGACCTCACTGTGGACCTCAAACATGGAGGCCACATACTTCTGAGCCTCCGTGGCCACCACCGCGTGCAGCTTCTTCACCTTGTCAGTCCCCTGTGTACATGCTCATGACATGTTTTATGACAAAGTCGAAAACTTCAAATAAATGATGTCGCATGCAAAGCCACCGTGTCCATGACAAAATACAAGGCAAGCCTGATGCATTATGCATACCTACATCTGCCAGGCCCTCTCCGCAACAGTATTGCATGAGCACAAAACCGGACTTTGGGCAATTGAGCAGGCACACAAGTATTGTGGACGTGGGGCATGTAAGAGTACCTGCTGCAGCCCTAGGCAGATATTGCGCCGTGTCTCTCTGTTGTCTTGCAGCCTCTGAAGGAAGCGCGTATGTAGGTTCAGCATGTCTCGTTTCTGACTTGCTTCCAGATCCAACATATCCTGAAGTCATAAGTTTGGGTTGGCCACCCGTCGCCATTGACATTACACTCGTTGCTTCAGGCTTGCAGTAGCTCCATCCAAAAGCAAAGTCATGGCGTGCAACAGGTATGTGTACATTGGGTTTCTCAGCTGCAGAGGAAACTATGCACAAAGCCAATGCTTCCCGGCTCGATAAGACACATGTCCATCACACTTTAAGATAAGTCATTTGTGCTTGTCTGAGCTAGCAACCACGAAAGACTCATACTGCTATATGGTGCTATCAGAAAGTCACAACCCACACTCAAGGACTTGATAGATACAAGGGAAAGCCTTGCTTCAAGGCAGAGAGTGCGCACAAAGGAATGACATACCATTACTTGCTGCCAGTGCTCTGTAGTGTTGCTGCTTTTATCATTGAGCATGGACTCTAGCTGAGTATGGCGTTGATCCATGTTGACTTGCATGAGGACAATGATACATTCTGGGGATAAGACAGCTGTGCGCATTGCCAGCTGACCCTGCACCACACTCACATCCCCATGTCATCATCCCATGCCTGCATCTCGATTAAATTTCATATTTCTTAAACACTGCAGTGTCAGCATGCAGCATGGTGGATGCATCACCGCTCTGCTTGACGAGGGGACAGACTGTACTGTTTTGTCAGTTTGCGCACTGCCTGGAGTTCTGCAGCCATATGCATGGCCGACAGTGTTGTCAGGCATGATTGGCATGAAATATGCAACTGGTTAGAGCTGACTACTCACAGATTGGCGGCCGGATGTTGCCAGCTGATCGGCTATTTCTGAAGTCACTCCTTCTTCATCTATCCTCAGCAGCAAGCTTGCCATGACATTGACTATGCTCCTGTACTCTTGAATGATTTGCACCATCCTAGATGACACAGGCAGGGGGTGCTGGGGTGTAGAGGTGAGGGAAATTGCCGATGGGGCAGCTTGTGGCTCTGCATCCAAGATCTGTAAAAGCAGGAGTCTGGCTGAGCTTTGAATTCAGCATGCTTCTTTCTGGCCTTGCACTCACCAGATGTCGTGAGGGACCCGCAGTCGCTCAATGCATGCATGATGTGGTGTGAGGTGCATGATCAGCATGAGGGAGACACGGAATGCTGGCAAGGACTGCTGTTGTGCCATGATCATAACAACTTGTACGGAGCATGTCACCAGGCACTTACACAATTTTGGTCCTGGAGCTCTGCAATCTCCCCCTCTCTGAATACAAGCACCTTCTCCAGTGTGATGTTGCGGCTTGCCATCC
>JAABUK010005612.1_pt1 | contig 19341 bp, 32 predicted proteins | sample 5559141 | NCBI WGS metagenome assembly JAABUK01 (sample SAMN10711869, study PRJNA513367) | rock metagenome | isolation source: Antarctica rocks | place: Antarctica: Victoria Land, Pudding Butte nord | collected 2016-01-03 | reverse complement strand
CGTGAACGCGGTCGCATGTTTTATATTCTGCACTGCATATGCTCAGGCAAGTGCTCCAAGAAATCTTAATTAGTATGCTTTGGTTCCGGAGCACAAGCTCAGCAAGCACAGATCGAGCAGCAGCAATTCATGCGCGACTGAGTGCTGTCGAGCCCACAACGCGTTTGCCAAAATGCTCCTGCATTGAGAAGCTGGCGGACAAGCTAGGTTGCATCTGCGCCAGGTGGTAGTGAGGTGTACATGGACGCGGAGGCGTTACCACAAAGACCTGCCGGTGGACGCCGCAGCAGGACTCAGGACTCTAGGCCATCAAAAATAGCTAAAAACGGCATCTCAGGAAATGAACGAGCCCAGCCTAGTGAAAGGCCCGATGACCTCCCAGAGTACAGGTCTAGTGCTGAGCACAACCAAAACTTTGAGTGTGAGCTTGAGTTCAAGTTTATTCCAAAAATCTGGCCAGTGGATCAACATATCGTTCACAGCATGCCCAATGCTGTTGATGCCTGCAGATTTAGACCACACTGCTGATGTCCAGCTTCATGCCTGTAAGAGATTGTTTCTGTTGCTGTTTTTCCAAAATGTGCCCGTTCTCAAGCCTATCCTCTGCTGTCGTTGCAGGGGGTGCGACCCTCTCAGAAGCATTGGCTAACACTGGCCTTGCCATGTACAACTACATGACACCACTGTCAGGCTTGACCATCAATACTAGCCTGGATAGGTAATAAATGCTGTTTGTTACGCAGGTGCTGCCTTTCTGCTGATGTGCATGACGGCTGGTGATCAAGCACCTGTGATCTGTCAGAAACATTCAGTGTAAATGTGCAGAACATTTGAAGCTGAAGGGCATGATATGCAATCTTTGGTGTTCAACTTTCTGGATGAGCTTCTATTCATCTTCTCCACTGAGTTTTTCACTTGCAAAGAGCTGAAAGTAATTGAGCTGGACCAGGCAAACTGGAAAATCAAGGCCCAAGGGTGAGAATCTCCCCTGCATGTCCAACATTTTCCATTCAATACACCCCAGCACACCTAGGACAGTGAACATATTGCAAACGAATAAACATGTTTTTGGGAGCTGCATCTGATGGTGTGTTCTTGGGTGACTATGTGAGCAGCATTTCAACAGCTGCATCAATGTCACAGCTTGTTTGGTGGACACCCACATTGGCACGGTTCAAGCTTGCAGCGCCAGCACAGGTGCAGCACCCCAATTGACTGCATGCCACAAGCGGAATTGAATGCAGAGGCCCTCTTGGTACAACTTGTGTAATATGGCATACAGTTATTATTCACACATCAATCCTCCTTGGCTGAGTGCGTTGACAGAAGCTACTACAGCAAATAGTTTGCTGGTTGTAGGAGAGGGGATATCTTTGACCGGCAAAAGCATGAATCTGGAACTGAAGTCAAGGCAATCACTTACAGCGCCATGCAGATCAATGAAAAGGAAGGCGATGCTGAGCTGTTTGTCATTGTTGATATATGACTTGCGCATGTTCACAATTACATTAGTTGAAAAAGAGCCGACCAGTTGGGCACAAGGTTGCTTTGGCAATCCTGTACTGTCAAAGACGTCCAGCTGGGCATCAGCAGCCATGATAAGGCGCAAGCAGTCCCGGCTGCATTATAGATGGGTCCATTCAGACGCGCTAGACTGTGCAGCTGTCAAATGAATTGCTTGCTGGCAATCAATTGCGCAATATTGCGCATCATCGTGATATATGGTATAGCAGCACACTGACAGCAGCTGACATGGTCTGCTGCAGCTATATCTGTGCCTGGTGTCAAGTCCTGCCCTTATACTATGCTTGGGCAATGTTGAATGTACCATTGAGTGATGCGGTGACTCAGATGCTTCTACACGTCAGGACTTTGCATGCAAGCGCTTACAAAGGCAGCATCACAGTCTTGGGCCTTGAGTGGACCAGCAGACCTGCAGATGCTGTGACAAGTACGCCTAGGCACTCATCCTGCCAGTGGTCAGTGAGGACAGTTTTTGGGGTGATTTTCATTGACTTCATCGAGCAAATAAGCCTGACTAATTGTGCATTCAGATTCAGATTCGGAGCGATAGCAAGGTGGCCCCTGATCGCGGTGCAAACACAGCTCTCGCAGCTCATAGAAGGGAATTGCTCACGAGGTCTAGTCTTGGTGAGTGCCTATCACTTTTTTCTGTGTTGTGAGGAAGGTTGCGGCAACAGGCGGCGAGTCTTTGGCGGAGTGCCGAAGATGCGTGCTGCCATGCTTTTTGCGTTAGGGGCACTGCTGGTTTGCAATTTGGCTTGGACGGAGGCAGCCACGACAGGTGCGTTTCGCAGAAAAGTTGCACGCGCACACGCACTACTTGCCCGTGTCAGTGATTCTCGGCTTTTCAAAGCCCCACTAGGCTAGGTCAGCGTCGCCAGTGTTGCAGTGATGCTGCTACTGACCTGCTGGGTGCACCTTCACTTTTCATGGGTGAAGGTCTGTTCTGTTGTTTTGATCCTTGAGCCTTGTGTTGTTGAAATGAGCAATACGAGGTAGGAGGTACAATTACCTTGCGACCGACCTCCTCGACTGCAGGCCCTGAGCCCGCCAGACTATGCTTGCTTTGCTTGACTGCGAAAGACTTGCTGAAGCATCACCATTCACCATAACACTATATCCCCTCGCCAGCCCCTGACAAAGATGTGCACCACGCTGCTTGCCAGACCTTTGTTTGAAAATGACCTAGTTTGCAGGCACTCTGACCACAAGCAATGGGCAGATCCTAGATGCCAGTGGCAATGTGGTTGTGCTCAAGGGCTTTGCCCTTTCTGGGTTTGAAATCAGTCTGACCATGAGCGGGGACTTGAGTGAGGGGACAGACAGCATTGCCCATGACTGGGACACAATCATGTACAGGTGAAATTCTCACATATTTTAGATGCCATGATCCCAAAGCTACTGAGAGTTTGCCTGACATGTCTTCTACCGCAAAATGCATCCAGTTGGCCTCTGCTCTTGTTTGCCTTCTTGCCCAGAAGCCTGCATGCACTCTCCATGTTCTCCATGTTCACAGCTGAAAAGACACGTGTACACCTCCAAGATGCTCAGCAGCTGATATGTTTCTTGAGGACGTCATGAGAGAGCCTACACTCAAGACAGCAGTACTACTTGCATTGTGCAGAGCCAAGATGATGGGCTTCAATGCTGCTAGAATTGAGTGGTCAGTTGATGGTCTGGCCACAGCTGCAAAGGCGTTCACCACTACAGACTGTGATATTGCCACAACAGCAGACATTCAGGCCAGTATGCTGCCACCAACCACTGCTGACACCCCACAGCCCACAGGCACCCCCACCCTACCCCAGCAGCCCCCAACCACAGGCACCACAGGCGATGTCTGCAGCTCAGATCTGCCTAATACTTCTACTCAGGACCGTTATGTGTACCTAGTACACTACTTGTGTGGCCAGGTACAGCTTCACACTGCACACATCTCTTGTTGGTCACTCAGAAATGCTTGGCATCCTTGCTCAGTAGTACTATACTGACAAGCTCAAAGGCAACCAATGGCCGTGTGTGTCTGTGAAGCACCTGAATGTGTCTGCACATGCTACCATGTCTCACGCCATGTATTACCCTGCATCACATGTGGGCCTGGACAACTAAAACCATCTCTACTAGCAAGACTGCTGTGCATTTTGCTTCCTCTCAGACCTGTGCACCTGTAACAACAAGAGCCTGTGTTGTCACTTCACCATTAACAATCTGTCTACATGTCAGCCAAGTCAGCACTTGCTGCCTTGAGTTCTTGAGTGTAGCCAAGTGAGTAGGCATCTGAGTGTGAAACTGACACCTGTCAGCATGCACATGTCCATCAGGGTTGGCATGTGAGGTCACTCACTTGCGCAAAAACATGCAGGGCTTCTACGTGAACATGGTGTATCACAGCTATGCCATGGCGTATGGAGGAGACAAGGCAGTGCTGAATGAGACAGGCTGGGTTCAGGACTGGGTGTCCCTCATGACACAAGTACAGGAGTCAGATGTCTGCCAGGTGCATGCCTGCCTTGCTTTGCTGTTGTTAATCAACAAGATTCTGCATTGCTGATTCATAAATTCCCCGATGCACATGTTTGCCGGCGTGAAGCTTGTTTTGAGCTATACAAAAGACCAGGCAGGTGAACTTCCTTTGATTGTACACTGTCTAAATCCTGATGCTTGTGACTTATGCTCTCCATGTTCTGCTGACTTCACTGCAAGCTGTTTGACAAGCTGTGTGGATTCTGGTGCTTTCATTTAGGACATTATGTATGCATGCTCCATGCCTGCTGATGACCAGCTTGTGCAAGGTATCATGTCATCCTGCAATTGTTTCAGATGCTCTGAGCCAATGGCTTGTGTCCTGATCAACAATGATCAAAGTGAGAAGAAACACCAAAAGCTCAAGTGCCCAACCAACACGCCAACCAACACTGAGTCTGAGCAGCAGCCTGCGGTGGCAGATCAACACAGCTCAGTAGCAACACAGAAGGCAATACAGGCATCTCACCAATAAGCTCGCCAGTAGCAGGCTTCAGACAGGAAGCAACAGATGAGTCATGGCAAGTAAGCACTATTATGCGGGAATGTTGGTGTACAGCAGCAGCAGGAGGAGGAAGCCAAGAAGGAAGAGGAAGGAGGAAAATTTCTCATCTTCAGCCTACCAACTGGGCTGTCCAGATGTGCCAGGGTTGTCAGTCATATGTTCAAATACATCAGTAACTATGTGTTGAACATGCCCAAACAGTACAGATGCAAAGAAGGCTGCGCTGTGTGTTGTCACAGGACCATCTGATTGTGGACTTGATGAATGAGCCGGATGCATACGGGGCCACATGGACTGATGGCGGTACACTTCCTGAGGATGTAGCTACCTACTACCTGGATGCTATGGATGCTCTGTACCCCCTGTGCCCGGGCTGCCTCTTCCAGATACAGGGCTGTGGTGAGTCTGTGCGTCTGCCTCTGCTTGCAATGGGATTGTGTGAACATGACGCGTCCGTAGGGGTCGTGAGAGAAAGACATGCAAGTGCTATTCCCTTTCCCTCTCCCTTTCCTCTGCTCTTTCTGCTGGAAAACGTGCAAGCCCACGTGCAAAGGCGCATGACCAAGTGACTTGTAGCAAAGATGTTACTCTCAACACAGCATCAGAGAAGCATGAAGTACCAAGCCATGAGCACTCTAGATACTACACAGAACATTTCCCTCTCCCTCTCTTCAATAACATGCACTGCGTGTCCAAGGCTTTACTGTTGTCTGTTGCACCAATTTGGGCCAAGGCCATGCAAACATGCAGCTGTCGTTGCCACATTGTGGGGTTGAGGCTGCCCTGCTGACTTGCCTTGTAGACACATGCAGTCTGCATGCATGTGAACTGAACATCATACCTGCTGAAGATGGCACTGCAGCCTAGTGCTGTTTGCCAATGCACATCGGCATGCACTGACATCCAACCTGGGATGTAACCAGACTTATGGCATAAGCTGTCCGGTTGGGCTCTTTTTTCTCCAAAACCGTTAAAAGCAGCAGGACTGCTGGCTCAGATTTGTATGGTGATGTATAGAGGCGTGATGTGGTGAATGTGCTGCGTGGCAGGTCAGATCACAGCTCCCATATATGCCAACTACGGCGATGGCTACTGCACAGACTCCAGTCTGCTAGGGAGCAGTCTCTCCAACCCAACAGCCTTTTTCACGACCCTGCTGAACAAGGCCTACCTGAATCAAGTGGTCATAGCGCCGCATGTGAGCTGCTGCTGTACTCTTACACAGGCCAAGTCAACTGCCACTGATTGCTAATTGAGCTCTGCATGATGTTGGCACTGCAACAGTGACTGCCTATGATGAGATCGTCAAACCCCATGTAACATACTCAGATGATGTGTGCTGCATATTGTGTTGTCACCAGTCATGAGCAGCAACAGCTTGTTCTTGCAGAGCTGTTGCTATGACCTAGCATGGATGGTAAGATGTGATGCACTGCAACCAAAAAGCTGCGTCAGGAGCTTGGATACTTTACATGGCCATGACGCATGTTGCGTATAATGCAGCAGCTTATGCCAGCTTGACGTAAGGGCTTCTCTGGTGCAGGTGTATGGCCCCAGTGTGACAGACGCAGTATCCACAAGCAGTGGCTCTGCTTTGTATGCCAGGTAATGCTGTTTTGAGTCTCTCTGCATGCACATCTGATACTTGCAATGGCAGCACCTCCCAAATGGCCCCTGCTATTGCGATGCATTTGCTGCAGCCTTTCCTGATAGCTGATTTTGTGGGCACAAGCCTACGCCAGACCTTCAACAGCACAGTTCATGTCAGACAAGTACCAACAGCCCAACACCTTAGGCTTGTACACATCCAGTGGGAATGTCAAGCATTCCTGCTGCAAATGTGGGGGCCTATCTGGAGCCTGCAAAAGCAGCTCCAATGCTTGCATCTGCACACAGATAAGCATGCTGCAGCTTAGGCAGACTAGTGCAGACTAAACACAGCTGCAGCATGCCACTAGCAAGCTTTTAAATGGGCACCATGTATCTGCCTTGCGTCCTGCCTGGCCTGCAGAGGAGCGCAGGATCGCTTGCACTACGTCAGTGGCTCGGCTACCATGATTGTATCTCCTCATGACATGATATCGGTCACATGCGCAGGCTGAGTGAGTCATTTGGGTACCTGAACAAGAAGGGCTTCTGCGCCGGTAGCAGCTGCCACATCTTCACTGTTGTCATGGGCGAGTTCAATGTCAACTTTGGTCAAACTGTAAGTCCTCTGACCGATGTACTTTGCCTTGGCACCAGCATTACCTCTTGAGCCTGTATACCGCAGCAATGTGCATCAGATGCTAATTGTGTTGGCTCGTGTTGGCTAAGCAGTTGCTTCATCTGACATGTGTGTCACCCTGGCAGCTGCTGCAGTCTGATGTCAATGTGGTGCACTCTCAGTTAGCTGCCTGACTGACTTGCGCCTGCAGCACAGACGGTGGCACATCTTTGTGGCACTTGCTACTAGCTTTATCCTAGAGTCTCTGCAATGCCCAGGGAGCTGACGAAAGGCCACAGGTGCAACTCTGACCAACATCATCAAACAAATTCTCATGAACTTTTGGAATGGGTGCCTTGACAGGCAACCCCTTGGCACTCTAGGCAGGGCTGAGCAATTCAGATTGTGACTTTGAGTCGCAAAGCAAGCCTCTCTGACCAGGCACGCACATCCTCAAAGCCATGTGCAACAAGCCATGTGTACCATGACTACACGCAGGCTGATGTGGCTTTCTGGACCAGCTTGGTGCAGTATCTCAACAATGTGGGTGATGCTGCTGATGGTCTGCACAATGCCATCGGCAGTTTCTACATGTGGGCTTGGGATGCAAATGCTGATGACACCTTCCACAGTGGGGGTCTGGTGGCCTCAGACTGGGAAACCCTCAACTGGCAAAAGCTGGGAGCCCTGATAGGCAACAACACTGAGTTCACCTATGGGCTGGATTTGATTCCATGGTATTTGCCAGGTTACGTATTACCTACAGGTAATGACGCTGCGCTGCGCTGCTTTCAGGCGTGACACATGATGTGACATGTGTGATCAGGGTTGCCACATGCAAGGCCTGCCTCTAGAGCATGCACATGGCATCATATGGCTCTCAGCAATGCCTACATGTCATGATACATGTGTGTGCTGTCAGCTACAACAGGACTTGGCAGGGCAGGTAAGTGCATGTGTATTGCTATATACGGTTGTGTATTTGCTGTATTATTATGTATTATTATATTACTGAATAAGCACTCAGGCACCCTGTGAAGTCCTACTCATGCTCACCATGGGTAGGCCGTCGCTGCAGCCATATCTGCAGTGGTTAATGCAGCTAGATGCATGGTGCAGGAAGCAATTCCACCAACTCAACCAGCAAGAAGACAGCCACAAGTGGCGCAAGGGAAGCTGCGGCGGGGGCTGGCATGTCACTAATGCTGCTAGTGGGCACAGCGATGATGCTGATGTAGGCACAGCTGAAAGCAGCTTGCTTGAGTGCAAAACTGGAGGGGCTATAGGATCAAACATTGAGGGTCCAAACCGGTACACAAAATAAAATTAAAAAAGGGTGCAAAATGCCCAGAAAGGGCTTCAGATGGGAGTAGGCAGCAAGTCCTCCTCACTTGATTTTGTCGAAAAGTTGGTACACTGGCAGCTTGGGTACAGCTTCAGCTGTTGTGTATTGTGTATGTTAAGAAGTGTGGCAGCATGAAACGACACGAAGGAGTCCTTGCCATGACACTGTTTGCAAGTGCGTGCTTACTGTGGAAGATGAAGTTTGCATATACATTGAAGTACAAACGGATCTTTTGGCCAATGTGTGCTTACTGTGGAAGATGAAATTTGCACATACATTGAAGTACAAATAGGTTTTTTGGCCAACGTAAGTCAATGTACTGTTTGGATACAGTAAATATTATTAGCCTGCGCTACATAAAAACTGACTTCTCTTATCATGATCAATTGCAACATCCACCCGTAAGACACCGGTTCCCTCGTGCAGAGGGCAGTAGAGATGTGTCAAATGCATATGGTCAGCTGATGGACTGAGCTGTCTGTAGACACTGTTGTTGTTCTAGCGTGACAGCACACCAGTTTCCGATTAGTCATGATGAGCAAGGGGTATGTTATCATGTCGCACATGTTGCATCACCCTGACGAGGGTCAATATAGGCTTATTAAGTCAGCAAACTTACACATGAAAGCCATTTGTTGAGAAGTCATCACAGCCAAAGCTGTCACAGCATGGATTCAGTCTGAAAATTGAGCTAGAACTGCACAGCAGCACAGCAGTAGTATTACCAGTACTACCAAAAAAAATACTTGGGAGACAACAGTCAGGCAGCTTCTGGGCGGTACCCCAACAACATATTGGGCCCGAGCTGTCTGACCTGTGCTGAGCTGAGCATACATTGGGAGGAAACAAAATCAAGGGAGACCACAATACTTGATTGTCAGCATACTCCACGATCGAGAAAATACACTGCTTTGAAAACTCCTGCACTTCTACTACTACACTTGCATGCTACTGGGAGACCTGAAAACGTCTACAACATCAACTTGACTCCGAGTTATGCTTCCAGCTTCTTGACCTTTTCCCAGGTGAAGTCAGGGTCATCACGTCCGAAGTGACCATAGGCAGCAGTCTTGATGTACCTCTTGCCACCACGCATCAAGTCCAAGTCACGAGCAATTAGTCCTGCAGCAAGCCATATCTTGTTAGAATGCGGTAGCAAGCATGGCAGCAGTCATAGATGCATTACACTGGCATACACCTGTTCTGTCAGAAGCAAGATCACACAAAATATCACACAAATTGATGCCAAACCGAATTGCTTCAAACAGAGCTGGAGCTGCAACATGAAGGTCTTGCAGCAAAGACAGCCACAGCGTCTGATGAGCAGCTTACCAGGTCGGAAGTCGAATGCCTTCAGGACAGCTGCAAGGATGACCTTGTCTGGCTTGCTTCCAGTGCCATATGTGTCTACGTGCACAGACAGGGGCTGTGCAACACCAATGGCATAGGATATCTGCACCAGGCAACGCTTGGCCAGCCCAGATGCTACGACAGACTTGGCTGCCTGACGTGCAATGTAGGCACCTGCAAACAGGTCACACAAAGTTAATTAGATGCCAATGACAATGCGCTTGCAAATGACAGACTACATGGGCACCTGATGGGTGCTAAAAACAGTCTTCACATGTGCTGAGCACAGCAAGTTCAGTAAGTCACCAGACAAGAGACACGCTGAGAACAACTTTGCCTGTGTTGATCAGTAAGAAAACGACAGCAGCGATTTCTGGCAAATGCCCCTGCCACAGGTGGATTGTGTGCACACATGCAAGACTCACCAGATCGGTCAACCTTGGTGGGGTCCTTGCCAGAGAAGGCACCCCCACCGTGGGCTCCCCAGCCGCCATATGTGTCAATGATGATCTTGCGACCAGTCAAACCAGCATCTCCGTGAGGTCCTCCAATCACAAACCTGCACATGATAATAATAATAATGCTCATGAGGAGCTAGGCATGTGCGGGACGGTGTACACATGACGTGCGTGACAAACCTGCACATGACAACTGAATAAACACAACATGCAGACTGGCTTGTTCATGCCAGCTGGAACGCCTGTAAATTATTATTATTATTATTATGCCAGGCATGATCACCACTCCAGATACCTCACAGATCCCCACTGTCACACCAGCCTAGCAAGACAGGACTTGTGCCACACACCTAATATTTGCTGGAACATGCACGCATGTTGACTACTACACAGTCAGCAGATACATGCAGCGCTGCCTGCATGCAGTGGGCCACAGATGAACAGCAAAAGAGTGGATGCAATGTGCAGCAGGTCCCCTTCCCAGAGTAATTGCCTCTTTACTAATAATAAACAATGGTAACAACGCTTTCCAGCTCATGATGAGCTAGGTACGTGCGGGACAAGTCTTGTCTTTCCAAAGCAGCCTGTCTTGCACACTTTACTGGAGAAGGACAATGACTGAGTTTACCTGCCAGAGGGGTTCAGGTGGAAGATGGTCTTGTCATCCATGTACTTGGCAGGCACCACTGGCTTGATCACGTACTCCATCAAGTCCTTGTGGATCTTGTCATTGGTCACATCTGCAACCAAACTGGGATTGTTAGCATCCAAGGCAGATAACAGGATAATGACACACACAGCAAGTAGTGGTACTACTAACAGGGCAAAGTACAGGTCGCACTTTGAACACAGTATTCGTACTGGAATACATATGATGACAAACATTGCCCACTACACATGAAGTTTCACAATTGAAAGGGAGAGACGCTCACCTGGGGAATGCTGTGTAGATATCAAGATGGTGTGGACCCGCTGTGGGATCATGGCTCCATTGACCTTCTTGTACTCAACTGTGACCTGAGTCTTGCCGTCAGGCCTCAACCAGCCAACAGTGCCGTTCTTGCGCACCTCTGTCAGCTTGTACCCAATCTGGGTGGCCAACATGTGGGTCAAAGGCATCAACTCAGGGGTCTCATCGGTGGCGTAGCCAAACATGTGACCCTGGTCGCCAGCACCTGCGCTGCAAACAAGGTGTCAAAGACATGACAGCAAAGGTGATGCAAGCAAATTCCTGCTGACCTACATCAGTGCTGTGCATCCATGCAAAGTACAGACTGCAGCGTTGGCTCAGCAACACTTAATAAACGAAATTCACTCTGGTATCAGCCACAGTCAGAGTCAGCATGTGAAACTTCCATCAGCTGCTGACAAAGGTCAGAGCAAAAATTCCATACCACAGACAAAGTTCTTCTAAACACACCTGTCTCCTCAAGTGTCTTAGTTCCCATGCCGTGAACACCCTGACCAATGTCTGGGGATTGCTCCTCAATGTGTACCAGCACATTCATCTTGTCAGCATCAATGCCAACATCATCACTGGTAAATCCGATGTTTCTCACTGTGTCCCTAACAACCTTCTCATAGTCCACTTTGGCAGTGGTCGTGATCTCGCCAAAAATCATAACCATGTTGGTCTTTGTGGCTGACTCACAGGCTACCTGCAGTGCCATGCAAGACATTGAACCCTCGATATGGAAGACGGGCCCATGAGATTACTTGCAGTCTTAAGAAGGAAGGTATGAAGTGCCAACAGCAGCAGACTCACCCTAGACATTGGGTCCTGTGCCAAGCAAGCGTCTAAAACGGCATCAGACACCTGTGGACCAAGAGCACCTGTCAGTGGTGAACAGCTACACGAAATCTGCTGATCGATCGTCGGGCCCAGACCCAGGTAGTTTACGATCAAGATGCATGACGCTGCTCACGGTCCAGGTTCGGCTAATAAGCGGCACCACACGGTCGTAACACATGAACTGCTTGTCTCGCGCTTGCCTGATCGCACAACTTGTCTGGATGGCCCTCGTTCACAGACTCAGAGGTAAACAAGAAGGTGTCGTCTTCCATCTCATGGTTGCCGTTCACGTTGGTGCCGTTGATGTGGCCGTTGGCAGCCATGTTTACTGACTGTACTCTATTCCTACGTGCACCTCTTGACTTGGCGACTGTGCGCTATCTTGTTGGATGGGGTCGTGATCAATGATTCCTGCAGATCGATGCAAGGCGGCAGACCCCCTTGAACGCTTGTTGCCGGGCCAGTGTCCATGCAGTACTTTGGGCCAGTACTTTGTCCTTCACTGCACGTGCGCACATGGCCTCGTGTTTCGGTACAGGCTACGTGGTGCAACGGCGGGTCAAGAGAGCGCAATTGGTTGTGAGTCAATCGACGTGGTCTTTCTGAGCCTTCGTCACCACAGGACAGGTCCACTGCTTCAGCGGCAGATCACTGTCAGCCCGGAGTTTTCAGGCCGTCCTGTATGTACGATGCGTTCGACCAGGCATTGCACGCGGAGGGCTTGAGTCTCCTTTGGGCGGAAATCTGGCTGCGTTGGCATTATGCAAGGCCGCCAGCATGCAGTCCAAGGCCTCGAATACGAGGAGGCTAGACCTATGCTTGAGCTGTCCTGAGGTCTGGTTTCTAGGTAGGCATTGGCTTTTGCTCACAACCTGCTGAATGCAAGTGTTAGTTACCTGTATGTTTGCCTGTGTTGATTTGCAAAAGCTCGAGCTATGAGTTGCCAGCAATGGCCTGCCTCCGTTTGACCTTGCAATAAGTTGGGACACAGGCTGTGCAATAGCTGTCTTCTTTTCTCCAACTGCCTATCATGTGTCTTTTCAGTATCTGTTGGGCAATGGAACGCTTAAACAGCCATTGATTTGTTCCACGCATCATGTGCACTAGCTCAGGCAACAGCCTACCATCAGCAAGTTTGCATAGATGAAGGCAATGTGCGTTATAGGTTACAGTGCCTCAACAAAGTTGGGCTGTGCAATGATGCGAAAAGTGTCAACTGTTCTGCACCATTGCAACTTGATGTCAAAAGCATTATTGTTTCAATGCAAGAATGTGCTGCTATCATCGAATCGTTGATAATCCACCTGTGCAGACATGGGCCAACTAAGCAGACTTATACATATCCTACTAGGCTGGTAGCAGCACACACCTATTCTCACACAGCAGCAGTGATGACAGCCTGAACAAAACGCATGCTAACCAGTATCACTCAGCCTTCAGAGGATATTGACGCTGTGCCTGCTTGGCAGGGTTTCTGTCAATAATGTAGTATTTCACACACCAAGCTGTAAATGTGACAGTGAACATGACAAACACTACAGACCATACAGCAATTGTAGTAGCAGGCCAAGGCTTGGGGAACATACCATGCCCAAACTTGATGACAATAAGAGTTTCTACTATGGCCAAGGCTAACCCTAACCATGCAAACGCACCAATCTTGTTCAATGACAAATTTTCACATTCAATGAAATTGTAGTATTGCCTTGTTGCTGGCAAGCCCATGCCAAGCAGAATTAGCAGCCTGATGGTGTTCAGCGGGTTCAGTGGCGGTATCCAGAGCACAAACTTCAGGAAAAATGCATGCAGCTCGAACAGCAGGAATATCAATACAGGGACCAGGCATTCTATGAACCTGGCTGGACTTGAGAAGATCTTCCACTCAAATTTGTCCCAAGAGTATGGCAGGAACTGCATCAGAGACCTTTTAGCCTTGTCTGCATACGTGGGTTGCTCACTGATCCCTCTCCAATTGTATATTTTGGATCCAAAGTAGCGAACAGTCCACAACCCAGTGATGATGCCAATGTTATTGCAGACAGCCACATCCAGAATCCAACTGTCCCACCAGCACTCATTGAAGTTTGGCAGCATATGCTGGAAAGTGAGCTCCATCAGCTCAAACAGAATGGATAGACTCCAAAGTAGCACACTGTTCCTTAGTATGAGAGCCTTTGCCCACCATCCCAGCGTGTGAGCTACCACAAATTCATCAAAGAGAGTTGCTTTGATGGTTTCCCAATTTACGCCATGCCCGGGAATGTACAACCTGCATTCTGACCCATATGCTCTTTCTCCAGGATCCACACCGAGAGATGGGAACAGTTGCTGCAGGAACAAGATGACATGATAACTTATTTGCGCTGCTGTAGCAAGACATGCAGCTGAGACAAACATGCGAGGCAAAATGATATGCATGTGAAAGCTCAGCATTCATGGCAGCTATGAGCAGCTCACAAGACATTCATTGTGCAGCAACTGCACAAAAATCAGATTGTTGAGTGTCACCTTGAGCAGCTGCCGAGCATCATGTGCGTCCTGGAAGAGCAAAAATATCAATGAAACGAGGTACAAGACAATTACTCCATGGATGAACTTCCAGACAGCAGGGTGCGGCCTAACTAAAGGAGACGAAGGCCCTTGAGCTGTTGAGTAACCTGCATGCAACATGCTCACGATGAGGGTGTACCCAGCTCTTGAGCTTCAATTTATTCGGTTCAGGCAGTCAATACACAAAATTGTAACAGCATTCACAAGACTTTGCCACACTTCAGCAAGACTGCTGGTTTGCATGCTATGTAGCATGCTAAGCAAGCAGCATCGTGAAGAGCCAGCAGATTGCTTGCCCGGACAGGAAGACTCACACAGATATGACAATGCAGCAGCTGCAAGACCAAACTTGGCGTTGCGATTGCCGTTACGAGCTGCCTCAAGCTCGTTTGTTGGGTGGGCTGGAGGATTGAAAGCCCTACTCAAGTATACGACAGTGCAAAGGCCTGCGCGCATACAATATTGGGCATGCCTTAGACGGCATGACATCGAAACGCTGCCTTGACAACGCCAAGCTTTCCAGAACAAGCGAAGAGCGTACCTGTAAGCAAGGCAGTTATGGTTTTCGGCGTGTACAGCCAGCGAGTTGCAGGATCAATCGTGCGGAGCGCAGGGTGAATTGGGCTACGCGAGCGTATGACAGGATTTTGCATAGTGCCCAGGCGGCATGTGGACTACCGGGACTCTGATAGTCAAAAGACTAGACAGCGATTCAAGCTTCGCGACAGCATATTCTAAAGGGTACACTTGCACCGTTTCATCTTCTACCGATTAATGCTCAACAGCAAGCATGCTAGCTATCTCTACATGGAATGTCAAGAAGCCTTGGCATTCGTTCAGGTCAATCCGTGCCCTCACAGCATCTTAGTTCGCCTGCTGCATCCTCTAGACCCGGCCGATTGCAGAGACTACCTCTCACTGTCAGATCCACTGAAGCACCAACCTCTGCGGAGTTTCGCCGTGTCCTGTCGTCATTGGGTTCCCACAAGCTCGAGGTCTTGAGGAACATTAACGAAGGCTCGTATCAGCTGCTGGCAAGCTGCGATGCAAACGCACAATTGCAGGATGACGACATGGCGTCTATGCTGCTCAGAATCACAGCTTTTCACCGCCTGTGGTGTCAGCAGTACAGTGACGCCGACTGCAGTTTATGTGACATCAACAATATGATCAGCAAAATTGCTTTGATGACAACGCTGTTGGCTGGAGGAAGCTCTCAGCACGTTCTTCAGACCATTGAGTATGTGCTAAGTGCAGCTGTGCACCTGGTGCAGACTGACTGCCCACTTAACCTCACCCTGTCATCTGTCGTTTGCAGGCGACATCCACCTGTTATTGCCCAGGATGCAAGTTGCATTGTCGAACGCATGGTACATATCAAACAGCTCATCCCACAAGCTGATGTCACGCAAGTTGTTGCAAAGCGTCCATCACTTCTCTGTATGGAGGTGAGACACCTGGTGCTCTTCAGAGTAGCGCCCTCTAAGCCCCATGCTTGCAGGTACAAGCTACACTTGCAAGTCCCACCTGTGCTATGTTTTGCTAAATCTTTACAATGGTGGAGTGCCCTGCACATCACCCATGCACCTGTTGCTCGATCATACTCTGGTGTACAGAGCTTCATTTGCACCTGTGCAAGGTGACCTACCTTCCCACTTCCTGGTACTCCCATGCAGAGCCACGTGTTAATTCGTAAGTTGACCAAAGCTGTTCAGCAACTGCGAGCACTGATGCCGGCCATTCCCTGGGAAAGCAGATTGACACAAGATAACAACCTCTGGATGACATTTGTCACATTGTTAGACGACAGCACGTTTGGTGATGGCAGTGTTGGACCAACACTGTGTTAGCCAGTTCCACCTCTAGCATTGCCAAACAGGACATCATGCCTTGCTGACAGCACAGGTAGTCATATCATGTCATGTTGTGGATATCACACATTGAGAAGATGCAGAGTGCGTGGCATCGTCTGCTTGATCCAGTGCCTGGTACCGGTATAGCAAGCACATTTTGACATTGTTCTACAATTGTCGACACTATTGCCAGGCGTGCGGCATGACATTTGTTACCCAGCCTGTCTTTGACTGGCTGTCATAACCTCACAGACCTGTAGACTTGCTACCCGTGCATTTTCTATTAAGTCGTATTTGCAACCAATACAGAGGCGACACAATAAGCTTGCCATCGTAGCATATGCATCTGACCTTCCTGACGAGGCCCCTCATGAGCGGAAATCAAATGTTCAAGCAGCATGAGTTGAACTATACTCAACAGTCAGAAACAAAACGCCAGACCTGATTTACCACAGGCAATGTACATTTGCCAGAGTGTGCCACTCAGTCAGGTGGCATCAACAGCGCAGCATGTCAGCCTTGCCGGACAATAACTCAGCCAAGTTGCACATCAGCCACTGACGGGGGGGTTGCTACGTGACAGCAGCAGTGCTATGCTGTCTGCTCTGCCGCGACCTAGACTTCTTGGGCTTTGACGTGCTAGGCTGCAGCTTCCCCATGGCTGCTTTCAAGCGGTGTGTCAGCTCGTCATTCCATGACTGAAGCTGGCTGGAGTCATCTTCTTCTGCTTTATTTGGCTGAGCTGATGCAGGCTGTTGCAGCGCGTCTGGCTGCTGCATGGGCTGCCAGCTGTTTGCCTCCTGCCTTAGCCGCTCAGCTGCACTCCACAACTCACATCAGAGGAACGTGTAACTGAGATCCAATCTATCAAGGCACTCACAGCAGACTTGCTTCACAATGGCAAAGCTACAGCAAAAAGATTGAGCATCACGACAGTTGTCATGCCCTGCTAGCACCCCTTGCTTTGCAAACGTTCAGCAAGCAAGTCGCAGCGCATGGCAAGTAATTGATTGGATTAGCCTGCACATTCAAGTCCAGGCACAAGCATAGGTACACTCATTGCCAAATTTGTGTCTTGGCTGAATTGGTGAAGGACAGTTCACCCTTGTTGCAGCATACAACTAACACAATAGCTATGAGCAGCTCAGACAAGCTGCAGACAGCAGTGATTCTGTCTTTTGATGACATGCCTGTTTGATTGGTGGTCAAGACTGGTGCAGGTCACCAAGTGCATGACAGTGTCCAGCAGTGGCTCACCTGGTATGGTGTCCTCAAACTGGGCTCTTGAGCGTGAAGGGCTCAAGGCTGAGGGCAGCCTGGTGGAGCCCTTAGAGAGCTGCCCCTGGTCCCCCTCCTCCAGCTTGTTTGCTATTCGCGCAACTAGACTTTTACGCAGCTGCTCCTGCATCATCGTGGCAGCTTGTCATGGCATGCAACCTGGTTACAGCATGGTATGCACGCTTACAGTGGGTGCATTACACAGAGTGAAGTGCAGACTGGCACAATGTGATGCTACTGATGCATAGTTCTTGCCCTTTCTGGATCTGGCTTGGCAGGAGTTGGTCAGCAGGACCGCCGCAAACAGAGTGTAGTGATTGTGCTTTTTGCAGTCGACTGTGCCAATCACCATCATCAGTGTTTGCAAACCCTTGCTGGTCACAGCAGGTTTGCTTTCACTGCGCTCAGTAGTGCATGCAACTCTGCAGCAAGCAGCTGATGTGAAACAGATGCCAGCACATCTGCTGTGCGTTCACAGCCTATGAAGCATAAAATCTGTCTTGTCCAGCTGCTTGCATAGGTCGTAGGCAGAGTCGCAAAGGTATGGCAATGCTGATAATAGCAGCATGTCACTTTGTGTAGCGGCGGTAGAGATGGATGCAGTGAAGGATGCTGATCAGCAGTGACAAGTGCTTTGTGACAGACAGTCTGTCTGCAGACTGACCTGTGACAAAGAGGCATGCTGCAGCTGCTGCCTTGCAGCCCTGAGAGCCTGCAGCTCACACTCCAACACCTCTTCTTCCACCCCACTGCTTGACAGCAGAAGCAACTGTTCCTCCACTTCACCACTGCCCCTCCCGCTGTACTCAGCTTCCCGGGGGTCAGCCTGGGGATGCCTAGAGTCAGTCATTCCTTCCTTGGGGACTGCGCCAGCATCCCCAAAAGCTGCCAGGGTGTTTGTGGGGACAAGCGGCTGCTGGGCCTGCTCCCAGCTGTCTGCTCTGGGGACAGCAGCATCAGTCCCTGCATGAGCTAGGGTGTTTGTGGGGACTGGTGGGGGCTGAGCCTGGCCCCAGCTAGTTGCCCTGGGGACTCGACCTGTCCCGGTCTGTGTTTCCTGAGCAGGCAATGTGCTCTGGAAGGTGCCCCCCTGCATCCAGTGGGGGGTTGCAAGAGGGGTGGCTAGCGAGGCCAGATTCCCAAGGTATGCTGGTGGCCTGAGGGTCTGTGGGGGTTGGGGTTGGGGTGAAGTCCCACGCTGATGATATCCCCTTGTCCGTGACCCTTGGGGGTAGTAATGCCCGGGGGGTGACTGAAAGCCATCCTGGGGGAAGTCTGGGGAGGGCTGCATGGAGCGAGACAGGTCCTGGGACATGCTTTCTAGGGCTTGCCCTTGCCATACTCTCAAGGTCCTGTATCACAAAGGGGTCTTACAACACAAATAGCACAGCACAGCACAGCACAGGACAGCAGGACTTAGCTATAGGCAACAGCTAAGGCATAACTCACCTCTTCCTCAGCACAGCATAAGACAACACACAGCTCTGTTTTCTGTGATCTGATGAAGGCAGATGTTCACCGCAATATTTGAATGCTGCTGTGTCTTACAACACAAGACGTGGAAGAAAAGAAAGGAAATAAAAGTTTTTGCTTTTCAGCGCTCATCCCGGGAGCCTCCCAAGGCGGCAGCCCGGAGCACACAAGACATGTACACAAGTGTCACATGCAGATGTTGAAGCTAGATTTTTAAACCCTAAAACCGTAAACTCCGAACCCTAAACATAATCCTAGGCTCACCCAAGCTGCTGCTGCAGAGCCGCAAGCTCCAAGTTCTTGTCGTGCAGCTCCCGCTTGAAAATGGCGGCAGATTCCCGCAGGGCTGCTTCCAGTTCCCGCCGCCGCGTGTGCTCAGCGCCAGCCCCCAACCTCAGCTCCTCAACAGCCCTCACCAACTCCCCTGCAGTCAACGATTCCAAGTCATGATGAGTTTCTGAGTTTAGATTCCAGTGTAGGGATG
>JAABUK010005610.1_pt1 | contig 19342 bp, 18 predicted proteins | sample 5559141 | NCBI WGS metagenome assembly JAABUK01 (sample SAMN10711869, study PRJNA513367) | rock metagenome | isolation source: Antarctica rocks | place: Antarctica: Victoria Land, Pudding Butte nord | collected 2016-01-03 | reverse complement strand
GCCGCTGGTCACCGAACCCACCACGTCGCCGGCCGCCGACCGCACCACCATCTCCGGCCGCGGGATGCCCCGGTCGAGGGACTCCAGCCCCCACAGCCGCCGGCGGGGGCCGGCCGCCTTTTCGGCGACGAGGCTCTTGCGTCCCCAGAACTCCGGCTTGCGCCAGCCGACCGCCCAGCCGTTGCCGGCCTGGACGGGCGATATTTCCATCGACAGGTCGTGCCCGTGCAGCGGATAGCCCATCTCGGTCCGCAAGGTGTCCCGAGCGCCGAGTCCGCACGGCCGGGCGCCGGTTGCCGCCAGGGCGTCCCACAGCTCGCCGGCGGTATCCCATGTCGGCAACAGCTCGTACCCACGCTCACCGGTGTAGCCGGTCCGGCAGATGACCAGCTCGCGGCCGCGCCACGAGGCGACCCGGAAGCTCATGTAGTCGGCGTCGACGGGGAGGCCGAGGGAGGCCAGCACGGCCGGTGAGTCCGGTCCCTGCACCGCGATGACGCCGTACGCGTCGTGCTGGTCGTGCACTTCGACGCCGTCCGGCGCAGCGACAGCGAGCCGGCGGACCACCTCGGCGGTGTTGACGGCGTTGGGGATCAGGAACACGTCGTCGTCGGCGTGCAGGTAGGCGATCAGGTCGTCAACCACGCCGCCGGTCGCGTCGTCGCAGCACATCGTGTACTGCGCCTGACCGGCCGAGATGCGCCCGAGGTCGTTGGTGAGCGCGCGGTTGACGTAGCCGGCAGCACCGGAGCCGCGGACCGTCGCCTTGCCCAGATGCGAGACATCGAAGATGCCGACCGCCTCGCGGACCGCAGCATGCTCCTTGAGCACCCCGCCGCCGGGATACTCGATCGGCATCTCCCACCCGCCGAAGTCGGCCATCTTGGCCTCGAGCGCGCGGTGCCGGTCGTCGAGCGGTGAGCGGCGGGCAGCGGTCATGGGGTGCGACCGTACGCCCACCATTAGCATCTGCCCATGCCCTCCCTCAGCCTGTCCACTGCCCCCGGCGCCAAGTCGTCCGCTGACGCCCTCGTCATCGGCATCGCCAAGGGCAAGGACGGACCGGTGCTCGCGCCGGGTGCCGAGGAGCTGGACAAGGCGATGAAGGGCCGGCTGCTGCCGGCGCTCGTTGCGCTGGGCGCGACGGGGGCGACGGCTGAGGTCACGAAGCTGGCCACGCTCGGCGGGTTCGCGGTCCCGGTAGTCGCCGCCGTGGGCCTGGGGACTGCCGGTGCGAGTGGCCGCTTCGGGGTGGAGTCGGTGCGCCGCGCGGCCGGTGCTGCCGTGCGTGAGCTGGCCGGCCGGCGCTCCGTCGCGTGCGTCCTGGGTGGGGTCAACGGCGACGATGCGGCGACCCTGCGAGCGGCAGGTGAGGGCTCGCTGATCGGCGGCTATGAGTTCTCCCGCTACCGCACCGTGTCGGCAAAAGAGCGCAAGGCCCCGGTCGAGGCCGTGACCCTGCTGGTGGCCAAGGGGCGCGACGGCAAGACTGCCGCCGCGGCGGTGCCTCGCAGCGTTGCGCTGGCCACCGCTGTGGCGCTCACCCGCGACCTGGTCAACACACCGCCCAACGACCTGCACCCGGTCGAGCTCGCCGACGCTGCGCGCGCGGCCGCCAAGCGGGCCGGCGTCGAGGTCGAGGTGCTCGACGAGAAGGCCCTGCGCAGCGGCGGATTCGGCGGCATCCTGGCCGTGGGTGTCGGCTCGGCCAACCCGCCGCGGCTGGTGCATCTGTCCTACCGCGGCCGCGGGGCGAAGGCGTCGGTGGCGCTCGTCGGCAAGGGCATCACATTCGACTCCGGCGGCATCTCGCTGAAGCCGGCGGCGGGTATGCACGAGATGAAGTCCGACATGGCCGGCGCCGCGGCCGTCATCGCCACCGTGTGCGCAGCAGCGGACCTGCGTCTCGCCGTGGACATCGACGCCTGGGTGCCGATGGCCGAGAATATGCCCGGCGGGGGCGCCTACCGCCCAGGAGACGTGGTCACGATGTACGGCGGCCGGCGCGTGGAGGTCCTCAACACCGACGCCGAGGGCCGGATGATCCTCAGCGACGCGATCGTGCGCGCCGCCGAGGACAAGCCGGACTACCTGGTGGAGACCTCGACGCTCACCGGTGCTCAGGTTGTCGCCCTGGGCCACCGGGTTGCCGGCGTCATGGGCGACGAGGCGCTGAGCCGGCGGGTGGCCGCGGCCGGCGACCGTAGCGGGGAGCCGATGTGGCCGATGCCGCTGCCGGAGGAGGTCCGTCGCGGGTTGGACTCCCCCATCGCCGACATCTCCCAGGTCAACGCCTCCGGTGACCGGGGCGCCGGGATGCTGACCGCCGGCCACTTCCTCGCCGAGTTCGTCCCCGACGGGCTGCCGTTCGCCCACATCGACATCGCCGGCCCGTCATACAACGCCGGCAAGCCGCACGGGTACACCCCGACAGGGGCGACGGGGGTGCCCGTACGCACGCTGGTGGAACTGCTGGAGGACATCGCCGTCAGCGGCTGACGCTCATGGCTCCTGGGGGCGGTCCTCTTCCGGAACGCCGGACTGCCCGGCGGCCTTGCGCCGCGCGGTCCACTCCCGCATCCGCGGGGGGTAGCCGGCCGCGGCGACGTCGTAGACGGGGATTGCAGCCGAGTCTGCCCAGGCCCGGGCCGCCTGCGGGCTAGGTATCCGGCGCCGGGTCCACTCCCCGTCGCCAGCGACAAGCACGATGGTCGGCTCGGTGACCGTGGTGCGCGGTTCGAGGTAGGCCTCGACGCCCCGCCGCGTCCGGCCGAAGCTCGCCAGGTGCTCGCGGTCGGCCGAGGTCGCGCCGCGTCCGGCTGCCGGCGCATTCCGTCGCCGGCCGCCCTTTCCCCCGAACAGCTTCACCCGTGGCGCCTTCCGTCGATGGTCAGAGCCAGTGTGACCGATCGCGAGCGTCGCCAGGTTCCCGTACCGGCGGGACGGGCCTACGCCGGGCGCATGAAAGGATGAGAGCGACCCCCAGACCCTGTTCGCCGTCCAGGAGCCCCCTTGTCAGAGCCGCGCGCCTACGACCTCGTCGTCCTCGGCGGTGGCAGCGGAGGCTACGCCGCTGCCTTGCGCGCTGCGGAGCTCGGCAAGTCCGTAGTGATGATCGAGCAGGCGAAGGTCGGCGGGACCTGCCTGCACCAGGGCTGCATCCCAACCAAGGCCCTGCTGCACGCGGCCGAGGTCGCCGATCTCTCCCGGGAGAGCGCGCAGTTCGGGGTCAAGGCGACGTTCGACGGCATCGATATGGCGGCGGTCAACTCGTACAAGGATGGGGTCGTCAACCGCCTCTACAAGGGGCTCCAAGGGCTGGTCGGCAAGCGCGGGGTCACCGTTGTCAACGGCTCCGGCCGGCTCGTCTCGCCCACAGCAGTCGAGGTCGACGGCCAGCGGTACGAGGGGGCGCACGTCCTGCTGGCCACCGGCTCGCTGCCCCGGTCGCTGCCCGGTCTGGAGCTCGACGGTGAGCGGGTGATCAACAGCGACGACGCGCTGCGGCTCGACCGGGTGCCGAAGTCGGTGGTGATCCTCGGCGGTGGGGTGATCGGGGTCGAGTTCGCCAGCGTATGGCGCTCCTTCGGCGCCGACGTCACCATCGTCGAGGCGCTGCCGCACCTGCTGCCGCTGGAGGACGAGAACAGCTCCAAGCTCATTGAGCGCGCGTTCCGCCGGCGCCGGATCGCCTTCGAGCTGGGCGCCCGGTTCGGCGGGGTGGAGCAGACCGACTCCGGCGTCCGGGTCACCCTGGAGTCCGGCAAGGCGATCGACGCCGAGCTGCTGCTGGTGGCCGTGGGCCGCGGTCCGGTCTCGGCCGGCCTGGGTTACGAAGAAGCCGGCGTACGGCTGGAGCGCGGCTACGTCAAGACCGACGAGTACTGCCAGACCGACGTCCCCACCATCTCCGCGGTCGGTGACCTGATCCCGACTTTGCAACTGGCCCATGTCGGCTTCGCCGAGGGCATCTTGGTCGCCGAGCGGCTGGCCGGCCTGCGGGTCACCCCGATCGACTACGACGGGGTCCCGCGGATCACCTACTCCGAGCCGGAGGTCGCCTCCGTGGGCATCACCGAGGCTCAGGCCAAGGAGCGATTCGGCGAAGACAAGGTGCGCACCCTCGTCTACGACCTGGCAGGCAACGGCAAGAGCCAGATCCTCAAGACCTCCGGTGCGGTGAAGCTGGTCGCAACCGAGGACGGCCCGGTGCTCGGGGTGCACATGGTCGGTAGCCGGGTGGCCGAACTGGCGGCCGAGACGCAGCTGATCTACAACTGGGAGGCGCTGCCCGGTGAGGTCGCCCAGCTGATCCATCCGCACCCCACCCAGTCCGAGGCGGTCGGTGAGGCGCATCTCGCGCTGGCCGGCAAGCCCCTGCACATGCACAGCTGAGCTCGCCCACCGATCGATCCGGAGGATCGCCCACCATGTCGGTTTCCGTCACGATGCCCCGCCTCGGCGAGAGCGTGTCCGAAGGCACGGTCACGCGCTGGCTGAAGAGCGAGGGCGACCACGTCGAGGCCGACGAGCCGCTGTTGGAGGTCTCCACCGACAAGGTCGACACCGAGATCCCCGCCCCGGCTTCCGGCGTGCTGTCGGCCATCAAGGTCGGCGAGGACGAGACGGTGGAGGTGGGCGCCGAGCTCGCCACCATCAGTGACGGCGCTGCTCCGGCCGGCGCTGCCCCGGCCGGCGCTGGCGGGCCGGCGCAGTCGCCACCGGCTGCTGCCTCGGCCGCCTCGCCGGCATCCGCAGAGGCATCCGCAGAGGCATCGCCGCCAAACACGGAACCGGCGCCCTCGAACCCTGCGCCAGCCGCGGCGCAGGTGGTCGAGCCGCCAGCCCCGCCGGCAGCTGACAGCGAGCAGGAACAACGACAGGTCGCGGCTACCGCCCCCGCGCCGCCGGCTCAAGCCGCCAGTCCCGCCGCCCCGCCGCAGCCGGTGTTCGCCCCGCCCGGGACCCCGCAGCCGGCCGATGAGCCGCCGGCCGACTCCGAGCACGCGACCTCCGACACTGCGCCGGCCGACTCCGACGACGCGTCGCCGGACCAAGCGACCTCCGACACTGCGCCGGCCGACTCCGACGCCGGCTCAGACGGCCAGGCGGCCTCCGACACTGCGCCGGCCGACTCCGACGCCGGCTCAGACGGCCAGGCGGCCTACGTCACCCCGCTGGTGCGCAAGCTCGCCGCCGAGCAGGGGGTCGACCTCGGGTCGGTCACCGGCACCGGGGTCGGCGGCCGGATCCGCAAGCAGGACGTTCTGGAGGCGGCCCGCCCACCGTCGGCCGCGCCCGCAGCGGCCGCGCCGGCGGCACCTACGCCCCCGATGGGTCAGTCCCCGAGCGCAACGGAGCCGCCGGCACCGGGCCCCTCAACCTCCCGGCCGGCCGCAAAACCCGCCGCCGCACTTCGTGGGCGTACCGAGAAGATGTCCCGGCTTCGGACGGTCATCGCCGACCGGATGGTCGAGTCTCTACGGCTCAGCGCTCAACTCACCACGGTGGTCGAGGCCGACGTGACCAGAATCGCCCGACTGCGCCAGCACTCCAAGGCCACATTCGAGGCCCGCGAAGGGGTCAAGCTCTCCTATCTGCCGTTCTTCGCTCTCGCCACGATCGACGCTCTGAAGGCCCATCCCAACGTCAACGCCTCGATCGACGTGGACGCAGGCACGATCACCTACCACGATGCCGAGCACCTCGGCATCGCCGTCGACACCGACCGCGGCCTACTCGTTCCGGTGATCCAGGATGCCGGCGACCTCAACCTCGGCGGCCTGGCCCGCAAGATCGCCGACCTTGCGGAGCGCACGCGCACCGGCAAGGTGAGCCCCGACGAGCTCGGCGGCGGGACGTTCACCCTCACCAACACCGGCAGCCGCGGGGCGCTCTTCGACACCCCGATCATCAACCAGCCGCAGGTGGGCATCCTGGGCACCGGCTCGGTCGTCAAGCGGCCGGTCGTGGTGGACCATCCGGAGCTCGGCGAGGTGATCTCCGTGCGCTCGATGGCCTACCTGGCGCTGACCTACGACCACCGGTTGGTCGACGGCGCCGATGCCGCCCGCTTCCTGACCACGATCAAGGATCGCCTGGAGGCCGGCGCCTTCGAGGCGGCCTTGGGCTTGTAGGAGCTCGAGGCTGTGGGCCTTGGAGCTGACGGGCTCAGTCCAGCGGCATCGCCAGCAGGTAGTCGTCCACGTATCGGCCACCGAGGAAGAACTCGTCGGTCAGCACGCCCTCGACCACGAAGCCGGCCGACTTGTACAGCCGCCTCGCCGGGTCGTTGGTGCCCAGCACCCGCAGGCTCACCTTGTGCGCCCTCTGCCGGCGCGCCAGATCGACCCTGGCCGCCAGCAACGCGCGGGCGATCCCGGCCCGGCGGCGTGCCGGATCCACGCCCAGCCCCTGAATCTGTTGCACGTGGGAGTTGCTCGCCAAGGGGGTCGGCGGCGCCAGCTTGAGCCAGCCGACGACGGCGCCGGGCTCCGAGGCGACCAGTACGTCCTCCGGCCGTCGCCACGCGCCGAAAAAGGCCTGCCCTGGCTCACTCTGCGGCGAGACATCGGTCTGCAGAGACCAGCAGTTTCGGTCCAGGACGGCCAGCGCTGCCTCGTCGGAGTCCACCGCCCGCCGGATGGTCAAGTTCACCCGACACAGCGTGCCGCATTGTCAAGTGGGTAGGCAGGCCGCCATGCAGATCATGGTCTCCGGCTCGTCAGGACTTCTCGGTTCCGCACTCGTCCCCGCCCTGCGGGCCGACGGCCACGAGGTACGCCGCCTCGTCCGGCGATCTGTCGCCGATAAGGATGAGGTGTCGTGGGACCCCGCCGGCCGCCACCTCGACCCGACCAGCCTCGACTCGGTGGATGCGGTGGTGCACCTCGCCGGCGCCGGTATCGGCGACAAGCGGTGGACGCCGGAATACCGCAAGACCGTGCTCGACAGCCGGGTGGACGGTACGTCGACTCTCAGCGAGGCGATCTCTGCGGCCGCCCCGCGGCCGCGCGTCCTGCTGTCGATGTCGGGTATCGGCATCTACGGCGACACCGGTGACCGGGTGGTCGACGAGAGCGCGCCCGCCGGCGCCGGCTTTCTCGCCGACGTGTCCCGCGCGTGGGAGGCCGCTACAGCGCCGGCCGAGTCGCCGGTGTGTCGGGTGGTGCTCATGCGGACCGCCCCCGTGCTGACCGCGGCCGGCGGCACGCTGGGCCGCATGCTCCCGCTGGCCAAACTGGGACTGCTCAGCCCGCTGGGCAGCGGCGAGCAGTATGTCTCGTGGATCTCGCTGCCCGACCAGATCGGGGCCGTGCGGTTTCTGCTCGGCGCCGATGCAGTCCGCGGCCCGGTGAACGTGACCAGCCCGCACGCCGTGACGATGGCCCAGCTCACCGGGACCCTTTTGCATGTGGTGGGCCGACCGCGACTGGCCCCCCGGGTGCCGGCGTTCGCGCTGCGCCTTGCCCTCGGTGACTTCGCCGAGGAGGGGGTGCTGCACGGCCCGCGGGTCGTACCTACGGTGCTGCAGGACGCTGGCTTCCGTTTCCAGCACCCGACGGTTGACGACGCCCTGCGGTGGGCCACCGGCCGGCCGGCCACCTAGACCGGCCACCGAGACCGGTCACTTCTGGCCGCCGCCAGGCCGACGAGGTTGGCCTCTTAGGCCGCTGCCAGGCCGGCGAGGTCGGCCACTTAGGCCGCTACCAGGCCGGCGATGAGCCAACCGGAGGCCGTGCGGACCAAGCTCGCTCGCCACCGGCGCTCGCCCCGCGCCGGCGCACGCTGCACGAGGTGGGCGGCGCTGTCGCGCACCTGGTAGCCGGCCATACGGTCCACGACCAGCAGCGTCGCCCGGTCGGCGTCCACCGCTTCCACCTGGACGCTGGTCGTCTCGTGCCGCACCCCCAGCGCATAGGTCCCGGCCGCGGCGAGACTGCGGACCGCGCGGAGGTCGGCTGGCAACTCAGGGCAGCCAGGCAGATAGACCCGGCCGAGCAGGGTGGCGTCGGCCGCGGCGAACGCAGCGCCGCGTCGGGCGTCGAGCGCGGACCACACCGCCGCCCAGGATGCCGAGCCGACGGGCGGGCCGGACGCGAGCGTCGGCGCGGTCCCCAACACCTCGCTCGGCGGATGCACTGGCTGCCCGCCGCCCCACCGGTAGCCCACCCCAGCGGCCGCCAGCACCGCGAGGCAGGCAGCCAGCACGGCCGCCAGCCGCCGGCCTGAGCGCCGGGCCGGCTGCGACCCGCCTCGGTGCCGGCCGGCGGTCGGCGGCCCGGAGGACTGGTGCGCCGCATGAGTAAGAGCCACCCTCGAGACCCGGGCCTGCCCGGCCTGGCCGACCATGAGGCCGTCCCGACCGACCACGCCGGCCAACTCATGGGCGACCTCGGACGCCGTTGGCCGGCCGTTCGGATCAATGTCCACCATGCGGCGTAGCAGGGCGGCCAACGGCTGCGGATCGGTCAGCTCCGCGGCAGCCCGGGTGATATCAGCCGTCGCGTGAGGACCGGCGAGCGCAAGGACGGCCAGCGCGCCCAGCCCATACACGTCCGAGCTCGCGCTCAGCGCCCCGCCGGGCCCTACCGCAGGGTCGAGGAAACCGGATGTCCCAAATACCGGCGCAGCCCGGTCGCCGAGCAGCCGGGCGGTGCCGAGGTCGGCCAGCAGCGGGCGACCCGAGCCGCCGATGAGGACATTGCCGCTGGAGATGTCGCCGTGGACCAAGCCGACCGCATGCGCTGCCGCCAGTGCCGACGCGATCGCGGCGACCAGCGACCCGACCTCGGCGGGGGGAAGCGTGCCCGCCCGGGCCAACAGGCTGGCCAGGCTTCCGCCGGGCGCATAGTCGAGCACCAAGACGAGCCCGTCACCGGTCCACAGCACCCCCCGGAGACCGACGACGTGGTGATGGCGGAACGCCGAGAGCAACGCCGCCTCCCGGCGCAGCGCCTCGTGCTCGGCAACATCCCGCCCGACCCGCAGCCGCTTGAGCGCCACCATGTCGCCGGTGTCGCCGTCTCGCGCCCGCCACACTTCGCCGCTAGCACCGAAGCCCAACAGTTCCTCGACGGCGTATCCGGGCGCTTCCCAGCTCATGGCGCAACGGTAGGAGGCCGTGGGCCGGCGGCGGGCCGGTCATCCACAGGGCCCGCGGCGACCACCGGCGGGCACCGGGCAGGATCGCACCCATGACCGCTGACGCACCAACGATTCTGGCCACCTCCGGCGGCTGGCGCTTCGGGCGCCGAGTAGACCTGGAGTTCGGCCCGCTGATCACCCACGCCTTGGAGCTGGCCGGGGCCGCCGGCCGGCCGAAGCTCTGCCACCTCGGCACTGCGGGTGGCGACCAGCGATGGTGGAACGCCCGGGTCAGCGAGGCCGGCATGGTGGCCGGCGTGGAGGTCACCCACCTCAACCTGTTTCCTATGCCCAGCGTCGACGACATGCTCGGTCACCTGCTCGACCAGGACGTCGTCTGGGTCAACGGCGGCAGCGTCGCCGGCCTGCTGGCCATGTGGCGCCTACACGGGCTGGACGAGATCTTCCGTACCGTCTGGGAGTCCAAGGTGGTCCTGGGTGGAGTGTCGGCCGGATCGATCTGCTGGCACGTCGGCGGCCCCACCGACTCCTTCGGCCCGGACCTGCGGCCGATCACCAACGGGTTGTCGCTGCTGCCGTACTCCAACGGTGTGCACTATGACTCCGAGGAGCAGCGCCGGCCGCTGTTCCAGCGCTGCGTAGCCGAGGGCACGCTGCCGGCCGGGTACGCCAGCGATGACGGAGTCGGACTGCTCTACCGCGGCACCGAGCTGGTGGAGGCGGTCACCGAGGTCGACGGCAAGGGTGCCTACCACGTCGAACAAGGATCCGACGGCTCCGCGGTGGAGTCGCGGATCGACCCGCGACTGCTGCCGCGCTGACGCCTGGCCGCGTAGCCTCGGGCCGGTGAGCCTGCACTTCGTCCGCGCCGGCCTCGTGCCCTACCCCGAGGCCTGGGCGAGCCAGCAGCGCATCCACGCCGGCGTGGTCGCCGGCACCGAGCCCGCCACCGTACTGCTGCTGGAGCACCCGTCGGTCTACACGGCCGGCAAGCGCACTGCGCCCGGGGATCGGCCGACCGACGGAACGCCGGTGATCGACGTCGACCGCGGTGGGCTGCTCACCTGGCACGGTCCGGGCCAGCTCATCGGCTACCCCATCGTGGCTCTGCCCGATCCCGTGGATGTCGTGGGTCACGTCCGCCGCATCGAGGCCGTCCTGATCGACGTCTGCGCCGAGGTCGGCGTCAGCGCCGGCCGGGTCGAGGGCCGCAGCGGCGTCTGGGTCGGGGGCGACGAGCGCGGGCCGGCCCGCAAGGTCGCGGCAATCGGCATCCGCGTCGCGCGTGGAGTGACCATGCACGGGTTCGCCCTCAACTGCGACCCGGACCTGAGCTTCTTCGACCGGATCGTGCCGTGCGGGATCCGGGACGCCGGCGTCACGTCGCTGTCGGTGGAGACGGGCCGGCCGGTCGCAGTCGCCGATGTGATCGACCTCGTCGAGCGCCATCTGGACAAGACGCTGCTGCCCTGACCCCGCGTACCCTGACCGGGTGACCGCTGCCCCGGACGGACGCCGACTTCTGCGCCTGGAAGTGCGCAACGCCGAGACGCCCATCGAGCGCAAGCCGGCGTGGATCAAGACCCGGGCCAAGATGGGGCCGGAGTACACCGCCCTGCACGGCCTGGTCCGCCGGGAGGGCCTCCATACCGTCTGCCAGGAGGCCGGCTGCCCCAACATCTACGAGTGCTGGGAGGACCGTGAGGCGACGTTCCTCATCGGCGGCGACCAGTGCACCCGCCGCTGCGACTTTTGCCAGATCGACACCGGCAAGCCAGCCGCCCTCGACCTCGACGAGCCGCGCCGGGTCGCCGAGTCGGTGCAGACGATGGGGCTGCGCTACGCGACAATCACCGGAGTAGCGCGTGACGACCTTGCCGATGGCGGCGCGTGGCTGTACGCCGAGACCGTCCGCCACATCCACCGGCTGCTGCCGGACTGCGGCGTAGAGCTGCTCATCCCGGACTTCAACGCACGTCCCGCACTGCTCGCCGAGGTCTTCGACGCGCACCCACAGGTGTTGGCGCACAACATCGAGACCGTGCCGCGCATCTTCAAGCGCATCCGGCCAGGGTTCCGCTACGACCGCTCGCTCGACGTGCTGCGGCAGGCTCGCGCCGCCGGCCTGGTCACCAAGTCCAACCTGATCCTGGGCATGGGCGAGGAACGCGCCGAGGTCAGCCAGGCAATGGCCGACCTGCACGAGGCGGGCTGCGACCTACTGACGATCACGCAGTATCTGCGCCCCTCCCCGCGGCACCACCCCGTCGTACGCTGGGTGCGGCCCGCGGAGTTCGTCGAGCTCGCCGAGGAGGCGCAGGAGATCGGGTTCGCCGGCGTGCTCAGCGGCCCGCTCGTGCGCTCGTCGTACCGCGCCGGCCGGCTCTACCGGCAGGCTGTCGACGCGCGTGCGGGTGTCTGACCTACCAGTTGGGCACGCCAGCGACGTTGCGCGGCAGCGGGTGAGCCCCGTCGTGCACGACGTAGGCGACGCCGCCGCTGCGCGACGTCGGGATCCACACGTTTTCAAACTGCGTCCGGTCATAGGTCTTGCGGACTCCGCGATCGTTCGGTGAGACCGGGTCGTTGACCACCACGTCGCCATTGGCTGCGAAGCCGACGATGTCCATCAGGTGGCCGTTCGTGGAGTAGCCGGCACCGTCGAGCTCGCTGGCCTTGAACGACACCGACACGGTCAGCGGGATGCCGGCCTTGATGAACTGCTCGGCCTCGGTCAGCGACCGGAGCTGGGTGACGAACGCCTGCAGGCCGTACGACCCTGCATATGCCGTGTTAAACGGCCAGTTGCCGGTGCCGGAGTAGTTGTAGTCGAACGTGTAGCGCGCGGCGTAGTCGACGCTTGGATCGGCGTAGCGGGGGTTGACCCAGGCCAGCTGGCGGGCACCTGGCCGGCGGCCGTAGTACTCCACCACCATCTCCGTGGACGTGGGGCTGCACCAGGCCTCACCGCCACCGTCAAACTTGGGGTACTCGCCCTTGTGCACGTCCTGGGAGTAGCGCGGCACCGCCAAGGTGACCCCCTCCGCCCCGCCCAGCGGGCTCACGGGGACCTTCTTGTCCGCCGGCAGCGCCGAGGCCACCGCGCCGACGGAGCGCAAGACCGGCACGGCCCGGGTGCCCGGCAGCCGCAGCAGGGTCACCTTGAGCTGGTAGTCGCGCAGCGACCTGCCCTTGGCAGCGAAGAAGGTGTCGATGTAGACGGCGCCGTTGGCGTCGCTCTGACCCGGCACGGACGTACGGTGGATCGTGCCGTCGCCGCTGGCCCAGCGGCCCATGGTGTACCACCCGCTCAGCGAGCCGGAGGTGGTGTGCCCCCGCATCTGCACCTGCAGCCAGGTGCCGGCCGGGGTGGCAGCGTTCCAGGAGGAGACGAGCTCGGTCAGCCCGAAGCCGGGCGCAAATCGCGGCGAGGTCCAGGTGGCGTAGTCGAAGGTGCGGGTGGGATATCCGAAACCCCCGTCGTCATACGACGTCCGGCCGACGGCATGGCCGAAGGTGACGCTGCCGTTGACGGCGACCGTGCCGGCGAACGAGCCGGCGGCGAACTGCCCGGCCGTCGACCAGTGGTGGTAGCTCACGGAGGCGTGCGTGCTCACCGCCGGGGCCGGCGCGACGGCGGTGGCTGGAGCGGACACGCCGACCAGGGACGCAGTGCCGACGACGGCGAACAGGAGGGTGCGGATGCGATGGCTGGTCATGGGCGCTCCCGGTCTCCGGCGGTCGGCGCGCCGCCACGAGGTGCACGCTAGGGAGAACGCCGAAGGCGTGTCAATGCCGGTGACCGACCATCGCGGTGCCGGTTCACTAGCCTCAGCGCCATGCCGGAGCTCATCTACCCCCCTGTCATCGCGCTGGCCAAGGGCGCCTTCCGCTGGCTGGACCTGCGCTTCACTGTGGAGGGAAGTGAGCACGTCCCCCATACGGGCGGGGCGGTCATGGCGATCAACCACGTCGGCTACCTCGACTTCACCTTTGCCGGCTACGCCGCGCAACCGGCCGGGCGGCTGATCCGGTTCATGGCCAAGCAGGAGGTGTTCGCCCATCGGCTCGCCGGCCCGCTCATGCGGGGCATGCACCACATCGAGGTGGACCGCGAGGCCGGAACACCGTCCTACCGGCACGCCATCAGTGCGCTGCAGGCCGGCGAGATCGTGGGCGTCTTCCCGGAGGCGACGATTAGCGTGTCGTTCGAGCTCAAGTCGTTCAAGACGGGCGCGGCCCGGATGGCCATCGCCGCGGGGGTCCCCCTGCTGCCAACGGTCGTCTGGGGCTCGCAGCGGATCATGACCAAAGGCCGGCCGCGTGACCTGCGCCGGCGTCACGTCCCGGTGTATGTCGGGGTCGGCGCCCCCGTGCCGACCAGCCCCGACGACAGCGCCGTCGCCGTGACCACCGTGCTCAAGGAACGGATGCAAGCGCTGCTCGACCGGGCCCAGGCCACCTATCCCGACCAGCCGGCCGGACCCGAGGACCGGTGGTGGCTGCCGGCGCGGCTGGGCGGCACCGCGCCGACGCCGGAGGCCGCGGCGACGATGGAGGCCAACGCCCGCGCGCTGCGCCGGGCCCGTCGGGCCGCCAACTAGACTCGCGCTATGGCCCGCTTCTCGCTCAAGTCCGCTGCGTCCCGGGCTGGTGGGAGAACCGGGTCGAAGGCGATGAAGCCGGTCGCCAAGGCAAAAGCCGATGCCGGCGCCAAACCGGGGGCCGGGGCCAAAGCGGGTGCCGGCGCCAAGCCAAAGGCCCCGCGGGGCGAGCGGGCAAAACAGATTCGCGCCGCATTCGACCTGACCCGCAAGCGCGACCGCAAGCTTGTTCCGCTCATGCTGCTGGCATTCCTACTGCCGGTGGTCGCGGCCGTGGTCGTCGGCCTGCTCGCCGGCCACCTCGTCTACTTTCTCGTGCTGAGCGTCTTCCTCGGGCTCACCCTCGCCGTTGTCGTGTTCGGCCGGCGGGCGTCCTCAGCCATGTTCGCCCAAGTCGAGGGGCAGACTGGCGCAGCCCTGGCCATCCTGCAGTCCATGCGTGGAGACTGGCGGGTGACCCCGGTCGTGGCGGCAACGGCCACCCAGGACATGGTGCACCGGGTCGTCGGCCGCCCGGGGGTGGTCCTGGTCGGTGAAGGCTCAGCCCGCCGGCTCGTGCCACTGCTGGGTCAGGAGAAGAAACGGGTCGGCCGACTCATCGGCGACACCCCGGTCTATGACGTGATCGTCGGGGACGAGGACGGCCAGGTGTCGATCCGCAAGCTGCAGAACCACTTCGTCAAGCTGCCACGCAACATCACGCCCAAGCAGGTCAACGCCCTCGACACACGGCTGTCGGCGCTGGGAGGCATGAAGGTGCCCATGCCCAAGGGGCCGATGCCCAAGGGTGCCCGCATCCCCAAACGTTGAGCGTCAGGCCGCGACGACCACGGACTGCACCGCCTTGTCGTGCAGCCCCCGCCCGTCACGGTCGCTGATCAGCGCCGGCACCAGCGCGACGAGCAGCAGGGTCCGGACCAGCGCCCGCCACAGGCCTAGCGGCCGCCCGCTGTCCAGCCGGACGACGCGCAGCCGGCACAGCCGCATGCCCGGTGTCTGACCGAAGAGCCCGGTGAACACGAGGTATTCCAGCACGAACACCAGCAGGCTCCAGTTGCGTGGGGCGGCCGGCGCGGTGAACACGCCGGCGACAAGGGCCGACCCCAAAGCGTCGATCGCGAATGCCCCGCAGCGCCGGCCCAGGGAGGCCGCCGATCCGGCGCCCTCGGTTGGCAGGCCGAGCCGCGCCCCTCGAGGGCCGTCCGGCTGCGTGGTCGCACCGCCGGAGCCTGGCCCGCTCAGCCATGTCTGCGTCCACCTGGCCACCACGCCAGGGTACGGCCCTGTAACGCCGGCGAAACGCCGGCGATACCGGCGGGCAACGACCGGCCGCTAGCGTCGGGGAAGCGCCAACCAACCAGGATGGGAGTAGTGCATGTTCACCACAGCCGACGAGGTGCTGAGCTACATCGCCGACAAGGACGTGCAGTTCGTCGACGTCCGGTTCTGCGACCTGCCCGGCGTGATGCAGCACTTCACCTTCCCGGCGCAGAACTTCGGCGAGTCGGTATTCACCGACGGGCTCATGTTCGACGGCTCGTCGATCCGCGGCTTCCAGCAGATCCATGAGTCCGACATGCTGCTGCTGCCAGACCCGACCACCGCCGTCATGGACCCGTTCCGGCAGCACCCGACGCTGAACATGAACTTTTTTATTCACGACCCGCTTACCGGCGAGGCATACAGCCGTGACCCCCGCAACATCGCCCGCAAGGCCGAGACCTACCTCACCGGCTCTGGGATCGCCGACACCGTCTTCTTCGGCCCGGAAGCCGAGTTCTACATCTTCGACAACGTGCAGTACGAAACCACGCCGTACAGCTCGTCATACCGCCTGGACTCGGTCGAGGGCGCCTGGAACACCGGCGCCGCGCGCAACCCGGACGGCTCACCGAACCTGGGCTATAAGCCGCGCTACAAGGGCGGCTACTTCCCCGTCTCCCCCACCGACCATTTCACCGACCTGCGTTCGGAGATGGTGCGCCAGCTGCTCGACTGCGGCATCGAGGTCGAGATGCAGCACCACGAGGTCGGCTCCGGCGGCCAGGCCGAGATCGACTTCCGGTTCGGCACGCTGCTCAAGACCGCGGACAACCTCATGCTGTTCAAATACGTCGTGAAGAACACCGCCTTCGCCGCCGGTCGCACCGCAACCTTCATGCCCAAGCCGATCTTCATGGACAACGGCTCCGGGATGCACTGCCACCAGTCGCTGTGGAAGGACGGCTCGCCGCTGTTCTACGACGAGGTCGGCTACGCCGGCCTGTCAGACATGGCGCGCTACTACATTGGCGGCTTGCTCACCCACGCCCCCTCCCTGCTCGCCTTCACCAACCCGACCACCAACTCCTTCCGACGCCTGGTGCCGGGGTACGAAGCGCCGGTCAACCTGGTGTACTCCCAACGCAACCGGTCGGCGTGCTGCCGCATCCCGATCACCGGCAGCAACCCCAAGGCCAAGCGGGTGGAGTTCCGCGTACCGGACCCGTCGTGCAACCCCTACCTCGCCTTCGCCGCGATGCTGATGGCTGGCCTCGACGGGATCAAGAACAAGATCGAGCCGCCGGAGCCGATCGACAAGGACCTCTACGAGCTAGCGCCGGACGAGCACGCCAACGTGCCGCAGGTGCCGGGCTCGCTCGAGGATGTCCTGGGTGCGCTGCGCACCGACCACGAGTACCTCCTGGACGGCGGGGTCTTCACCCCCGACCTGATCGACACCTGGATCGACTGGAAGACAGTCAACGAGGTCGACGCCGTACGCCTGCGCCCGCACCCGCACGAGTTCGAGCTCTATTACGACATCTGAGATCTCGTAGACCACGGAAATGGCCACTGACCTGCGGGTATGCAGGATCGGGGGCCGTTCTCGTTGGCCTGAAACGGGCCAAATTCCGCAGGGATGCCGCAGGAGATTCGCTTCAGCTGTCGAAGCGGTTTGCTGAGATGGTCGCCATGACCCGCGATGAAGTCGTGCCGCCCAAGCTTCCGGCATTCCGCTGGCGTTGCTGGAGCTGAAGAACCCGGCGAACGAGCACGCCACCCTGAAGACAGCGTGGAACCAGGTGCAGACCTATCGCACCGACATCCCTGCGGTGTTCACGCCCAACGCATTGACCGTCTCCTGGCTCCGGGTCGAATGGCGCGTGCGCAAAGGGAGAGTGAGCCTTCACTACGCTTATCTTAACCGACTCTGACATAAGCATAGGGGCGTTCACTTTTGTTAAGGTTCCTCGAAGCACGACGAAAGAGGCGAAGATGAGGGTTCCGAACTCCCCGTGGGCAGTCGCCTGGGAGACATTGCCGTGGGAGTCCCACGGGAGCGCGCTCCCGCTGTCACGCGCCCAGCGCTCGGCGATCCGCCCGACTTACGAGGCTGCCATCCCAGCAGTCATCGAATCGATCGACGTCACCGTCGACCCGGCCGCGCTAGCGGCCGCCGATGACGCCCGAGCTGAGATCTCGCGATTCGATGCCCAGTTGTCGACCATGCTGCCCGGGACTGAGATCGCTCCCCTGGCGGCGGTCCTCCTGCGCACCGAGTCAGCATCGTCATCCCAGATTGAGAACATCACCGCACGCGCCGAGGCCTTGGCGCTGGCCGAGCTGGGCGTTGGGAAGTTCGGCAGCAACGCCACACTCGTTGCCGCCAATGTGGACGCGATGAAGCGTGCCGTCGAGACGGCCGACAGCATCACTCCAGCGACGATCCTCGCCATCCACGACGCCCTCATGCGGGGGCAAGAACACGCCGATCCCGGCCGATTCCGCACCGAGCAGGTGTGGATCGGCGGATCGAGTGCCTCACCGCACAGCGCCGCATTCGTCCCGCCCCACCACTCCCGGGTCGTGGCAGCAATCGGCGACCTCTGCACGTTCATGGCCCGCCCCGACGTGCCGCTGCTGGCCCAGTCTGCGATCGCGCACGCGCAGTTCGAGACGATCCACCCGTTCAACGACGGCAACGGCCGCACCGGGCGCGCACTCGTCCACGCCATGCTGAAGCACGGCGGCGCCACCACACGCGCCACCGTCCCAGTTTCAGCCGGGCTGCTGGCCGACACGGACTCCTACTTCGCAGCACTAACGGACTACCGCAAGGGTGACCCCAGTCCGATCGTGACGCGCTTCGCCAACGCCGCCTTCGCGGCGATCGGCAACGGACGACAACTCGCCAAGGACCTGATGGCCATCTACGAAGCATGGTCGGAATCCATCACCGCTCGGCGTACCGCCGCCGTGTGGCGAGTGCTGCCCATGCTGCTCAGCCATCCTGCCGTGACCTCGGCAGTCGTCCAGGAGGCAACAGGGCTTTCGCAACCCGCAGCCGACAACGTCATCGGACAGCTCCACGAGGTCGGCGTCCTTACCAAAGCCGCCGGGGTCCAGCGCTACGTCGTCTGGGTCGCCACCGACGTCACCCAGGCCCTCGACGACTTCGCTGACCGGGCTCGGCGTCGTCGCTGATTTCTCGGAGCTCGATGCGACCATGAGTGCATGACCGGTGTCGACTTCTCCACCTCCCATTCGCGGAGGGCGCCGGACAGTCCTCTCGACGTTGTGCGCCCCAGCCGGCGCACGCCGGAAGGAAATGGTGTCTAGGACCGGCTGACACCAATCCGCGTGAAGAGCATGCGAAACCTGCGCGGCCGTTGTGTACGAGGATCCGCCTGGGACCCGACGGTTCCTAGACCAGAACAGCGCTGCGGAAGACATCGCCGCGGCCCTGGCGCTCAACCTGGAGAGCAGCGCTGGCTATGACGCACTCCGTTGCGCCGTGGCGGGCTCAACCGGTCAACGCACCACCTCGGCGCCGTTTTACCCGGCTACGCCGTTGACGTCTTGCGACGGGTCGGTGCCGCCGGGCGACGGCGCGGATGCCCAGACCGCCCCCATCTACCGTGCGCCCATGCCAGTACACGACACGATCGCTCGGCTGTACGGACCCTGGCGGGCTCGGACGCCGGCTGACGCCGCCTACCTGTTCGACGAATAACGCGGGTCTTGGTGGGTCGCTGGCGGGTGGGCTGTCGAGGCGTTCACCGGCATCCACCGTAAGCACGGCGACCTGGATCCCAGCATCCCGCGCGCCGACGTTGCCCTGCTGCAGAAATACGTCGCCGGACGGTTGGACGTCTGGGCCGCGGAGAAGGGCACGCTTCGCCCACTTGTCGAACCGGTGGACAAGCCTCTCCCTGCGGCGTGCGGCAACCTCTGGTTGCGCGCGAGCGGCGCAGATCCATGGGAGTACGACGTCCTTCTTATGGACGTCACGGCGTCGACGTGGATCTACAAGCGAGACGCCCGAATCAGTTGCCCGCTCGATAACATCCTCTGGGCTCGCGACGGCATCCGTTACCTGCGTCCCGAGGTGCAGCTGCTGCACAAGGCCCCCGGTCTGCGGCCAAAGGACCAAGAGGACTTTGAGGCCTGTTTACCCTTGCTTGATGACACCGCTCGCGGATGGCTGGTGCGCGCGCTTGAGGTGGCACACCCCAGTCACCCTTGGCTCGATCGGATCTAGGTGACTGGTGTGAATCGGGCCTTTGGCTGGGACGGTTCTGGACGTGTGGCGGGGTCGTCGCGGCGCTTGGCGAGTCGCGCGCCGGGGCCGGCCGGATCATTCCGTG
>JAABUK010005609.1_pt1 | contig 19342 bp, 24 predicted proteins | sample 5559141 | NCBI WGS metagenome assembly JAABUK01 (sample SAMN10711869, study PRJNA513367) | rock metagenome | isolation source: Antarctica rocks | place: Antarctica: Victoria Land, Pudding Butte nord | collected 2016-01-03 | reverse complement strand
CAGTGCAGCCCAGAAGCTTCATGCTGATGCAGTACAAGAGGGATATGCTGATTGGGACATGGCTGTGCCGTATGTACTGCTTGGCAGGTCTGAAAAGGACAGGTGTGGGCCACGACTAGGTGTCAGCGACGACGAGTGGGGGTTTTAGCAGCAGTGTGCAGTGGCGCCCAGCAAGCTGCTTGGCATTGTCACATTCACTGTTCGCAACTCATGATGATCTAGTGTAGATTCAGGCTATGAATTGCCTTATCAACTATCAACTGATGAAGGCGTAGAGTGCACCAACTTCTGTTGCCACATGATGCAGAGCTGAAGGTATAATGCTATCATGTCAGGATGCTCATGTCTTGCACTGTTATGCCACATGCCCATCCTGCTAGCAGCCTGTGTGCACAGGAGATTGATACGGATTTACACGTCTGGAAACAGCATGACGACAAGTGACATGATGATCAAACATTTTGAAACGTCTGCATGACAATACAGCACTGTAATATTGCTTTCTGAGTGCCAACAGCGCAATAAGTCATTGTGCTCGGAGCACAAGCTTTGATCCCAATGTCTCGTAAACATATCACAGCAGCACTTATAACTGCGCTGCCAACCAAGTTCTGCAGCCACGACATTTGGCACGTCCTGTGCCCTGTAAAGCTTACTGCTTTTGCAAAATGTACACATGGAAAGTGGCTGTGTTCTTCTGCACCTCCACATGCTCTACAAGCGTCCAGGAATAGGCGCAACCAGTCAATATATGCATTCTGTCCTCTGGTTCGCTGTGGGAGATGCATATGAACCTGCATCATCATTTGTACAAAACACATAGCAAAAGGTCCAGCCCACAATAGCACGGGTTCAAGGTCAGGCTTGAGGTATAGCAACATCTTGCATCACCAGCACCTTATGTGTTTTCAGCAAAGTCTCATGTCCAAGCTTGATTTGACTGCCACAAGTGGCCTATAAAAGCCACAGCTGTACCAGGTGCAAAAGGCACTCAGAAAGATGGTCAGACAGCATGTTGTGTATGCTGGAATTGACAAACACAACGGGCAGGCGCATCAGAACAGCACGCATCTTTGAGGACACGATGTGTCAATTAATGCACTATCTTGATGCATGATGCAGCAGCTTACTTCCCATTTGGCTTGAGCACACGTGCAGCCTGTCCAAGCATGCGCTGGACTTGCGCTTTCCAGTCATCACAGTTCATCAAGCAGTCTAAGGTAGCCTTGTCAATGACTGTGTCAATGCTGCTATCCTGTGCTGCCAGCTCATAAGATTGCATCAATACATGGTGCAGCAATGCCTGGTACAATGCGCACTTTGGCAGGCCGAAAGGTCCCACTCTGGCATGTTACGATCAGTCACCTGAAGCTGTAGAGCTGTCACATCCATGACTGCATATGCAGCAGCCTGTTTTGGCTTGCAAATACCTCTAGCATGCATCGTCTGCACCAAAGTCGGCTTTGATGACACTTGCATAATGCAAAGCTAGCTGGAAGCCAATAGCTCAAGCTAGCACACAGTTTGCAAAGCACTTACCTGAATGCAGTGTTCAGAGTAGTCTATGGCTAATAAAGATTGGTAGCCATCATCTGACATGTGTTCAGCCAGCAGGGACAGGCCACAGCCTGATCATACCGACGTCCAAGTACCGATTTGTGAAACAGGCATACATCCGATTAGGTCAGCTAGAGCCTGGCTCACCTAAGACTACTGTCTGATAATGTTTGCTGGTATGCTGATGCAGGATCGTTTGCAGTGCTGGATATTGCAAATACCTGGATCACAACAAAGCGGAGTGTGCAACCTGTGAAAGTCACTGACTCTAATCAAATCAAACGGGCCGCTGCTGGCGAAGCACTCATTAGAGACCACGCCCTTCTGCTGGCAGTAGCCTACAACCCCGTCTTGATATCTGTCCTCCCAATACTGACGGTCCCCATACATCTCTGGTGATCAAGCTCAATATGCGGTTTCTTCTTGCAAGGCAGTCAACGCCACATGCACGCGCAAAGTGTCACAAACATGTCACAGTATCGCCGGAGGCCAGCCATTCGCACAGTCACACTACCTGCGAGAGAGAGAGCATATTACAGGCCCAATTACACTGAGTCTACATATGTTAGCACCTTGCTGACTACTGACTCTGACCAGCAAGCCATGGCAGTCTACAACAAACTCAAAGACTCCCCTCGTCCTCTTGGAGCAAAAGTTGTGTGCATGGTGTCTATGTTTGGCATGAAATGATTGGCGTGACATGGTCATACTGCAAAGTAATAACAATTCATGTGCATCTCATCCCCAGCCACATGACCATACCAAATCTTGTCCTGCGCTGCATGCAAATCAATGTTAGCTACAACAACCAATATCATGGCTACGGTGTGCAGGGTATCAGCAACAGCAGATGCAAAGTAGTGAGCACAATGCTGGAAAGCATCCATAGTGTTGTTCTGTAAGGTCATACGAGTCATGCAGCAACACAGCAAGCTTGATCCAAAAGTTCAAGGATTGTTCCCAGCAAAAAAAGAGCAAAGGCTTCACACCAAGTCAGCTGGCAACAGCTTGACACCAGAAACACTTCTCACACAGCTGTTGCATGCCAGACTGCGCCTGATTGTCAACAGTCACAGCTGGACCGCTGCCCACCCCACTGTGCATCCCCCAGACCTCACACCCATGATGTATAGCAGGAATGAAGATGCTTTGGAATAGCACTAATTTGAGTAAATTGTGTCATTGCACTGCAGCTTCGCTGCACCACCTTTCAAGAGCTGGCAGCCTTGAGACATGCAATGGAGTGAGCAACATTGCCATTGTAGCCCACTTGTTGAATGTCACAACAGGGATGACTGGAGAGGTCCTGGATTGGGGAAACTGCCAGCTGGTCAATGCAGCATTGAATACGGGGTGTAGGTAAGGGACCAACACCTTTTGGGGACTCGGTTCCTCAGCTGTGGGAGCCAGCTTGGCATCACACAGAAACTCTGAGGTATGACCCAATAGACCTCATGACCTGCCACTGTGAAGGGCTTGCAATGCAGTCTCTATCCCTGCAACCGAGATGTATGGATTGAGGGTGTGCAACTACTGGTGGCTGTGCTGTGTGAGGCGGTGGCACATATTGCGCTGCAGCAAGAGGAGCGTATTGGAAGACATGTGCCAAGCTAGCCTCCCGCAGAGACTGTCTGGGGTCGGTGCGCAGAAGGTGGACAAGTGCAGAGATTTGTCCTCCGCCCTGTAACGTCGCGGAAAATGTCGCTGCAGCAAGTTATCCTGTCAGCTGGCTCTGCGCAGTGCCGATTCGTTTTTTTGCACAGCGGGAAGAGTACCAAGGCTAGACAGCCAGCCGGAAGGGCTGCCCACCACGCCGCTGTCGGCCTTGCCAGAGAGAGGGAGAGAAGTGTTTTAGCTGCCACGACAGATTACATCCTGCAAAACACATACAGTTTTCATCCCAGGCCTACAGTACTTCATTCGAGCATCACCTGAAGAGCGCAGCGATCAACAAAATTCATCAGGCATCTAAGGATATGGGGGAAGCTAGCAGCAGGTTCATCCTGGTTTCTTCATTACTTTTGGCCTAAGGCTTGCATGAAGGTGAGATGCAAGGATCAGGTCACTGGTGCAAAGATCACCAGCTGTCATCCTCATTCCAGACAACTGTGTTGCATGCAATCCTCAGCCCCATACATGTGTGCAATTCAGGTATTTCATCCTAGTTTGGTTCTATCCGGAGAGCGCAGCGATTGGCAAAATTTGCAATCACCGAGTATCATCCTTGTGTCAGATCATAGTATTGTTGGCTATTGAGCAGTGTCACATCCCATATGCATGCAACTTAAAAGCGCAGCAATTAGCCAATTGCCTGTGGTGCTTCAATGATGAATAGAAGCTTCACCAAATGAGCGCAGCGAACAGTAAAAAAACATCAGCAGGATGAAATTGTGACATTTCAGGTGAGCTGCAATGGTGAGTTAGCTCCAGTTTTCATCCGATGCATTGCTGCTGCAGCCATTGCTACATGCCGTCTGCCTGGTATGGTCACTCTTCTCACCTTGTTGGATGATTTAAACACGCAGAAAAATGCTTGGCCATGGGGATGACAGACTGTTGTGCGCGGATGACTGGTAGTGTTGACTTGTAGGAGTGCCCTGTAGGGATGACTCATGCGGATGACATTAAAAGTTGGCTCCTAGACCTTATTAGTGCTAACGACGTCTGATGAGTATGGACCCCTCATCTTATCCTGTTTGAGGAGACCAAACAGATGCCTGCCAATACACATGACGCTCTTCAATCCTCATGCAGTTTTCATCCAAACATTTACACACAATGCGACTGCCTACAGTTGGGAAATAGGTGCTTTCCCTACAGAGCGCAGCGATCAACAGAAAATTACCCCATCAGGATGAAATGGTGACATTTCAGGTGATCCTGTTAGATAGCAGCACTTTCTTCCCAGTTTCTTCCCTACTGTTGGCCTTGCATGAAGGTTAAGAGAGTGCAGACATAAGGTCACTGATGCAAAGTACATCAGCTGTCATCCTCATCGTAGACAACAGTGTTGCATTCCCATACATGTGTGCAATTCAGGTATCTCCATACTTCATCCTTGTTGGGTTCTATCTAGAGAGCGCAGCGATTAGCAAAATTGAGGTCACCAAGTATCATCCTTGTGTCAGATCTTAGTATTGTTGGCTGTAGAGCAGTGGTACATCCTGCAGTGATGCTTTCAAAAGAGTCAGCCCACAGGGTGTCACCAGCATCTTGATCACTGGGCAGCAAAGCTTACCTCCTCAACAGTATGACTTGTCTGAATCTCATTCACAATGGCTTGCGCTGATAATGGAGGGATGAAAGAATGGATACATAAGTACTCACCCTTCGGGGTTGTCACTTGCTAATTTGAGGGCCAGCAAAGCAGGTTTCAGCCTGCTACTTTCATCCATGAGCTGTGATGTCAAAGCACTTGAACTCATGTGCTTGAGCCACAGAGAGAAAACCATCCCAGCAATTCAATTGATGCATTAGTGATCCTTTTCGAAGGATCAAACCAGATGTAGGATGCCAGGCCATACATACTTTTGTTCCAGTGTTTTTCATCCAAAATTCGGTTCTCAATGGAGGTGTGAACTGGGGAGGGCAAGCTTTACCTGAAGAGCGCAGCGATATACAACAAAAAAAAATGCCACGACAGATTACTCATTATTACAAGCTTATTTCCTGATGATCGAAACTGATCCAAACTGACTCACTAGAAGCGCTTCTGTGTTTGATGATGAGAGCATGGCCAACAGGCAGTCAGAGTGATGTCACCTCACCGCAGGCATTGCACCATTCACAGCGGGCAGCGGTAGCCGGGTGTCCAGCCTCACAACTTGGCTATACCCCTGGTTGGTTTTCTAAGTCCGCACCTGCCGTGACGCACTGACAACAGGCCAAGAGCAACTGAATGGGGTCTGGCCATTTTGTGACCCGTCAAAAAGGCTCGTGTGCGCTGGAACGCAACCTTAAGCAGTCCTCGGACGTGAGCGGACACTCAATTATACGTTCTGATTATACCGAGCCCACGTATTAAGCTATGAGCTCTCTGCGCAAAATCTCCTCAGCCGAAAAGTCCGATCAGGTATTTAATGATGCCATTCACCCTGCAGAATCAAAGCCTAGCCGAGGAAGTGCTATACTCCTCTGCCAGTAAGATAAACCTCAGCTGACACTGTTTGCAAGGTGGCTTGTGCTTTTGTGGGATACCGAACGCCTGGATGGGTTGTGGCAATCTACATAGCACTGGTCATCATGACAGGAGGCTTGGCTTGGATGTTGATGCAGTGCTTGCCCAAGAGACCACTCTGGTCACTGCAGCAATGCCTACTCAAGGAAGCACTCCTTGTACTTGTGAAGGTTTGACCTCACTTGTTCCCATGTTTTGTAAGCAGTATCCATTCCTGTAACCTATTGTTGCGTAGATCAGCTTTGGCTGATGTAGCATTTGTGGCTGTGCAGATGCTGGATGGACATTGCAAGCTGGTGAAGGTTTTCCAGCACACGCATGTCCCCAACGCCACACAGGTGGAGTTGATGCCCTCACAATGCTTATCTTGCAACTGTAATTCTGACATTTGTTGTACACCGCACTGCTCCAGATGCACACTGCTTGCATGTGTTTTCTTGGGTCAAGACTGTGAATGTTGCGGGTTTGAGAAGCAAACGACGTTGTGATAGGCAACCACATGTCAACATGGTGCCACACACAGATCAGCTCAGCCCCTTCACTATGCATGTGTGCCTGCAGAGGTTAGGGAAATCTCAGCAGCCCGGCCAGAAGTTCCTTGTGCTGAATCTGCTAGTATATATCTATGATGCACAAGGCGACATGTTCAAGCCGCTGCCAGATATGCCTTGGGACCTTCCACAACAGATCTTGGATGCAAACGAAGCTTTGCAAAGAATCACTGCAGGTCACCCACTCCTCATGCTATGTCACGCTGTGACTCAAAATGCAACATTGGTTCCAGATATATGCCAGATGTCATGACAGATGTCATGGGCATGTTGTTACAAGACACCTGCAGTGTTTTGTCTGCATATCTGCACTGGGAATGCCAAACAGCGCGCAACAGGGCAGCTAAGGCTGCGGGCATGACCCACATAGGTGTGTGTCATGCTGGGTGTACCAAGAAATTAGCGTCCTGTACTTATGTTCTACACATGGGGCATATCTGAGGGCACAGTTTGTAACTGAAGCCCTGAAACTTCAATTTGTATCTGAAGCCCTGAAACTTCCAGATGGCAAAGTAGCACTCCTCTGTTTACAGCACAGCCTCTGTCCAGGATCTTGCAAGAAACCATCACAGGCTCCTGGGGTGTGACCAGCGTTCTTGCTTGAGCAGGCTTGACACCATTGCAGCCGGAGTCGTATCTGGATCTTGACAAAGCAGCGCAGAGTGCTACACGCTAGCATGCACACCTTCTGTGTATGGACCATGAGTGGACACCCATCAGTCCAGTGGACATTTGTAGCATGAGTGCAGGTGGCGACTGGTCAACATTCAATGCACTAAGCATCTGGCCACGGAGGGATCGGGCAAGTCTATATGGCAGCAATGATGTCGCAGCAGGCCGCCCAGACTTGCTGAGAATGGTTGCAGCTTACCTCTGTCAGCCCATTTACATTGTGCAGGTATGCATCAACTGGTTTTGGTATGCTGTATATATGCTGTTCATAAATATAGGCAGGCAGTGTAGCTCTAATGGCATCAGTTGAATGTCGTTGAGGATGACAGTATGTTGAACTTTTTGCCCTCTTTCTAATGCTGATTTTGGCATCAGCTTCAGACCCTTGTGCATTGACATATGCATGCTGCCAAATGGGCAGGTTGTGACATGGTTGCTGAGCTCAAAGCACACACCTGGCCAAGCAGTTGCTACTGATAGGCCAAGATGGTTACCTTTTGTCCAAACTGCTCCCTAGCCAACAATGCGCAATGAACTTGAAAGCAACCTGCGTTCACAGCGCTGCATGCTCTGACTACGGCTCCCTTTGTGGCGCATCAACAGCAGAAAATACAATTGGCAACATTGTGGCAGCTTGTCTATCATGTTTCAGGGAAGTGCTGATGTGGCAAGGTCCATATCTGGTGAAGCTGATCACCTGATACAGCAAGGCCCTTACTGTTACTGTTACGTATCTGCTGCAGTTTGCAGAAATCATCTTCATCACCTATGAGCAGGACTACAAGCTGGCAGGCCTTCTGGTCTTTGTCACAATCAGCTCCTGTTTCATCAGCGTCTACAAGCTGTACCAAAGCCGGATGGGATTGTACCAGTCAGTGTCGCAGCAGCGCCTTGTGGCCATTGTCCAGGCAGGGCGTGTCAGGTGATCCCGGCTGTTCCTCAGTCACTCTGCTTTCCCTGTTTCACTCGGTTTAGCACATGGTGCTGCAATCTCAGCACAGCTTGATGCAAAACCACCAAACCACTTGTGGTTAGCTGGGGCCACTCCATTTTTGGTGCTGACAAGTTGAGACATCATCCAGTGCTCTTGTGAAGACATCAGGCAATCAATTGATCAGTACACCAAATCACTGATCAATCAACAAGTCAGTCAACCAGTTAGTCCATTAAATTTTCACTCAAACAATCACCCAATCCGCAGACAACTTTTGGCAAGGGGACTCATCATGGGAGTCAGCAGACAATGACTAGAACTCGACCTACAACAAGCATTGAATGTTCAAAGGCGCTTAACATGTTGTGCACTTTCCCTTCGCAGTCCCCCTTGTGTATGACAGCCTATGGTCTGACTGTTGGACACCTTTGCACTGCTGGCAGTGCACGCTGTAATCTGCGCTGACGCTGCATGCTGTGATGCATCCAGGCCCTATTCTGCAGAGCTTGCTTAGTCATTGCACACATGAGCGTCATGCGATGCATTCTGGTGTCTGTGCTGACATTGGTGAACACTGCGCTTTTGAACTTGCCTTGTGAATCATGTGCTGTGGCATGTTAGACTCTCAACTTTACATCTTAAAGTAGCCTCCCATGGGCTGAAAGTAGCCCCATTATTGCCTCTGGATGGACTGGAACAGCCCCTCTGCCATCATGCAGCATGGGGCAAGCCTAAGACATCTCCACAGTGTAGAAACACGCTGTTACTGTCCCCAGACGTTTCTGAGTTTAAATTTCTGCTGTAGCAATGACGTGTCTGAGATGAAATAGACATTTTGGGATTGAGAAGAGCTGGGAGATGTATCAGCATTGCTGCATTGGCAACGCAGCAATGCTACTGCAGCAATGCACAGTTTATTTCCTCCTCTCAGCTGGTACTTGGGCATATCGCGTATGTCAAGGTGATCAAACTGCGTCTGCCCTGCAGGGCTGTGTCATCACGTCGGCTGGTGCCAGGGGATGTGGTGGTGTTGCTCCCCGGCAAAGCCACCTGTGACATGGTGCTGCTGAGAGGCAGCTGCCTTGTGGAGGAGTCCCTGCTGTCTGGCGAGGTATGCTTTCCACCATCCAGCATGAGAATGCAACCACAGAAGTCTACATCTTTTGGCAAACGTGACTTTGAGGCAGCAGCCCAGAGCCCATCTAGCGCTATACATCATGGTATTACGGCCTACCAGTCAGGAGACCATTGCTAGCGCTTCTGCACATGTATGTTCATGCATCAGGGACATGTGTTTTTAGGGGATGTTTTGACTGTTCTTGCAATGGGCCTGGACTGTAAATTTGCTGTGCACAGGCGCATTGCAAAACACTTTGGAGCATGAGCATGTCTTTGTTGGTATGCAAGGTCATCACCGGGTCAGTGTTGGCTGCAAAGCACAGCTTTCTGTGCAGTGTTTAACCTGTTTATTGTCTTGTGATGCATGTTTTGCATGAAATGCCTAGAATCTACTGCTTGATGTGCCTTGGCTTGAAATCCACCAAATCAACATGCCTTGATGCTGCTACTGGCATTGCTGAGCACATGCACAGCAGCACCCAGCATTGATGATGTCATGGCAATCTTCAGCCCACAAAACAACATGACCAACATCACCAAATGTCAGTTGTCTGTGCTGTTGACCCATAGGTAGTGGTGGTAGTGCTCACCGGTCGATTCACATGTTTGACTGATTTGGCGGTAGCAAAGTGTTAATGCTTTGGAAGCTAGTTGCATAGGACCTTGGGTCTATGTGACCTCATGCGCATCTCAGGTTGTCTCCACATGCTTCTGAGTTCAGATATCAACAGACAGTGCATCAGTGCACGGTTTCACCGCAAGGTTCCACACAAGGTCAACATCAGGGCATGTACATGTGGGTGCGTTGCAGTCCTGTGTTTTCTACTCTGTGTGCGTACAATTGCTGGCATACTAAATGACGCAGATCTGCTCTGCCAATGGACCCGTGATGCTGTCTTTGTCTGCACAGGCTGCTCAAGTACGCAAGTCTAGCATAGGGGGGCTGGGGCTAGGGGGGTACCATCCCAACACCCACCACGCTTACACAGTCCATTCTGGCACCAATGTGGAGCAGGTCAGATTCCTGCTGTGTGTCCTTGTCTGCCGGCTGCCATTAGAAAAGAAACGCTGCTGGAGTGACTACGTGTCAAGCCATTGATGCAGGCTGTGTTTGAGCAAACAGCCTGTGTGTTTGTTGCTGTGCGCTTGCTAGTTGTGATCTGCTTTCGCTCCTGCCAGGATGTGCATGACAACACATAATCTACTTGGAGCCCTGGCGCGCTGGCCCTTGCATCCTTGCACCCATATGCCCCCACTGATAGTATCCCCTAGTTCACTCATTGCCACACACTTCTTTTGTCTTTATGAACAATAGCTCTCATGATACTGTTCATCATGGTGTTTGACAGGCAGCTTTGTTGCATGCATGTATGTAAGAAACTGATGCATTGAGGTTGGTTGGTCTTGACTGGCGGGGACTGTACATGGTCATCATGACCAAAGGTCGTAGGGGCCAGCCCTACATTCCTTTTTTGTTTATCTCCACAATTTAGGGTTTAGGGTTTGACCTTTGGTCATGATGACCATGCAAAGTCCTTGACTGACCGCTTATGAATCCACCCAAAGCCTCAAAGCACAAAGACTGCTAGAACAGCAATCACGCCTGAAGGTTGCTCAGGCACATTCTGCTGAAAGCCGCGCCAAACAGAATGAGCATGTAGCTGCAAGGCGTGTAAGTGTGGAGTAGCCAGATTTGTGCAAGGGCAAACTCTGCTAAAGGCCCTCACAAACAGGAAGAGCATAAAGCTGAAAGGCATGTAGGTGTGGATCAGCTGAATGTTCACATGCACATCGTGCCGAAGGCCACAGCCAACAGGATGAGCATAAAGCTGAAAGGCATGTAGATGTGGAATAGCCAGGTTTGTGCATGCAAACTCTGCCAGAGGCCAAACAAAATGAGCAGAAAGCTGAAAGGCATGTAGGTGTGGAACGAGGAGGATGCAGAAGATGAGGTGCTGGCCATGGTGGTCAGGACTGGGCTGTGCACCAGCATGGGCTCAATGATGCGTCAAGTGGTCCACAACGGGATGCCTACCAGGAACCTGCTCTTAAGGGTAAGCCGCAAGAACTGGGGCACAATGTCAGAACATCACCTGTCTGCAGTCCTTTTTATGCTTTTTTTGTAGAACTAGCCGCAGCCACCAGCAGAGGTTCATGGAACTAGCCACAGCCACCAGCAGAGGTCAACGGTGTAGAATCACCTTCTGTGCTGGCCGTCCGTGCTGCCAGTCTGAAGCAGCCGCTCATGTTTCTGTTGCTGCATTGCATGCGTATAACACCCTCCCTTGCAGCATGGGGCTGCAGTCAAGGCTTATGATGGCTGCAGGACTACTACATCTTCTGTGCTGGGTGCCTGGTTCTCCAACTGGCACACTTCTCCCTCTTCATTGCAAAGGCCAAGGAGTACGAGAACGACCCGGAAGACGCCTTCCAGCGAGTGGCAGACAACTTCATTGCGTCTTGGCCTATGACCACTCCCACGGTCCTCATCCTGGCTCTAGCTGTGCGCATAGTCAGACTGAAGCAGAAGGGGATTGAGACACTACAGCCTGATAAGCTGCAAGCGGCGGCCAATATCGAGATTGTGTGCTTTGACAAGACAGGCACTCTGACTGCCAACTCAGTGAGGCATGCATGTGTTCGGCATGACCAATCTGCTGCTGTCGCTGCCCACATGCGTTTTGCGCTGTTGGTGTATACGTGGCCACCCAGTGCAAGTGTCATGCTGCTGCTAAGTGGTGTGATATTGCTTGCGCCATATGATTGCAATTGCACTATGTTCTTGTGCCGTTTCTCAAGTCTTGCAATCAGACCTAGCATGAGTCCCTTCCTGTGCAGCTGCTCACTCACTGTGCTTGCAGTTGCGCCACATGCTGTGCATGCCTTGGGATTGCCTTTCCTGGCTCAAAATATGCAGAAGCCATGTGCAGAGTCAGATATCAAATGTCAGACCCTGTGCGCACCATGCAGGTTCAGTTCATTCATGTATTGCTTAGTGTACATCAGTCTCCATGCTTTGTGTGTTGACTCCCCGGGTGACTTTTAAAGACAGGAAGTGTGAGTTGATTGATTCCACCAGTTTTCCTCAGACAACAACAGCATGTTGCTAGGAAAACCTTTAGAAAACAAAAACACTGTTTTTGTTAGGAAAGCTTGAGTGACCCACTGGTTTGGATGTTTGCAGTCAGACTTGCATGGGATGATACCAGTGGTTGGCGGGCAGTTCCTGAGCCTGCAGTCAGATGCAATTCGATGGCCAAGCGGGCTGAAACAGGCAGCAGCAGTCTGTAACTCCCTCACTCTGATCAGCAAGTCCAAGGTGGTGGGCGAGCTTGGCGAGCGACGGGCCTTCAATGCCGTTGAAGCACGCTTTGTGGTGCGCAGCTTCTGTGCATTTTGTGTGCCCTGCTGTGTACTTTCTGAGCATCAATTCTGCCCTGCTGTGCATATTCTGTGCATCACTTTTTGCCCTCCTGTGTGTGTATACATAGGTAGGTGTGGCCCAAATCTACACATCCAACAGCAACTGTATGATCGCTTCTGATGCTTGTAAAGGGAAAAGAAACTTTGTCAAAGTCTATGCTTTAAAGTTTGTCAAAGTCTTTGCCAGAAATTTTGTCAAAGTCTTGTGATTATCATGGGAGTATCATGAGGAAGCCTGAAGCTCTTCTGATGCTTGCTCGTAATGCCTGATGTCCTGTGGACCTGTAAGACCAATGCCTGTATGGATCGATGAGCTGCTACTCTTGCGTCCTGAATAAGGAATGCATGTAGGTAGGTGCATCTTGGTCTATGCTGGCCACAGACAGTGCTGGCAAAAATATCAATTGTGACATTTCCGTGACAATGACGAGTGCTTCCCTGTGTCTGTATAGCATCCCTGTTTTGGCTTCTGGCACATGTTGAATGGGGTTCTTGATGCCCAGGAACAGGAACAACCTTCTACTCTTGTGCTCAATGCTAGATTACTGATTGTGTCTCCAGAAACAAACTAGGTTGCAGCACTGCAAGCAACAGGCTAACATCACAGTCACATCTGGACCCTGTTGGACGCTGATGTGACCTTGATTTGATGGCAGGAAAGGAATATCGTTACGCTGCCATTGCAAACCACCCGCGGCAGGCAAACCAGGCAAACCACCCTTCACATCCTCAAGAGGTGTGAGTTTGAGCCTTCGCTTATGAGATCTGGAGTGGTGGCAGTTGAGCATCACAAGGGCAAGCACGCCACCGATGGGTTGCTGATCATCAGGGGGGCGGCTGCTGTCATTGAGCGCATGATAGACAAAGATGTATTGCCGCCAAAGTATCGCCAGGTGGGCATCCTTGGCATCTTCATCGTTTACAAAACACACCAAGCACAGCTTCATCATGAACCACCATGCCCTTGAATCTGTAGCTGTCCTGCATTTGTTGAGCCCTGCCTTGTTTGTACAGCGTCTTCACCTGATTGCCTCAGCTAATCTGTGTCTACAAACCTTGTAGACAACTGGTCAAGACAGCAGTCGTGTCGTACAGCATGCCACCTGCATATGACGCTGGAAAAGATCCATGGCAGACCAGAGCTCAACAGAATGCTCAGCCCTTGTGTGGCTCTTTGCAGTTGGTGGACGAGTGGTCTGGGCAGAGCTATCGTGTGCTTGCCATAGCTGTGGCTCAGGTGCCAAATGTAGCCAAATTAGACCTGGCAAGCATGAGTCAGCAGCAGGTGGAGGACCAAGCAGGCTCGTTTGAGCTGGTTGGGCTGACCATCCTTAGCAATCATCTCAACAGTGACTCCAAGGCCACTGTCAAGCAACTTCAGGAGCAGTAAGCCCCTGTGCTGTGCTGTGCTGTGCTGGCTATGCTGTGCTGAGCTGTGCTGAGCTGTGCTGAGCTGTGCTGAGCTTTGCTTGCCATTCTGCTTTGTTGGTGATGCTGTTCGTGCTTGCTACATACAATCAGCCTTCAGGAGCATACAAAATGGGATATGACACACCAACAGGACACGCAATGGCAGATGAGACACAGTCTTCTGTGCTGCATATGGCAGCTGTTGCCATCTCCTGAAGGCCTACAGTGTGTGGGCAACTTTTTTTGGTGTGCAGGGGCGGCTTGAGGCTGATGATGGTGACTGGAGACTACTTTCACACTGCTTTGGCAGTTGCGAGAGGAGTCAGTACAACCTTGTTCAGGCTTTCGCCACATGTCCTGGCACTCGTGCATACATGCTGAACACTGTACGCCTGTGAATGCAACCTTTGCGGTTCACGCCTGCTTTCAATCCCTGTAGTGAACGTGTACAGACAGCAACACAGCTTCTTTCTGCTCTCAGTGTGTCCAATCAGGCTGGTGCTTTTCCATTCCCATATGTTTCTCCCAGGGTGGTCTTATCATGTAGTTTGATAGGACAGACTGCAACCACAGCATACACTCAAGACATGCGCGCACCTGCTGAACACCCTCTAGCTTCACAGGCAAAATCCATTGGCTGAGCTCATGACATGTTTGTGTCAGTGCATTTCCAGGGACAATATTCACAATCATGAGCAAGCAGCTGGCATCAACACACATACTCGTGCCGCTGCTGTGGATGTCTGTACACATATCTGCTGCGGAGCCTGCTTGTATGTTTGTGCGCCCTGAATGCAGCTGCACATGCAGGTAGGCATGGTGCCAAAAGAGTCTCGTGTGGTGATTATTCAGACCCATGCAGAGCATCGAGGGTCATCAGCCAAAGCAGCCAAGCGCAAACCAAATCTGCCAGATGTATCAGAGATTCCCAAGTCTCAGCACAGGCATGTTGCACGGGCAGTGTCCTTTGCTGTACTCAATGCGTTTGGTGACTCATCTGAGGATGACATGCGGTCCCTGGGGGGTTTCTCTGCATCCCAGCCTGAGCCTGACAAGTCCCAGAAAGACTGGCTGCAGCCCCAAGACATTCATCCCATGTCTCCAGCTCAGTCACAGGTGCCTGTTCTGGGGACACAGCCATCCCAAGCTTGGTCTTTGCAATCAGGAGTACAGCCTTTACTGTCCCCAGAACTGGCTCAGCTGTCTCCCTCTCAGTCTTTTGCCTCCTTCAGTGGGAGGCGCCAGATCAGGAGCCTTCCATCCACAGCTGCCTCTGCACCTCAATTCCTTGCAGTACAAGGTGCAGATGACTCGCTGCAGAGCACAGCAGAAGTTGCTAGGGAAGGTCTGTCCTTTGTTCTGGACAATGGGGACACATTTGAAGATGGGGACACCCTGAGAGCTTTCAACACCATTTCCCAGGTCTGCCCCATGCTTTGCATGCTTTGCTGTTTCCTGTCGTGACTGTCAATAGAGACGACCACTTTGCACACCTTGTTGCAAGCAGACCACCTTCCAGCAAGTTTTGTTTCCGTATGTGCAGCATGTTAGCATGAGATACAGGCCTGTATCTCATGTCCAGGCAGCTGAGAGCCAATGCCCCCTCTTGGAAATAGGTCCTTAACCTCAACAGGGATGAAAGTCCATTCCAGCAGCCATCAGCCATGTATGCCATGTACAATAGGCCAATCACGACTGAATTTGAACACAGGCAGCTGCTTGGATGTTACAGCTGGTGCATGCTTGTGTGCCTGCAGGGCGCGATGCAGTGCTGCATAACAGGGCCAGCCTTTGAGTACCTGCTGCAGCAGCCCAACCAGGCCCTGGTTCAGGCTGTCATGCTGAACAGCGTTGCATTCACGCGCATGAGGTCACACCAGAAGGGGCAGCTCATGGACCTGCTGGGCCGCAAGGGCCTCCACCACATGTTCAATGGTCAACGTCAACATATACTGGTAAGAATCTTCATGACGGATCACTTCTTGTTTCCGTCTGTGTGTTGACTTGTCTGTCTCTCTGCCTGCCTGCCTGTCTGTCTGTCTGTCCATCTGTCTGTCTCCGTGCCGCCTGCCTGCCTGCATGCCTGGCTGCCCATGTGTCTTTTTGGCCACATGCCAATTGATACTCCTGTATCCAGAGCCCCTTGGCAGCTGCAAATGGGCGTTGCTGCAGGTCTTGCTGCTCAACTCACAGCACTAACGCTGTATGCGCCACCAACAAAATTCAGAAATCCCGGTGAGCCTCTCATGCCGCACAATGGAAAGCTGCTTGTGCATGCAGGGGCTGGGCAAGTCATGCTTGTACTGTGGAGATGGCATCAATGATCTGGAGGCCCTGGCCAATGCAGATGTGGGTATGGCTGTGGGGTCGGCAGAGGCCTCAGCTACAGCCACCTTCTGTGACACACACTACTCCATTGCAGGTCAGCTGCTCACCTTACACTCTGTATGCGCTTCCATACTTCTTCTGTATTCCTTTCTTCTGTATTCCCGTCTTCTATATTCCTTTCGTCTGTGTTCCTTTCTTCTGTATTCCTTTCTTCTGTACTCCTTTCTTCTGTACTCCTTTCTTCTGCACTTATTTTGTCTGCGATTATGTCTTCTGCGCTTCTGTGCTCTGCACAGCAGGCCCTCTGGCAAGTGCCATGCAGGGATGCTTCAGTTCCTCACCTGAGCTTTGGTGCATGAGCAGTCATACACTCCCAATCAGCAGATGTGACAAGAATGCCTTAGCAGCAGACCCAACACCCTAACCCCTACAGCTGTGGGGGTCTGCAGTCTTGTTTTCTGCGATCAGTACAGTGCAGTGCAATGAAAGCCACGAGTTTGACTGCAAGCATGAGCACTAGGTTGCTGCTTGTTGCTTCTCCCCTTCACAGCATTTGCTTTTGTCGTCATGTTTGACACTAGCATAAGCACCTGGCTCTGTCATTACAAAGCTCTGATCAGCTGTCTGCTTCACAGGAATGGCCTGCAAGTCTTGAAAACTGGCCATGCTAAATGTACAAACCACCCCTCCCAGTCGGTTGACATGCCTTCTCAGCTCATGCTGATGCTGCAGGAGTGTGTTCTGTACTGAAGGAGGCTAGAGCGCTCCAAGTCATCAGCGTCGCCTTGATCAAGGCAAGTCCCTCTACTGTCACTGCTTCCCTGCCTCGTACGACCATCATACAATGTGGTCCCTGCCTCACACCATCATAACATAGTCCCTGCCTCGGACCATCATACAATGTGGTCTCTGCCTCATATTATCATACAATATGGTCCCTGCCTCACACCATCATAACATAGTCCCTGCCTCGCAACATCATACAATATGGTCCCTGCCTCGCACCATCATACAATGTGGTCCCTACCTCGCACCATCATGCATATGACCCCTGCTGGCTGGCTGCTTTTGCTGACATCCGCCAGCAGTATATGACACAAGCTTTAGACTTTTGAACACAAGATTTGCACTGACAATAACGCTGCAAGCAACAGCCACTGTCATAATAGCTGGCGGATGCCTGCAGTCTATGTCTTACCATGCATTTGTCACTGCTTGCTGCCCTGTCATTCCCACCCTTGTTTCTGTATTGTACCTTCTGCCATTCCTGGTTCCCAATGTCTGGTTCTGTGCAGTTCAAATGTCTGGTTCTATGCAGCTCAAATGTCTGGATCTATGCACTATTAGGATTTATATGCACTTAAAATGTCTGGTTCTATGCAGTTCATGGCTCTGTACCAGCTGGCAGACACAGCCTCTGTTGATGTCACCTTCTTCCTGGATGGCTCTAACTACTCCAATAACCAGGTAATGGCTTGTTTGGACTCCCTTGTATTTTGCATATGCATTGACCCTTTCACACAATGCTCATAGCCTCGTACCTGTTCATGGGCTGTCATGAGCTGAGTCACAGCTATGCTTGTCTGTAGTTTTTGCTGCATGTCCAGTCAGATCAGAGCTTCGTTCTTCATGCTGTTAGACCCCTATGCAATGCTGTCTGTGAAGGAGGTAGACCTTATGAGGTGCATTGCAGTGTTGTCACACAGAATCTGATGGTGTCCATGTTCTGCACAGAGTCAGTGTAATTCTGCCGTTGCTCATACTAGCCGGCGCTTGCATGTATGAGGAGGCACGCACTGTTTCTTCACCTGTAACATACAATCCTCAGTCGTGAGCCAAGCTGAGCACTGCTGGGTTTGCTGCAGAGTGATGCTTTTGACTTCATTGCGTTGGCAATTGGGATTGCAGCAACTTTAAGGCCAGCTGCCTCTGTTCTCTATCCGACGCGGCGTCTTCCCCGCATCTGTGGGATGTATAACTGGTTGGCGCTCATGTTCTCAGCTTTGGTGATTGGTGTAATGCATGTTGCCATCTTTTCATTGCTGGATCACCAGTCCTGGTACACTGGCGGCAATGGCGATGATGCTCAGGTGATGCCTTGTCTAGTATTACTTACTATGCAATGCATTCAGGCTTTGCCAGGTCATGCTGTTGTGTGTCATGCTGGGAAGCGCTGTGAAGTGTGGAATCATGCTGAGACCCGGTGCATTGCACATTGTTTTGGGATTGTAAGCCAGCTAGTTGTTGCAACATCCATCATGAGAAGTCAACATCCATCATCAACATCCAACATGAGAAGTGTTTTCACATGATGCCAGCATGTGGTTGCGCGGTTGTGTGTTACATCAACTTTGCTAACACACCCGCCTGCATTGAAAAGCAGCATGTACAGCGGCAATGAGCACAGAGACAGACAGCCCAGGCTTGTTTATGCCAATAATCTCAGACCCATTGCGCCCATGTCTTTGCAGCTGACCCCAGTTCTTGTGCTGCTGCAGAACCCTGTGATCACAGTCGTGTGGTGTATATGCCTTGTCCAGATCATTGTGCCAGCCATCATGTTTCCATTTGAATGCTTTCCCTACTGCAAGAAAGCCAACAAGGCTGAAATGGTCCTGATTGGTGCCCTGCTTGTCTACATGAGTCTCTGCTGCTTACTGGGTCCAGGCTTCTATGATGCCAACGATATTTTTGGATTCTACAGTTTGCCTTTCAGCTTTGCTTACAAACTGGAGGTGTTGTGCTTGACTTTCTCAGTTGGTTATGTTATGGTGCTGGTGAAAGCAAGGCAACTGCTTGCATGTTATGAGACACGCCGTATTGTCAGCTTTCCTCACAGCAGCAGCTGAATGTGTTTCTGTTCTTTACAGAGCTTGTCGATGTGTGTTGTGCTCAAATTGTTTGAGCTATTTGAGGAGTGGTTACAACACACATTGACTATCTTTTCTAAGGCTGACTGTTTGATCGGGGCGATCTGTACAGTGTTTGCTTGCAACTGCACAATTTTGCAGTACAAATAAAGCACGGACACAGTGTCTAATTTGTTGGCAGATATGTGTTGCGAACAGTATGGCTGTTGCTCAGAATGATTCATAACATCAGCAGGTTAGCTGTGGTTGATTGTGAGAGCTGAATCTTCAGTACTTGGGGTGAGATCAATAGTCTTTGCCA
>JAABUK010005606.1_pt1 | contig 19344 bp, 2 predicted proteins | sample 5559141 | NCBI WGS metagenome assembly JAABUK01 (sample SAMN10711869, study PRJNA513367) | rock metagenome | isolation source: Antarctica rocks | place: Antarctica: Victoria Land, Pudding Butte nord | collected 2016-01-03 | reverse complement strand
GGAAGAGAAAGTTATTAATCGAAGAATCCCTTAATATAAAAAGATATAAATTCATAATATATATAACTTATTATTAGTATAATATACCTCGATTAATAATTCGTTAATATTATTATTATTAAAGGAAGTATTAACGGAGGAAAACGAATATATCTTTTTAAGAAATTTTAATCTTTACTACCCTAACTAGAATAATACTAGGCGATATATTTATTATATTATAATTAATTATCTCCTAGGAATAATAAAGTCGAGAAGAATAAAATTAAAAATATTAAAAATATTAATTATATAAAAAGCCTAAAGATATAAAAATATAATCGATTTATTATTCTTTATAAAAGGAGTGTACTAGGTTATAAATAATTTTATAATCTACGAAGACTTATATTATAACTCCGAATATAGGCTAGTAATAACGGAATTCGAATAAATATAAAAAGAGTATTATACTATACTAAGACTAGCTTCATAGTAGTTACTAAATATAATATATAGATCCTATATAGGGAGTATACGGCGTAGTTATACTATTTATATTATAGTATTATATTATAATTTCTAGTACTCCGGAGCCCTCTTTAGAAATAGGAGGCTCGGAGCCCTCGCTCTAACTCTTTAGAGATTTATTCTATTATTTAAATATAAAGATTATTCTTTTATTAAAGCTTTATACTTATTTTAGTATTACTATAAATACCCTAGGTATTATAATTTAATAATTTTAATCTCTCTTAACTTTCTTAAATAATAATTCGTTGGAAGTATAAAAAATCTCTCTAAAAATAATTATCCCGAAGGCGAGACGTACGGGATTAATACTCTAGATAAAAATATAAGAGATTTATTAAAGAATATTAATTTTACGGTAAATTAATAATTTATAAAATTAAAATATAAATAAAAAGCCCTCGAGAAAAAGGCCTTTATTATTCTAATTTAGAAGAATATCGAACATTTACGATATACTATCGTAGGTAAAGAAGATAAGGAAATCGAAGATAATTTTTAAAAATTAAATATAAAAGACGAAAACGGCCCGATAATAGGTCGTAGTTAAATCGGTTTTAATATAAATTAAAATAATTTACGATTATTAAAACTATAGAATTTCTATATAAAGAATCCGTAAAATTATTAAAAATAGATTTATAATATAGAAACTACGTTCCGCTTAACGCCCGTAAACTTTGGAATAAACGAAAAAAAGATTTTATATATAATACCCTATTTAAAAAAAAAATTAAGAAGTTATAAAATAAATATAAAGAACTCTATTTAGTAGATATATTAATATAGAAATTCTTTATAAATTATTTATTTAATATAATCGAGGACCCTTTAAATCGAGTTATAAATATAAATCTTAAATATTAATATATACGTTAAAGGAATAATTAATTAATATAAGATTTCGATACCTATTTTAATACCCTAGAAACCGAATTATCTTTTTATAATAAAGAGTAATAAATAATTTATTTAATAACCTACTTAAGATTTAATATTCTAAAAAAAGTTAACCGAGCCTAAAGTATTCTTATTAAACGAACCGAATTTATATCGTTTACGGTATATTATAAACGTAATCTTAATCGGGACTTTAAGATATAAAATAATAATTAAAATAATTAATTAAGACCTCGAAAAAGGTATAAAAAAAATTAAAAAGCGGAGATAATAAAAATAAATCTAATATAAAGAGATAAGATTTTAATAGTAGTAATTATAAAAATATAAATAAAACGTATATAATTTACGCGAGCGATAAGAATCTTAAGGATATTAAATATTTTAATTATTATTAATTCGGCTACTACTCTAATAAATATCCGGAGAAGAAAATAAAGATTATTAATTATATCGGCGATTATACTATCGAGTTAAAAAATAATAAATCCTTAAGGAAATCTTTATCTTAAGGGAATAAAAAGAAATAAAAACCCGACCGAGTATAAATATTAATAAGGAAGTTATTACGAACCTAATTAATATCGATATAAAAATTATTCGTATTAAAATAAATAAAGATCTAGGAGCGGAGATAAATATTATTAATAAAATATTTATATAATAGTATAATCTAGAGTATTTTAAAAATAAGCCGCTATCGACTCTTAAATAAATAAGCGGGTAATTTATTTATTATTATAATATTTATAATATCGTCTATCGGTTAACCGATTTATAGAGATAAATTAAAGAGTATAATAATATCTTTTATTTTATTAATAAAAAAGGCTCGCCTATTATAATAAATATACTGGTTATAAAAAAGAAAAAGATTTAAACCGACTATAATATACGTATTTAACGGTTCGGTATCGCGCCGAATATATATATATTAGAATTATTTAAGGATTTTACGAAATTATTAAAGACGTAGTTAGTTATTTATATATTAATTTATATTAAGGCTAGTCCCTTTAATTAAAATCTTATTAATAAAAATAAGGCTAGGAAAAGCGATACTATTATTAATATAATATTTTTTAATAGTTTCGTTATCGTACCGCCTACGCTTCCCGACGAATTTATAAATTTTAATAATATCTTTTTAAATAAAGAAGTAGGTCGATTACCGTTATATAAAAGCGGCGACTATATAATTAATATAAAAAGTAACCCGTTATACGAGCCTCTCTATAATCTATCGAACTTAAAATTAATAAAATTAAGGAGATACCTAGACGATATTTTAATAAAGGGTTAAATTAAATATTTCGTAAACCCCGTTAAAGCTCCTATCCTTTTTATTCTAAAGAAGAATAATAAATTATAATTATATATCGATTACCGAGGTCTTAATAAAATTATTATTAAGAATCGCTACCTATTACCCTTAATTAATAAAATATTAGACCGCTTAAATAGCGCTATATAATTTACGAAACTTAATTTAAAAGATATTTATTATCGAATAAGAATTAAAGAAAGCGATAAATAGAAGATAATATTTCGTATATAATATAGTCTTTTCGAATATATAGTAATATTATTTAATTTAACGAATATACTTATTACTTTTTAAGTCTATATTAATAAATCGTTAACGGGTTTAATAAATATATTTTATATTATTTATCTAGATAATATCCTGATTTATTTAAATTTAAAAGAGGAGTATATTAATTATATATAATAAATACTCGAACGCCTACGAAAATATTATTTATTCGCGAGTTTTAAGAAATACGAGTTTTTTACTCGGTTAATTAAATTTCTAAAATTTATTATAAATACCGAAGGTATATTAATAGACGAATATAAAATTAATATAATTTAGTCCTAACTAAAACTAAAGTCCTTTTATAATATATAAGTATTTTTAGGCTTTATTAATTTTTATTATTAATTTATTTATTATTATTAATAGATAATAGGCCCGTTAACGGATTTACTAAAAAGTAGTTAAGATAATAAAAAATTAATCTATTTAAATAACCTAAAGAGGCGGAGTAAACGTTTTATTTATTTCGCGATTTATTCTTATATATATCTATTCTTATATACTTTAATCTAGAATTAAAAATTCGGATTAAAATAAATACTTCTAATTTTATTATAATTACGATTTTAATATAGTTATAAAATAATAATAAATAATATCCCGTTATTTTCTAGTCCCGTAAGATATAAGGTTTAGAAATTCGATATAAAACTTATAATAAAGAGCTCCTTATAATCATTACGATATTTAAATAATAACGATATTATTTTAAAAATAGTTTATATAAAATAGAAGTCTTAACCGATTATAATAACTTAAAGGGTTTTATAAATATTAAATAATTATATAATTATTAGGCGCGCTAGGTAATAAGATTTTTATCTTTTAATTTCTTAATTTTGTATTATTTTAGGAAGAGTAATCTAGCCGATAACTCTTTATATTATTTTAATTATAAAGACTAGTATAACTTTTTAAATAATATATTATTTATATTATAATAAAAGTTATTAAATTTAAAAAGTATTAATTAAGGCCCTATTTTTACTATAATATAAAATACGTTCGTAGATATAAAAGATCTAGATATAGATAGTATTTCGCCGGCGTTAGGTAATATATCCGTAGATATCGCGTAAAATTTAATACGTATAAAATTTACGTTACTAGGGTCTTTAAAGTTTACTATAAAAAAAGTATATTCTTTAATAATATATTTATTTAGGCCTAGGAAGTTAATACCTAGATAAGAAATTCTAAAGAGTTTAAATAAGATGTTTATTTAAATCGATTACGATATAGTAGAGGAACTATTTAATTTTATCGCTAGAACTATAGGCTATAAACTATTTATTCTATATATTATTATTAAATTAATAGTATTTTACGAAACGATTTATAACGCTAAAAGTTTATTAATAATTAAAATAATTCGCGCTTTATAAAAAAATGATTCCTTTTTATAAATAAGAATCGCCGAGATTATATAGGCGGATTACTAATATTTTATTAAAGTATAAATTTTAAATTCTATATTAATTCTTAAATATAATAATAAGATTTATATATTTAAAAAAGGATTAGTTCGCGAAGAGTTATTAGAACGATATTATAACGATATATTAACGGGGTACTTTAGTGTTAAGAAGATAATAAAGTTATTTATTAGAAAATATTTCTAGAGTATTTTTAAGGCCGATATACGAGAATATATTAATATATATAATATATACTAGTGGGTTAAGGTATATTAATACCGGTTTTATAACGAGATTAATTCTTTATTATATCTTATAGGATCGTAGAAAGAAATTATAATAAATTTTATTACTAGTTTACCTTCAAATAAATAATACGGACGCGTTTATAATACGGTCTTTATAGTTATAAATAAGTATATAAAAATATTACGATATATCTTAACTATAAAAACGATCGACTCTACGGGGTTAATAAAGTTAATATTAATAAATTTCAAAAACTCCTATTAAAAGCCGAGTTACCGACCGCGCGGATAGAGTTACTAGTATTTTACTAGTAGCCCTAATTTACGGATAGAGTTACCAGCGTCCTATAAATAGATTTAGTAAATTAGGGGTTTAGGTAGGTAATTTTTAGTAAATTTAATAAATCGGGGTTCTAGGTAATATCCTATTAATAACTCTAGGTTAATTTTAGTAGGATTAATAACTTTAATAATTTATATATATTATTAATATACTAATAGTAACTAGCCCTATTATAGGGCGGAAATAAATAAAGTTCTATAATCGTCGCTATCGACGGTAGCGACCCCTAGCGATAACTATTAACGCTAGCGACCTACCGGGCCCGGAATAATAAGTTTTAACTAAAGTTCTCGCGGGGGCGTTACGTAGGCATATCTAAAGAAAACGCGTATATATATTCTATATTATAGCGTATGCCTTTACGTATACTATTACGTATACTATTCCGTATACTATAATTACGTATACTACTATTCATACTATTATATATATAATTACGTATATAATTACGTATATATTTACTTATATTATAGCTTATATTATAGCGTATACTATAGTGTATACTATAGTATATACTATTAAGTATATAATAGGGGCTTTCGTCCGTTATTTAAATTACTAACGGTTTACCGAGTTACTAAACCTACTAATAGTAAGTATTATTTATTAATAGGACTCTACCCGGACCCCCGATTTACTAATTCTACTAAACCTCGGCTCGGTATTTAATATAGAGTTTTAGTGTAAATTTATAGACGGCTTTATAATAGAGCTAATAACGCTTAAAGTATATTAATATTTACTTTTAAAATTTACCGATAAATATTCGAAGAAATTATCCTAAAGTTTAGAGTTCCTAATAGGATTATTTCTAATAGAGGTTCTATCTTTATAAATATATTTTAGTTAGAGGTATATTATTTAATAAAAATTAAGAGGCGCCTAAATATCGTATTTTATTTATAGACGGATAATTAAATAAAACGCTAGAATTAAACTCTAGAATATTATTTAAGAACCTTCTATTTAAGTAAATAAAATAACTAGGTAGTACTTTTATTTATAATAAAATAAATATATTATAATATATAGTATATAATAATAAAATAAATACTATTTATAGCTATATATAATTATAATCCATTTTTTAAACTATATCTCGAGGGCGAGATATATAAAAGAGAAGTACCGTCGGTATAAAAAAGAATTAAAAAATTAAATACTTTAAAAGAGTACCTAATAAAAGCGTAAATTATCGCGGTCGAGGTATAAAAGCGTAATTATAATAGAAAGTATAAACCGAAATTATTCAATATAAATAACCTTATATTATTATTAACTAAAAACTTAACGTAGAAATAACTAAATAAGAAACTCTTTTATAAAGTAATTAAACTATTTAAAATTTTGGATATTATCGGAATATAAGTATACCGCCTAGGATTATTAACTAGTTATTATATTTATAATATTTTCTATATATCGTTTCTAGAGCCGTATTATTAACGATAGAGTGATATTTCGATTCCTAATATACCTCTACCGGAATTAATAGATAATACGAACGAATAGGAAATAGAAAAAGTACTAAAAAAGAAGAAAATAAAAGGCGAGGTCCTTTACCTTATAAAATAACTAGGATAACTAAAGACTTTTAATAAATAGGTTAATATAAATACTTTAGATAACGCGCTAGAACTATAAAAAATATTCGAAAAGAATATAAAGATAAAAAAGGTATAGAAAATAAAGAGTAGGAAAAGAAAGTATTATTAATTATTAATTACTACTAGTTATTTCTTACTAATGGATTTCGAGCGAGATATATCTTTATAATTAACGGGGCGCTTATAAGTAGGCTTATATTTAAAATAATTAACTTTCTTAATATTAAAACTCGGCTATTTATAAATAAAACTAGGGCCGGGAAATCGAATTAAAAAATAAAAATAAAAATAAAACTAAGATTAAAATTATTAATTTTATTCTTAACTTCTTCCTTAAAAGCCTCGCGAGAAAATATTAATTTATTTAAAATATAATAACTCGTACCCTTTATACCGCCGTATTAAGGGCGAGGCTTTATAGTATCCTTAATTAAAAAAACTTTATAACTAGATATTATAGCTCTTTATATACCGCTAAAGAATAAAATAAAATCGATAATATTAAGATTATTAAAAATAAGCGTATTAAATTAATCGGTAACGGGATTAGGGCCGGGAGAAAAATTATATTCGGAGGTATTTTATATATATCGTATATAGGCCTTATTTTACGCTTTATAATTAACTTTATCTTCGTCCGTCGATTCGAGTAAATTATTAAACTAATATTATATAATCTTATTTTAAGGCGTATTTATATCCTAGGTAATAATCTCTCCCTAAAAAACTATTAATATATAAATTATATCTAAACTATATTAATTTACTAGAGTATAAAAGGTATTATTTATACCCTCGATATTTATAGTAAATCGAGATATTAATTATAGTATATCCTTCCTCTTTTTAATATTATTATTTTTAGATTTAATTTTTTAAAAGAAGATTATAATATCTTTTATATACCTAACGATATATTAGCGAAGATATTTATTAGGGCCTCGACGTTCTAAATAGTTAAGAAGAGAATTTATAAAAGTATAAAATTTAGAAGGAATCTAGATACGTTAATATAATTTAGTTTCGGAATACCGACGATATATAGAATTATATAGGTATTTATTCTTTACGTAATAAACGTATTTTATATATAATATTTTATTATATAGGATATAGTTATTTAGGTTTATCCGTTTAAAATAACGGAGGTATAAAAATACGGATAAAGGCGGGGTAAGAGCGGAGCGGGTAATTATTTTATAAAAAGCGAGAGTTAAAGATATATTAAATATCTAAATATTATTATTAATATTATATACCGTAGAGATTAAATTAATATATTAAGTATTAAAGTAATTTAACTATATATATATTATTAATAAAATAAAATATAAAACTAATAATTTAAAAATAAAATAAATATTACGATAATATTAATTCTTTTAAAATATAAATAAATACCTTATTTAAAAATAGAATAAATTATTTATTTATTTTAATAATTATAAGATTAAAGAAAGAATTTAAAAGAAGAAAAAAAAGATTTATTTAAATTATAATATATTAACTCTAGCCTTACCTACGGAATATATATATAATATTTATAACCTTAAAAAAAGAGTTTAAAAATACGGCCGAGACTATTATAAATTAATAAAAGTCTAAATATAATATAGTTATTAATAGTAATATATAGGAGTTTATATATATAGAAGATAGTAGGATATTATAAAAAAAGAAAAACTTAAAGATTAATAAAGACTTTATACCTATACTAAGACCGTTACCCGTATATATTTACTCCTATAACTAGAGTTCTTCCTAAATAATAGGGTAGAATAATTTATTTTACCGCCGATACCGCTAAAACTCTACTAGTAGTAAAGATTTATAGTTTTCGACGATAATTATAATATTCTTTCTCTTACTTTTCTCTTTAGGTTTTAAGGTTTTTATTAAATACCTAGTATAATCTATAACTATATAACTACGTTAGTATATAAAACGTACGCGATATATTATTAATTTTAAAATATAATTTATTTCCCTCCCTTTTTCCTATTAAGTTTAGAGGTTTTTTATTAATATATTATTATTATTAAAATAGGAGATTAATAGAATTAGATAAAAGGCGTAGGCGTTACGCGTATACCCTATTAGATTTAGATTCTCCTATATTATACTCTTTCGTTAAAATATTAAAGTATTAAACTAGTACCTACTAGTTTCGAGGGCGAAATCTTTAGAAGGGGAGGTAATTATTATATTATATTAAAACTAACTTTATAGTAACTATTAAATATAATATATAGATCCTATATAAGGAGTATATAGCGTAGTTATATTATTTATATTATATTATTATATTATAGTTTCCGGTACTCCGGAGCTCTTTTTAAAAATAAGAGGCTCGGAGCCTTTACTCTAACTCTTTAAAGACTAATTCTATTATTTAAATATAAAGATTATTCTCCTATTAATATTTTATATTTACTTTTATATTACTATAAATACCCTAGGTACTATGACCTAATAAAGAGGTAATACTATATATTTATTATATTTAAAAGAAGATTAAAAATAATATTATTTAAAAAGAAATATAATAAAATATAAGGTCTCTCTATTAAATATTAAAAAAAATTAAATTTAAAAATAGAAAAGATATCGACTAATACCTAAATAAAATAATAAAAGACTTTTAAGAAATTATTAAATTTATAATTTTATAAACCCGTTTATATTAAGGAGTTAAATTTTATTAAAACTCTTATTATATTTATATTATATTAAAGGTAAAATAATATATAAAGGAGTATAAATAAAATTAAAATATCTAAATAAAAGAGGCCCGAGATATAATAAATAATAAAAGAATACGTATAATTCGAAGAATAAAAATATTTTCTTAATAAAAGAGTATATATAAAGTCTTATTAAAGTCGACGGGAGTATAAAAACTTATAAAATAAAGAAAAGAGAAGAATAACTACTCTAAAAAACTCTTTTAATTCCTAGTTATTAAAAATAATAAAAGAGGAAAAGTTAAAGACTTTAAAAATAAGATAAAAACTTTATAAAAAGTATTATTCCCCTCTCTACCGAAAATAAATTTAGGTAATATCTTCGGAATAAAATACTTAAAGCCCGTTAAAATAAACTAGGAAATAACTAAAATAAAAGTATATAAAATATTATAGTACCTAATTACCGATAAGGCGCTAGGAATAATTAAAATCCCGAATTAATTCTTAAAAATTATAATAAAAACGGGAGTAATAAATATTATTATTTATTTATTCTAGGCCTACTTTAGATAAAAATACTACCCGAGGTATTTTAAAAAAGTTAATATAATAATCTTTAAAAAATTAAAGAAAAATAATTATTTAGAGCTAAAATTATATAGATTTATTATATTTAATAATGTATTTAATAAAGCGCTAGAAATAGTCCTCTCTAGAAAATTAAATAATATAACGGAGGAGTACGAATTATTATTATTATAGTAAATAAAGATTAGACGAAAATATTTAATAGAAACCGTATTAGAGACTCCTATAAATATAATATATATTATATAGAATTATAATAAGAACGGGAGAGGAAAGATAGTAAACTTATTATTACTAAATATAATAAGAGTATTCGATAATATTTTATATAAAAGGTTATTATACGACCTACGAATAAAAGATATACCGAGTTTAATTATTAACTAGATAATAAGCTTTTTATCGGATAAAGTTATATCTATAATATTTAAAGAAAGAACGAGTATAATAAAGGAAGTAATAACGAGTTTTTAATAAGAATCGCCTATTTTATTAATACTCTTTCTATTCTTTAATATATTATTAATTAAAGAGTATATTAAAATAAACTTATTAAAATAAGTTGGAGGATTCGTAGACGACGTCTATTTATTTATTTATAATAAGAGTATAAAAAAGAATTATACGAATTTAAGATAAGTTTATAATATTTATTTAAAATAAATAATTACTTATAAAGTATTATTTACCCCTTAGAAATACGAGTTAATTTATATATCTCGAATACCGAAAAAGTTTAATATAGAAATAATAATAATTTTAAAAACGTAATTATTAAACCTAAAATAAATATTAAGATTTTAAGATTATAAATCGATTTAAAATTAAAATAAAGATTATACCTAATCTAGATTAAGACTAGAGCGATTAATTAAAGTCGTATTATAAAATACTTAGATAAATCGATATAAAGCGCTACCTTCGCGAAGTATAAAACGACATATAATATAATAATTAAATTAATATTAATATTTATAACTTCGATATAATAGAGGTTATAAAAGAATATATAAAAAAGTTAAAAATTATTTAAAATAATTATTTTAAGACGGTTTTAAAAGTATATAAAACTACTTTACTCTAGAAAAATACCGGTCGTTATTCTCCAAAAATTTGAAAAGATAAAATGAAAGTTAGGTTAATAGGATTTTACTACCCTAAAAGTTTTAAAGTTACGAAATTAATTAAAATAAAAAGAAATAAAGATAATAGAGATAAAACTTAAGGTATTAAAATAGGGAGTAAATATAAATTATTAATACGTTTTAACGCGACGAAGACGTCGTAATAAGAAAATAAAATTAATAATTAAACGAAAGGGTATAAAGGGGGTATAAAAACTTTAGAAGAATTAATAATAACTATAATAAAGATTATAAAAGATATGGAATATAAGGAGGTATAATAAATAATATACTATAAGTTTTAATTAACGTAGATCGCGTTAAGAATAGTTTTTAATTATATATAAAAATTAATAAAAGAGTATAGGCTCTAGGAGGCCTAAATAAACTTATTAAAATAAAAGATTTAAAAATTTAAGGTAAGGAGTATACCTATATTATTAATATAAAGCTAGGCTAATATTACCCGTAGATATATATTTATCTTATCGAGATTTATAATCGAAACGAACCCTCCTCCCCCGGTAATAATAACTAGCGCGAAAACGAAGTAGTTAATAATTAAAATAAATAATACTAAGGTTAAGGGATAATTTAAGAAAATAATTAATTTTTAATTAATTAAAATATTCCGGAACGGAGCCTACTCGGTAATAGAGTCGATCGTCGGAGTAAAATAAATAATAAAAGGGGATTTCGTTCTTTATTATATAATAATAACGGTAAAATAAAAGTTAGAGAAAATAATTAAATAAATAAAAAATATTAACCCTTTAGCGAGAGTATTAAAATAAACCTATATAATAATAATATATAGTATAAAGAAAGAGGCCGTCGATATAAATAATTAAGAAGCGGTAATAAAGATATTAAAGAAAGATAATTATAAATTATACCTAGGATTAAATATTATAAATATAAGATAATTAAGGTTCGCTCTTAAACTAGACGAATATAATTATAAAAAAAAGTATTTAATACTCTTTCTTAAAATCCCGGACCTAGATATAATAAATAAACTAGTAACGGACGGGTTCCTAGAAAACGAATAACTATTATTATATAAGAGGTAGGAGAGAATAAATGACCCGAGATAGTATTTTAACTACTAAAAGTATAGTTATATAACCCTAATTTATAAAAACTAGTTTAAATACGGGATATATATAGAACCTTATTAATTATACGAATATAGTATTAAAAGCTCGAAGGAAAAGCGTTATATAATTTACTCCGGACGTTATAAATTCTAAAATAGAGCGTACTTAATTAGGTAAAAGAAGATATACCGAATCTAATAAAAACTAAAGAATAAACCTAGGTAGTTCGCGGTATTACCGAGGATAATAATCTTAAGCTCCTAGGAATAATTAATTAATAATAAATTTATACTAGTACCGGCTAAAAGCGCGAGAAAGAGGAAGATAATAACGAATATAATTAATAAAGTTTAAAACGTTATTATTATACCTAGGAAGGTAGGGAGGCCGAGATAAAATAATAAACTAATAATAATACCTAGGTAAATAATCCTTTAAGTCCTAAATAATCTTTTAATAATAATATTCGACTAATTAAACGAAAACCGGCTAGAATTAATACTATTAAATAATTAAGAAATAAACGAGGAATTTACGGATATAATATTAATATACGATAAATCATAATACTTAATTTAAAATCGTATAGTATAATATTAAAAAGGAATCGAAATTAATAATAAAGTTATTTTAAAATAAGTAAATTAAAGATATCGATATTATAATTATCTAGGAGCCTAGTTAAAACCTTATTACCTTAATACTATATAATAATAATACTAGCTATTTCTACCTAATATATAAAAGAGGCCTAGAGACCCGTATATATTTCTATATAAATAAAAGGATCGATATAAATAACTAGGAGCTAATTTATTATAAAGGCGATCTTTATTTTATAAAGATTATATTAATAAAACGAAGAAATAAAAAGAAATCTCGGTCGGATAAAATCGGGGAGGAGGAGGTTATTAGTCGAGGAACTCTCTATTATAAAAAGGTATAAATTTATAATATATATAATTTATTATTAATATAGTATATCTTAACCGATAATTTATTAATATTATTATTACTAGAAGAAGTATTAATAAAGGAAAGCGAATATATTCTTTTAAAAAACTTTAACCTTTATTACTTTAACTAAAATAATACTAGGCGATATATATATTATATTATAACTAATTATCTCCTAGGAATAATAAAGTCGAGGGAAATAAAATTAAGGCTACTAGAAGCGTTTATTATATAAAAAGCCCGAGGATATAAAAGTATAATCGATTTATTATTTTTTATAAGAGGAGTATACTAGGTTATAAATAAATCTATAGTCCGTAAAGACTTATACTATAACTCCGATTATAAATTAATAATAATGGAATTTAAATAGGCGTAGGAAGGAGTAATACTATATATTCGTTATACCTAAAAAAAGATTAAGAATAATACTACCCGAAAGGAAATATATTAAAGTATAAAATCTTTTTATTAAATATTAGGGAAGCTAAAGTTTAAAAATAAAGAAAATATCGATTAATATTTAAATAAGATAATAGGAGACTTTTAAGAAATTATTAAATTTACGATCTTATAGGCCCGTTTATATTAAAGGGCTAAATTTTATTAAAACTCCCATTATATTAAAATTATATTAAAGATAAAGGAATATATAAAGGAGTATAAATAAAATCGAAATACCTAGACGGGGGAGGTCCTAGATATAATAAATAATAAAAGAATATATATAATTCGAAAAATAAAGATATTCTTTTAATAGGAGAGTATATATAAAGTTTTATTAAAATCGACGGGAGTATAAAAACTCGTAAAATAAAATAGGGAGAAGAATAATTATTTTAAAAAACTCTTTTAATTCCTAGTTATTAAAAACGATAAAGAAGGAAAAATTAAAGACTACGAGGGTAAAATAAAAGTTTTATAAAAAATATTTTTTCCCCCTCTACCGATAATAAACTTAAATAATATTAACGGAATAAAGTACCCGGAGCCTATTAAAATAAACTAGGGAATAACTAGGATAAAAATATATAAAATAATATAATACCTAGCGGCCGATAAAATATTAAGAATAACTAGAATCTTAAATCGATTCCTAAAAACTATAATAAAAACGGAAATAATAAATACTATTATTTATTTATTCTAGGTTTACCTTAAATAAGAATACTACCCGAGATATTTTAAAAAGACTAATATAATAATTTTTAAAAAATCGAAGAAAGACGATTATTTAGAGTTAAAGTTATATAAATTTATTATACTCCTTAATATATTTGATAAAATACTAGAAATAATTATCTCTAGAAAGTTAAATAATATAGTGGAGGAGTACGAACTATTATTACTATAATAAATAAAGGTTAGACGGAAGTATTTAATAGAAACCGCGCTAGAGACTCTTATAAATATAATATATACTATATAAAATTATAGTAGGAACGGGAAGGGAAAGATAATAAACCTATTATTACTAAATATAATAAAAGCGTTTAATAACGTTTTATATTAAAGATTATTATATAATCTACGAATAAAAAGTATCCCGAGTTTAATTATTAACTAGATAATAAGTTTTCTATCGGATAAAATTATATCCGTAATATTTAAGGGAAGAACGAGTATAATAAAGAAAATAATAATAAGTATTTTATAAGGATCGCCTATTTTACTAATACTCTTTTTATTCTTTAATATATTATTAATTAAGAAGTATATTAAAATAAACCTATTAATATAAATTAGAGGATTCGTAAATAACGTTTATTTACTCGCCTATAACGAAAGTATAAAGAAGAATTATACGAATTTAAAATAGGCCTACGATATTTATTTAAGGTAAATAATTATTTATAATATATCGTTTACCCCCTAGAAATACGAGCTAGTCTATATATCTCGAATACCGAAGAAGTTTAATATAAAAATAACGATAAGTTTTAAGAACGTAGTTATCGAATTTAAAATAAATATCTAGGTCTTAGGATTATATATCGATTTAAAATTAAAATAAAGATTATATTTAACCTAGATTAAAATTAAAGCGATTAATTAAAGCCGCGTTATAAAATACTTAACTAGTTCGATATAAAGCGCTACCTTCGCGAAGTATAAAATAATATATAATATAATAATTAGATTAATATTAATATTTACGGCTCCGATATAATATTAATTAAAGAGAATAACGGAGGCTATAAAGAGATATATAAAGAAATTAATAATTATTTAAAATAATTATTTTAAGACGGTTTTAGGAGTATTTAAAACTACCCTAATTCTAGTATTTAAAATTAAATTAATAATTATATTAATCGACCTTTAGTTAAACTACCTAGTAATATAATATTAAATAAATCGAAGGACCTATTTAATTACGACTACGGGAAATATACGGATCTAGAATAAATTTTAACGTAAAGAAGGTAAATAATAATAAATACCTTTAATATTAATAATAGAAAAGAAATCCTAGGCGCTTCGCGCCCTAGGATTTAAAGAATAATATAAAATAATTATAATTATAAGGAGGAGAAAAGATTAGATAAATTTAATCGAAGATATCGAAGAATATTAAAATATTAAAATTATCGATTAGAGGGTAGAGAATTAGGCCCGTTAATAATAACTAAATAAATAAAAGAGTTATAAAACGATAATTCTTATATAGATTATTAACCCGGCTTAAAAGGGAGATTTATTCGGGGATTAATTTAATTATTATAATTAACTAAAAAAATTAAAAACTTTATAACGATATAATTAAAATATAATAAGATTAGATTAGATAAATTTCTATACCGAATAAAGATATTTATAATTCGTAGCGTTAACTACCCGTATAAATAAAAGAAATAAAGTATAAAATATATATTATTATTTTACCCGAAACTAGCTAAAGATAAAACAGAGTTAATAAAATAAATAAATATATACGATTTTAAGAAGATATTAATATAAATTTAAAATATATAAATAACCGCGCGGTAAATAATAAAAATCGGATAACTCGGCTAATTATCTTTTATTAAAGAATAATTAGTATAATCTAAATTATTATTAGGATTTAGCGATATACTTAAACTTATAAAAAAGAGAAAGAAAAAGAAAAAGAAGAAGCCGCTAGCCGGAGAGCCGTAAATATCGATTATTTAATAAATTTATAATAAAGCGGCTTATAAGCCTATAAGATAAATAAATAAAATTAAAGAAATTAAAATAAAAGGGAAACGGAAGGAAGAATAAATAATATTTTAAAATAATTATAATTATCGGCTATTAACTAGTAAAAAGAGGAAATAAATTATTAATTAATTAAAGTTTTTAATCGACGAGGTTTCGTTAACGGGTAGTAAACGTCGCTAGTAACTCTACTAGAAAAGAATTCACGGAACTCTCTTATTAATAAAGTAGTTTTACTAGAGTAAGTATATAAATTAATTAATTAATTATAAAAAAAAAAAAATTATCTACCACGATAAATATCTTATATTTATAAATATTTAATTAAAATAAAAGAAAGCTCGGAGTTGAAGAGATAATAATAATAATTAAAACTAAAAGAGTAAACGCGGTTATAATAATAATAAGTAACGAGTTAATATAAATATCACTTTTAAAATAAAGTCGTAGATACGCCTAAATATTAGAATAATAACCTTTAATAAAGATAACTTATTCTATATATTTCTCTTCGATATCGTTTATAATACTATATTATTAATAACCGCTTTTATTTCGGCGATAATTATATTAATATTTTAAATACCCTAATTATAAGTATTAACGAGTATAGTCTATATGGGTAAATCTTAAAAACTCCTATTAAAACCTTAGTTACCGACCGCGCGGATAGGGCTAGTAGTATCCTATTAGTAACTTTTCTTAATAAAAATTATTAATAGGACGTTACTAATAGCCTTAATTTACGGATAAGGCTACTAGCGTCCTATTAATAGATTTAGTAAATTAAGGGTCTGGGTAAATTACTTTTAATAAGTTTAATAACTCTAGGTTAATTTTAGCCGGATTAATAATTTTAGTAATTTATATATATTATTAATATATTAATAGTAGCCTAGCCTTATAATAGAGCTAAAATAAATAAAGTTTTATAATCGTTATTATTAATAGTAGTAACCCTTAGTGATAACTATTAACGCTAGCGACCTACCGGGCCCGGAATAATAAGTTTTAGCGAAAGTTCTCGCGGGGGCGTTACGTAGGTATATTTAAAGAGAATATATATATATTCTATATTATAACGTATGCCTTTACGTATAACGTTTATATATATTATAATTATATATACCTTTACGTATACCTTTGCGTATACTATAATTGCGTATATTATTACTTATGTAATTACTTATACTATAGCTTATATTATAGCCTATACTATAACGTATACTATAGTATATATTATTAAGTATATAATGGGGGCTTTCGTCCGGTATTTAAGTTACTAACGGTTTACCGAGTTACTAAACCTATTAATAATAAATATGATTTATTAATAGGACCCTACCTAGGACCCCGATTTATTAATCCTACTAAACCTTAAGTCGGTATTTAATATAGAGTTTTAGTATAAACCCGTAGACGACTTTCTAGTAGGGCTAATAGCGCTTAGAGTATACTAATATTTACTTTTGAGATTTACCGATATAAGAATCTTTAGTTTTATATTTATACTAAATATATCGTTATTTAGGTATAATTCGTATATAAGAAAATTAAATCTAATAAAATTAAGCTAGAATATATATTTATTAATAAATGAGTAATTAATAAATTAATTAAACTTATTAATAAAGATTAATTCGTTATTTTTTATAAAGTTCTTAGACTAGAAAGTCCTTTATAAAGCCCGCGATATTAGTAATTACAATCTTTAATCGTAGAAATAATAAAAGCGGGTTTTTATTTTAATAGAAGTTATTATTATAATTATTATACGCGATTAATACTTATTTAATATGGTTTTATATTAAATATTAAGGCCCTTCGGGTAAACTACGACCCTAAATTTTAATTTTTTACATTATAATCATTCGACCTAAAATTTTAATATATTATTTTATTTAGTTATTCTTAATACTTATATTACCTCTAAATTAAATGAATTTAACTATAAACTTCGGTCGTAATAACCGCCGTAATTAATTTCGAATATTAAATATCGGAAATATTATATATATTCAATACATCTTTTCTTAGTTTTTATATTATTATTTAAAAACTAAAGTAGTTCTTTATATATACGTAATTATATATTAATATATATATATATCCTAATTTTATTTATTTTTTTACGGGTAAAGAATAAAGTAACTAGGTTAAAGAATACTCCGAACCTAATATTATTAATTTATATAATAATCTTTAGAAGCGCTTAAAGCCTCTAGCGCTATATTAATTAACTTTATTTAATAAATAAGACATTAATTAAATCGCTCGATTTTATTATAATTATTATTCGAGAGCCCCCTAGTATTTATATAATCATTTATAGTTACGACGTTAATATATTTTAAGACTTTAATAAACTACGATATCGTAATTTTATCTTTATATAATATAGATTTATTAAATACGCCTAAACTACTAAATACTACCGTATTAAAGATATATAATTCGGTAATATTAATATCTTTAAAGACCCCCTAGTTAATACGTACGCCTAATAATTTAATAAATCGATATTATAACTCTAATTTTAGACCTTTTATTTTAAGGCTTTAATAATTAGCGATTATATAAATTTTAATATATTAAATATTAATAGCGCTTATATAAAAGTATTTTTAATATTATATATATAACTTAAATAATTTTATAATATCGTTTATCTCTTTCTTTTATTAGGGTAGCTTCTATAATATTTTATATAATTATCTCGTAATATTTTATTCGCTCTTATATATCCTATACTTATATCTTAACTAGATATTAGCGTATATATATCAAATATCAAATCAAACTTTTAAAAACCGCCTTTTATATAAAAACGGAATATTTATTTATTTTACTTTAGTTACTCGGTATTTAAATAAAAGGGGGGATTTTATATTATTTTATTATTTTATTATTTTATTATTTTATTATTTTATTATTTCATTATTTCATTATTTTATTATTTTATTATTTTATTATTTTATTATTTTATTATTTTATTATTTTATTATTTTATTATTTTATTATTTTATTATTTTATTATTTTATTATTTTATTATTTTATTATTTTATTATTTTATTATTT
>JAABUK010005605.1_pt1 | contig 19349 bp, 24 predicted proteins | sample 5559141 | NCBI WGS metagenome assembly JAABUK01 (sample SAMN10711869, study PRJNA513367) | rock metagenome | isolation source: Antarctica rocks | place: Antarctica: Victoria Land, Pudding Butte nord | collected 2016-01-03 | reverse complement strand
AGGGACAGCAGCAAACCGTAGATTTCGTCTACCAGTTCGTCTGGAATTTCATTGACGGTGCCGCTAATTATTTTGAGCTGGCGCACTGCTAATTGTAGGTGTTTGTTCAAGTTTTCAACCGCCGTAGCCATTGTTCATAGAAAATACAGAGTTTTGTCAAGGTTCTGCAGAGCTACAGTACTCTGTGTGCAGAAAAAAGTAGAGTTATGTCACCCTTAGTCAACTCTTACATAATGCAGATAATCACTGCAATGATTTCTGTAGACTTCTACCCCAGACTCTGTAGCATCTGCCCTAGATCACTGTAGCATCAGGCCTAGATCATCTGTACTTCAGGCCTAGTTCACTGTAGGGTCTGCCCTAGACCACTGCATGGTCTGCACGCAGAAGAAGAAGAGTCTGTGTGCAGAGTTCTGCAGCTCTAGGGCTGCAGAAAAAGCTTCTGAAATTTTCTGGATTATGTCAGAGTTTAAACATGATCTGTAGATCATGTGTCATAATTCTGGGATCTCACTAGGGTAGCCAACATTTAAGGGCAAACAGGGGTAGTGCGTGTGTGTGTCTGTCACAATGCACCATGCCCTCAGACGAAACCTTGAGATTACCACTCTACTATGCTATACTTTTTAAAGACTTTTTAAAGGGGTAGTACATTAATTTTGACAAATTAACTACAGCGAAAGTACTGAATTAGCCAATTAGGAGGCCAAATAGCATAGTACGTTAAATTAGCATAGGTTTTTGATGGACAGATGGAGGCCCTGATTTCAAACTTTAGAACATTGCTTACTAAAAAGGACCATTATGTCACACACTTACCCTACATGCTTATGTGCTTAATCTTACATAACACAGCAGAAACCCTATGGTCAGTAGTCAGTTACGCAAATATATATATTCCCACAGAGCTCTGCCAGGACATGCCAGACTGCAGGACTTTTAGGCTACAAGTTCTAGCACTCGTGAAACGGCTTCGACCATCGCTTCTGCAATTAAGTGCAACGAGTGTCTGAGATCCAACAGTAGACCATTTACCCAGGTGGTTTGACCCTGTTCACCATGTGGAGGGTCTTACTCTGGGGATGATACTTGGGGCCCGAAAGCGGGAATTGTAAAAGGGCAGGAAGGCCCTGGTGGTTTCAGTGAACGGTGTGAGGCTACCGGAGGCATCGCAAAGCATATAGCCATTTCTGTCAACATCGCCTCGCAGATCCGACATCGCGATGTCTCAGCAACAGATGCAGCAGAAGGCTAACCAGGCCAAAGAGCAATCGCAAGCGTTTTCCAAGACCATCATCAACTCAACATTTGAGGTTTTTGATGCAGCAACCTCAGTGCTGTACTACCTGATAGGCGCCGCCTACGGTGTCTTTGCAGCAGTTCTTGGGGTGTTCAAGGATCCCAAGTTGCAAAATGAGGCAAAAGAGGCCGTCAACGGTGCTGCGGACAACCTTACGGACGGTGCATACGACATCAAGTCCAGGTACGACTTAAAGTGGCTAAGCAAGCCTGTGTGTTGTTTGTAATACAGCAAAGTTGCCTGGCGACCCATCGGGAATTTCTACAGGGTCAAGAAGAACGCTGGACCAGCGATCAACGATGCCAAGGCAAAGGCGTCTGACTTCTCCAAGCAGGCAAAGGGTACCGCCAATGACTTCTCCAAGCAGGCACAGGGCACTGCCAATGACTTTTCCAAAAACCCTCAGGGCACCGCCAACGATGTCTCCAGGAATGCACAGGGCAAGGCAACAGATCTGAAGAACCAGGCTGTGTCACAGGGCAAGCAAGCTCAAGGTCAGGCCAAGCAGACAGCACACGCCAATGGCTTCTAGGCCTAAGTTAACAGTATCAACTTGATGCAAAACGTCTACTGCCAGAATGCCACCAGGTGTCCAAAGGCAACTGCAAGAGTGTTATTTGGTCTTTACAGGGTGCGCCGTTTAGCTGGCGCATTCCACGACTGTGTAGATGTCGCATCAACAATTGCCCAGATGGTTGACTCATCGCAAATGTATAATTAGGTGGTTAGCTAGGTTCCCAGCGTGTGCCTGATTCAGTGTAATTTAGCTGCAGTGTTTGTAGCTGCCATTTGGCTGCTTACATTATTTCCCATTTTAGTTATTGCATATATCTTAGGGTAAGCCAGTAGTTGCGATTGAAAAGAAATAGCTGCTCAAGCTTTTGTCCAGACTGTGCCAGATCGCACATGCAAGTGGTGACTGACAAGCTTGCCAGATACAGAATGCTGCACATTGTTGTAATGTGCAACTAGGGTCTTCCCCTGACACAGTAGTCCACGCACAATGATTGGTTTGTGCCAATGCACAGTAGTCCTGCAGAGCACTGTCAACCTGCACATGCATGCTCTATGGTGTATGCACAACACTGGCTTGCATTGTAGAGTGTCAAGGCTTTTGGCTGTACCATCTGTTGCTACACACATGTGATTACCTCATGAGTGTCGGACACCAGCATACCAGTACAGTCTAAACTGTCAGGTATTCATTCACAAACATGTGTTGAGTGCTTGTAGCAATCCCTACACGTAAGGTTGCAGCTAGCATATGCATGTCTGTCAGCTGTGGACTGCTGCTGACATGCGTAGAATATACACAGCAATCAAGCCCACAGCTTTCCGCTATCACGACATCCCTGCTTGTGCTTGATACTGCTCTTCACTCATATGATAGCAATGAAATCCAGATGGGCATCTCAGAGGCAGCTGCACTCTTGCCACAGGCTCATGGCTCATTGTCTTGGCATTGTAGACTCTCATTTCAGATGACCCATCTTTTGTGTTCTGAGTAAACGTTACCAAATGACCATCATCTTCACCTACAAGGCACGTCATTAACATCTGTAGCAATACTGTTTGCATGGCTGACTGCATGTGAGCATATTGAAACTGTTCAGACTAAGCCACCTCATTGTAGCTTTACCAAAGAACTGCCATTTGCGCTTGAGGCTGGCTGCACTCACCCGGACGTGGATGTACAGTCCCAGCATCAGTGCATGAGACACAATGATCACTGGCACACAAATGCTGTTGGGCATTCAGTTTGGGTCACTTGCAGCAAACCTTCCACCGTGGTCATGTAACATATAACAACAGAAGACATGTTCAGCCTGATCTACCGGATCAGGCGCATGATATACAACTTTATATGATGCTCACCATCACAGTCAGCAGGGTCTTGATGGCTGGGCACAAAGAAGGCTTCCCCACCCACCACATTGCTGCCATACAGAATGATGCCCGCATTTGCTGCCTCCTCATCCTCACACTGCATGTCAACCTTGTGCACTCCCACAAACACCGGCTCCTCACCTTGCCACTCCAAGATCGCCAGGTATGTGTACCTGGTCTTCCTGCCTGCATCATTTAGAGGAAGCTGACCTCAGTTGCAGCGTGTCAACCATGAATGATTCTAAAGCCTATCTGCAATCCCTAGGCAGATACTTGACATTTGAAGTTTTGTGTAAGCGCGGTGCCCATTGCATGGCGCAGCTGCAGGAGCTTCTGCCGAGTTGTATGTGCACAGTTGGGCACACAAGGGCACGACATGGAAAGACAAAATGTGCGTAATGCCTGAAGTTGAGAAGGGACACAGTGGCATCCTTGAGCATTTTGCTGGTTTGCTCCCTTGCAAGCATGCACCAGGCAACAACCTCATTCACAATCAAGGAGACCAAAGACATGGACAATGCATGACAAGCACCAAAGTAAAACCAAAGTCAGATACAGCGAAGGCAAGAATTGGACTGACCAGCAAGGTGACGTGGAATGGAAGGGAAATCTCCAAAAACATTGCTGACGACTCGCTGTGACACAGCTCCAGTGTCCATGTTGAAGGTGAATTCACGCAGCCGCTGCTGACTGGCTATCCGGTTGGCCTTGGCCTTGTTCTTAGCTTCAGTCACATCCAAGCTGAACTGCAGCCGCACAGGAGCTAGCAATCAGCACTCTGGTGCAAGTATGCCACCCCTTTCCTCACATGCATGCAGTGAACAACTTGCAGTGGCCCTGCATAGTCCACTTGACGTATAGCGCAATTCAGAAGATTGACCTGTTGATAGGTCTCTGCACCATACCAGTACACGCTGATCATGGCGCATAGGTGATCATCCATTGGAGAGGGCGATGATCAACAGGGGGGTGGGCAAGGACGGTGGGGTGTGAGCAAGGGGCATACAAGCCTGACCTGATCAAAGCAGCAAGAGAAAAGCTTGACTTCATTGCCTTGCTGCCAGGCATTTGCCACATGGAACATCATCACAGCTGGCACCTCAAACCAGCGCATTGCGTCTTCGTTCTGAGCATAGCGTGGCAGGATGCCAAAGCGTGTGGGCTGGCTGTCATCATACACAAAAGGTAGAGTCCTCTTCTTCACCATTTCCTGTGGAGACACACAAGCTAGGCGAACATAGCGACACAACAATGTGCCTGAATCGTGTTTGGCCTGGGCTCTGGAACATACAGGAGAACTAGTTCTGTGGCTCAGGACTCAACAAGATGGATCATTGCAACAAAGCAGCCTGCCAGAACACCAACTAGCCGTACTCGAGCACCCACGTCAACGCCTCAACTCAGACTCTTCACAAATGCTTCACTCTTGGCTATTTGGTACACTCAGATGCAGACTGTCACTCATGCTTCAGACTCTCAGCATTGTAGCAGTGCAATGATTGCTACATGACATAAGCAGACAAGGCAGAACAGCAGCGAGGTGCTTACATCAGGCTTGAAGACTAAGGGGCAGTCCAAGAAGATGGCGTGATCCTGAGTGATAGCAAAGTCGTGCATCATGACTCCATGTGGGATGGTGATTGGCACACTGCTTTGTATATGTCCCTGTGGGTCGGCCACCTTGTATGTCACATGTGGATGTTTGTTCACGTTATATCCAAAGAAGAACAGTTCACCTGCAGTTCATTTTCGAACATAACATCACACTATGCAGCAGCCATACCTTGCTGTCATTCACAAGGTTCTGTACATAAAATCTGTACGTCATAAATCAGCACAGGGGTTCGTTTGTACTATGCAAGTCGAAGACTGGAGGTTTGCCAACATTGCTATGTGCAGACAATGTGACAGAACAGAAGCAACAAAGGCAAATAGGCACAGGCAATGCCAGGGTGGATGTTGACAAGAGCATTGCTGTATCTGCTGAACAGCCATGCAGCAAAGCCTAGCAAGTGGTGCGCACAGAAGCTACTCTCACCAGTTTGTGGGTCAATTTTGGGGTGGGCTGTAAAGGGGTGCTTGATTTTGCCCTCATAATTGACGCGCCCCATGGTCTCAATCACACCATTACACAATGCTCGCACCTGCCAGGCATTGCAGTGATGTCAGATTGTGAGCCATGCACACTGCCATGAGCACCCTCTATTGCATGCGTGTTTGTTCACAGATGCCCCACAACATACAGCCTGCCAGCAATTATGAGTCTTGTCATGCCAGACGGACAGATGCCATCATACAATGCTGCTAAGGCCAACAACCTTGGTTGCAAATGCGATGTGGAACAGCAAGTGGCAAAAGCTTGCATGCAGCTGATAAGAGAGGCATGACATACAGCGTATGGCAAATCACCCTCATGAAGCACCAGCAGCTTGTTAGCATGATAAATCAAAGCTGTATTTGCTGTCTGAAAGCCATCCTGCATACCAACACAAAGATATCAGTGCGCAATAAAACCAGCTTGAACCGCAGCAACAGAGCGGCAGAACATGCAATCCAGTCTGCTGTGCATCGATCTAAGTCAAAGGTGCCTGGAGATTGCAAATAGCTGCGCAGTTTCGTCCGAATGCATCACCTTGACATCGTATACCCCCAACTTGATCTCAAGCTGATGCCAAGCCAGCTCTAGCAGACCCCCCAAACCCCGTAGATCACCAATCTACAGGAATATGACACACCAGCTCACCACAATTATTAGCAGCATTTACGTCTTACCGACTGTAGCAAAAGAGTGGTCACAGGCAGTGCCTCATGCTAAGAGCACATATAATACAAACACAGGATGATGATGGCAGTGACTACAATCTTCAGTAACCTACAAGGCAAGTATGCTGTGTGGAGACATGTCATGAGACTTGCATGATACTTGAGACATGTCGCATTCAGATGATTGCTACCTTGAGACCAAGGGGGTGTCCAGCAGCCTTCTCTTGCCTGAGTCTGTTTGTGTCAACATAGCTGTTGCTGAAGTTGACTGCTCCATTGCTGATCCGACAGGCAAAGATCATGCCATCCCCATCAAAACTGCGTCCAAAGTGTGTAAAGTTATGATATGTTGCAATGCTGTGAAATTAAGTTGTGCCTGTGACCGATGTATATGTATATTTGTGTTTGGCTGCAAACAAAATCATATAGATAGGTACGTGAGCTTCAAGACACGACAGGAAGACACGACAGGAAGAAGACGACTCACAGATGGTAGTCGCCTATCGGCTTGAAGTAGGGGTTGGGACCAACACGACAGAAGACACCGTTCAAACTGAGCGGTACTTGTCCTATGACGTTTAAGCCTTGGACGTTCACTTCCTCGTCAACTGGCTTGTAAACGCCTTTGAGAAAGATGTTGTCCTTCTGGCGCTTGGGCAGACCCAGTGACGCGGCAAGCGCGCAATCCACCCAGTAGCTCCAGGTCAGACGGGTCAGCCAAAGGGTAGTCAAGCCTGCAGCTGTGAGTGCAATTGAAAAGCCCACTGGGTGAGAGCTGAAGCTCGTGCTGTCGGTAAAAAGGGCTGAACCGGTCATGTCTCAGCAACTTCTCCGGAGATTTTGCGATCAGCGTTCTCAGCGATGTCTTTGCCATGTTAACAGTCAGCTCGCTGATGACGAGATGCGAAGCTGACCTCAGAAACCAATTATTAGTCACAATTCATCAGTCATCTGGACTGATTTATACAGCTACGAAGATGAAACGACGCATTCTACGAGTCTGCCGTCAACGCTGGACATGCCTTGCACAGCTTTGCATTATAGTAGGCGGTGAGCGAATCCAGAATGAAAGCTGCCGAGGCCAAGCGCTTGGGAGAAGAGCTTCTACGAGAGCCCGTGAAACGCGTCAACAATCTTCCGAAGTTGCTCACCTGTGTTAGTGCTATAGGCGACGAGGTGTGCGCGCTCAAAGCTGGTACTATCAGCTTAACCGCAAGCTTCTCTGCGAGACACGCAGGTCATCTGACTGGGCATCATGCTTGCAGGGCTCCTGCAAATGTGCCCTGCACTGTTTGAAGCTCTTCTTTCTGGCTTCTTATGAGCGCGGCAGCATTTCCGCGCAGGCATGATCCTGGTTTCGCATGCACATCCCAGGCCTGCAAATACTGTACTGCAGTTTGTGGCCAGGACAAACATGTCTTTTCAACAACCAGCATGGTTGCTGGCCTGTCTGCTAGTAGCTTTGTGCAGCAGCTGCTGCAGCTGACAAGCATTGTTGCATATATGCAGAACCCCACAGGCACTGCCTCGTCTCCCGAGAACAAGCTGCATGCATGGCTGAAGCAGAAGTATGACAGCTTTTGCCATGCACTTGAAGGGCTGTTGCAGGCACCAAACAACAACCTGCAGGTTTGCTTTCCTACTCCAAGCGTTGTAGCATTGCATTGTCCTTTGAACCAGACAACAAAGGTCTTGAGTCCCTGCATAGTTCTCTGAGCTTTTGCACCCAAGTGCTGCACAGCAACTCTGCAGCGCTTTGCTCCTGCTGATACTGCTGCTGCTTTGCTGGTGATTGCGTTTCTCTGGCATGTATGATCGCAGATAGATTTACCAAATCTTTGAAACATGCACAGCTGCAGCTTAGCAGCCATTGATGTTCCGCAATGCAAGCGTGTCTCTTTTGCTCAGGTCTCTGCACTCAGTGCCATCATGGAGCTGGTGCGAGGGCAACAAGTAGGAGTGTTTGACAAGGGCCTGTTCAGCAAGGCACTGACAGTTCTGCTGCAAAGCCAAACAGTTCATGAAGAGACATTGCAGCTACTGCTCAGCAAGTACATGGCATATGCTGATGTCAGGTGAGGCTGTACTATGCATCAGACACCCTCAGCTGTCTGTGTGATCATACAGCAACAGCTTGTCCTTGTCGCCTTATTCAGGAACCACATTCTGGTCCAGCTGTCCACATCATGCCATGCCCCACCTGGTACAGCACTTGAGCATCAGCTGGCTTACGTGCACCTCACGCATCCAATTTGCTGTAACTGTCAAGCATACTTTGCCATGGCTTCAGTGTGTTTAATATCTTCTTGCAACGCAGGTTCTACACACTACGAGCCATTCACAAGATGAGTGATGACAGCCTGAGGCCTTCAGGTAATGCTTACCTGTGCAATGCTGTATACGCTGTCGCAGTCAAAATACTTTCAACCGCTGTCTCTTCAGCCTAGACCAAGGACAGAACAGCACCAGTAAATGTGCAATTTTGAGCCCAGGTTTTGGTGCCCAGCAAGCGATGGCAAGAGTGCTGTCAGCAATTGCTGATATATATTTGTGCTGGCTGTTCTCTTAAGATCACTTTGCACAGCCTGGCTAATTGCAATCCCCCCCCTCAACATCTACATGCAGAATGCTTGCGCCTGAAATCTTTTGCAATCAAAGTCGCTAACAATGTCTTGTTCTCTAGGTATCAATGTGGTGAAACAAGGAACAGTTGTCTGCATCTTGAGCAGGAGAAAATTTGAATGGAGGACCCTCTGCACTGAGTACTCTCACTTATTGTGGCCTTGTGATGTAGGTGTGTTAAGCAGGGAGCAATCAGGGCGCCGACTGTTCCAAGTTCTGGCAGCCATCTCACCCACTCTGTCAGCGGGGACTGAAAGCGAAGAGGTGCAGTCTTGGTGTGGAGCCATAGAGGCAAGTTTTGCATACATCATCTTTTGTACTGTGGCCAGTCAGCGTTATTGTGCTGTCTGCACTGACAACTTGGGTGGTCACTTCAATTCTAAATCATGGTTTTGCAGCTCAGCTTGCAGGCACAACAGCGCTTGCGTTGCAAGTCAATCGCGCAACGCAAGCCTTTACTGTACCTGGCATAGCTGCATGTTGCTGCTGTGACAAGGCATGAAGGGGCTAGTTGATGGGTCGCAGTCTGCTGAGCATGCTCTGCTCACCATGATTTCTCATTGAGGACAGCTGTTGTCTGATGCATGAATCTAGGCCTGGGCCCATGTTGTCTGCTCAATCTGTTTTCTATGTTCTTTGCAAAGTGGGCATGCCTTACTGCCATGCAATTGCGTTGTATCTTGACATGCACTCTTGTGTGTATAGGCAGGGGTGGTGGAGGCCGCACCAGCGCCAGGGGAGGGGTCTCAGCAGCGCCGCAAGAGGAAACGAGAGCAGGGTCCGACAGCTGAGTCTAGCCCTTTGCTGGGTGCAGTCCAGTGGGCCAATCCAGCAGCCTACAAGAGAGCCTTCAGGCAAGCATGCCCAGATCAGTCCTGGTCTGTGTGCATGCATGTGCGTGTGTCATGCATTGCTGACAGACGAAGTCAGATGCCTGCTCTGCATTTGCCAACCTTTGCAGGAATTCGCCGTTGTGCCAGATTCACTGTCAAGTCGTGTTGGATTTGCAGACTAGGTGCAATGCAGTGTTGAGCAGCAGCTTGCAATGGGTCAGCCCTAGTGGATTGTTGTCCAACTGAACGTGAGTGTTTGTGAGGCCTGCATTCAGCAGGAGGTACCTGCTCCATGCCATGTGGCTGATCAGCTACGTTCCACTTGATGTGCCTTGCTACATAAGCTAACACCAGCAGCCACATGAGTCCTCCAGTGTGTGTCATCTTGTGCAGTGAGGCTTGGCTAGGGCTCTTGACGATGCCCCTGCCCTCTGACCTGCTGAAGAAGGTGCTGGTGCAGCTGCACAGCACAGTCATGCCTCACATGCCCAACCCCTTGCTGCTGTCAGACTTCTTGACCCGGTGCCTGGATGAAGGGGGGCTGGTGGGCATGCTGGCCCTCAATGGCATCTTCACCCTGGTTACTAAGCACGGCCTGGAGTACCCCAACTTCTACAGCAGATTGTATGCCCTGCTTCAGGTATGCATCTTGCTGGCTGTGGCCCAGACCCATGTTGTGAATGATCCAGGTGTGGTTCTTGTGACCTGTCAATGTTTGCATTGCTGCCACTTGCACAACAATCTGCTGCTTGGCCTTGACAGCGTCTCTTTGTTGCTTGTCAAATCAACATGCAGATTAATTTTTGTGGCGTGCCATTGGCTCCATCGTAGTTGTGCAGGGCTTGGCTTACACAGCTTTGCTCAAACAGGATGTCATCAAAGGTGTGTCTTCACTTGCCAAAGCAGCATGCTCAGAGCAGCACCTCGCAATTTGCCCAAAGCCGTTCTGCAGTCTTGTTGTAGATCCTTTCAGCCAGAACATCACAGCTGCAACCGTGACAGTGACTGTGACGTGACATTGACACGGTGTGTAGGCGCCGGTGTTCAGAGCTAAGTACAGAGCTCAGTTCCTGCAGCTGGCCGACATCTTCCTGTCCTCTGGCATGGTGCCTGCCTACACGGCTGCTGCATTCATTAAAAAGTTTGCGCGGCTGGCCCTGACAGCACCACCGCCAGGTACACCGCTTTGCTGCTTATTACTACTGCATGCTGCCTTGGGTGTTTCAATTAGCTCTGGTTGTGTTAACTAGCCCTGGGTTTATTGATTAGCCATATATGTATTGAATAGCCCCCAGCGTGTTGACTGGCCCTGGCAGTGTCAACTAGCCAAGAATGTGTAAATTAGCCGTGGGTTTGTTGACTAGCCCTGCTTGTTTCGACTGGCCCTGAAAGCCTCTTTCGATCACAACAGCAGTCTAAGGCTATCCATCACAAGCATATAGTGATCAGCACCCATGCATGCATTTGGACCTCATGTCTGTAGAGTCAAGAGATGTGAAGATTGCATCCGCAGCAGAGAGACAGTGGTGCTAAACAGAGTGACAACAGCAAGGTTCCTGCAACAAGCTTGCATGCATTGCTGACGCCCTTGCTGTTACACCGCAGGCTCAATCATAGCCATAGCATTCATCCACAACCTCCTCAGACGCCATCCCAGCTGCAGTGTCCTGCTCAACAAACCCTTATCTTCTACTTCACACAGCTCTGCTGCTGCTGCACCCGGGCCAGCATCAACAATCAGCCAGAAGGGTGCTGCCACCCCTGCAGCAAACATGGCAGCTGCTGCCAAACAAACCAGCCTTCCTCACACCCTTACAAATGGGCACTCCAAGGGCCACATCCAAGGTGATGACACTTCAAGCAGCAGTCAAGCAGACGAAGACAGCAGCTCTGACTCACTGGCAGCGGATGGAGCAGCTGTTGATGAAGCTAGAGTGCAAACACAGAAGGCTGCAATGAGTGGAGTTGGGTGTGCTGGTGTCATAGGCGGTGTTGGGCAGGATGTGTTTGATGAACATGAGGCTGATCCTGCCAAATGCAGAGCCATTGAGAGCTCACTGTGGGAGCTGGAAAGCCTCAGACATCATTACTATCACGCCGTAAGTTACATACATGCCTGCATCTTTCCTTTGCTGTATGTGACAATACCTTCATAGTGCCTACCCGTGCTTGTGCACACATGGGGCAAAGTTCATGTGGTGGGTTTTTTGACATGCCTGGCAGCAGCTTTGCAAGGCAGTAATATGCTTGCTGTATATTTGAGAACTTAGGCATCAGGCAGCACGTCATTTGGTACTGCAGTGCATGCACACAGACACTGCGTCTAACTGCAATGCCATCTTGCAGGTTGCAAACTATGTGTCAATACTAGACAAAGACTTGGGTGACAGGAAGAGGACAGCAGAAGTGGATGTTGGTGCACTGCTCAGGTCATCCTACAGTGAATTCTTGACGCTGGAAACAGAGAAGCGACTCAAGTCAGTACCTGTTGCATTCTACTCAGCACCTCCCAGTCAACTGTTTCACGATGCGGCCCAGGTTGACTTTCCTGGCTGGGTGTGCTGACACCAGCTCTGATACCTCACAAGACTATGCTTAAATAGGAGGAGTGTAAACATGTGTACTGAGTAGGTAGTTGATCAGATGGTGGACCCTTTTGTTGCCAAAGCAAATATAGTCATTGACACTGAGCCATCTAAGTCAGGCGTAGAGTGCCTGGGGTAGCATTGCCTGTGCCCATGCTTTTGCCGTCTATTCCATGCAAGAACGACACACATTGTGAACCCTATTTAGGTTGTGAGGAAATGCTGTGTGACCACTGTGCGCATCGGGCCTAGGTGCGCTCGCCAAGCCAGACAAAGCTAGCAAAGCTCGGAGTGCCTAGCAACTAGCAGAAAGCACGTCAGCACTTGGTGATTACCGTTGAAACCGTGCCGCAGCACTTTGTTGGCTAGTGATCAGTCCGTATGGCTACCGAGGGACCTAAGCGACCCTTGCCGGACGACGCGACAGAAGAAAGCAGCATCGTGTTGAAAAAGCAAAAGACGGACTCAGCTGTTTCTACAGCACAGCAACAACCTGGGGTGAGCTCTAGAAGCCATGCTGCATCTCTTGGTGTCGTGTTTCTTGTTGGAACACGATAACACAGGAAGGTAGTGCTGTTGCCCAGGTTCCTAGACGAACTTCAAGCCTGCTGGCACCCATCATGCTACTGACAGGACATGCTGGCGAGGTATTTGGCGTCAAGTTCAGCCCAGATGGCACTGTACTAGCATCCTGCTCTCATGACAAGCACCTTTACCTATGGAATATGCATGGGGAATGTGACAACTACATGGTGCTAAAAGGTGAAGCCCTGCCCAGTCTGTGGTCTCTCAGACACAGGCACAGCACTCAGTCAGATCTACGGATATTTGTCTGCACAAGCCTAGCAATATGCTACATGCAGGCCACAAAAACGCTGTACTGGATGTTCACTGGACAAATGATGGTGAAAAGCTCTTGTCAGCATCTCCAGACAAGACAGTGCGCGTCTGGGACACATCCACTGGGCAACAAGCAAAGAAGATGACAGAGCATGACAATTTTGTTAATAGCTGCAGTCCGCTGCGGCGTGGGCCGCCATTGCTATGCAGTGGCTCAGACGACGGAAATGTCAAGGTATCATACACACTGCAGTGTCAGAAAGTGCTACAGGAGTTGCTCTGCATGCAGTATCTGAGCAACATGGCCACCAAAGTCAACAATGCATTCAGGTGTGGGACATGCGGGTCAAGCGGTCTATACAGACCTTCACAGGGAAGTATCAGGTCCTGGCTGTAGCGTTTACTGATGCTGGTGATCAGGTACGCCTTAATAGCCATTGTTGTGCTGCATCTTCGTCAGCCCAATGCCCTTGCATTTGTGAGTTCAAAGTCACCTCAGGACATGCATGAAGTGAGTAATGAGGTGGGTGCTTCATGCTCCTTTGTAAGCAGTTTGAAGCACCAAATTGGTCTTCCATGCATCGTTGGCACAGCTATCAGCGAATGACATTTTGTCAGAATGCGACCATTCAGCAGTCAACATTCGAGCTGATGGTGTTCTGCAGGTGTACTCTGGAGGTTTGGACAACAACATCACTGTCTGGGATTTACGGAAAGGGGAGCAGTCCATGAGCCTGACTGGGCACACAGACAGCATCACAGGGCTTTCATTGAATCCAGATGGCACTCATTTGCTGAGTAATGCCGTGGATAACTCGCTGCGGGTGTGGGACATGCGACCGTATGCTCCTGCCAATCGATGCGAGAAGATCTTCACAGGCCACCAGCACAACTACGAAAGAAACCTGCTGAGATGTAGTTGGTCGTCAGATGGCTCAAAGGTTCGCTGCCGCTATTGTAAATGGCTGGCCATACCTTGCACATTCCACTCTGACAACACTACCAAGGTGCTCGTTTCACATCAGCAGACATGCAGAGATTTTGCTACCTGGTTTTAAAGTGTGTGTGTTGCTTGCAGGTCACAGCTGGTAGTGCTGATAGAATGGTATATATTTGGAATGCAAGTTCCCGACAGATAGAGTACAAACTGCCTGGTCATCTTGGCTCTGTCAATGATGCTGTATTCCATCCAAAGGAGCCCATAGTTGCTTCAGCATCTAGTGATAAGCAAATTTACCTTGGAGAGTTGTCAAGATGGTCATGATCATTTTTAAGTTTGTGATGTAACAGCAGCTGGCATTGAGTGCAGCTCAGCTTGTGGGTTTGCATGCATGTTGTGAACCTGCATCTTTCTTAGCAGCTTGCCGTGCACTTCAACACTGCATCTGATTGAGCGCAGGCATGTTCTGAAAGGTACAGCACTCAAGCAGCAGGCTAACTCAACACCGCTGCTCTCAGCACAGGGCATGCCACGAGGTGTCTCTGCTTGTGTGTATTTGGTGACTACTTTTTTCAATTTTACTCAGTCCTACCAGAGATAGTGCTAGGTGGTCGTCAGTTGCAATGAACTGACACACCATGATAGTACTACCTGCTCTGTTGCAGTGCTGAAGTGTTCAAGTACATTAGCAAAAGCATGCAGTGCAAAATCTGGAGCATCAAAGAAACGAGATCAGCCGACCTGCCGTCCATAATCTATCTCTGCTACAGTAGATTGATGTCATCATCATGACCTGACCACACAGTGACGCTTGGCTAAGTGCGATAAAACTTATCTGACAGACCACATCCATTTCAGACACGTTGCAGCAATACATCTAATGCTTTAGACGTACACAGGAAGTTTCATGTCTATGTCAATCCTCTGCCTATCAACCTCACCTTCAGCAACTTCAGCTTTGCACCACAATTCTACTGACAAATCGTTGGCAAAAGATTGCCCCTGTACATCAGTGACGCCTGTATGCAGTCCTGGCATTCACACTTGACCCTGCCTACTCAAGACAGCAGGGCTGAGATAGCAATTTTCACTCACTACAGCTAAAAGTGGCCGCTCATGACCGGTCTGTCTGACCACTTGACCCTTTCCGCCGGTATGTTTGGGTCTTGCCCACTCTGCGTACGAGTCATCCTCTGCTTAATGGTACTCACACCTGACTGCTGCAGAGATCTCTGTGGCTGAAGTGAGCTGGGTCGCAGGATAGCTTGTTGCTGCGCAGGTGGTGCTGGTGGCTGCTGCTGTGCCTCTGGGACAGTACTCAGGCCCGGTGAGTTGTGACCAAATGCGTTTGCGTGCGTCTGCTGAGTAGGCCAAGGGCGTTCAGAGGTAGGTGGGGTGGAACTTGATGGCCCTAAGTGGCTAGGCCCTGCCATGTTCCTGTCATAAGAGCTACTGAGACGGGTTTGAGGCAAGGTGGGCACATCTGGCTGCCCTTTGTTGGATCCCGAGGCTTGCCTGCAGACCAGAGGACACAGCATTGTCAATACTCAGCTGCATAGCTGTCGTCAAACACCTTCTGCTGCATGGCAGTTGACCACACACTTCATGACTGCTGCTCAGCCCTGACTGCATCAAGTGCACAGCTGCTGCCACAACCATGTACAAAAACCAGTGAGGCACGCAGCCCCAGGTCAGTGCAGATTCCCTGGGGGATTCGTGAGCCTGTGCACAGGAATGTGCGTACATACGAGCATACATGTGGGCATGAATGTGGGCACACCTGAGACCATCTAGGTGTGCGTTGTCCAGTCCAGTAATGCTGCCACTGCCGGATGCACTGTGCAAGCTGTGGGCGCTCTGCAGGCTTTGCCCGTGCTCAATGCTGCCGTTGCTCAGGCCACTCATGTGAGGGTGAGGGCTGGGGGGTGGGGAGGGGTCTAGCAGGTCATCTGGGTAGTCGTTGGGGTTGAGGGGGATGGCGGTCTTGAGATCCAGACGGGAGAAGCGAACTGAGCCCAACAAGCGCTCTGGCAACAAGTCAGGCCTCGACCCCTGCAATATGAGCAAAGTTGAGCAGAGTAGAATAGAGCAGAGCAGAGTAGAGTAGAGCAGAGTCGAGTAAAGCGAAGTTGAGTAGAGCAGATGTGAGTAGAGCAGAGCAGAATGCAGTAGAGCAGAGCAGAGCAGAGTAGAGTTGAGTAGAGCAGAGCAGAGCAGCATAGAGTACAGCACAGTAGAACCTGTTTTGTATGCATGACACTGCACAGCGACACTGCACTCGGCGTGAACAGCCATTGTTTCTGGAACATGTTGGCTGCTGCAACAATTCACCAATCAGAACGTGAACAAGTTTCAACACAGGCAGGAGAGACAAACAAGTTGGGTGTGTGTGGACAGCAAGATTGCAGGACACAGGTAGTCTAGTCCACGGTGCAACAGAGTGATCAAATCAGAGGGGAGGCGTGAAGAAGCAGACCTGAAGAACAACAGCCATGTCGATGGTCTGAGAAGTGGTGACACCCTTGACCAGGGCCACCACATGATTGGCCACCCCAGAGGAGTCCATGTCTACGTCAGCCTCCAACCACCGAGGTCCCCTACATACCCACGTTGCAGTTGGCCAATCTGGTTGCAGGAGCCAGGATTTGTCTGCATTTTGCTGCTGTACATGCACTGAAGCGAAACTCGATCATCTTGCATTGCAGGAACTCGCGTGCAGGGCAGGAATCAGCAATGCAAGCTCAGCGATGCACTCGGGGATGAAGTATTGCTTGCTGGCCTGAAGGAACAGCCTGCCAACAAACTTGGTGAAGACAGGAAGCAAGCTGTTGTTGGCAAGCCTGTATATGGGGATCAGGCAGAACGCAGGCAGGCAGCATGGTGCCTGATCTGCAGGCCCCATGCAAGTCATCAGTGCATTTAAGCAAACACGCAAAGATGCTAGCTGCATGCCAAGCTGCATAAAGTTTCCCAGACTGTCAATTCCTGACTAGTTACGAACAAGCCTTTAGGTCTCACATCTACACACATCACTTCTCACACATTAATAAGTAAAGAAATAGCTAGATGTTCACGCGCCAGAAGCAGCCACAATACCCTGCTATGCATCTTCTTCTGCCAACAAACAACCAAGAACACAGATCTATACACAAACCTGTAGTAGGTGGTGTGGATTTTGTTGCCAAGGAGGACTGGCGTGCCGCCGACAGCCTGTTTGATGATCCAGCTGCCCTGGGGCACACTGGGAATCAGCTTCAACATATTGTCCCTCTTGCGATTGGCTGCTGGGTCTGCTGGGTCACCTTCCACAAACCTAAGGCAGTCAGACAGGCATAAGCAGACATGTGCATCAGCATATATGCATGCACTTGTTGGAAAGAGGAATCAAAAAAAGTTGTATGCTTGATGAGGCCTGCGAACCAGAACCAGTTACAGATCCTCCACATCCACTGAGAAGTCAGGCAGAGTCAGCCAAATGTCAGCCACACAAAGCACCAAATTGTGCGTCACATACTGTCAAGCAATCTTGCGTGATGCCAAGCCAATATAGCACAATGTGTATAGAATGTCTGCACTCCTGGTGCAAATGAACAACTAGACCTGAGCAGGCTTACACAGCTTTGCAAAAGGCCTCAACCTCATATCAGACACTGTCAGGTGTGGGTGATGCATTTGCTGAAGCTGCAAGACGGCAATGCCTTTGTGTAGTCAGCACAACAGGAACATCCCCCATGTAATCAGCAAGACAACACCCCCTAGCCCCCACCCCTGCTGACACATCATTGTTTTTGCTCTTGTCACGCTCTCTATCAGTGTCATATCACACAATGCGCGACAATAGTATTGTCATAGCATGTTATGGAGGAGTGGGCTCACTCTTGCAGGCATCTTTCATGGGGAGTCATGTCGTCCCAGGATTTGTCATTGTGGTATGGGTCCAGGCTGGAGGCCCAGGCCATGACCAGCCCCAACCTGGGCTGCTTGGAGAAGATGACGTTCAACACAAACACAAAGGGCGCCTTGCAGTCCCTGCACACCACACGTCAACACTTGCTCAAAGTCACAGCTTGATGTTGTTTAAAGTTCATGTCATCTGGAAGTTTCAATCAGGGTTTTTTGTCTCTTTTCTGTATCGTGCTGAAGTGCCTTGTTGTCTCATCATTACGATGCTGGGGGCACAAGTGTAACAGCATATGGAGGCAACACAAGGGACTACACATGATGATCAGGATGCAAGCGCTGTTGGTGCCCATGCACAGAACTCAGGTTGGAAATTTGGGACCTGACAGGCCCCCATATCTACCAGCAGACACAATGAGTACCAACACAGCAATGACACCAGCTTGTTGTGACGCTATCGGCTGTACATCTGCGATCGCAGACCAACAGCTATGTTGACAACCCTCACTGCAAGCTCTTATAGGACACTCAATGTACTTCATATGTAGTTCACTCCAAATGCAAATGTGTGAGATCAAGGAAAGCAAGTCGAATATTGCTCAAGGATCTTAAGGCTGCTGCATTTTTGACACACGCAATAGCTGTTAGAATGTAGAGAAAATTACAACTCCAAGCCGCTGTAGTGAGATGCAGTCATGTGTGCAAGCTGGTGCATCGCATCTTTGTATCACCATGGTGAAACAAACCTGATGGAGGGCAGGAAGCGCGACACATTGAACACTCGATCTTCTGTTGCACACAGCTCTGTGGTGAGCAACTCAAAGTAAGGCTCCTCTGACTTGATCTTCTTGGAGTCCTGCATACCAAGCCAGTGTTTCTTCGTTTCCCCCCTCATTTTAAATTTTGCAGTCTGGGGTGTGGAGCCAGTTGTGAGTCATCAGACATCCGGGGTTGAAAGCAAAGGTGTATGTGGTGTGCGACAAAACCAAGCTGGTAGGAGTTCTGTTCGAAAAAGAGCCTAATGTCCTGTTGTTGGCACTGAGCTCTTGTCCTCATTGTCCTCATTGAACACTGCTGTGACTCTGACCTCAAGCAAACTCACAGGCTGCTCCAGCAGCCACTGCATATGTTGTGACACATCCCCAGATATAGTTGCGTTTTAAGCGGTGTCACACAAGCTAGCTTGATACATATCAAGCATTAAAAAGACCAGCTAGCTTATCTAAGCATGACAAACAGTCAGCTCAGGGAGCCTGTTTGCCATGCTTACAGAGGAATTTCAGTGAGTAAGACGACTGAGCCAACCTCAAGGCCTAGATTAGTACCCAGAACAAGAATAGATAGTATTGGGTCCAAAGCTGTTGTCAGCAGCATGCCTTGAAAGCACCCACACCCAGAATAGGTAGTATGGGGTAAAAAGCTGTTGTCAGCAGCATGCCGTGTAGTACAAGAGACAGGACCAGCAATGATGCATGACAGTAGTCATACCTTGAGGTAGTTAGCCCCCCTGACCTTGAAGTTGGCCACCCCGGGGTCACGCCAGAACTTGGTGTCTAGTGTGTAGCTCCTCTGCTGATGATCAGACCGTTTCTTGCTTGACCTGCACCCCCACTTTGGTTCACATGGTCCATGCAAGACGCCTGCTGGATGGCTTGACCAAGCATGCTCTGTCATAACAC
>JAABUK010005604.1_pt1 | contig 19351 bp, 15 predicted proteins | sample 5559141 | NCBI WGS metagenome assembly JAABUK01 (sample SAMN10711869, study PRJNA513367) | rock metagenome | isolation source: Antarctica rocks | place: Antarctica: Victoria Land, Pudding Butte nord | collected 2016-01-03 | reverse complement strand
TCGCGCCCGCTCCGCCGCACGGCGGCATCGGGGGTTGCGCCCATCTCCTCGAAAAAAATGCGGTAGCGGAGTGCCAGGGCAGCGTCGATCTCGGCTGGGGTGGTGGCGATACGGACGCCGAGGTTGCCGGCGCGCAATTCCCCTAAACCCCGGGCGCCGGCCGGGATTTGCAGCGGACGATGGTCCGTCATACGCGCGTCGCCATTAGCCGGTCACGCTCGAGGTCCTGGACTTTCATCAACCGGCCGGTCTCCGCGTCGGTCTTAATCGGTGCTGCCGACGGCCGGTCGATTCAGGGACGCGATCGGCAGCCAGGGACACCTGGGGTACGCATCGGGCGTAGCCGATAAGGGCATCTTCTGTCGAATCCAGGTCCCAGGCGAATCCAAGTTCCAGGCGAATCCAAGTTCCAGGGGTATCCAGGCCCCGGGTGCCCGGCGGACCCCCGGGGCCGAATTGGACGAGCGCCAGGTCCGGGCGGTTAGCGCGCGCGGGGCTTGGTGCCCAGGCCGATTTTTTTGGCCAACGAGGAGCGGTGCCGGGCGTAGTTCGGCGCCACCATCGGGTAATCCGGCGGCAGCTGCCACTTCTCCCGGTACTGCTCTGGCGTCATGTTGTAGGACGTCTTCAAGTGACGCTTCAGCATTTTCAGCTTCTTGCCGTCCTCGAGGCAGATGATGTGGTCGGGGAAGACCGATTTCTTGACCGGCACGGCCGGCTGTTGCTTATCCGGCACGACCGGCTCTTTCCCGACTCCGGCCAGAGTACGGTAGACTTCCTGGATCAGGTTTGGCAACGCATCTGGCGCAACCGAGTTATTAGACACATGAGCCGAGACGATCTGGGCAGTCAATCCAAGAACGTCCGAGTTAGCCGCCGCTTCAACCATGAGGTGCCCTTCCTTTGCTTAAGTAGCAAAGCATATACGATCTGGTATCATCGCTTCGCAATAGAGGACTTGTAAAATAAAAATGGGGTCAATCATGCGTGCTAAAGTGCCGCCGCTGCAACCGGCAGACCAGCGTTTAGACATCACACATGACATCTGCCCGATGACCTTCGTCCGCACCCGTCTGGCGCTCGACCGATTAGCACAGGGACAGACACTGTTGGTTCACCTGCGCGGGGAGGAGCCGCGTCGCAACGTCCCTCGTACCGCAACCGAGCAAGGGCATGTTGTACTGAGTCAACAGGACAATCCGGACGGAACAACTGACCTGTTGCTGCGCCGCGGCTAAGCGCCTCTATAGCGACCGCCGCAGCACCAGCGCGTCGCCGCCGCCGGGGTAGTAGCCGGATCTGCGGCCGACCTCGAGAAATCCTGCGCCAGCGTAGAGGCTCCGCGCCGGGGCATTGCCGGAGGCGACTTCGAGGAAGATGGCGCTCGCGCCACGCTCCTGCGCCGTCGCCAGGACCTGCTGCAGCAGCGCACGTCCAATGCCATGCCGCTGGGCCGCTGGGTCAACGGCGAGGGTCAGCACCTCCGCCTCATCGGCGACCGTCCGGGCCAGGATCATGCCGCCTGCCAGCGCGATCCAGCCGAATGCGCCGGGCAGGCCGAGTTGCAGCCCGATGGCGTCGGTGCCCCACCGCTCGCGGGACGGAAAGGCGCGGCCGTGCAGCAGGGCCATAACCTTCACATGAGCCGGAGTCGCTGGGACCAGCATCTCAGTCCCGCGTGGCCGGGCGAGCCTCGGGTGGGTCCACGTACAGCGGCTGTACCGGGCGCCTGTCCGGTCCTGCAGCCGTTCGGAACCGTGCGGCGGCAGCCACGCCAGCGGGCGCAGGAATGCGGGCCGGAAGCAGCAGGACATCCGCGCCGCGCGCCGCAAGGCGGGACGCCACGGCGATTGCGGCGTCCCCGGCCACCGACACCGGGCCGGCCGGGTCCGGCAACGCATCGAAGGCGACCGTAGCCACATGCCCCTCGCGATCCAGGAACACCCGGCCCCGACGCGTGTCGACCGCGACCCACTGTGCACGACCATTATCGGGAACCGCCAACGCCTCGCCGACCGTGACGCCCACAACCGGCACCCCCGCCGCGAGCGCGATGCCGTGGGCAAGCGACAGGGCGGCGCGAATGCCGGTGAAGCTGCCGGGCCCGATCGTGACGGCCACCATGGTGAGTTGCGTAGGGGCGATCCCGGCTTGAGCCAGCACCGCTTGCGCCATGCCAGGCAAGGCCGCGACCTGTCCACGGGCCCCGGCCGCCCGCCGTTCGGCCAGCACACCGCCGACTCCGACCACGCCGGCCGAGCAGCCGGACAGCGCCGCATCCAATGTGAGGATCACCGGACCATCAGAGCAGGCGGCAGACCTCGTCGAACTCGAACCGTGGGGAACGCGGAGGGAGTTTGGATAGGTCGCCGTGGCCGAGGTTGACCAGGAAGTTGCTTTTCCAGCCGGTGGAAGCCAGGAACTCGGCATCCACCTTGGCATTGTCGAAGCCGGACATCGGCCCGGCGTCCAACCCGGCCGCACGCGCCGCCATGATCAGATAGGCTCCCTGCAGGCTGCCGTTGCGAAACGTGGTTGCAGCCGCAAGCGCCTCGTTCCCCGCGAACCACGAGCGCGCGTCGGCATGGGGAAAGAGCTTTGGCAACTCCTCGTAGAATGCCGGGTCATGCGCCACGATGCACACGACCGGGGCACTCATCGTCTTATCGACGTTGCCCGCCGAGAGCGCCGGACGCAGCCGCTCTTTCGCCTCCGTGGTGCGCAGGAACAGCAAGCGCGCCGGAGACGAGTTGGCCGAGGTCGGCCCCATCCGCATCAGGTCGAACACATGGCGCAACTCGTCGTCGGTAACGGCCGCGTCCGTCCAGTGGTAGTGCGTCCTCGCCTGGCGAAACAGCGTATCCAGCGCAAGGTCGTCGAGCGGCATCCGCCTTAGGCCTCGACCTGCTCGACCGAGGTCACCTCAGGCACATAGTGGCGCAGCATGTTCTCGATGCCGTGCTTCAGGGTGGCGCTGGAGGACGGGCATCCGCTGCACGCGCCCTGCATATGCAGGCGCACCACGCCTTCGCGATAGCCCCGGAACACAATGTCTCCGCCATCGCCGGCGACGGCCGGGCGCACGCGGGTGTCCAGCAACTCTTTGATCTGGTCGACGATCTCCTGGTCTTCCGGGGACACATCCTCGTCCACTGCGGCGCCCTGGCCCTCGATGACCGGACGGCCGGCGACGAAATGCTCCATGATCGCGCCCAGCACCTGGGGCCGCAGCGCCTGCCAATCGGCGATGTCGGACTTGGTGACGGTGACGAAATCGCCGCCTAGGAACACGCGGGCCACGCCGGGCAGCTCAAACAGCGCGGTGGCGAGCGGGCTGCGGGCGGCGGTGTCCGGGCCGGCAAAGTCGGCGGTGCCGTCGCCCATCACGTCGCGCCCGGGCAGGAACTTGAGTGTGGCCGGGTTCGGGGTGCCTTCGGTCTCGATGAACATGGGTCTACCTCGTAATGCGGACTGCTTGGGTCCGGATGCCAGCACATGTGGCCAAAAGCGGCACGGGGTGCAAGTGGCATTGGGCTTCGTGCTATGCACCTGGCATGACGCTGACCCGCCGGCTGTTGTTCACCGCGCTCGGCACCCTGCCGCTGACCCGGCTGGCCCGGGGGCAGGCCGCCCATCGCCTGACCATCCTGCACATGAACGACTTCCATTCCCGGCATGAGGCGGTGGACGGCCGCGCCATGACCTGCGGCCCCGACCGGGACGGCTGCTTCGGCGGCAGCGCGCGGCTGGCGACCGCCATCAAGGCCCAGCGCGCGGCAGCGGAGGCCGACGGACGCGCCGTGCTGCTGCTGGACGAGGGGGACCAGTTCCAGGGCAGCCTGTTCTACACCGCCCATCACGGCATGGCGGAGCTTGCGGTGATGCACGCGCTCGGCACCGACGCGATGGCGGTGGGGAACCACGAGTTCGACAATGGGCCGGACACGCTGGGCCGTTTCATTGCGGCGGCAGGCTTTCCCGTGCTGTCCGCCAACGTCGATGCCACGGCCGAGCCGGCGCTTGCGGGTCGGCTGCACCCCTACGCGCTGTTCGACCGGGCCGGTCTTTGCATTGCTGTCGTGGGGCTGACGACCGCGGAGGCGCTGCTGTCCTCCTCGCCCGGACCGAACATCCGCATCGGCGACGCGGCAGCAGCGTTGGCGACGGCGGCTGTAGCGGCGCGGCGGGAGGGCGCTGGCCTGGTAATCGCGCTGTCGCATCTGGGCCTGGTGGGGGACTCTGTGTTGAACGTCCCGGGCGTGGCGGTGATCGTGGGCGGGCACTCCCACACGTTGCTGTCAAATGTGGAGCCGGGAGCGCTCGGCCCGCATCCGATGGTCGCGCCTTCAGGTGCGCTGGTGGTGCAGGCGGCGGCGTATGGCCGCTATGCCGGACGGCTCGACCTCGACCTCGGGGCGGGTGGCCGCGTGCTGGCCTATGGCGGGGAGTGCCGCCACATCGGGCTGGACCTGGCGGAGGACCCGGCGGTGAGGACCATCGTCGCGGAGTACGCTGCCCCGTTGCAGGCTGTGCGGCGCCGGCTGGTGGCGGTCCTATCGGAGGCGCTGGACGCTGCAGTATGCCGGATGTCGCAATGCGCCTTTGGACAGTTGGTCGCTGGGGCGCTGCTTGCGGCGGCGCACGGGGCGGACGTGGCGATCATGAATGGCGGCGGGCTGCGCACCGGGTTGCGGGCGGGTCCCGCGACCTTGGGCGACGTGCTCGACGCCCTGCCATTCGGCAACACGCTCGCCACCGTAACATGGACCGGCGCGGATTTCTGGGCCGCGGTCGAACACGGACTCGGCCTGATCGGCCGTGGTGGCTTTCCGCAACTGGCGGGCGTTCGCCTGGCTTGGGATGCCTTGCGCCCGGCGGGCAGCCGGATCACCACGCTGGAGATCCGCGGGCCGGACGGCGCTTGGGTGGAAATCAATCCCGAGCGGCGTTACCTCGTTGCCACCAACAATTTCATTCGCGGCGGCGGCGATGGCTACACGATGCTGCGGGACCGCGGCATCAATGCCTATGACGCCGGGCCGGGCGTGGCCGAACTTGTGGCGGACTTGCTGGCGGCCGGGGCGCCGGCCCAACCCTGAGCTATGCCGCCACCTGCTGCGCCGGGCGGCGGGCGCGTAGACGGCGGATGCGGCGGGCGTCGGCGTCCAGGATGCGGAACTCCAGGCCCGAGGGGTGGCTGATCACCTCGCCCCGCGTCGGCACCCGGCCGGCGAGGGTGAAGACCAGGCCGCCGACGGTGTCGATGTCGGCCTCCCGCTCGTCCTCAGTCAGGGTCTGCCCCAGCCGGCTCTCGAAATCCTCAATCGACAGGCGCGCATCCAGGTCGAGCGCGCCGTCCGGACGCTCGACGATCATCGGGCCCTCGACCTCGTCGTGCTCATCGGCAATGTCGCCGACGATCTCCTCGACCAGGTCCTCGATCGTCAGCAGGCCGTCGATGCCGCCATACTCGTCCACCACCAAGGCGAGGTGCATCCGGGCCTGGCGCATCTGCAGCAGCAGATCCAGCACCGGAATCTGCGGTGCCACCATCAGCGGACGGCGCAGCAGAGCCTCCAGGTTGAAGGCGTCGGGACGGCCGACATAGGCGAACAGGTCCTTGATGTGGACCATCCCCACGATCTCGTCCAACTGCTCGCGGTAGACGGGCAGGCGGGAGTGGCCCTCGCGGCGGATCTGGTCCAGTGCCTGTTCCAGGGTGACGTCGACCGGCATCGCGACGATGTCGGCGCGGGGGATCATGACGTCGTCGGCCGACATGCCGCGGAGCCGCAGCACGTTGGCGATCAGGGCGCGTTCCTGGCGGTCGAGCTCGGGAGCGCTTCCATTGGTTTGGCTTTCATCGGCGGATTGCTGGACCAGCTCGGCAATGCTTTCCCGCACGTTGTGCTCGGGCTGGCGTCCGCGTAGCCGTTGCCGGACCCGGTTCAGGAAGCCGCGTTGAGACGCGCTCATGGGAGGCGCCTGGCGGTGCGCCACGGATTGGGCACGCCCATGCGGTGCAGCAGGCGCGTCTCCGCCATTTCCATGCGCCTGGCGTCGCCGGGCAGGTCGTGGTCATGGCCGCGCAGGTGGAGTGCGCCGTGCACGACCAGGTGGGCCAGGTGGTGCGACGGCCGGCGCCCGGCGGCCCGGGCCTCGCGCTGTACGACGCCCAGGGCCAGGATGATGTCGCCGCTTTCAAATGTCAGCACGTTGGTCGGCTTGTTCTGACCGCGATGCCGGGCGTTCAGACGCTTGACTGCTGCGTCCGACGCCAGGACCACCGCTCCGGCACCGCCTGCCACCCGTGCGGCGCGTGCGGCGACCGCCTCGGCACGCGGCACGACACGCCGCCACCGCGTCTCTGTCGTCACAACAGTGGGATCGTCGAGATGCCCCGCCGAAGCGGGGCCGCGTCTGCTATCAGGGTCCATTGGTGTCCTGGTTGAACTCGGCTGGCGACTCGGTCCGGGGCCGGCCGCGCGGACCGCGGTTCTGCCCGGCTTCTGGGATGCCCGCGTCGCGCTGGGCCTGAGCTCGTTGCTCATACGCTCCAACTATGGCGGCGACAAGTGGGTGCCGCACCACGTCGCGGACGCCGAACCGGGTGATGCCGATGCCGGGCAGGCCGTCCAGCGTGTCGAGCGCGTCACGCAGGCCGCTGCGCTGGCCCGGCGGCAGGTCGATCTGGCTCAAATCGCCGGTGATCACCATGCGCGTGCCCTCGCCCATGCGAGTCAGGAACATCTTCATCTGCACCGGCGTCGTGTTCTGCGCCTCGTCCAGGATGACGAAGGCGTGCGCCAGGGTGCGGCCACGCATAAAGGCCAGCGGCGCGACCTCGATCTCGCCCGTGCCCATGCGGCGGATGACCTGCTCGCCCGGCATCATGTCGTGCAACGCGTCATACAGCGGGCGGAGGTAGGGATCGACCTTCTCCTTCAGGTCGCCGGGCAGGAAGCCAAGGCGCTCCCCGGCCTCGACCGCCGGGCGGGACAGCACGATGCGGTCCACGCGCCCGGCCTGCAGCATCGCGACGGCCTGGGCGACGGCCAGGTAGGTCTTGCCGGTGCCGGCGGGGCCGATGCCGAACACCATCTCGTGCCGGCCCAGCATCTCCATGTAGGTCGTCTGACCAGGCGAACGGGGGCCGACCGCGCCGCGGCGGGTGTGGATCGCGGGCAGATCGGAGAGCGGCAGGCGTGGATCGGGATCGGCGTCGGACATGCGGATCGCTGCGTCCACATCGGCGCGGGACAAGCCCTTGCCGCGTTCGAGGCGTTTGTACAGCCCGGTCAGCGCGGCCTCTGCGGCCTGCACGCGCGCGGGCTCCCCGGTAATGGCAACGCGGTTGCCGCGGGACGACATGCGGACGCCGAGGCCCTGCTCTAATCGGACCAGATGGCGGTCATGGTCGCCGAACAGCAACGGCAGCAGCGCGTTGTCGTTGAACTGCAGGGTCACGGCCTTGCCAGGTGCCGTCGGAGCGGGCGAGGTCGAAGGCGGGGACGCGGCGAGTATGTTCAAGCGCAGATACGCTCCTGGTTCAGGGTTCCAGCAAGGGAGTTGGGGCGGCCATCCACGATCGTCACCGGGGCGATCCGACCAATCAACGATATTGGCCCGTCCACATGCACCGGCTGAAGGAAAGGTGATCGGCCGGAGAGCTGCCCGGGACGCCGGCCGGGCCCGGTGAACAGCACCGGCAGCACCAAGCCCTCGCTTCGTTGATTGAACGCCGCCTGCTGCTCGCGCAACAAAGCCAGCAGGACCTGCAGGCGCGCGTCCTTCATGGCCTCAGCCACCTGGAGCGGAGCGCCGGCGGCGGGGGTGCCGGGGCGGGGGGAGTACTTGAAGCTGAACGCCTGCGCGAAGCCGACTTGGCGAACCAGGTCCAAGGTGGCGGCGAAGTCCGCGTCGGTCTCCCCGGGATAGCCCACGATGAAGTCGGACGACAAGGCGAGATCCGGCCGCGCGGTCCGCAGCCGGTCGACCAGCCGCAGGTAGTCGCCCGCCGTGTGCCGCCGGTTCATAGCGGCCAGCATGCGGTCGGACCCCGACTGCACCGGAAGGTGCAGAAAGGGCATCAGCTGCGGCACGTCACGGTGGGCGTCGATCAGGCCGTCGCCCATGTCGCGCGGGTGCGACGTGGTGTAGCGCAGCCGCAACAGGCCCGGCAGCTCGGCAAGCGCCCGAATGAGCCGGCCGAAGGTCCAGGCGCCGCCGCCGGGCGCCTCGCCATGCCAGGCGTTGACGTTCTGCCCTAGCAGGGTGATCTCGCGGGTGCCCTGGGCCACAAGGCGTTGCGCCTCGGCGATGACGGCGGCGGCAGGCCGGCTCGATTCGACGCCGCGGGTGTAGGGGACGACGCAGAAGCTGCAGAACTTGTCGCAGCCCTCCTGGACCGTCAGGAACGCGGTCACCCCCTGGGGCGTGGCGGAGTCCGGCAGATGGTCGAACTTGGCCTCGGCCGGGAAGTCCGTCTCGATCACGCCTCCGCCGGCACGGGCGGCACGGGCCACCATCTCCGGCAGGCGGTGGTAGGTCTGCGGGCCCAGCACGATGTCGACATAGGGCGCGCGGGCCATGATCTCCGCGCCTTCGGCCTGCGCCACGCAGCCTGCGACGGCCAGGATGGTCGGGTGTCCCGCCGCCTCCCGCGCCTGCTTGACCACGCGCAGCCGGCCCAGTTCGCTGAACACCTTCTCGGCCGCCTTGTCGCGGATATGGCAGGTGTTCAGGATCACCATGTCGGCGTCGTCCGGCGTGGAGGTCGGCGCGTAGCCCAAGGGGGCCAGCACGTCGGCCATGCGGCCGCTGTCATACACGTTCATCTGGCAGCCCCAGGTGATGACGTGCAGGCGTTTTGCGTTGTGTGTCGTCGTCACAGCCGAGCGGCCCCCTTGCCCAGCCGAATGAGCCCGGCCAGGCGTTGGGGAGGAATGGGCAGGCGCCCGGGTTGGGTCAAGCGCAGCAGCGTCCGAAAACCTCCATTGGTCCCGCTCGGGCCTGGCGTGGCCGCCGATTCCGGCACGAAGGAGTGTGGCAGATCAGGCCCGACCATTGTCAAGCAAAAGCGGGGTGGGCTGTACGAGCGCCGTCGGCCGGGGCCGGATGCAAAGCGGGCCGCACCGGACGGTTCTGCCGGAGTGTGGCCGCACCCTCGGCCACGGTCTGCCACACGGCCTGCGACAGCTCCTTGCGGGAGGCAAAGGCAGCCGGATCGACCGGCGGGTGCAGCAAGACGGTGGCGCGGAGCCCGCGGTGCTGCGCCAAGCGCCAGAAATGACTGGCCAGGTCCATGTCGCCATACCAGGCGAACACCGGCCGGCTTGCGCGGCCCATCGGCAGCCCGCCCAACTGGTCGTAGACGACGGATACGGGCTGGATCATCGGCTGCGGCCTGTTATCCTGCGCCCCAACGTTTGGGACCTCGACGATCGAGAAGAACACCGAGCGGAACGGCAGCACGCGGGAGCCGTCGGAGCTTGTGCCTTCCGGGAACAAGATCAGGTTGTCGCCGGTATCCAGACGATTGCGCATGGAGTCGCGCTCACGCACGGTGTTGGCGGCGCGGCGGCTGACGAACACGGTGCGGCCCAGGCGGGCGATGGTGCGGACGACCGGCCAGGTGCCGACCTCCTCCTTGGCGATGAAGCAGCCCTCCAGCACGCCGCCCAAAGACAGGATGTCGAGCCAGGACGAGTGGTTGGAAACGAACACCACCGGACGGCCGTCGAGTCGCCTCGCCGGGGTGCCGATCACCCGCACGCGCAGGCCGAGCAGGCGGCAGAGGCTGGCCCAGTACATACGGGCGAAGACGACCTTGCCACGGCCCGGCAGCGCCAGCAGGACGGCCTGGGCCGCCGCCGCGGGGATCGTCCACAGCGCAATAATGGCACCGCGGCGCACGGGTCGCAGCGGGTGCATCCTTTGGCGCGGCCCCACGTCCGGCTCCGTTGCCGTGAGGGCGAGCAGGCCGGGCTGACGCGTACGGCACGTGGGGGTTTTCATCGGATCGTGATACCAAGCTGCGCGTGCCGGAACAACGACGAGCCCATGACAAACTCGGGACGATGGCCGGCGCCTCCCGGGACCCGCACGCGGAGGTGGTCACCATGGGGATGCTTCTGGCATGATGTGGTCGCATGCCCCGAACCGGATCGACCCATTTGCGCCGGCAGGGCGCGTTGCTTGCCGCCGTGTTGCTCGTGCTGCACGCCTCAGTGGCCGGTGCGGCCGATCCGCAGCCCTATACCGTCGCGATCGCGCCCTCGGGCGAATCGGCGCTGGATCAGGCGCTGCACGACAGTTCCGACTTGGTGTCGCTGCGGGACAACGCGCCGGTAGGGCCCTTCGCGTTGGTGACCCGCGCGCGGGACGACCGGGGCCGGCTGGAAACCGCGCTCAACAGCTATGGCCACTACGCCGCCAAGGTCACGATCCAGATCGCCGGGCGCAGCCTGGACGACCCGGTGCTGCCGGCGGCGCTGGAGGCCGCGACCGCCCCGGTCCTCATCACCGTGGGGATCGCGGCCGGGCCGGTGTTCCGCTTGCGCCGGGTCACGCTGGAGGGGCAGGTGCCGGAGGCGGCGCGGGCGGCCCTGGGCCTCTCCCCCGGCGCGCCGGCACTGGCGGCCGAAGTGCTGGCGGGACAGGGGCGCGTGCTGGATGCGCTGCGAAGCCGCGGCTACGCGCTGGCGAAGGTGAGCGCGCCGGTGGCGACGCTCGACCCCCAGGCGCAGGCGCTCGACGTCTCTTATAAGGTTGAGGCTGGGCCACAGGTCGACCTCGGGCCGATCAGCGTCGGCGGGCTGGTCCGTGTCGATCCGGCCTTCGTGCGCCGCCGGCTCTTGGTCGAGCAGGGTGAGCGGTTCGATCCCGCGAAGATCGAGCTCGCCCGGCAGGACCTGGCGCAGCTCGGCGTGTTCGCGACCGTCCGCGCCCGGGCGGCCGACCAGTTGGACGCGGCCGGGCAGTTGCCGCTGGCGTTCGACGTGACGGAGCGGGCACGGCATGCAGTCGGCGCCACGGCGGCCTACTCGACCGACCTGGGCGCCAGCATCGGGGCCACGTTCCAGCACCGCAACCTGTTCGGCCAGGCGGAGCAGCTGAATCTGGGCGTGGCGGTGACCCAGCTCGGCGGCAGCGCCAGCCGGGGGATCGGCTACAATGCGACGGCATCGCTGCTGAAGCCGGATTGGCTGCGGCGCAACCAGTCGGTGCAGGTGAGCCTGCAGGCGATCAAGGAGAGCCTCGACGCCTACGACCGCACGGCGGTGCTGGGCGGGATCACGGTCAGCCGCAAGTTCGCCAAGGCGTGGATCGCGAGCGTCGCCGTGCAGGCGCAGCAGTCCCTGATCACGCAAGAGGGCGTGCAGCGCAGCTATACCCTGCTGGGCCTGCCGCTCGGGTTGCGCTACGACTCGACGGGGCCGGAGGGGCTGTTCGAACCGACGCATGGCATCAAGGCAGCGGCGGTCGCGACGCCGACGGATGTCCTGACCGGCCGGGGAGCCACCTTCACGATCTTGCAGGCGTCGGGCTCGACCTACATCAACCTGGGCGCCCCGGGCCGCAGCATAGTGGCAGTGCGGGGCCTGGTCGGCAGCGTGCAGGGGGCGAGCACCTTCGACCTGCCGCCGGACCAGCGGTTCTACGCCGGCGGCGGTGGCACGGTGCGGGGCTATAAATACCAGTCGATCGGACCCAAGTTCCGCAGCGGCCGGCCCACGGGCGGCACGTCGATCACCGCCGCCACGGTCGAGTACCGGCAGCGCTTCGGCGAGAGCTTCGGCGCGGCGGTGTTCGTGGACGCGGGGCAGGTGAGCGCGTCCAGCACGGCGTTCAACGGCAACCTGCGGGCGGGCGCCGGGGTGGGAGCGCGCTACTACACGCCGATCGGGCCGATCCGGTTGGACGTGGCGGTGCCGCTGAACAAGCTGCGCGGCGACGATAATTTCGAGCTGTATATCGGCATCGGGCAGGCATTCTGATGCGCCGGGTGCTCCGAGTGGCGCTTTGGCTGGTGGGCGCGCTGTTGCTGCTGCCCGTGGTGGCGGTGGCGGTGGTTTTGCTGGGATTGAACACCGCGCCGGGCCGGAGCCTGGCGGAGCGGACGATCGCCAGCGTGACCGGCGGCATGGTGGTGCTGGACGGGCTGTCGGGCCGCTTCCCGGACGCGTTGCGGGTGCGGCATCTGGAGGTGCGCGACGCGGCCGGCGCCTGGCTGCTGGCCGACGACGTGCTGCTGGACTGGTCGCCGACTCGGCTGCTCCAGCGCACGGCCCGCATCGACCGGCTGGAGGCTGCGCGGCTGCAGGTGCCCCGGCTCTCGGCCGCGGACCCGGCCGCGCCCAACCCGCCGGCCGACAGCAAGCCGTTCTCCTTGCCGGTGCGGGTGGTCGCGCAGCGCATCCATGTAGCGCGGGCCGAGCTTGGCCCTGGCGTGCTTGGGACCGCTGCGGCGCTCTCGATGGACGGCAGCGCGGACGTGGCGTCGCTGCAGGCCGGCAGCGTGGACCTGTCGCTGAAGCGGCTCGATTCGGCCGGCGCCTATAACGCCACAGTCCGCATCGATCCGGCGCGCATCGCGGCAACGCTCGACGCTGCCGAGCCGGATGGCGGCCTGATCGCGGCGCTGGCGAAGCTGCCGGGTTTGGGGCCGCTCTCGATCAAGGCCAGTCTCGACGGCCCGCGTACCGTCGCCGCGACCAACCTGGCGCTGACTGCTGGCCCGCTGCAGGCGAGCGCGAAGGGCACGCTTGACCTCGATGGTTCGGCAGCGGACCTCGATGTCTCCGCGTCCGCGCCGGCGATGACGCCGCGGGCGGATGTGGCGTGGCAGGGCATCGCGCTGCAGGCCCGGGTGCACGGGCCGTTCACGGCGCCCGACGCCACGGGGCAACTGCGGGTCGAGGGCTTGGCCGCGGCGGGCGCCGGGGTGAGGCGGCTGGTTGCGGACATCCAGGGCAATGCCGGCCGCGTCGGGCTGCACGCGACGGCGGAGGGCGTGCGGCTGCCGGCCTCGAATGCCGAATTGCTGGCGGCAGCGCCCGTGGTGCTGGACGCCGATGCGCGCCTGGACGACCCGGCCCGGCCCGTCACCTTCGCCCTGGCCCATCCGCTGCTGTCCATCAAAGGTGACGCGCGGACGGGCGGCGACATCTCCGCCACCGCCGACGTGAGCGCGCCGGACCTGGCGCCGTTCGCTGCCATGGGCGGGGTGGACCTGCATGGCAGCACGGCGCTGCGCCTGCACGCGGCGATGGGCGCGGTGACCGAGGTCGAGGCGGACGGCAAGGTCTCGATAACCGGCGGCTTGGCGCCAGTGCCGGCGTTGATCGGGGACGCGACCCTGGGCGTGTCGGCACAGCTTGCTGGGACGGACATCACGCTGTCGCGGCTGGAGGTCGGGGGCAAGGCGCTGCGCCTCTCGGCCCAGGGCAGCAGCAAGGCGGGCGCGCTGGATGCGACGTACCGCCTCGGGCTCACCGACCTGTCGCTGCTCGCCCCCACGGTGTCCGGTGCCGTCGAGGCCGATGGGCATGTGCAGGGGCCGACGAACTCGCTGGTCCTCGACACGACCATCAAAGGTGAGGTCGGCGCGCCGAACGTGCCGCGCGGGCCCGTGACCGTGACGGTCGCGTTGCAGGGCCTGCCCGGCGCCCCGACCGGCCGGGTGGTGGCGGAGGGCACGCTGATCGGCGCGCCGCTCGCTTTGGCTGTTTCGGCGCAGCGCGAGGCGGATGGCGCGCTGCATGCGACCATCGAGCGCGCGGACTGGCGCAGCCTGCACGCGGAGGGCGCGCTGACCTTGCCATCCGGCGCCACGCTGCCGCTGGGCCGGGTCGACCTGCGTATGGAAAGGCTCGACGATCTGCGCCCCCTCATCGGCCAGTCGCTATCCGGCAGCGTGACGGCGCAGGTCGATGTGGACGCGCACGAGGCGCGGTTGCAGGCCGAGGCGCGCAACGCCGGCCTGCCCGGCAGCCGCGTGGGCCGCGCCGTCCTTTCGGCCCGGGTCGCCGAGCCCACGACCCAGCCGGTGGTCAATGCCCAGCTCTCGGTGGAGGGGATCGACGCCGGGGGCGCCACGGGATCGGCCAAGGTCGACGTGTCGGGACCGCAGTCCGCGCTGGCCGTTCGCACCACCGCGGCCCTGCAAATCAGCGGAACGGACGCGCAGATCGCCGGTGCGGCGGTGGTGAACGCACCGGCCAAGCTCGTGCAGCTCGGCGCGCTGAAGGTGGTCGCGAAGGGCGAGACGATCCGGCTGCTGGCGCCGGCGCAGGTCCGCCTGGCCGATGGCGTCGCGGTCGACCGGCTGCGGCTGGGCTTGCGGGAGGCGGTGCTGGACGTGGCCGGGCGCCTGTCGCCCACGCTTGACGTGACGGCCACGCTGCGGGCGCCGGCGGACCTGGCACGGCTCGCCTCGCCGGAGCTTGCAGCGGACGGGGCGATCGCGGTGGACGCCCGGCTGACCGGCACGCCGGCGCAGCCTGCGGGAACGGTCAAGCTCACGGCCAGCGGAGTGCGGCTGCAGTCCGGGCCGGGCCGGGCGATCCCGGCGGCGAACCTGACGGCGACCGCGCAGTTGGCAGGAGGCGCCGCCCGCATTGACGCGCGGCTCTCGGCCGGGCCTTCGCTCCAGCTTACGGTGGCGGGACAAGCGCCGCTGGGCGCCGGGGCGGTCGACCTGCGGGCAACGGGGGCGCTCGACCTCGTGCTGCTCGACCCGGTGCTGACCGCGAGCGGGCGGCGCGCGCGGGGCCGGGTCACGCTGGATGCGCTGGTGGCCGGCACTACGGCCGCGCCCCGCATCAGCGGCACGGCGCAGCTCGCGGGCGGCGAGGTGCAGGACTTCGCGCAGGGCGTGCGCATCACCAACATCGCCGCGAGCCTGCGAGCCGATGGCGACACAATCCGGATTGCCAGCTTCACGGGCCGGGCCGGGCCGGGCACGGTGGCGGCGTCCGGCAGTGTCGGCGTGCTGGCGCCGGGGCTGCCGGTCGACCTCACGATCATGCTGCGCAAGGCGCGGCCTTTGGCATCCGACCGGCTGAGCGCCGATCTCGACGCTGACCTTACGTTGCGCGGCCAGGCGACCGGCGCGTTGCAGGCCGCCGGGCGCATCGTGGTGCAACGCGCCGAGATTCGCATTCCCGAGCGTCTGCCCGTCACCATCGCCGTGCTGGACGTGCGCCGCCCCGGCCAGAAGCCACCTGCTCCGCCTGCTGCGGGCGGCAGCGTGATCGGCCTCGACCTCACCATCAACGCGCCGCGCGCCATCTTCGTCCGCGGGCGCGGCGTGGACGCCGAGCTCTCGGGGGAGCTGCGGGTCAAAGGCTCCAGCGTTGCGCCCCAGGTCGGCGGCGGGTTCGAGATGCGGCGCGGCACCATCAGCGTCGCGGGAACCACGCTGACCTTCACGCGCGGGCGCGTCGGCTTCGACGGCACCGGAGTCACGGGCAAGATCGACCCGACGCTCGACTTCGTGGCCGACAGCACGGCGGGCACCGTGACAGCGACGCTCGGTATCGGCGGCTACGCCAGCGCGCCCAAGATCACGCTGTCGAGCGTGCCGGAGCTGCCGCAGGACGAGGTGCTGGCCTATCTGCTGTTCAAGCGCAGCGCCAAGGATCTGGGTCCGTTTCAGCTCGCCGAGATCGCCGCTGCGGTCGCCAGCCTGACCGGTGTCGGCGGTGGCGCGAGCAACCCATTGGAGAGCGTGCGGAAAGGCCTAGGGCTGGACCGGTTGTCGGTGGGCGGTGGGGCATCCGGCTCCGCGCCCTCGGTCGAGGCCGGGCGGTATGTGGGCAACGGCGTGTACGTGGGGGCGAAGCAGGGCACCACGGGCGGCGGGACGCAGGCGACAGTGCAGATCGACATCACCAAGGGGCTCAAGGCGCAGACGGACGTGGGGACCGGGCAGGGCGGCAACTCGGTCGGGCTGACCTACCAGTTCGAGTATTAGCGTGCTTAAACACGGCCGCGGCGAGCGGGGCAAAGTCCCGAGCCGAAGGGGAAATGCCATGAAGCATGCGATTGCCTGGGTCCTTGCGGCCCTGCTGCTGCCCGTGCCGGCAGTGGCTCAGGACCCGCATGCCCCGCCTGCTGCCGAGCATGAGGCGGGAGCATCGCCGCGCGCCCCGGCGTCCGAGCCCAGTGCGGACAAGATGACATCGCACACGCTGGCGCTGCCCGGCCGCACCCTGGCGTTCACCGCGACCGTCAGCACCATCCGCCTGGCCAACCCGCAAGGCGTGGCGCAGGCCGAGGTGGTCGTGACCGCGTTCCAGCTCGCGGGCGCCGCGCCGGGCAGCCGTCCGGTGACATTCGCGGTGAACGGCGGCCCTGGCGCGTCGTCGGCCTGGCTGAACCTGGGCGCCATCGGGCCGTGGCGCCTCCCGTTCGGGACCCCCATCAGCCCCAGCATGCGCCCGGCCTTGGTAAACAACGCCGAGACCTGGCTCGATTTCACCGACCTCGTGTTCATCGACCCGGTCACCACCGGCTATAGCCGGGTCCTGGCCGGGGACGAGGTGCGGCGGCGCATGCTGTCGGTGAACGGCGACATCGACGAGCTCGCCACCGTCACGCGCCGCTGGCTGGAGGCCAATGGCCGTCTGCAATCGCCGAAGTTCATCGCCGGCGAGAGCTATGGCGGGTTCCGCGGTCCGAAGCTGGCGCGGGCGCTGCTGGACGATCAGGGGGTGGGCGTCAGCGGCCTGGTGCTGATCTCCCCGGTGCTGGACTTCAATGGACGGGAGGCGCCGTACGATCCGCTGCGCTGGGTGGCGCGGCTGCCGTCCATGGCCGCCGCCGCCCGCGGTGCCTCTGGACGGGCCGAGATGCGCGACGTCGAGAGCTATGCCGGGACCGACTTCCTGCTGGACCTGGTGCGCGGCGAGCACGACCCCGCCGCGGTCGAGCGGATCAGCGCGCGAGTCGCGGCGCTGACCGGGCTCGATCCCGCGCTGGTGCGGCGTCGGATGGGCCGGGTGGACATCGGCACCTTCACGCGGGACCGGGACCCGGGCCGGGTCGCCAGCCCGTATGACGCCACGATCTCGGCGGCCGACCCGTTCCCGGCGGCGGCGAACGACAACTCGCCCGACGCCATCCTGGACGCGCTGCGTGGCCCGGTCACCAGCGCGATGCTGGACGTCTATGGGGCGCGGCTGGATTGGAAACCCGCCGGAGCGCCGGCCCGCCAGTACTCCCTGCTGAACGAGGCCACGGCGCATGAGTGGGACTACGGCCGCGGCAGCACCCGGCCGGAGGTGATGACCGCGATGCGACAGTTCCTGGCGCTCGACCCCGCCACGCACGTGCTGGTGACGCACGGGCTTACTGATTTGGTCACGCCGTACTTCGCGACCCAATTGCTGCTGAACCAGGTGCCGGAGCTTGGCCCCGGGGACCGGCTGCAGCTCCGGGTCTATCGCGGCGGGCACATGTTCTATGGCCGGGACGCGTCCCGTGCGGCGCTGCATGGCGATGCGGAGGCGCTGGTCACGGCCGCGCTGGCCGCATTGGGACCAGGCAACCCGCAGCCAGGAGCGCCACCGCCCCCAGCGCCAGGAACACCCAGTGAGCCGGCCAATCGCTGACCAGCGCGGCCGTGAGCGCCGGGGCCGCCGCCTGCGCCAGCAGCACGGGCAGCGCGATGCGGCCGATCCGGCTGGCGTAACCCTGCGGCCCGAACAAGTACAGGGGCAGCACGCCACGGCTGATGGTGAGGATGCCGTTGCTCATGCCGTACCCGAGCACGAAAACCAGCGTGCCGGCATAAAGCGGGGCGCCGGGCAGCAGGACGATCAGCACCAGCGCCACCGTGGCCAGCGGCAACAGGATTGCCCCCGCCCACGTGGTGGCGAGCGGCGTCCAGTTGCGGCCGGCGGTGGCCTGGACCAGGCGGCTGGCCACCTGGGCCGGGCCGATCAGGGCGGCGACGGCCACGGCCTCGGTGACTCCCAGGCCGAGCCCGGCCAGCAGCGCCGGCGCGTTAACCGTGACCACAGTGGAAATCGCGGCGCGGAGGGTGAAGAAGATCGCCATGAGGACGAAAACCAGTTGGCCGCGGGCGGGGCCGGGATGCGCTGCGCCCTCCGGCACCAGCACGACAGCCTGGGCGGTGGGCACCAAAAAAATGTAGATCGGCAGGTTAACGCTCAGCAGGATTCCGGCATAGGCCCCAAGCGTCACGCGCCAGCCATAGCTCGCGACCATCGCGGCCCCCATCGGCCAGCCCAGGCTGCTGGCGAAGCCGCCCAGCAGGGTGATGCCCGTGATGGCGGGCCGCGCCGCCGCACCGAGCAGCCGGCCGGCCGTGGCAAAAGCTGCATCGTACAGCCCGGCCGACATGCCCAATCCCAGCACGGCCCAGCCGATATACCATTGCAGCAGGCCCGGGCTCGTTGCCAGGATCAGCAGCCCGGCCGCCTTCAGCACCGTGCCCGTCACCAGCACCGGCCGGCCGCCGCGCCGGTCGATCTGCCGGCCCATCCAGGGCGCGCACACGCCGCTGAGCAGCAACGCCACGGAGAAGCCACCGATCACCGCCGTGGTTCCGGCGCCCAGCGTCGCGGCCACGGCGGCCGTCGTCACGGCGGGTACGTAGTACGTCGTCGCCCAAGCGGTCATTTGGGTAAAGCCCAGCACCAGGGCCAGGCGGCGGGATGCAGTCACCCAGCCATGCTAAACCCTTTCAACCACGAAACCACGATCCCAGGAGCAACCCATGCAGATTGCCGAGCACGTCTTCATCGTCACCGGCGGCGCATCCGGCCTGGGCGCCGCCACGGCCCGCATGGTGGTCGCAGCCGGTGGCCGGGTGGTGATCGCCGACGTGAACCGGGCGGCGGGGGAGGCGATGGCGCAGGAGCTGGGCAGCCTCGCCCGCTTCGTGGAGGCGGACATCACCAACGAGGCGTCGGCGCAGGCGGTGGTGGCTACGGCGGAGGCGGAGTTCGGCGGCCTGCATGGCCTGGCGAACTGCGCCGGGATCGCGATCGGGGAGAAGGTGCTGGGCCGCGACGCGCCGCATGCGCTGGCTTCGTTCGCGCGGGTGGTTGCGGTGAACCTGATCGGCACGTTCAACATGATCCGGCTGGCGGCAGCGGCGATCGCCAAGGCGGCGCCGGGTGCGGATGGCGAACGCGGGGTTATCGTCAACACGGCGTCGATCGCCGCGTTCGACGGGCAGATCGGGCAGGCAGCCTATGCGGCCTCGAAGGCGGGAGTGGCGGGGCTGACGCTGCCGGTGGCGCGTGAGCTGGCGCGCAGCGGCATCCGGGTGGTGACGATCGCGCCCGGCCTGTTCGCCACGCCGATGATGGCCGGG
>JAABUK010005603.1_pt1 | contig 19355 bp, 31 predicted proteins | sample 5559141 | NCBI WGS metagenome assembly JAABUK01 (sample SAMN10711869, study PRJNA513367) | rock metagenome | isolation source: Antarctica rocks | place: Antarctica: Victoria Land, Pudding Butte nord | collected 2016-01-03 | reverse complement strand
AGAGAGCCGTCAAGATGCTTTGGGGCCTCTCCACCTGGGTACCATAGTTGGCGTTCAGCTGCGTTGACAGTTACGCTCCTTCGACCCTGCAGCGGTGTTTGATCAACATCAAGACCCTGTTGAGAGCTGCATTGCCCGGATGACGCGCTCATGATAGCAGCATATTCGGTCGACTGTGCAGTGGCGTCAGACCTGTGTCCGAGAAGGTGCTGCGGGTTTGACAGGTGAACCGGACACTAGAGAAGTCCGGGCAGGCAGGACAGTCTGGGACATCAGAGTTTGGCTCATCATTGTGACGCCTCTCGAGCGCAATATGCGTGCAGACGCGCAGACAGATGTACACGAACGCGATGCACTGCAGACAACCTGCTGCAATCCCGAACTGTAGTCGCAAGGGTGATTGGAGCGAATCAGATCTCATCTCTTGCTGCATGCGCATTTCTGTTATCTCAAAATAAATGCCGTCGAAATTTTGAAGAGGGGTAACCAGAATTGTTACCACAGCAGCCTAATTCAGCCTATTTTCTCTACCCCCCTGATGACATTTGCCAAAATAATAGGCAATAAACCGGTCATCGCTACAATCAGCACTCGAGTCGCCTCTGTTGCCTTGAACGTCGAAGCTTTGCGCACAAGTTGCTGCCGAGTACTGCAGATACTGTGACAGCAAAATGGTTCTAGCCATGCAAGCATCCGGTCTGTCGGCATCGGTTCTATGCCGACCCACACGGTTATCTGCACGTTTCTTGGGCAATGCCCTTGCAGCTCCCTCAAACGGCAGCAGAGTCTTCGCAAAGAAGGAAGGGAACTGGCTGCCCGGCAGCGACACACCAGGATACCTAGACGAGTTGCCAGCGTGAGTTCTAGACCCTCTGCTGGGTTGAGGTGCTTGCGTTCCCGTGCGAGAGGAACGACCATTCTCCAGTGAGGACACCACACCATTTGTCGGTGACTCTCAACCTCAAAGTTTCACGCAGATCTTATGGATTTGACCCTCTCGGCTTGGCTGCACCAGCAGACCTTCGCGACAGATTTCAAGAGTCTGAGCTGATCCACTCCCGATGGGCCATGGCTGGAGTTGCTGGGGTTCTAGCAGTGGAATTGTTGGGCCAGGGCAACTGGATTACAGCCCAAGAATGGGTACGAAAATGTCAACAACGCTGACCCGGCTGCGAGGCGTTCACAGGCGTGTTCGAGTCCAATGCTGACTACACATGTGCTGTGCAGGCCAGGGAAGGCAGGTCACCAACATTCCTAGGAATCCCTCTGCCCTTCAACTTTGGCACAATCCTAGCATTAGTAAGTTGTAAGGCTCTTGAGCCAGCTTGCTTGCAGAAGAGTGATGGGACCATTTGAAACTTTGAGAATGAAGCCTCTGACAATCCTCTGCTTGCAGAACTTCATTCTGATTGCTGGAGCAGAGACACGGAGGACCTTTGCCAAAGATGAGGAGCGCAAGTACCCTGGTAATGCAGCATTGTTGCTTGCTTGCACCTGTCATGCTTCATTGAGAACAAAATGAAAACTGTAGTGAATTGACCCCATCACACAAGCCAGCGGTCAGCGGCATATATAACAAACACTGTTTTGTTGCGAAACTGGACAGGAGGCAAGCAATCCTTTATTTGTGCACTTTATTGTCTGAGGTTTTCCAACACCGTCTCCTTGTGTTTACCTTGTCATAGCAACCTGTGTGCTACAGGTATGGTTGAGCTCAGCATGAGATATATCAGTCTTTACCTTCCGTTTATTTCAAATGCAGGCGGCGCATTCGACCCCCTGGGCTGGAGCAAGGGTAATGTTGAGGAGCTTAAGGTGAAGGAGCTCAAGAATGGCCGTCTAGCAATGTTGGCCTTCCTGGGATTTGTTGCACAGTACGGAGCCACAGGTGGGTTCTAGATAAATCTGTTTGTGATTGTTTCGTCTTGTTGATTGCCTGACAGTTCTTGCAGCCCTGCATGTTCCTGCTGTACCATGTTGTCAAGTTGAGACAACCTGGTTCACACCAAACGCCTGCAGCTTTGAAAGTGCTGTTACTGATGTCTGCACATGGCGCTTGGGCACCCCAACACAATGTGTCATCAAATGTGTTGCAGGCAAGGGCCCAATTGAGAACCTTGGCCAGCATTTGGCAAACCCATGGGCAAACAACTTTGCCACCAATGGCGTATCCATTCCAGGACTTTGAGATTGGTTTTGCTAACCCTTGTATGCGTCAAAAGCCTCAGCTAAGTTGCACGTTCTTGAGCAGACTATAGCAGCACTGAGAGCAGTAGGCGACATCAATGTTTCAGTATGTAACATCACGCAAATTGGCAATTTTGATGTGTCCAGGCCACATGTCTTTGAGACCCAGTAGTCAATAGATCATGTACTGATTATTTACTATGTAAACAAATTCATCAGCATTCAATGTGATTTGTGGTGATGGGGTTTGTTGGGCCTGCAAGTGGCCGTTGCATGCGTGTGTCAGATAGTATAGAGGCACTGGCTTCTCAGAGCCTCAACAAAGCCTGGTATTCAGCAAGTCAGTCGATGTTTATAGCAATTGCCAAGCCTTTAGTTGCAAGTTCGTTTTGCACACTGGCTGTGTCTTGCTGCAGACGCTCCCTCATGCGCTCCTTTCTGGCTAGCAGTGCTGCTTTGTTCAGCAGAAACAACTCCTCAGCAAGCCTGCAAAAAGTGCAGAGCTGAGGCCGGCTGACCAACGTGCAGCATGCCAAGGTGCCAAACAGAAAAGTACATACTTCCTCTGAAGCCTGTCCTTTGGACTGCAAGCTACAACTTTCAAATCTACAGACTGCAAGTTTTGTGGTGGCATCTGCTCGGGTCTGCTGCTCTTCCGACTTTGGTGCTCATGCCAGCTGCTGACGGCATCACCCTTTTGCACGTCCCTTGCGTACTCGTCAGCTGCGGCATATTGGTCATTTTCTCGCAGTAGTCTTCGTATATTGACAGGCTCCCGACCAGTCATGTTGGCCACCACCTGGCTGTCTGCAGCACTTTGATAGCAGCACGCCCGGCTTTCGAAGTGAAGAGCAACGGTGTGAGGCACATATGACTCACGTGTCTTTCTTTCCGGGGTTGAGAATGAATGCTGCGATGGAAGCTTGGACCTTTTGTCGACACATCGATTGCGGACGTGCAGACCTTTGCGCATGCCACAAGGGCCGCACTGTCGCAAGCAAATGTGTCATTTTAAATAGGCGAGAAAAGCCGCAAACAGCCGTTCAGACAACCTGACCAACGAAAGGTCACGTATATATATGATCCTGGCTTGACACGGCATCTCATTACAAGGACGCGGTCAGTCATTGTCATTGCAGGCGAGAGTTTGTCTGCGCCTTCGATGTTGTTGGATCAGGCTTTGGACACAACACTGCCAGTAAGCCAGAGCGTCAGCCGTTAGTTCGGCTGCTTGTTTTCAGTTGATAACACGCGTAGCGCGTACAAGCATCTATGGCAGAAAATGCTGACATGATCGATTAACGCTGCTTCGCAGGCAACAACATGAAGGCCTTCGTGACCGGAGGTTCCGGTTATCTAGGAAGGAACCTGCTGGCTGCTCTGCTGGAAGACAACTATCAGCTGTCAGCTCTCTCCCAAAATACAGACGAGGACATAACAATTGGTAAAGTAGCACTGGCACACCCAACTGCAATCGCCATCAATCTGGTGCGAGGCAATGTGGCAGATACAGAAGCGTTGCGCCAAGGCATGACAGGCTGCCATACAGTCTTTCACCTTGCTGCCAAGGTTGGCATGTCTGGCTCCTGGAAAGACTTCCAGGCGGTGACAGTCGAGGGTACAAGGAACGTCCTGGAAGCTGCGCAAATATGTGGCGTCAAGCGTTTGGTGCATGTCAGCTCAGATGCCGTGCTTGCCAGTGACCATGGAACTGTCCATGGTGCTGATGAAACCACACCAATCCAGGTTCCACAGTTTTATGCTCCTTACACCCACAGCAAGGTCATTGCAGAGCAGCTAGTCCTTTCTGCTAATCTAGCCAATGGCAGCTGCTTATCAACAGTGGTGGTGCGCCCTCGTCTAGTATGGGGGAAGGATGACACAGTCATGCTGCCAGCAGTCATGAAGGCCATCAGCGCCGGCTTCTATGGCTGGTTCACTCCCACCTACATGACCTCAACATGTCACGTCACTAACTGCATAGAGTGCTTGTGCCTAGCAGCAACCAAAGGCCATCCTGGGGAAGTGTACTTTGTGACAGACGGAGTACAGTCGCCCTTTCAGGAGTTCATGACAAGACTGCTAGTCATACATGGAGTGGCAGTTCCTGCTCACACAGTGCCATTCAGTGTCGCCTGGAAGATTGCGACCATGCTTGAGCACATCCCATTTCTGCACTGGGGCAAGCAGCGTGAAGCTGGCCTGACAAGGCAGGTTCTGTCTGTATTGGGCAGGGAAGTCACTCTGTCAGATGCAAAGGCTCGCGAGCAGCTTGGCTATGTTGCCCATGTCACAATGGAACAGGGCATGCAGGAGATGCAGCAGCTTTTGGCCGTCAAGGAATAGCTTCTCAGCTTGCACAGGCACAGCTGATCCAGATGGAGCCCTCAACATGATTGGAGCAGCATTGTCACAGGATGGCTGAGCTGATGCTGCGTCGCTCATAACATTCTGATAAATTCTTAACGATGCCATTGCATTATGGCCTTCTCATGGTGTACAATGACTCATGATGTGCATTGCCTCAGGATGCACGTTGACTCATGATGTACATTGGCAATTGATATGCCACGGACTCATGTGTAGCTTGTCATGCAGAGTACTCTGTTTTGCAATGAACTTGACTTTCATTGAACTGACGCATCTATATGGCAGCATACTGTTTTGCTTCTGCACTGCTTTTGTGCATCAGGTTCTGAATTGTTTGCTGCAACTCACCTTGAGATGTGCTCTGCTTTTTGGGTTGCTGTTGTCTGCGATGTAGTTTGTTGATGTAGCACTTTTGTATCAGCTGACAGGATATCCCAAGCCACAGACGAGACAACATTGACTGTCTGTTTAGCTAACCTGTGTTGCTGAAAGGTGCAATGCGTGACATGCACACACACAGACATCTATCTGTAGGCAATGGCAAAAATGTAGACACGCCACGCATGTGAGGACGGAGGGCCCCTATTGTTGCACCCTTCAAGTCACTTGACAATCATCGTGTGAGCATGTGCATGAATCCACACTTCCATAAAGAGTTGCAATATAATTTACTCCTACAAAATGTTAAGCATGCTGTTGTGAAGCTACAGCCGCTTTGATAGCCAAGTTGGGTCCCTTGGCCCAGGATCAGGCCTGCCAACAACACACATCAATGTCGTGAAGGCAAGCATGAGCAAAATGATACTTTGTCTGCCTGAGAGCTTCTGTGACACTGCAGCATGACCGCCTCAGAGCTCCCTGTGTCATTGTAGCATGTCTGCCAGCTTGTTGTAAAAGGCAGAAAAGTCCCGATCATGATCATGCATGGCTCTCCTCAAGGTCTGTTCATGCTCTGCTGGCACAAAGCTGAGCACAGCATCATGGCCAATGGCAGCGTGTTCGGCCTCACCCTCGGCATGAATCTGCAGTGCACAAGGAAGACACTGAAGGTCTGCAGCTGAGCTAGGGCAGGTGTACCTATGCATGTCATGCAGCTTGCATGCAGGAAGGCCAAGTGATGTAGCAAGCGAGCTGCTGGCTGCAGTGCAGCTGCATGACAGCTGCCAAGTCAGGCGTCAACTGCATCGACTGCGTAAGTTTCGCGCAGCCTAGCACAACCTTTGCTTGACTGCAGACTGTGTCTAACACTAACACAATGCCCCTATGATCCAGACACTTCAACAAGCTCTGCAAATCAGTGTATCCTTGAGAACGTGTGTCTGGGATTCAATCTAGCAAGGAGACTGTGTATGTTTGCACACAGCACCACATGCAGCTTTATCTACCTCAAGGAAAAGCCACTCCTTCAGGGGTCTGTGCTGAGGCTGGAGCACTCGGCTGTCTAGCTCTTTGAAGCTGTCTAGCATCCAGGTCTTCTCAAAGTCTGCTAGATATTCGATTGCTAGGTTGTATCCCATTGCATATGAGCCCTGCATATGCTCGTTCTGGATTTGTGGCTGTGATGGACATTGCCACACCCTCAGACATGCAACAAGCATACACATGCAAGCAGTTTCACAGGATACAGGCAGTGAATACAGCTATGAATGCTGCTGTTGCTGCCTACAGAATGCGCTTTGACCACAAGCAGAGCTCTGCAACCTTTAAACCTACATTGAGGGCAATGCTGCAACCACAGGTACAACAGCAGCAGCAGTGTAGCAGTGCAGCAGTGCTTAAATGCACTAATTCACAGCTGCATGACCTTGCCAGAGCATGGAAATAGATTGCGCAGCGTGACTCATATCTCTGTTGATATGGTCAGTCTGCAAACAAACACCTTGTCTCAGCTAGTCTGCAGGCAGACCAGTACCAAAGGCAGAGCCAAACAGGCATAGCCCAAATCTGATGACCAACGCGTTAGACACGTCATGTGTGATGTCAGCAGGAGAGTTGCACCTGTCCAATGGGATCAAGGCCCACACCACCAGCTGTGGTGATGTCCCTCATCATCTGCTGAAACAACAGCACAGAGGCAGGAGGCTGCGGCTGCATTGCTAGCGCTCCCTCCAAGGGCTCATGCAATAGGTCCTCATAGAACTCTGAAAACAGCTCGCGGTGGGTTTTACCTGAAAAACATCATCCTTATGTGCATTTCTAGGAAGTGGCGCTGACGATCTGTCTTACTGGCTTTGACTGCCCACATGAGACTGGAAACATGCCCAACAGTATAACGTGCAGATATATACACCTCATGTGGGACTACACCAACATAGTGGGTTTGTGCACAATTGCCAGACACGGTCGGCAAATATGCTTGCCATGAAAGCAATCATGTCACAGGACAGCTGGACAAATGCGCAAGTATGCAGTAGGCCACACCTTGAGGCTGGCCGTTGTGCATGCCATACTCGCCAGCCAAGGGCTGGATCAAGCCTTTGAGAGCTTGATCCCTCCTTACGTAATCGCTGTGCCCAATGCTGCTCTGGACCTACAACCATGCAATTGGTCCTGGAAACTGCAGTAACAAAGCTTGTGCATGGGTGTCAACAACCAGATCACATAGCAGATTCAAGGCTGATGCCTGAGGTTGTACGACCTGATGCAGATCTGTACTTGTTGCCATTGCTGGCTGTATAGCCGGCACTTGTGTGTCACATCTGATGCATGCATTTTGGGCTGGTCAATGCAGGAATCATCATAAAATAAGCAGTGACGCACAAACATACTGGATACTGGGTGCTACAGGCTGTGCCTATGCTCACCTTAAGCAGGACTGCAGTAAAAGCGGGGTTGAAGGATTCAAGGTTGTAGGCCAGCTCTACCATGACAGGCTTGAGCTTGGCCTCTGCACAGTATGTTGCCAAAGCACTTAGTCAAGTAAAATACTGACCTGACCTGACTTTGTTTCAAAACGCTTTGCCTTTAAATCTCTGACAAAAACATTGTCAAAAGTAAAGATTCCAGCTAACTTTTTTGATTGGGATGTATGATGCCTGGGTGATTGTCGTCAGGCAAGTGCTGAAACACAATACGTAGTTCAGGACCAAATGGCTTACCCCATTCGTTTTCAGGCAGTTTGGCTAGGTTATCACTAAATCGCCGCAGAGCTGCCATGGATTGACCAGCATCCAACTCAGCCTGTTGCAGAGTAGCATTGTGAGATGTTGTAACTGTTGTTGGGTGTTTCAGCAACGAAAGCTATACCTCTAAGCTCTGGAGGGTCTGTCGAGATAGCTGTGGGAGGGACGCATGGCTTTGGTGCTGACTTTCAGCTGTGACATCGAAAGCATATCAGCTGATGATTGACATAAAGACTCGTGTACCAGCACCCAGAAAGGAAATGGAAGGTATATATTTGTCCAGGGTGAAGCAACGTACTGGTATTTGCACTTTGGGGGTGTGAGGTTGCTCGCTCAGGAGCTGATATGACAGCATTGCACTTCAATGCCTGCAGACGGAGCCACGTTTGTCATGATGGAATATATTGAAGTATCAACACGACCCAAGGAGTTTGCTAGCATACCTTGCGGGAGAGAGGTCTGCGCACAGGAGCAAAAGAGCTGATTGGCTTGGGCAGCAAACTTTTGTTACAAACATGGCAGGAGGCAGCTACGAAAGCAGATGTCATGACGAAAGTATTACCGGACAACCGCAACTCACAATCGACAACACTTGCACTTTCAGATAGGGTCCCACTAATTCGTCCAGCCAATTCAGGGCGATGACTAATCGTAACGCCTGTAAGCTGATCAGACTTGGCACTAGCCCTGATGATCAGGGAAGGTGAGCTTGTGTCAGTGCTAGCGCGACTGACCACACAAACGGGACTACGCGTGCATTGTAAGCTGTCGCCCGCCTGTGCTGCGGAATGTATATGGGGTCGTCGAGGGTTGGATCCTGCTGCCTTGGGACAGCTCAGGCAGCAAGCTTGTGTGCTGACTGTCGAAGTAAACAATGCAGGGCAGGGCAGATTATTTTGCCACAATACTTTACGTCCAACGAGCGTGGCAGAATTGTTACAGGTGTAAGTTGTTGCAAGGACTCACTACACCATGCCCAAAGCAGCCAAAAGCACAGCTTTGTGCACTATCAATCGTGTAACCAGTGTCTTTGTGATGATCTTGTTGTTTTTGAATTTAGCACAATCTTATGCAAGGTGCACCATGATCAGCTGGCCTGCTGTGAGCTGTTTTGAGCACTGTATTACAGTGCAAACTTGCTTGAAGTCACAAGCAATGTTGCAACATGATGGGTTGCTGTCTCTGTCTGACTGTACGCAAGCCTTTACTGAGCAGGATGAGCAAATACATACAGCTCCTTGACCATCGTTTTCAAGTTTTGTGGGCTTGGGTCCTGTGAACGCCTGATTTGCTATAATGCCTATCATGGCTCAACTGTCAGTCCTTTGTGCTTTGTATGTCTGCACGCACATGACAGATAGCTATGACCACACTGCTGACCTTCAAAGAGACACTAATGCTGGAGGCGGCTGGAGTGAACTATTGCAATTTTTCAGCCCATGCACAAAGACTCGCTCACATCATTTGATTTTATGCTGGATATTGACCTGCAGGATGACCTGAAGAATGTGAACATGTTCCAGACACAGGGAATGTTACAAAGATTGATGTGCTTAGCGTATGGTGTGCCCCGCATGCAGATCAAAACAACACATAGGGCAAGTGCATTGTCTGAGTGTGACTGACTGATGGTATGGTACAACTGCGGGTGCTGGACAAAATGCCGGCCGAGATTAGCATCAGCATCAGAAATTGTTCTGCTGAACTGTTTTACATGTGTAGTTCGGTATTCAATGATTGCTAAAGGAAATGGCAACACACGAGTTATCAGTAACACATGCTTCAAGACTGGCAAAGATAAGGACAATCCTTTTGAAAGGCAACCACACCTGAAAAGGCAGCAAACAGTGTTGTATGCTGGGCGCATGCTATACTGCCAAACGCAGTTCTCTCTGAAGTCATGCAGTGCCTCCTAAGCCTGCTACCCAAGGCAGTTAGGGTTTTGCCAAGACCTGAGGTCGAGATTTGCATCCCTTTTGTTCTGTCTGCCAAGTCGGTGTGACAATTGCTTGGCTCCAATGGGGTTGTTGCTTGAAGCCAGCATGATGTCCATTCATGCAGAGGGCTGTCAATGCGCAGGACGTCCAGCTGTTCACCCTCGGCATAATGCACGGGCCCTGCGTCAGCCTTGCAACCCATGGCAGAAGAGCAGCACCAGACAACTCTCCGGAACATGTCGACAACGCGCATCCGCCCACTCTGGTGCACACAATTTTGTACAGGCGTCGTCACAGCCAGTCTTGGCGCCCAGGTGCGTACAGCTACTGAGCGCCTGTTTATGAGTTCAGCTTACGATCAGTGCACCGGAGGAGCTTGCTGAACGCATATTCACGTGCTCACAGGACGCAAGAAATGGGTGGAGATCCCATGGGCATGCTGTTGCGGCAGCGCATTGTGTTTTTGGGTGGAGAGGTTCGCACTAGGACAGCAACGCACCAGTACTGAGGTTTTGAGTCCAGCTTGCTGACCTAGTTCAATCTCCCTGCAGGTCAATGACTTCAATGCAGATGCAATCATCAGTCAGCTGTTGCTGCTTGACTCCACTGACCCTACCAAGGTAGGCAAATGCCTTCTGGCTCGCTTACTCCCACAGTCTGCTTATGTCCACAAGATTTCATGGCAGCTTTGATGCTTGTCACAGGACATCAAGTTGTTTATCAACTCCCCCGGAGGCTCTGTCACAGCAGGAATGGGCATATATGATGCCATGCAGGTTTGTCTGCTCTGCTATGCTTCTCTGCACGATGCAGTTGAACCATGCTGTTATTATATTTGTTTACAAATACAAGCGTGTGGTCATGTCTGGCACTCAAAATGTTGGCCTCAGAGGCAACACTGTAATGTGGCAAAGGCTCATGTAGTGTCATGAACATTGAGCACTACGCGCGATTGAGCATGCGTCGTCATTGGTCACTCGTTGTGCCAATTTCTGACTCAGGGAAGTGTATTTTGTCATTTGATTTCATAAAAACTTACAGTGCAACATCATGACTGATTGGGCAGAGGCATGACAAAAAGAATCTTAGAGACAGAACTGCTTGGCAACACTTGTCTTGTCAAAATGTCTGCCTATGTATGGCATTTCCAGCCATGACAACTCATATTGCAGCTGTGTTGACGTCTCTGGCTGAGCACTGTGCAGTCTCACATGTAACTCCCATTACGCTGGCAATGTTGCCTCACACGACTCACTGCTGCAGATGTGCCGAGCAGACGTCTCCACATACTGCTTTGGACTGGCAGCTTCAATGGGAGCCTTCCTATTGACAGCAGGCACAAAGGGCAAGCGCTTCAGCATGCCCAATGCCAGAATCATGATCCATCAGCCTCTTGGAGGAGCCAGTGGACAGGCTGTTGACATTGAGATCCAAGCTAAGGAGATCATGTTCCACAAGGGAAACCTAAATGCCATCATGGCAGAATGCACTGGCCAGGCTATTGACCGAGTAAGCAGCTTTCCCTTGGCCACATTTTTATGACACGTGTCATGTTTTGGTCCATATTTCCAGCAGTTACCACAGGTGGCACTCACTTGCATCTTCATGCATGTGCGTTTGGCTATCAAAGCTTGTGCTGTTGATATGCCCAGACTTGTATCGGGAGATCAGGACATGTTGATTGCACGTTGGTCCCTGCAGCAGCAAAATAGCTGGCATTGTGCAACATCAGGTGTCATGCATCACGAGCAAGGTGTCAAGCTATCCTAAATCCCCACTAATGCTTAATAATGCAACACTCAGTTAGTTTCTGCCAACTTGCAAGTTGCACCATGTTACTTGCAGATAGAAGAGGACACAGATCGTGACAGATACATGTCCCCATTGGAAGCCAAGAACTATGGGTTGATAGATGAGGTCATCGGTGGTGATGAGGCTGGCTTTCAGATTTCAGGCACAACCAGAGACTTCCCCAAGACTAAGGAATCATATGTCAACTGGGTAAGACCATGCATTCTAAGCTAACTGTTGATCACTTGACACCCAAATCTGCATGAAAGAAACGTTTGTCTGGAGCATAGCGTGTACTGCCTGAACAGTGATGTGATGTAGGTGTACACAAGTGTTGCACTCAATCTTGAGTTGTATTTGTGCTGCAAAAGCCAGTGTGCTGGCATCTGCTGTCATGCATTTACGGTGTTTTGAGTTGCAGCCTGGCTCTTGTGGAGTCTTGTTTGCTCTGACGTCTGTCCAATGTTTGTCAGTGTTACTTTTCATGTCTGCGTTAACCTCTGAATTTCATGAACGTTCTTTGCAGTGGACCAGATGCTTGCAGCTAGCAAGTCAGTTACTGCTCACTTGCAGGGTGACTTTGATGAGGACGGTGACCAGGGAGGTAGATTCAGGGGCAAGCCTCTTGAACCTTACACAAAGCCTCTGGCAGACGAATGAACAGCTGGACTTGCTCAACTACTGCACTCTGTAAACCAAAATCATCTTTCAGTAGCTTTGGCCCGCAAAAGCTACATTGTTGATACAGCTGTGAGCATTCCTTGTGGCAAAGTTTGGGCAGTGTTTGACCAGTCTCACAGGTGTTACGCAGAATGCTCTCACTATTTCTTGTGGTTTTGGAGTGCAAAAGCAGCGTCGTCAGGCATTAAACTTGCTTTGCAAGCTACCCACAGCATGAGTGTGCATTGCAGAATCTTTACAGATACTGAGTAATGTAGTTACTGGTGATTAAAACTACTAACCTGCATTTTGAAGCAAGTTTGCAGACTGGTGGTTGCGCACCAAAACAGCACGCAGCTGTACAGTCCCGAATTGTTTATTGCCATCTAGCTAAGATTGATTAGCAGCACCATACCATACACAGTTGGAAACGGCAATGCCACACACTATTGCAGTGGCATCACACTGGCATGAATACTGTTGACGCTTCAAAGCAAGCAAAGCACACTCTGCACACAAACGAACACTCTGACCAAAAACACACGCAACCTATTGGTTCATTCGTTAGCAAAAGGGTTCATTGGACGGAGAACAGAGCAAGGCATGATCAGGAGAGAATAGCCTGTATCTGTCTGCATGGTCAGCAGCTGAGGCACTGAGTCATCTGCACACCTGTGACTGAGACATAAAGGAGTTTGGTATTGTGACCATTGACAAATCTCAGAGCCGTTTCAGCCCTCGCTTCTTCGCCACAGCCGCCGCTGTCTTGAGCTTGTCTTGAGCTTTGGGTTTCTTGACTACAGACTCCTTTGAGTCAAGTACGGCTGCCTCGCCATTTGTGCTGTTGACCGCGTTTGCTCCTCCAGCTGCTGTCAAAGGCATCGACCTGCAAGAACTGGTGAACTGTCAATATTCAAGAAGTCAGGCAGCACTCGAAGCGCTTATGCTCCTCTGTCATGATCAGCTGACAAGCGTAACAGGCACTTGTACCAATAGACAAGCAGCGCTCATGATGTGCAAAGAACAGCACAAAGACAGTTCTGTGCGTAACCTTATACGAAGCATAACACCATGCATGCAACTGCCGGACATACCCACATGAGCCAGAACACTTTGCAGATGATAAATGGCTGCTGCACCACCCACTGTGAGATCTGTCACAAGCATCAAGTGGATCGGTGTTCAAACAGAAGTGGGACCATGCAAAGAGTGTTGTATGAGCTGACCTTTTAGGAGGCTGGGCATGTATACTGGTCATCAGCTTGGCATGCTTTGCATACTCCTCATAGTTCTCTAGCAGCAGCTTGCCAGCCTCCTCATTCAGCGCTGACTCTGGGAATGGCTCTATCAGCAAGCACCTGCACCATAGTCCCATTCCATGGTATAAACACAAGCAGGCAACAGCAGTAGGAATGAGTGTGATTGCTGCGACTTGAGCAAGATGTGAGATTGCACAGCTTTTGGATGATGGTAGGCTGGTTTGCTGCATGCTGTTGTCATTTCTCACTACACAGGAAACTCTGCAAAGAGGCCAGGGATGCTCCAATGCTGAGCTTGTCACCATTGAAAAGCAGTCTTTGCAGTCCTCCCAGTGATGATTTGGTGTACAGTGAAGTCAGATTTGAGAAACAGGACACTGCTATGCCAAAAGCACCTGATGATGACGAGCACATGCCGCAAACCCAGATCTGATTTCCAGTCCCGCTTCAAGACATTCACACAAATCTCCCCAGTCTTAGACACATTGGGGTGGAAAATCTTGGTCAAGAAGTAACCTGCATAGTAGCTTTGGGTCACACACAGGTATAAGCATGTCTTGGCTGCTGTGTGATCGCTACCCAGCAAGCTTGCAGCATGCTGCATGTGTAGCAATGGGAGTGATGTAACACCACACCAGTGTCTCAGGAGTGAAAGGCGTAGAAGGGGAAAAGACGCGACGCATGCCATGGCAACACTGTAGGCACTAGGCAGTGCAGACTGCAAGCAAGCGACTGTGTTGTGTTGATTTGACCAGCTGACAGGCCAGACCAACTACAAGCATGAGAAATGTGTAAGGGTACCTTTGGGGGGCGTGTTGGGAAAGTCAGGCCCTAGAATCATCTTCATCCTGAAAGTCCCATCCTCATAAGGGGTCCCAGCTGTGGTTCATTTCAAACTTGTCAGCTTTTCAGATAAGCAGCCAAATTTGCAATCTTGAGACGCATTTTGACAGGCTGATGTTGCTATGTAAGACCACACATGGCATTTGAAGCAGAGAAGACAAGATACAAAGTCAAAGCTTGCAACTGCAACTGTAAGCTTCACCTGGTCCCTCGTACTCTGCTTGTACGTCTGCTATGTTGTCATCACTCAAAAACAGCTGCAGCAGAGAAGCATGTGAGTACTATGAAATAACAGCAAGAGTTACCAGCAAGAGGGGTGAGGAGACACGCCTTAATGCCTTCCTCAGGCTTCTCCTGCAAGTCCTTCAGCTCCTTGGCAATTTGCTTGATGACAGCGGCGGGCAGCGGCTCTGCAGCCTGCAGCTGATGCAAGTTGCTTGAGGAAAGCGGCCCTGAGCTTTTCGACTCAAAGATCGTTCAAGACATCCAGACGAGAGTCAACGCATGCAAGTAGCTTGCGGAATGTGAGGCCTTGGACAGGCTTGGCATGGACGGTACCATTGGGAACTGACACCAGCACTCCTGAACGAGCGTGCAGCTGCCGCGGCCCTAGCGTGCCAAGGTCGGTACACCAAATAACCGCAGTACTCAAGGTCCGTGCATACGCTGTCGTGACACTTCAACGATTGTGCTGAGCAAAGCACAAAGTCTCAGGCAAACACTGTCTGCTTCGTATGCTTTCACTTTCAAGCAATCACCTGCTAAGTTGAAACCCCTCGAGATCAACGGGCAGACGGGCAATCGATACAACTTCAAGCAAGCCAAAATTGGCATCATGCCTTGACAGCTGGCGCATGCGTGTGTGTGCACATTCCGAAGCCCTCCAACAAACTCTAGAAACAGGAACCTTGTTCACACCTTTATCAACACCTGCCATTTAAGTGTGCAGCATGTTGATGAGCAAGCACATCGTGCACGGAGATGACCACTGACGTGCTGTAGGGATGTGCCTGACGCAGTGGCCACGATTGTCTGGCTGTTTATACTGCTCAGCTGCTTGTTCTGCTGCTGCACAGCACAGACCAGGACTATGTATGTGCGTTGCCAGCTGCTGAGGAGATCAAGAACACGCAGAAACATCAAGCAGTCCCAGTGCACTCCAAAGGAGTTCATTTCCCGGCACCCTTCTGACAGTGTCCTAAACCACTTATACCGCACCACAGAACGGTGGAACCAGAAAATACACTTAGATTCATTTCATACATGTGAAGAGGTGTCAAGTGAACATCTCAGCTGATGCCTTCACAGCAACATCAGCACACAGAGTGTCACCAGCAATCAATCGGCCACAACCAAAAACGTGGAAAGGGTAGGGTCACTGGGGCCTGTCACTGTTCCCCCTGTCTCCAGTACCCTCAGCAGAAGCTGTATGGTTTCATTCTGCAGCACTTCACCTGGTATGGCTACTGGCACTCCGGGTGGATACGGACACAGCAACTCAGCGCTCACTCTGCCTGCTGCTGCAGCACCAGCAACCCTGCAAATATACAGTATAGGTGTGTGGTTGTGTCACTTCGCCACGGGATCAGTCAGCGCTGCAAATGTGCTTAGCATCAGGCTTGTTCAGGCAAACTGCAAAATACTTTGTTTTGATAGTCAGTGGCTGCTGCTGTGTAATTTGCAGCAGCTAGTCAGCAGCAGCCACTGGCTATCAAAACAAAGACAATCCTTTGTCTGCTTCAAAAGGCACGCAGAGTACAGTGCACCCATAGCATCTGCATGGTCTGTTGCTATAGTGAAGACTTTACACGCAGTGACTCATGTGCCGTATGAACAGTGATATGGTGAAGTGAAGCCCCTACCTGACAGACTTTGCAAAGAATGCATTGCGCAGTGACATCAGCTGCAGACTGTTGCCAACATCCACTGATGGCTGCATACTATCATCATCACCAGCCTGTAAGCTGCCAACTTGTGACAGTGAAGGTGGTCTTTCAGATGCTAGCTGATGAGGCAATGCAGTTGTGTCTCGAAACTTTTGGTGAAGGTTCTGGAAGGCGCTGATGAGCTTCTCTGCATGATTCATTGTCGTGCCGATACCCAGAGCAAACACGACCACCTGCACAAGGCTACAAACCATCAGTGTCCTGAGGCATTAGTCACAGTCTTGGACAACTATGCAGCACAGGACCTAAGACCTTACATCAAGGTCTGCCTTTCACCTGCTGAGTTGCCAGTTCTGCCACAACACCATATTCATCCTCCAGTATTGTGCTCACATGGTTTCCAGTCAAACCCAGGCTCTGCACACCAGTGATACGCAGAGGGTCCACAGCAGCAATTCCTCTTGTGCCTATGCAGCATTGACAGCTATGGCTTCAAGCTCAGCATGGCACGATGAGATGGGTCTTGTCTGTGACCTGAAAGTGCAGCGCCTATGATGAGGCTACCAGTTGCCATGTCCCCTGTCTGGCAGAGCCTAAAAAGCAGACTAGGTATTTTACACAGAGCAGGACAGGTGACGGCTAATTTCCACAAAGAATGAAAGATGAAAAGTTGCTGTTGACTGGAAGGCATTAGCTGATTGACAAAACTGCGAAAGTTGAGTGTGACACTGTTGTGAGCGTTACCTATCCGCTAGTGGTAGCAGCACTCACCAACATAAGCTGATGACACAACTTGCAGGCCATCAAGCTCCTGCAACTTGGCTGTACTGAGTTGGCCAGCTCTGAGGGGCTCTTCCCAGATGCCCTGCTGCTGAGCATGTTCCCTGGCCCCATCCAGGGAAGCCATCAACAAATAGCTGGGGCTAGAAGACTGCAACAACAGTCTTGGGTTCAGTGTCTCAGCTTGTCAGCAACAGAAGCTGCCTGAAGCTGCAAGCATCAACATTTGGCCAGCAACACAGGAGCAAATTCGATATTGAAGTAATTCACCACAGTATGAGTGAGGCTTGAATGACTAGAAAGTGCCAAGAATGTTGCCACAGGGGGGGTGGAAACTGCACAAGTCAAAAGCATACAAACAGCACAATGACCCAATGCATGGTGCAACAGGGCATACACAAGGCAGCAAACAATTTCAAACCTGCAGCAGCTGCAACGCTCGGCTGACACGGCCTGTGTCGATGGTGTCCCCTTTGATGTGCAGCATTGCAGCTTGCGTCAGAGCTGATAGGGTTTTGTGGCTGGACTGTACCACACAATCTGCCCCACATGATAAGCCACTCTGCATGCATGCAACACGTTCTATGAATGTATGCATGGTGCTTGCAATTGTAATGCATCGCTGGACAGCTAGCAAAGTCATTCTGCAAGCATACAGCATGAGGCAGACAGGCACAGAGACTCAGGCAGCAAAATTGCAGACAAACAGCAATGCGCTTGGCCAACTAGTCTTGCAGCAGCCATAGCTATCTGGGTCTGCCATACACAAAACGAATAAATTGCATGACACTGAAGTGACAGGACTCTACCTGTGGGAAGGCAGAGTGAAAAGCAAAATGACTGCCATGTGCTTCATCCACTATCAGAGGAACATTTGATTCATGACACACCTCAGCCAAGCCTGCGCAACACACAGTCGCACATCTGCAGAAAGTTCTGAGATCTGGAGGCAAATATGGCCATGCAGCTTCCTGGCTGAAGATGGCACAGTATCTGATGGGTCATCAGCACTACATCCCAAATTAATGTGGTGGAATCAGAAGATGCGCATACATACGTCATGCACAACGCCAAAGCTGCCACAAGTTCAAGACTGACTGTGCATCAAATGCAAATGTCATGTGCCATGTTCATGCAAATTCCTTCACAGAAGGAAGACCACATTTCAGACTACAGTTCTTGTGCTGTCCATGTACATGGCAAGCCCGAGCTCATATGTGGGAAGCAAGATACATGTGACCTGATCGTGAGCGCTCTAGAAGTTCTCGTCATCACAGGAGCATGTATGCGAGGGCGAACATGCAAGCAGTACCTGAAAGGTCTGAGCAGACCCCAAAATAGGTTGGTGACACCACAAGCACAGCTGTCACACGTTTGCCAGCTGAGAGAGCTGCATCCAGAGCTCGCTGGACAGAGCTGGGATTGACTCCGTGTGCCACACCAAGCTGCTCATCACAATGTGGCTGATCGTACCAAGTATCGCAACCTGCGCCAAGCTCACAGTCAGATGGCTGTCAGATGGCTCTATTGATTCTGCTGCATGTTTGTTGTCAAATACGGATGGCATCTGAGCTTTGCACTTGCAGCTGCATGAAGCATCTGAGCAAGCAATAGCCAGGCAGTAAAGCCATCTGAATGCAGTGTGCTGTGTATGGTTGAAGCATCATGTCACTGCAATGATGAACTCAGCATTCAGCACGCAGCAATGCATGCCTTGTGCACATGTGCAGAGGCTTAAGAGTGCTTGCCTGCAAAGACAGCAGCAGCAAATGCTGACTGATGACAATTTCTTGCAAGGAGAAGGCAGTCCCCCGGCCCGCATGTGGCCATGACAGCTGCATGGATGCCGACGCTGGTGCCATTCACCAAAAACCAAGTCTGGTCTGCTCCGAAAGTTGTTGCTGCAAGCTGCTGAGCCTGCTGTATGACTGAAGTTGGGGATGCTAGGTAATCCAGGCCTGCACATTGACAGGGATGTTCTCAGTAAGGGGCACAGTATAAGCTTCCAGGTCGAAGCATGATTGGCGCCGTGCCTGGCAACTCCGTGAAATCATGTTGAAATGCGGTGTGGCCTATAACCTGCCTAGCGCCGTCAAGGGCTCGACCTCCGCGCTGCAGTACCAGGATCATCAACGATCAGGCGAGGAATGACACGCTGCTTGCGTGAACAGGTCGAGGACGCACCTTATGCCCTGGAACGTGAAAGGGTGCTTGCTGTGCTTCCGCCCGTCTTTTCAAAGCAGTGAGTAAGGGTGTGTCGCCTTGTAATCCACCGCAACACCTCGTTAGGGTGGTGGTGGTGGTGGTGGTTAGTCGGGGTTGGGGTGGGCGACGCTGACGGATGCGGGGCGCCAAGAAGGGTTTCTGTTTAACTGAAGATGTCAAACACGTCAAGCTCTGTGCATGATCACAGCGTTGTTGCATTGCGCAGAGCGCATGGCGCAAGCCCGCCTGATACGTACGAAACGCTCGCAGACACCAGGGCAGGGCGGGGCGGTGCACAATTCCCCTGCCCTGCGC
>JAABUK010005601.1_pt1 | contig 19369 bp, 17 predicted proteins | sample 5559141 | NCBI WGS metagenome assembly JAABUK01 (sample SAMN10711869, study PRJNA513367) | rock metagenome | isolation source: Antarctica rocks | place: Antarctica: Victoria Land, Pudding Butte nord | collected 2016-01-03 | reverse complement strand
CAGGTGGACTGGCGGGCGCCGGCCGAGACCGAGGCGCGGCCGACGCCGTGGGAGGATGTGCCCACCGACGACCTGGCCAGCGACGCGCGGTTCTGGACCATGACGGGCAGCGACGACTGGCACGGGTTCCACGAGGTGCCGCCGGGGTTTGCAATGACGGACCCGAACAAGCTGACGCTGCTGATGCCGGGCTTTGACCGGGTGAGCGGCGACTATTTGCCGCATGGCGTCCCGGCGCCGGTGCTGGCGGAGTATCTGCGGGAAAACCGCATCGTGCCTGAGAAGAACGACCTGCACAGCATCCTGTTCTTGCTGACGCCGGGGGTGGAAAGCAGCAAGGCAGGCACGCTGTTGAGCTGGCTCGTGACCTTCAAGCGGCTGCATGACGAGAATGCGCGGCTGCAGGACGTGCTTCCCGGCTTCGTACGCCGGCGCACCGCGCGGTATTATGGCGTGGGGGTGCGCGACCTGTGCGGGCAGATGCAGGCGTTCTACCGCGAGGCTGGCATCAGCCGACTGCAGCGGCAGCAGTTCCAGGCCGCGCATCTGCCGGAGCTGGCGATGGCGCCGCACGAGGCCGCGCGGATGCTGGTGCGGAACCGGGTGGAGTATTTGCCGATCAGCCAGGTGACGGGCCGGATCGCTGCGACGCTGATGCTGGTGTATCCGCCGGGGATCGCGACGGTGGTGCCCGGGGAGCGCCTGGGCGGGCGGGCACAGCCGATGATTGACTACCTGTTGGCGTTCGAGCGTGGGGAGAACCAGTTTCCGGGCCTGAGTACGGAGATACAGGGGGTTTACCGTGAGCTTGGGCCGGATGGGACCGTGCGGTTCCATACCTATGTCGTTCGGGAGTAGCGGCTGGGTGTCATGCCCGCCCGAGCAGGTTTAGCGCGGGATAGATGCAGCGGACCGGTTCCAGCCGCTGGTATCTTCCTCGATGCGACGCGGCAGCGGCGCCGCAGCGTGTTGCGAAGTCGCGTGATGTTTCAAGGGCGTCCAAATCTGGCCTCGCAACATTCGCCGCGATGACGCATTCTGACCCGCAAGCGCAATAACAGCGCATGATGGAGTAGCAGGATGCAACCTTAGGTTGTTCGGCCGGAGTCGTCGTTCCGGTGGTGGCAGCTTGTCTTCGGCGTCGTATGCATGATGCTGATCGCAAACCTGCAATATGGCTGGACCTTGTTCGTACAGCCGATCAGGCAGGCGCGCGGCTGGTCGGTGGCCGAGATACAATGGTCGTTCAGCATCTTCATCGCGCTGGAAACCTGGCTGACCCCGGCAGGCGGCGCGCTGGTGGACATGCTGGGCGGGCGGCGCGGGCCGAAGGTCGCGGTGGCCCTGGGCGGCGTGCTGGTCGGCATCGCCTGGGTTATCAATGCCTATGCGGAAGTGCTGTGGATGCTCTATCTCGGCGCGGTGGTTTCCGGCATCGGTGCCGCCTTCATCTATGCAACCTGCGTCGGCAACGCGGTGAAGTGGTTTCCGGACCGGCGGGGCCTGGCGGTCGGGCTGACGGCTGCGGGGTTCGGCGCCGGGGCCGCGGTCACTGTCATCCCGATCAAGGCGATGATCGAGAACAGCGGCTACCAGCACACCTTCCTGGTGTTCGGCATCGCCCAGGGCGTGATCCTGTTCGCCGTGGCTTGGCTGCTGCGCACGCCGGACCCCGGCGAGGTGCTGCCGGCGCCGCCCAGCCGCAAGGTGCCGCAATCGCTGCGCAGCTTCACCCCGAGGGAGATGCTGCAATCGCCGATCTTCTGGCTGCTTTATATCACGTTCGTTATGGTCTCCTCCAGCGGGCTGATGGCGACGGCGCAGTTGGCGCTGATCGCCGACGACTTCGGCATCAGCAAGACCGTGCTGTTCCTGGGCGCCTCCACCCTCGCGGTGGCGCTGGTGGTGGACAACATCATGAACGGCATGACGCGGCCGTTCTTTGGATGGGTGTCGGACCAGATCGGGCGCGAGACGACGATGGTGATCGCGTTCACCCTTGGCGGTATTTCGTATCTGGTGCTGGCCTACGTAGGCTCCAGCCCGTGGCTGTTCGTGATCTCGGCCGCGCTGATCTTCTTTACTTGGGGCGAGATTTTCAGCCTGTTCCCCAGCACCTGCACCGACGCCTTCGGGCCGAAATACGCGACGATCAACACCAGCCTGCTTTATACCGCCAAGGGCACTTCGGCGCTGCTCGTGCCGTTCGCCAACGTCATCAAGACCACGACCGGCAGTTGGTATGCCGTGTTCCTGGTGGCAGCGGTGATGAACTTCGTCGTGGTGGCGCTGGCGGTCGGCGTGCTGCGTCCGCTCCGTTACGCGCAGGGGCGGGCGGTCAGCGCGGAGTTGGCGGCGCGTCCGGTGGAGTAGGCTGGGGCCGGACTGGGGGCGCGCTCGTCCAGTCCGGCTGCAGCACCACGCGAGCGGCCATAGGCCGCTGGCTTGCGATAATGGGAAGGGCCGGCGTTACTCCGGAGCGCAAATCCGAAGGATGGTCGCGATCACCACTGCCTCCTCCCGTGAGGATGCTTCGCCGAGCACATCATGCCCAGCGTCCCGCTTGGGAACGCCGATGATGTTCGTGCCGGACGCTTCGATGGTGCGGAAACGCCCGGACTCATAAATATCCCGCGCCTCGGGCTTCAGCCCGAGGCTTAGCCATTGCTCAATTTTCATCCTGGGTGCGCCGCGATGCCTGCCCTTACTTCAGGTGCTGGGCAAGCAGCTTGTTCATTTCGAACATTGTCGCCTGATCTTTGCCGAACACCTTGCGGAGCTTCTCGTCGGCCACGATCACCCGGCCGTCGTCCGGACTCTGCAGCTTGTGTCCCTTGATGTATTCCCAAACCTTGCTGACCACCTCTCCCCGCGCCATCGTGCCCTCGCCGACGACGGCTGCCAGCTCGGCGGAGGGTTGCAGGGGCTGCTGCAGGGCGTTCGGCTTGCTGCCGGGCTTCGGCTTCTCGACCTTGGTTCCTTTTGGCGGCGCTTCGGACTTCTCAGCCTTGGGTTCCGCGGCCTTGGTGGTCTTCGGAGTCTTTGTCATTGGGGCACCTCTGGGCTGATTGCCTTGTGGGTTGAACCTTCCCGGGCACCCTGTTGTACGCCGGGATGCGCCACCGGGCCTGGAGCGGCGGCGTTGGTCCTGCGTGATGGAGCCGCGGGGATGGCCGTGTCCAGCCTAAAAATGGTTGCTTGTCTGTGATTGCGGTCATGCCGCCGGGTGCGGCGCCAACTCCGCCGCAGTATCCGCCTCCATTTCCGCCATGAGCGCCGGTATTTCTGCCAGCAGCTCGCGTGCCAGGAAACCGACGCCGCCGTGCCGTTTCATCAGGACGCAGCCGGCGGTCCCATGCAGATAGACCCCCCAGACCGCCGCCCAGAGCGGCGCCGCGCCGCGCGCCAGCAGCCCGGCGACGACGCCGGCGAGCGTGTCGCCGCTGCCCGAGGTGGCAAGCCCCACCGTCCCGCCGGTGTAGTGCCACGCCTCGCCCTGCGGGGTTACGACCGTGGTCGCTCCGCCCTTCATGACGACGACGCTGTGCAGCATGGCCGCGGCGCGCCGGGCATGGGCGAGCGGCTCGGCCTCCACCGCTTCGCGGCCGACGCCCAGCAGGTGCGCCATCTCCCCGGCATGCGGCGTCAGCACGACGCGGCCGGCGTGACGGCGCAGCACGTCGGCCTGGCGCTCCAGCCCGTGCAGCGCCCCGGCGTCCAGCACGATGGCGGCGCAGGTCGTATCGGCCAGGATCGCGGCGACCAGGGATGCCGTCGCATCGGGGTCCATCATGCCGGGTCCGACCAGCAGGGCGTCCACCCGGTCGGCGCGGGTGACCACACGATCCGCCGACTCGGCGGCGATGCCGCCGGCTTCGGTTTCCGGCAGTCCGAGCACCAGGGCCTCCGGAACGGCCAGGCCCAAATGCGGGGCGATTGTCCGGCAGGTCGCGATTTGTAGCTTGCCTGCGCCGGCGCGCAACGCGCCCACGGCGGCCAGGAGGGCGCCGCCGGGCACCTCCAGGCTGCCGCCTACCACCAGCACCCGGCCGCGCCCGTCCTTGTCCTGGGTGTCCTCGTGGCTGGGCAGGGGGTTGGCGCGCAGCAGGTCCAGCGTGACGGGCGTCATCGCGCGGCGACCTGCTGGTCCGGCTCGGCCGTCACTGGCGTTCCCTCCTGTTCCATTGGGGCGGTGAAGTTGAAGCGCTGCAAGACCATGCCATCCGGATTTTCCTGGGGGTCATAGGCGTATTCGGTCACGCTGCAGTTTGCCACGTCGCCCTGGCGGTCCACGGCGAGGATGGCGTCCTCGTCCATGCCGTCCAGCAAATAGCGCATGCACAGCACCACCACCTGGTGGCCGACGACCAGCACGCGCCGGCCGCTGTGATGCAGGCTGATGGTGTCCAGTGCGGAGCGCAGGCGGAGGATCACGTCGCACCAGCTCTCGCCGCCGGGTGGGCGGTGATAGAACTTGCCCATGATCTTGCGCAGTTCCGCCTGCTGCGGATGCTCTTCCTCGATGCCGTAGCGGGTCAGGCGGTCGAGGATGCCGAACTCCTTCTCGCGCAGCCGTTCGTCGGCGATGGGCCGGGAGGCTTCGGGGGCTAGGCCGCCGGCGCCGATGATGCCGTCGGCGGTCTGGCGGGCGCGCAGGTAGGGAGACACCAGCAGCACGTCGGGGCGGGCGTTGGCTGGCATGGCGGCGAACCAGCGTCCGAGCGCGTCGGATTGGGTCGTGCCGAGCGTGCTGAGCGGCACGTCCACGTCGCGGTGACCGATGTCTATGCGCGGCAGGCGGGCGGCCTGTGCCGCGTCCCGGGCGACGTTGCCGGCGCTTTCGCCATGACGCACAATCCAAAGCCGGTCCGGCCAGCACTGCGGCATCCATATGCTCCCTTTGCGTGGCGGCTTAAGGCGTTTGGGGGCGGCTGGGTTCCGGCAAGCGTGCAAGCGGCTGGGCCGCCGGGTGGTGCCTGTGGTGGAGCATGCTATAGCGGCGGTATGAGCGAGACGACGCCGGGCACGGCCTTTGACTTCACCCTGAATAGCCTGTCCGGTGCGCCGCTGCCGCTGCGTGCCTATGCCGGGCGGCCGCTGCTGGTGGTCAACACCGCGTCCCGCTGCGGCTTTACGCCGCAGTATGCCGGGCTGCAGGCGCTGTGGGCGGAGCATCGCCGGCGCGGGCTGACGGTGCTGGGGGTGCCGTCCAACGATTTCGGCGGGCAGGAGCCGGGCACGGCGGAGGAGATCGTGCAGTTCTGCGCGGTGAACTATGGCGTGGATTTCCCGATGGCGGCGAAGGTTGGGGTCCGTGGGGCGGCGGCGCACCCGCTGTTCCTCTGGCTCGGCCAGCAGGGTGGGCTGCTGGCCCGGCCGCGCTGGAATTTTTACAAGTATCTGGTCGGGGCGGATGGGCAGCTGGCCGCGTGGTTCGGCAGCACCACGCCGCCGGGGTCCAAGCGGCTGCGGGCGGCGATAGACCGCGCGCTGGCCTAGCGCATCCTGGACGGAAGCGACGTAGGGACGAGGGCTATGCCTGGCTGTTGGGCTGCCGACGGGATGCTGCGGGCCGGCGGCGTCCGGACCGGTAGGCCGGCGCCCCTGGCCGGACTGATACCAGCCGCCACTTGCTCTGACCGGTTTCGTCATCGTGAGCCGCTTGCGGCGCGGCGATCCAGGGGCCGCCAGCTCCGTCCTTGCGGCTCCTGGATCGCCACGGCGCTGCGCGCCTCGCGATGACAGCGTGCTTGCAGAAGGGTCGCAGCAGATGGCAGTTGGTATAATATCAACGGTCATCCGCTCTGACCGTTTTTCCCGTCATTGCGAGGCGCACAGCGCCGGCGAGGATGGCGCTGCCCGCCGCCGGATTGCCACGCCGCAAGGGCGGCTCGCAATGACGGTTAGGCTGCGTAGGGGGCAGGGCAGATGGCCGTGAGTATAATGCCGCTTGACGGCTGGATCGGCGCCTGGGCGGCAGGGCCTGGCGCAGCGTCATGACCCGGCGGGACCTGGTCTTGCCGGGGCTTGGCATCGGCATCCTGGTGATGGTTGCGGCGGGACTGGCCCAGCGCCTGCCTGGGGACGCGGGCGAGATGGACTTGGACCGCACCTATCGCTACATCGCCTTCACATGCGCGGCTGGCGTGTTCTATGCCGGGGCGGTTTGGCGGGTCGGGCGGAGGTCGGGGGCCGCCCTGTCCGCGGTGCTCGTGCTGGGGTTGGCGATGCGGCTGCTGACCTTTTCCAGCCCGCCGCTGCTGTCCACCGACATCTATCGTTATGTCTGGGACGGCAGGGTGCAGGCGGCTGGAATCAACCCGTATCTTTATCTGCCGGCTGCGCCGGAGCTGCGGGGCCTGCGGGACGAGGGGACCGGGGCGACGGCGATCTATCCGCATATCAACCGAGCCTATTACGCGCCGACCATCTATCCGCCCGTGGCGCAGGGGCTGTTCGCCCTGGTTGGCGTGGCCTGGCCGACGATCTGGGGCATGAAGGCGGTGATGCTGGCATCCGACCTGCTGGGGATCGGCGCGGCGCTGGCGCTGCTGCGGCTGGCGGGGCAGCCGGCGGAGCGGGTGCTGATCCTGGCTTGGAACCCCCTGGTGGTTTGGGAGTTCGCCGGGGGAGGACACATAGACGCGGCGGCGCTGGGCTTCGTGGGGCTGATGCTGGTGCTTGCGGCCCGGCGGTGGCACGCGCTGGCCGGGCTGGCGCTGGGGGCTGCGGTGTTGTGCAAGCTGCTGCCGGCGGCGCTGTTCCCGGCGGTGTGGCGGCGCTGGGACCTGCGGACGCCCTTGGCCGCTGGCGCGCTGATCGCGGTGTCGTATGGGTGGTATGCCGGCGCGGGATGGCGTGTGCTGGGCTACCTGCCGGGTTATGCGTCGGAGGAAGGGTTGGGCAGCGGCGGCGGTTTCCTGCTGCTGCGGCTGGTCGCCACGGCAGGGCCGTTGCCGTCGTGGGCCGGACCTGCGTATGCCGCTGCCGCCGCCTTGGGGCTGCTGGCGCTGGCGGGATGGGTTGGGCTGCGCGGCCCGTTGCCGGAAGCGCCGGGGGATCGCGCCGTTTTGATCTGCCGGGACGCGGTTTGGCTGGTGATGGCCGTGATGTTCGCACTTTCGCCGCATTATCCCTGGTATCTGACCGCGCTTGCGATGCCGTGCGTGCTGGCGCCGTCGCGCCCTGCGGTGTGGCTGATGGGGGCGGCGCCGTTGCTGTATCTCGACGAAGGTTTGATGCAGGTGGCGGCCCCGGCCGTGGTGTTCCTGCCTGCCGCGGCGCTTGTTGCGTATGACCTAATCCGACACAGGGCGCGCCGCGGGGCGCTGCCCGCCTGAGGAGGCTTTCCATGTCCGCAACCCTCGACGCCCGGCCGCCGGCCCCTGACCCCCGCCGCTACTTCGAGGCGGTGTCCGCCGGGGACAGCGTGGCCGAGGCGATGCCGGTTTGCCTGTATCTGGAGGTGACGAACCGCTGCAACCTGCTGTGCGAGACCTGCCCGCGCACGTTCGAGGCGCTGGAGCCGCCGGCCGATATGAGCATGGAGCTGTTCCGCGGCATCGTGGACCAGGTGCCGAACGTCAGCCGGGTCGTGCTGCACGGGGTGGGCGAGCCGATGCTGGTCAAGCACCTGCCGGACATGATCCGCCATCTGAAGCAGCCCGGGCGCGGTCCGGGCGGGCGGGGCACGCACGTGCTGTTCAACACCAACGGCACCCTGCTCGGGCCCAAGAAGCACCGTGAGATCATGGACACCGGGCTGGACGAGCTACGGGTGTCCTTGGACGCGGCGGAGGCGGCGACGTTCCTGAAGGTGCGCGGCAAGGACATGTTCGACCGCATCGTGCGCAACGTGTCGGCGTTCACCAACCTGCAGGCGGCGCTGGGCCGCACGAAGCCGGTGGTGTCGCTGTGGCTGACGGGGTTGAAGGAGACGGTGGACCAGTTGCCGGAGTTCGTGCGGCTGGCGGCCCGGATCGGGGTCAAGGAGGTTCACTTGCAGCGGCTGGTATTCGATGAGGCGGGGTTTGGCCTGGCGCGGCTGGACAGCAGCTTGTTTGAGCAGACGCGGGCGGAGGAGGAGGGGGTGATCGCCGAGGCGCAGGCCATCGGGCGGGAGCTGGGTGTGAGCCTGGATGCTTCGGGTGCGACTGAGCCGGGGCTGAGCCTGAAGAAGGGGGCGGGCGACAAGCCCTGGGCGACCTGCCGGCGGCCTTGGTCGCTGATGTACTTCACCGCGCATGGGCGGGCGCTGCCGTGCTGCATCGCGCCGTTCTCGGCGCGGGGATATGACAGCTATACGCTGGGCGACGCGACGCAGGACAGCCTGCGCGAGATTTGGAACAGCCCGGCGTATCAGGGCTTCCGCACGGCGCTGGTCGGCGACGCGCCGCCCAAGCCTTGCCAGGGGTGCGGGCTGAGGTGGAGCCTGTAGGTTTGGATTTGCGGCGTGTTTCCGTTGTGATCCCGGCTTGGAACGAGGCGGAGGCTATCGGGCCGGTGGTGGCCGAGGTGCTGCGGGAGGCTGTGGGCGAGGTGATTGTCGCCGATGGCGGCAGCACGGATGGGACTGCGGATGTCGCTCGGGCGGCAGGGGCACAGGTGCTGGATGCTGGGCGTGGCTATGGCCGGGCTTGCGCGGCGGGGGCTGCGGCGGCACGGCCAGCGTGCGACGTGCTGGCCTACATGGATGGGGACGGGGCGGATTGCGCCGACCAGTTGCCGCGGCTGGCCGGGCCGGTGCTGGATGGGACGCAGGATTTCGTAATCGCTTCGCGCACTCGGGGCGTCAGGGCGCCGGGGTCCATGAACTGGCACCAGGTGCTGGCAGGCGCGGTCGCTGGGCGGCTGATGGGGGCGCTGTATGGCGTCCGCTATACCGACATGTGCGCGTTCCGCGTGATACGGCGGGATGCGCTGGCGGGTCTGGGCATGGCGGAGATGACGTATGGCTGGAACATCGAGATGCAGATGAAGGCGGCGCGCGGCCGGCTCCGTATCCTGGAGCTGGCGGTGCCGTATCGCTGCCGGGCCGGCGGGCAGTCGAAGGTGGCGGGGTCGCTGCGGGGCACGCTGCGGGCGTCCAGCAAGATCGTGGGCACGTTTGCGCGGGTTGCTGTGGCCGGGTCGCGGGCGTGATGGCGGGGGTGGTCCGGTTGGGAGCCTTGGCTGGGTAGAGGTTGGTTGGGCGCATCTTGCTGCCGCTGGCGTTTAGGTGTCACCTGGCCTTCAAGCCCTGGGAAACGGGGATCGGAGGGGGAAGCGATGACTACGACGTTCAAATTGCGCCGGCTGTGGGCTGTGGCTGCGTTGCTGATGGCCGGAGTTGCGCTGGCGCCCGTGCCGGGGCGGGCGGCCGACAAGGTCGCGATGCAGGAGTTCATGGTGCCGGCCGCCGACCCCGGCATCCAGCTCTATGTCCGCAACAAGCACCCCGAGGGGATGCGGGCCTTTTCCCCGGACCGCGTGCTGGTTTATGTCCATGGCGCGACCTACCCGGCGGAGACGGCGTTCGACTTGCCGGTTGGCGGGGCGTCTATGATGGACATCATGGCGGCTCGCGGCTGGGACGTTTGGATGCTGGATGTGCGGGGCTACAGCCGCTCGACGCGGCCGGCGGAGATGGACCGTCCGGCTGGGGACAACAAGCCGCTCGTGGATACTGCGATGGCGGCGCGGGACGTGGCGTCCGTGGTGGATTTCGTCATGAAGCAGCGCGGCGTGGCGAAGGTGAACATCATGGGGTGGTCGTGGGGCACGTCCATCATGGGACTGTATACCACGACGCATAACGACAACGTGGGCCGGCTGGTGCTGTATGCGCCGCAGTGGCTGAGCACCGCCAAGGTTCCTGCCGATGCTCCGGCGCTGGGGGCGTATCGCGCGGTCACGCGGGATTCGGCGCGGGACCGTTGGCTAAAGGGGGTGCCGGAGGCGAAGAAGGCCGACCTGATCCCGCCGGGCTGGTTCGACATGTGGGCGGATGCCACGTTTGCGACGGATTCGGTGGGCGCCAAGCAGAACCCGCCGGTGCTGCGCGCGCCGAATGGGGTGGGGCAGGACAGCCGGGACTACTGGATGGCTGGGAAGCCGCTGTATCAGCCGTCGGATATCCGGGTGCCCACGCTGCTGATCCATGCGGAGTGGGATGCGGATTTGCCGAGCTACCAGACTGCTGCATACTTTGCGGAGCTGAAGAACGCGCCGTACAAGCGGTGGGTCGAGCTGGGCGAGGGGACGCATACGGTCATGCTGGAGAAGAACCGGATGCAATTCATAGATGAGGTCGTGCAGTTCCTGGAGGAGGGGCGTCCGCAGGCGCTGAACTGAGCCGGGGTCGCCTAGATTGCCTGGCCTTGCCCATTGCCGTGGGCGGGGCCAGGCATCAGTCCGCACCCGGGCATGTCATTCCAGAGCGTGATCCGTTGGTGCTGGAGGGGGTCGTGACGCGGCTGGATGCTGGGTTAGGGTAGGGGCAATCTCGCCGGCCGTGGTTGGATGGGCGGACGTTCCGGAGGACTGACGATCCAGCCAGACTGGATGATGGGTGGCACGGCGAGCGGCGCTGCTTGGCGCTGTGGTCGCGGGCGAGGTGAATGGCGGCAAATAGGCTGCGTGTGACTGCGACGGCGCGGTCCTTTTTAGGGGAGGGAGGGCGCTGAACGTCTATCTCGACTGCTGCCGCACATTTCCAAAGGCCTACGCCCAGCCGAGCTCCTTCAATGCCAGGCCGGAATGCCAAATTTTCGTCATGTGCGCGATCTTTTCGCCCTCGAATTGCATTACGTAAACGTAGTCCGTTTTTGTGGTCTTGCCTGTTGGCGGGCACGGGCCGCCTGCAAGATGAGTGCCTGTGAAAACACCGTAGGCGGTGACGCTATTCCGCTCGGCATCGGTGCCGAACGCTTTCAGGTCATAGCTGCCGTCGGTCAGGACGGTCAGCAGGCCCTGCATCCAGTTTGTGTACTGCTCAAGTGTTTTTACGTCCGCCAGCGGCTCGGACTGGGCGCTGAAAGTCGCGTCGGGCTGACAGTAGCGCTGCAGCCTGGCCATCCCTTGCCGGTTTCGCATGCAGCGAAGAACGCCGCAGCCGCCTCAGTGATGGACGCCATGTCGCTGTTCCCCCTGGGGCCGGGTGGCCGTGACCGGGAGTCTATACAGGGCCGGAGGTGGAATGTCGCGTTCGTTGGGGTTTGGCCCTGTATGAAACCTGGCAGGAGGCGTCCGTGTGCTGGGATGGACTTCTAATTTGGCGGTTACGGGCTGCCAGGGCCTTGGAGGGCGTCATGGACTGTGGGGCTGCGGCATGGGGAGGCCAAGCGCGCAGTCCGTGCGGTCCTGGATTGCCACGGTGCTGCGCACCTCGCAATGACGGTGAAGGATGGTTGGAACAATGGGCTACGGGGACAGGAAAGGCAGAACCCGGGTGGACCGGGGCGGTGAGGCTTAAGATTTTTCTGCCAAAGCTGCCAAAACCCGATCCGGCGTCAACGGCACTTCGGTTATCACCACCCCGAACGACGCCAGTGCGTCGTTGACCGCGTTCATCACGCAGGCCGCTGCCCCTGCGGTTCCCGCTTCCCCGGCGCCCTTGGCACCCAGCGCTCCTTCCGCGGTGGGCGAGCATACGTGTGCCACGGCGATGTCCGGCATCTCGCCGGCCATTGGGACTAGGTAGTCCGCCATCGTCGCGTTCTGCATCTGGCCCTGGTCGTCGTAGCAGCACTGCTCGAACAGCGCCGCGCCCAGGCCCTGCACCACGCCGCCGCGGATTTGCTCGTCCACCAGCATCGGGTTCAGCACGGTGCCGCAGTCCTCCACCACCCAGTGCTTCAGCAGGGTGATGAAGCCAGTTTCGATGTCCACCTCCAGCCATGAGGCCTGAATGCCGTTGGTGAAGGCGAAAGGGTATTCGCGCGGGACCCAGTGGCGGGTGGCGATCAGCTCGGCCTGGACGCCGGGCGGCAGGGTGTCGGGGCGGAAGTAGGCGATGCGGGCCAGTTCCGACAGCTCCATGCGCGGGCGAGCGTCCGCTGCGTCCACCACGGTGCCGTCGCGGAGGTCCAGTGCCGCCGGGTCGGATTGCAGGATGCTGCCGGCGAGGGACAGCAGGTTGCCGCGCAGGGCGCGCCCGGCCTGCCACGCCGCCTCGCCGCCGATGCCGGCGCCGCGGGATGCCCAGGTGCCGCCGCCGTAGGGGGTTACGTCGGTGTCGCCCAACTGTACCCGGATGCGGCTTGGCGGGATGCCCAGCGCCTCCGCCACTACCTGGGTCAGCACGGCCTCGGTGCCCTGGCCCTGCTCGGTCACGCTGGCCTGGACGACGACGCTGCCGGCCGCGTCCAGCCGCACGGTGGCGCCGTCCTGGGCCGAGATGCGGGCGCCGCCGACACCGTAGAAGCCGGGTCCGGGGTTGGTGATCTCGATGAAGCTGGCCAGGCCCAGGCCGCGGTGGATGCCCTGCTGGCGTAGGGCGGCCTGTTCCGCCCGCAGCTCGTCGTAGCCGATCATCGCCAGCAGCTTATCGAGGCTGGCCTGGTGGGACAGCGACTCGAACCGCATCCCGGCGGCTGACGTGCAGGGGTAGGAGTCGTCGGGGAGGAGGTTGCGGCGGCGGATTGCGGCTGGGTCCATGCCGATGCGCCGGGCCGCGAGGTCCACCAGCCCTTCGGTCACTCCGGTCGCGATGGGATGGCCCACGGCGCGATACTGCGACATCATCGCCTTGTTCTGGAACACCACCCGGCTGTGGCCGCGGTAGTTGGGGCAGGCGTAGGGGCCGCCGACCAGGTTCAGCACCTGGTTCGCCTCGACGGCGGAGGTGCGGGGGTAGGCGGAGTAGGGGCCGATGCCGGTCAGGTCGTCCATGGTGAAGGCCGTGATCGTGCCGTCGCGCATCACGCCGATGCGGCCATGCACCTCATGCCCGCGGGCGTGAATGTCGCTGACGAAGCTTTCCAGCCGGTCGGCGACGAACTTTACCGGACGCCGCAGCAGGCGGCTGGCGGCGGCGGTGGCCATGTCGTCGCCATAGACGTGTATCTTGATGCCGAAGGAGCCGCCGACGTCCTTGCACACTACGCGGACCTGCGACTCCTCTAGCCCGAGGTGCCGGGCCAGCAGGTTCTGCATCATGTGCGGCGCCTGGGTGCCCTGATAGACCGTGAGCCGCGCCTCGCCCTCGTTCCAGTCGGCGACGATGGAGCGGGCCTCCAGCGGGACGCCGGTGTGGCGGGCGAAGTGGAAAGTGGCCTCGATTACCTCGTCGGCGGCGGCCAGGGCGGTGTCCACTTGGCCGGCTTCGATGCGCCGCTCCCAGGCGAGGTTGCCGCCTAACTCGGGATGGATGATGGGGGAGGCCGGGTCCAACGCGGCGGCCGGGTCCACGACGGCGGGCAGGGGGGCGTAGTCCACCAGGATGCGCTCGGCCGCGTCCTCCGCTACGGCGCGGCTGGAGGCGACGACCATCGCTACGGCTTCGCCCTGCCAGCGGACGCGACCGACGGCCAGGGGCGATTGCGGGGCGGAGCGCAGCCCGGCCAGGTGGGTCAGCGTGCCGACCCAGGGTTGGCAATGCGCGAGCAGGTCCGGGCCGGTCAGCACCGCCGCGACGCCGGGCACTGCGCGGGCCGCTGATTCGTCAACGGATAGGATGTCGGCATGGGCGTGGGGCGACCGCAGGAAGGCGGCGTGCAGCATTCGCGGCAACTGCAAATCGCTGACGAAGCTCGCCCGCCCCTGCATTAAACGTCCGAGGTTCGGGCGCGGCACGGCGCGGCCGATGTAGCCGTTGGGCCGGTCGAGCGGTGACAGCCCGCTCATGGCTGTGACGCCTGGGGCCGTGAAGCCTGGGGCCGTGACGCCTGGGGCCGTGACGCCTGGGACTGTGAAGTCTGGGATTGTGAAGTCTGGGGTCTGGCGGCCCGTGCCGAGGCTACGGCCTCCACCGCATCCACGATGGACTGGTAGCCGGTGCAGCGGCAGTAGTTGCCGGACAGGTGCTCGCGGATCGCCGCCCGGTCCGGCACCGTGCCCGGCGCCCGCAGCAGCAGGTCCTGCGCCGTCAGCAGCATCCCCGGCGTGCAGTAGCCGCATTGCAGGGCGTTCACGGCGGCGAACCCGGCTTGCAGGTCGGCGATCTCGCCGGTGTCGGACACGCCCTCGATGGTTTCCACGGTGCCGCCATCCGCCTGCACTGCCAATACCAGGCAGCCGCGGACGATGACGCCGTCCAGCCGTACGGTGCAGGCGCCGCATACCCCGTGCTCGCAGCCGAGATGGGTGCCGGTCAGGCCCAGGCCGTCGCGCAGGAAGTCGGCCAGGTGGGTGCGGGGCAGGACGGCGGCCTCTATCGTTTCGCCGTTCACGGTCAGGCGGATCGGGGTCATGGCTTTGCTCGCGTTTGCCGTTGCGACGAGGGCGGCACCGTGACAGGGCGCGGGCGGCGAGCGCAGCCCTGCCTTCCCTTGGATTGCTGCGCCGCAAGCGGCTCGCAATGATGAGGGGGGCGCCGATCAGCACCAGAGGCAATCTGCATCATGCCGCCTGCGCCCGGGACAGACTGGCCCAAGGGCCGACGACCCGGCGCAGCAGAACCCGCGCCAGGGACATCCGGGTCGCGCTGGTGGCCTGCAGGTCGGCGTGCGGCTCCAGGTCTTGCGCCAGGGCGTCGGAGGCTGCTGCCAGGGTGGCCGGGGTGACGCCGCCCGTCAGCGCCGCGGCGGCGTTGCGCGCCAGCACGGCGCGGGTTCCGACTGCGAAGTAGGCTAGCCGGGGCGTGCCCGTCCCGGCCGCCTGCGCGGCGAGGCCGACGATGGCGTAGTCGCCGCTGCGCCGGGCCAGCTCGGCGAAGCCCCAGCGGGGGTCCGGGGCCGGGTCGAACTCAACGGCGACTAGGATTTCGTCGGGCGCGAGGGCGGTCTCGAACAGGCCGGTGAAGAAGGTTTCCGCCGGGATGGTGCGTTGCCCGGCTGGTCCCTGCGCCACGATGCGGGCGTTGAGGGCGAGGGCGCAGGCCGGAAGCTCCGCCGCCGGGTCGGCATTGGCCAGGCTGCCGCCGATGGTGCCGCGGCTGCGTATGGCGGGGTGGGCCACCTCGGCGACGGCGCGCGGCAGCATCGGGGTGTGGCGGGCCACCTCGGGGGAGGCGGCAAGCTCGGCATGGGTGGTTAGGGCGCCGATCCGCAGCACGCCGTTGGCGACGGTGATGCCGCGCAGCTCCGGTATGCGGCCGATGTCCACCAGCAGAGCCGGGGCGGACAGGCGCAGGTTGAGCGCCGGCAGCAGGCTTTGCCCGCCGGCGAGCAACTGTGCCTCGCCGGCGTGCCGGGCCAGCAGGTCCGTGGCCTCGGCGATGCTGCGGGCACGGACGTAGTCGAACGCTGCGGCTTTCAGGACGTGGTCCCCCCTTGACGAGCACAGCAGATCGCGGTTGCGCTGGCGGCGTCAAGGCGGGGGCCGCCTGCCGATCAAACAAGCCCGGGAGCAGCGCCATGCCGATCAGCCGTTTGGACCATTATTCCATCCGCACCACCGACCTTGCCGGGACCGAGCGGTTCTACACGGACGTCATGGGATTCGAGGTGGGTCCGCGGCCCAGCTTCAACTTTCCCGGGGTGTGGCTGTATCAGGACAAGGTGGCCGTGGTGCACGTCGTGGGCATTGATCCCAACGATCCCGCGGGCCTGAAGGAGTATCTCGGTGACAAGGGGATGGACGGCGCTGCCGGGACCGGCACAATTGACCACGTTGCCTTCCTGGGCACGGACATCAACGGGATGCGGGAGCGGTTCCGCGCCGCTGGGGTGCCGTTCCGCGACCGGATGGTGCCGTCGCTGAACCTGGAGCAGGTGTTCCTTGAGGACCCGAATGGCGTGACCATCGAATTGAACTTCCCGCAGCAGGTTTAGCGCCGTCCCTGGTGGGATGTGACGGGGGGACTGCGAGGGAGCTATACCAACGGCCATCTGCCTGACCATTACGTAACCGCACCGTCATTGCGAGCCGCTCTTGCGGCGTGGTATAGGGAGGCCGGGAGCACCGTGCTGGCGGCCCTGGATTGCCGCGGCGCTGCGCGCCTCGCAATGATGGGAAAAGCGGCCAGCAGGTTCGGCTTCATCCTCCCCTTGCAGCCTGCAGCGCCGCAGCAAGCTGGTTTCGCCGGAACGGCTTGGACAGCACGGGAACGCCGTGCAGCGCCTCCGGCAGCGCCGCTGCGCCATATCCGGTTACGAACACGACGGGTATGCCCCGCGCCAGCAGAAGCTCGGCGACCGGATAGCTCAGGCGCCCTGCCAGGTTCACGTCCAGCAAAGCCAGGTCCAGGGTCAACGAGCCCGCCTTTTCCAGCGCGTCGTCCAAGCGCGAGGCGATGCCCGTAACCTCGCACCCCAATTCCTCCAGGAACTCCTCCACCAGCATGGAGACCATTGCCTCGTCCTCTACGACGAGAACCCGCGTGCCCAAGAGTTCCATTGTCAGTCTCCTCCCAAGCTGCCGACGCGTAGAAAGGGCATGACCTCTGCCGCTGCCGCCACCTCGGCCAGCGGCGCCTCGACCTCGCAGGTGACGCCCTCCGGTGCGAAGGCGATCCGCGCCGTCCCACCCAGGTCCTGCGCCAGGCTGCGCTCCACCAGCTTGGTGCCGAAGCCGCGGCGGGTGGGCGGCGCCACTACGGGGCCGCCCCGCTCGGTCCAGGTCAGGCGGAACTGCGGCGTGCCACTGCCGCCGATGCCTCACCGGATCTCCACCTTACCCTCCTTGGCCGACAGGGCGCCATATTTGAGCGCGTTGGTCGCCATCTCGTGCAGGCCCATGGCGAGGACCACCGCTGCCTGCGGCTGCAGCCGCACCGGCGGGCCGGACACCCGGAACCTGGCCGACTCCGGCCAGCCATGGGGCGCCAATGCGCCGGCCACCACGTCGCCCAGCTCCGCCCCCCGCCAGGCCTCGCGCGTCAGCGCGTCGTGGGCAGAGGACAATGCGATCAGCCGTCCTTCGAAGGATTGCCGGACGCCCGGGTCAGTGCTGCGCAGCGTTTGCAACGCGATGGCCTGGACGGTCGCGAGCGTGTTCTTCACGCGATGGTTCAGCTCGTGGATCACGAGGCGCAGGCGCTCCTCGGTCCGCTTGCGCTCGGTGATCTCGACGGATACGCCGACCAGCCCCGTCACTTCGCCATCTGCTCCGCGCAACGGCGTTTTGGTGGACAGCCACACCCGCGGATGCGCGCCCTCGGTGCCGACCAGCTCTTCCATTTCCTCGGCCTGGCCGGCCTCCATAATGCGGCGGTCATTGGCCATCACCGCCTCTGCCTGGGCCGGGTCGTCCAGGTATTCCAGGTCCGTCCGCCCCTCGACCTCGGCCCAGGGCTTGCCGATCAGGTCCAGCGCCGGGGCATTGGCCAGCAGCATCCGGCCGTCGCGGTCCTTGGCGTAGATCAGCCCGGGCGCTGCTTCCATGATGGTGTGCAGCAGCGATGCCGCTTGCTGCCGCTCGTGTTCGGCTTCGCGGATCGCGGTCACGTCCCGGATGGTGCCCATGATCCGTAGGATGCGGCGGCCGGCCGCCGCTGCGGGGTCCGGTTCGAACGCGGCGCGGCCGGTGACCGCAAGCCAAAGAACCCGGCCATCGGCATGGACCGCGCGATGCTCGCACATATAGCCGTCGTCGGGATCAGCCGGATTAAGGGCGCGCGTCAAGGCTGCCTCGGTCCTTGCCCGGTCGTCAGGCGGGATCGCAGCCACCCAATCCGCATAGCTGACGGCGGCGTCGCGGCTGGAGCCGAACAGGGCCTTGCAGCGGGCGTGCCATACCAAGCCGCCGGGGCCGTCCAACACGTCCCAACGCCACGCGCCGAGGTCGGACGCATCGAGCGCAAGCCGTGATGTCAGCTCGCGAAACCGCAGCTCCGCCGCAGTCCGCTTCAGCGCGGTGATGTCGGCGAACAGCTCGATCACGGAATCGGCCTCGCCGGCCTCGCCGGGATGCAACGCCCAGTGGGTCGCCACCACCAGCTCGGCGCCATCCTGCCGGCGATGCACCAGCTCTCCGTGCCATTGTCCGTCGCGGCTCAGAGCGGCCTCGATCTCGGGTAGGGGGATGGGAGACTTGGTATGCAGCAGGTCATGACTGACATGGCCCAACGCCGCCGCGGCAGGATAGCCATACAACCGCTCTGCGCCTTCGCCCCAGAACGTGATGCGCCCGTCTGCGGCCCGCAACATGCCCGGCGCCAGCCCGAAGGCGCGGGTAAACCGCTCGAGCCGTGCGAAGCTCGCGGCGATGACGCGTCCGGCCCGGCGATGCTCCATTGCCACGGCTGCCAGCAGGGTGCTGGCCAGCACGGCCAGGCCGACTGGTTCGGCCCATGCCCAGGCCGAACTGGCCTTGACCTGGGCCTGTGCCAATTCGTTCTCTGCGTCCGTCTGCAGGGCATCCGCCTCGGCACGGAGCGCGTCCATGATCTCCTTGCCCTGATTTGTGCGCACGATGTCCAGCGCGGCCCCGGTCTGGCCGGCACGGCCCAGCTCCACGGTCTGCCCAAGCTCGGCTAGCTTCGCCGTGGCCAGCTCCTGCATCCGCCCGATCGCGGTCGTCCGGCGGTTGTCGGGCAGGGGTGCCTGCTCCAACCGCTTGAAATCGGCATCCAATCGTTGGCGCGCGGCGTCGTAGGGTTCGAGGTAGGCCGGATTCCCCGTCAACAGGAAGCCGCGCTGCCCGGTTTCGGCGTCCTTGAGGGTGGACAGCAGCGTTTCGGTCGCGAGCTGCGCCCGGCGCACCTGGCCGCCCAGGGCGTCGCTGGCCTCGACTCCAGCCGAGTTGGCGTAGGTGATCCAGGCGCTGGTGCCGAGCATTGCAAGGGCCACGCAGGCCGCTGCCGTTGAGGCGAGCCGCGCCCAGAGGGATTGCGGCGCCGACCGGGGGAGACGCGGAAGTATGGGGGTCATCTCCCGTTACGGTGCGGGATGCGAGCCGCCGCACCCTCGCACGATTGCAGCGGCGCACTGGCACGCCGCTGCAGGATATGGCCGACGAGGCCGTGGGACCGATGCTCCCCACCCGGATCGTCCAGAGCGGGATAGCGGCAAAGCGCAGCGCCAGGTTGCAAGATTGAAAGCCTCATTCCGAATGCTCCGGGCAGAACGCCTTGAGCCTCCGGCGCCATGAATAGTGTAGCTTAACAGGGTTATGAATCAAGAAGACCATAGCTGCACATTAACTTCGTTTTGACAGGCGGTTACTCGCCCTGGTGCATCCGGGGAGTGTTATGTTTAGTTATTTTGCCACGACGTTTGCAGACATTACCATGCGGCGTCCGTGTTCGGCTTACTTTCTGTGCTTATCGAGGGGTTCTTCACGACGAGAG
>JAABUK010005600.1_pt1 | contig 19375 bp, 16 predicted proteins | sample 5559141 | NCBI WGS metagenome assembly JAABUK01 (sample SAMN10711869, study PRJNA513367) | rock metagenome | isolation source: Antarctica rocks | place: Antarctica: Victoria Land, Pudding Butte nord | collected 2016-01-03 | reverse complement strand
CCTTTTATTACCGGTAAAGGATTGCGTAAAGGCAATAACCGCTTGGCTTTTGCGCCCGATGGAAGCTTGTGGGTAGGTCAGGCTCAGGAACAAGCCTGGACCGGGGACGAGGGAATCCAGCGTATTGTATTCACAGGTAAAAACCCCATTGAAATCAATAACATGCACCTGACAAGCACCGGCTTTGACCTGAGTTTTACAGAGCCATTAGACGAATCCACACTAGCAAACCCGGCCAATTACAAGTTCAAACGGTACTTCTATGAATACCATAAGAAATATGGTTCCGACCAGTTTGATATCCAGGAAATCTCCGTGACTAATATCAAGGTTTCATCGGGGGGTAAAAAGGTGTCGCTGAGTTTGCAAAGCCTTAAACCGGGGTATGTGTATGAACTCAATCTCACCAATATCAGAACAGCAAAAGGCCAGCCTTTGGAAAATAATTTAATTTGCTACACCCTTAACAAATTAAATAAAGAATGATTTTTCGGGCCACGCATGGTGCGCATGCAGGGCAAAGCAATCACCTAAGTAAACCGGAGGTAACAATCATGTGTTTACTTATCCGTCAGTTCAATCCAGGTGGGAGCATGGTCACTAGATTTTTCCCATCCCCTGACATGGCGGTCAACACCAGCAGCCACGAGGCGGCTGTCGAGGTGCGGACTTAATAAGAGATGATCGATTCGTAAGCCTGCATCCCGGCCATACGCATTGCGGAAATAGTCCCAGAATGTATATATCTTCTCGTCCGGATGAAGCTTCCGTAGCGCATCCGTCCATCCCTGGGCTACCAGACTTTTAAATGCTGCGCGAACTTCTGGTCTGAACAGGGCATCATCCACCCAACGCTCTGGCTTATAAACGTCCAGTTCTGTTGGCATCACGTTATAATCACCGGCGAGTAACACAGGTGTATCCTGGTCCAAAAGATTTCGGGCATGAGCGGTCAGGCGTTTAAACCAGGCGAGTTTATAATCTAATTTCGGTCCGGGAGCCGGGTTGCCATTGGGCAGGTAAAGGCAGCCTATAATGATACCGTTGATGTTAGCTTCGATATAGCGGCTATGGCTGTCATCAGGATCACCAGGAAGTGCCCGCCGGATTTCCTCGGGCGCTCCTAACCGGGAAAGGATAGCTACCCCGTTCCAGCTTTTTTGTCCATGCCAGATGGCTTGGTATCCCGCATCTTTAATAGCTTCCTCAGGGAATTTTTCCTGCGGGGCCTTAAGTTCCTGCAAACAAGCTACATCCGGTGCTGTTTCCTTCAGCCAGCGGAGCAGCACTGGCAGGCGTCCGTTGACGCCGTTTACGTTATAGGTGGCTATTTTCATGATTAACTTTTCAATGTATGTACCCGTATTGATATAAAAATCAAGCCTTCGTTACAATCCAATATTAAAGTTATCGTTTGATCGGGGAGTATATAGTACTTACGAAAAAGTGGCTGTTAAATTGCCATTTCCTACAAGTGTCTTAAGTGCTTCTTTGTTTTTGCTATCAGCGTCAGCTATCAGAAGAAATACATTATATATAATAGTATTGTGACCATTTAATTATGCAACATTTATTAAAGGCCGTTAGGGCAATGTCATATATTTAACGACCAAGCCCTGTAAGGGCTTAATAAATTATCACAGGGTGAAGCCCTGTGATAAGGAAGACGATGGAACAAAGCCCTGTAAGGGCGTAATATTGTTTTTGATCGCACATGCACTTGATCTTCATATTTCGCCCTTACAGGGCTTGGGTTAATGGCAACGTTGTATCACAGGGCTTCACCCTGTGTTAATATATTATGCCCTTACAGGGCTGATAGCTTTTCAAACGCTGAAATGAAATCATACACTACGTTAATTTATTAAAGCGTATTAAACGTTTACTTAATTATATTGACCGTTAGGGACGACGAAATAATCATGGTCAATTTTAATTCCATAAGATATAACCTCGATTAATCATGAAGCATATAATGTCATTTAGTTAAGAGTTCTACCGTTCAGACCAGTCCCGTTTAGGGACGAATATTGGTAGCAAAGAACACAGAAATTAACCGAGTGCCGGTAGGCACGAAATATCGGTGCTGTTGAAACAAGGTATTCGTTTAAATATTCATTAACCGAGATTGCGTGCCTACCGGCACTTGTCTGTATGATCACAATTTTACTACCGATATTTCGTCCCTAAAAGGGACTTAAATCCTTAACTAAATGACATTGATGTTGCATAATTAAATTGTCACTACACTATTGGCCTGATAGCTGATAGCCAACGGTTGATAGCAATATTGACAGATATTTTATAGATGACATTACACTATAATCCTGAATAATAATCATAACCCTGTTCCGCCCAGTAATCGGGAGGCCGTTGGTTACTAAATGAAATAGCACCAATACGCTTGAGATTTTTTATGCCATACTTCACAGGTATGATAAGCCGTAGTGGAAGTCCATGTTGTACGGGTAATGGCTTTTCATTAACTTCATAAGCTAACAATGTTTGAGGATGCATAGCGCTTGGCATGTCTATGCCAACATAGTATTCTTCATTAGGGGTGGCAAAACCTGCGTATTGAAGTTTTGCCTGATCTTGTAACTTATAATGCGCTATAAAGTCGCTGAATTTTACGCCTCCCCAATGTTGGATCTGATCCCATCCTTCTACACACTTAAAATCGTAAACAATCTCTGTTTTGGGCAGCGCCATTAAATCTTTCAATGTAACGTTTAAAGATTCTCCATCACTTTTATTAATTTTCAGTACCCAATCTTCGGGATTAAAATCGCGGTCATCAATACCAATTTCACTGTTTATCCTTACCTTTTTAGCAGCCATAGATTTAGGATAAGTTTGCACAAGATGATTATTGCTAAATGTTTTTTTAAAAAATAATTCAGTTTTATTCAGCGCTCTTCGCAATGGTTTTCTTGCTCCTGCAGTTACACCCGATTCTTCTTCCGGGGAATTGTAGAGCCATCTCCAGCCTCCATAAGCTACACCATACAAGCCGATAAAAGCAGCAAAAGAAATAAAGTTTCGTCTTTGAATCTTTTTGCCGGATACAATTTGCTCTGTATTATTTTTATTAATCAACTTTTTCATCTTTTTCAACATTGAGAAGTGGAGAAGGTTTTTGATCAACAATTTCAAATCCTGAAACCACTGATCTGAAATTATTCCATCCTGCTAATAAGACCTGGGTTATATGTATCAGAAAAAATAGCACATACCCGATCGTAAGAATAAAATGCTCCAACCTTGCCAAATGATAGCCACCACATAGCCAGGTCAGCCAGTAAAACTGAACCGGCTTATAAATTGCCAAACCGGTTATCAAAGATCCTAATCCCATAATTATAATGCTTGTATAAGCTATGCGTTGGGCAGCATTGTATTTGTCTTGGGGAGGAATAGATTTTCTTATATGAAGGTCATGTAAAACAACAAGCCATGCTTCTTTAAAGGAGTGTTTGTCAGGTAGCAACTGTCTCCATTCTCCTGAAAAAATTGTATATAAGATGTATAACAGGCCATTTACAGCAAAGAACCACATAAAAAGAAAATGAAAAGCCATTCCTTCTGCAAGACGTTGGGGTATTTTAAAAAATTTATAAAACCAATCAGGAAAGAAACGAATAAAAGTATGTCCGAAGATAGTAATCGAGTATTCATCATTGGCCCAATAGATGAGCATTCCAGTCCAGATCATAATCATTAATACCGGAAAATTAACCCAATGAGTCCACCTCATTACCAAAGGGTGTTTGTTTTTAATTGTTATCATGAAGGCATAGTTTGGATAACATGTTTAACTGGCATAATAACATGCATTAATAGCTATCAGCAGACAGCTATCAGCAGTCAGGAAATCATTATTAAGTAGATATTCATCCTGATAGCTAATAGCCGACTGCTGATAGCAAATACGTCAATTCATAGTCAGCCTAATACTTACTACGGTTTTTTCTTCATCATCATCTTATCCATTTTCATTTTGCTCATCTTGCCATCCATGTACATACAGTCTCCGTCTTTCATCATCATTGTCTTGCCATTTTTCATTTTTACTGAACCATCGCTCATAACCATGGTACCGTTGCTCATGGTCATGTCTTTGTCCATCTTCATGGTTTCATTATTTTTCATAACCATCATTGCTCCGTCTTTCATCATTACACAATCTTTCATCTTGTGATCCATCATGCCCTTGTCGTGCATTTTATCCATTTTCTTGTCTTCCGTTTTGTCCTGTGCAAAAACACCTGCGCTTACAATAAATGCAGCAACTAAAATCAGTAATTTTTTCATAAATTTAAAAATTTGTGGCTTCAGCGATTAGCTGAATGATTTGCCTGTTAAAAGAAAATTGTTTTCCAACCTATTTTAATTATGGTAAACACATAAGTTATAACTAATGTTTTACCAATTTACACTTATGTGTGTTTTAGTGAAACTTGTACAGTCGTTTGTGCAGCACCAGTTATCTGAAAAGTGTTTTTCTTCTGTATATATGCTATAACCTTAAAGGGCTGCTTCCGAAGTTCTGTTGGTATTTCTATATCCAGGTTTCCTGTAGTGGAAGTTGCTTCTATTGTTTTAAATTCACGTACAATATTTACATGATGCAGTATTCTCCCGCCATTTTCTCCCATTTTAACTTCAGTGCTGGCTTCAGGTTGAATGAGTGCTATGTTTATTAGTGGAGAATTTTTGTCTTCAGTTTTATATACAATGTGTATTGTCTCATTATTAATATGTGATGCTTCAATTGTAAAATCAGAAACCTGTTTAATGCCTTTATTCAAGGAAGATCTAAGATGATTTTCATCTGATCCTACAAACTGATCTGTGCCATTGACCACTATTTGAGGAGTATAAACACCATCTAACAAAAGATGCTTTGCATATTGTTGTTGCCGGTCTGAAAAAGCAGCCTGGCTAAAGTTATCTTTCCAGCCTAGCCTGTTCCAGTAATCAACATGAAAACTTAGTATGTAAACATCCTGTTTATTTTCTTTCAGTATTTTACTTACAAGTTCATCAGCAGAAGGGCAGCTTGAACAACCTTCCGAAGTAAACAATTCAATTACTGCAAACCCTTTACTATCTGTTGAAATTTTATTTTCTGCTTTCTTTCTTTGGTCAAAACCAGAACATGTAAATGCCACTAATAAAACAACGAGTATCACAGGAAGGAACATTGATTTTATTAATACCATATAATCTTTTTTAGTTATTGAATACCTGGAGTTATGTTTACAATGAATTAATCATTTGTTCTTTACAAAGCAAGGCGAAAGAATTAAGGAAGTTATCACAGAAGTATAACAATAGTATTCTGATTTTCTAATATCTCTTGCAAAGCCATTGCAGATATGAGATAGATTTATGTGTATTCCTATTGATTATACACAGGCATGGCAAAAATAAAAACGTTACCTGTATCATTGTCAGTATAAGCTTTTAAAGAAGACTTATGCAATTGAAGAATTTTTTTGACAATAAGGAAACGAATACCTGATGGTGTAAAAAAGTCGGCCTGTAAAGTGCTTTCTTCCCTGGGATTATTTAACCATTCAAGCAGGTCATGAGGCAACAGGCTGCCCTTATATTGTAATTTAAAAATCATATCATTGCCGGCAACTTCCAGAAAAACCTGAATGCTTTCTTGTTCATATGTGTTATCAACTGCATTATAAATTAAATTTTGCACAACTCTTTCCATCAAACTAACATCAGCGTTGATCCAGACATGATAAAGACATTGTGTACATTTTAAAACAGCCTGCTTTTGTAAAGCCTTCCATTGAAAATTGTTAACCGTTTCCTGTACAATTTCTGAAAGAACAAAAGGTTCTATTACAGGATTAAAATCTGCAGAATCTAATTTGGAAAGTTCAAACAGCTGGTTAACCATAATGTCTACCTGTTGAATTTTATCTAATATTATCTGTACATATTCCTCCTGTTCAGATTTACTCAATTCGTGATTAACATTTTTAATTGACAGGGACTCTGTGTACCCACGGGCAATTGCTAAGGGCGTTTTAAGTTCATGAGATATATTTATAATAAAGTCTTTTCTTTCTTTTATAGATCTTGTAAGCCGGTTAATGTTATCAGAAAGCATATCTGCCATTTTATTAAAAGCCAGCGTAACAGGCGCCAATTCATCATCTTCTTTTATTTCGAAACGAGCATCCAAGTTGCCATTTTGAAATTTTTCCAACACCGCAATCATACGGTTAAAACTGCGCTGCATTTGATTAAGATAAATAAAGCTGGAAACAATTGATAACACAATAATGATACAGATAGCGATAAACAGCAGGTTACTGAGATGACTTAAGTAAAGCACATCAGTAACATTTTTATTAGTGGCCAGGATTACATAGATGAAACCGAGGTTTCCGGATTTACCTTTAACTTCAGCTGCAGAAAAAATTTTTGGATCAGAGATATCTTTTGGATCGGGGCCTTTTATGTAGGTTTCACCTTTTGATGCTATAAGCTTTTTTATATTTTTTAATGGTATGGTCCAAAGCCTTATCTCACTTTTGGGTGCATGAAAAGCTATTACCTTGCCTGTAGTGTCAAGAAAATAAATTTCTGCTCCCGGACTTAAAATCATAGCATTTTTAAAAACGGAATCTGCCTTAGCCTTGTTGATGCCTTCTTTTTCAAATGGTGAAGTGAACTCAACAATGTGAGCTGCTACCTCCTTGTTAAGTAACTGCGTACTTGCCTGGTGAAAATCTGTAGTTAAGAAATAACTGATTGCCATGAACAAAAGGCATAGCAATGTGATTAAGGTAAAAAATACAATGCTGATACGTCTGAATATGGTAATTTTTTTTGTTTTCATTCTGGAAACCTATAGCCCTTTCCCCATGTAGTCAGGATATATTGAGGGTGACGAAAATCTGGCTCGATTTTAAACCGCACTTTGTTTATGTGTGAGGTAATAGTATGTTCATACCCGGAAAAGGCTACTCCCCAGATTTGTATTAAAAGTTCATGCCTGCTAAAAGTTTTCCCGGGATAACTTGATAATAAAGCAAGGATATCAAATTCTTTAGTTGTCAGTTCCACTTGTTCGCCTTTTATCAATACTTTTCTTTTATTGAAATCAATAACAAGATCTTTAAAAGAAAACGCTTGTTTTTTTGCCGTCTCGGGAACCGGATTTTTATCTTCCTTTCTTAATAATGACTGTATGCGTACTGTTAACTCAAGAATACCAAACGGTTTTGTCATATAATCGTTAGCGCCAAGTTCTAATGCCAATACTTTATCTGTTTCTTCACCTCTGCAGGTTAGCATCATAATCGGTGCCTGAACATCACTTTCCCTTAACTTTTTACATAGATACATTCCGTTTATGTCAGGAAGCGTAACATCAAGCATTATTAAATCAAAATTTTCATTTGCTATTTTATTCATTGCCTCTTCTCCGTTAGAACACGAAGTAAACCGGAATAATCGCCTGCTGAAATGAAGGTTCAGTAATTTTGTGATATCAGGATCATCCTCCACTAAAAGAATACTTTCCATAATTAATTTCTAAGTTAGCTTATATAACACGAGTAATTAAGGCAATATAATTATTATATACCTCAATCACTTTTGGCTATATAGCTGAGATAACAGTTAACATCATATACTTTTATACAAAAGAAACAGAATTTTTTTCAAAAGTTATCACAGAAGTATAACGTTTTAAGCCTTGTTTTGATCCGGGTGTTATGTCAATTATGAACTGGCTATTGAACTTGTTATCAGTCACCAGCTATCAGCAATCAGGAGGAGATAATTTCATTAAACCATTTATAGACACACTAAAAAGCTACTGTTCTATTTTAAAATAAATATTAAAGACACTTCCTTTGCCCACTTCACTCTCTACACTTATATAGCCGCCTGCCGCATCTACTATTTTCTTTGCCAGATATAAACCAATCCCTTGTCCTTCTACGTCGGTTTGAATACGGCCGTATATATTAAAAATTTTGTTTATTTTATCTTTTTCTATTCCAATTCCATTATCTTTTATTGATAAAAGCACATAGTTATTTTCTTTTGTTGAACTTATTATCAGTACCGGATTACATTCTGCACTTTTATACTTTATAGCATTAATGATTACATTGTATAGTATGCTTCTAAGGTTCTTTTTAGAAAAAAGGATTTGATTAACCTCTAAATCTGTAGTAATTACTGCTGCTGTTACTTTGATTTTATCTGCTATACTTAATCTTATTTCATTAATTATATTATTCAGGTCAACAGGTTTCATCTCAGACATCTCACTTTCTATTTTACCTATTGCTGACAGTTCCTTTATCAGGGTTCTGAATTTTTTAACGGACCCATCTATAATGTTTAAATACTCATACACCATGGGATCAAATATTAAATTATCCGCTTTCAACATATTAATTGATACTTCAATATTACTAAGAGGCCCTAACAGATCATGTGATGCTCCAAGCACAAAATTATCAAGATCGGCATTTATACAGTTAAGGTTTTTATTTGTTATATATAGATCCTTCTGTATTTTTTTTAATTCTGTAATATCATTAAAGGTTATAATGGCTCCATCAGTTTTGTTATCTAAAAGCCTTATATATGGCATTGTCATCACCTGGTACCACTTGCCGTTCAATGCTTCTACTTCCTTAGTGATAACCCCTCCATTGACTATAACTTCCTTAATATCACTTACTATGGTTTCAAACTTTATATTGGTAGAAATATTACTGACAGGCCTGCCAATATCAGCTTCAAGAAGATTAATGTGCTTTACAGCTGCAGGAGAAAATTTTGTCAGCAGCAGATCGGCGTTCACAAATAATTGTCCGTTTTGATTGCTGCTGAAATAATTATTTAAATCATCATTAATCTCAAGGAGCTCTTTATTTTTCAACTGGTAATCTGCATTAATAGTATATAATTCCTCAATTAAAGATTGCATTTCTTCGTTTGCAGAAAGAAGCTCTTCATTAAATGCCTGCGTGTTTTCATAAGAAGCATCAAGCTTTTGATAGGTCGCCTGCAAATGCTCTTTAACTTCTCTTAGTTCTTCCTCAAGATTTACCGTATAGTCATTAATCCAGACTTTTTCATCATCGGGTGAGTCATTTTCCTGTAGTGAAGTGCTTACGAGTGGCTCACTGCTAAAAAGGACGTACAAAATTTTTTGACCCTCTTTGTTTATAGGCATTGGTTTTACCTGAAGATTTACTGCAAGCGTTGATTCATTGATTTTCACTTTTACTCCCTTAACGGCTGCTTTTTCATTTGATTGTAAAGCCTTCCTTTTAGCCTTATTAAAGGCTACATTAAGCGGTTTGGGTAAAAGCTCTGCAAGATTTGTATTAAAGTTTTTTTGAAGCAGGTATATTGTTGTATCTCCAAAAGTCTTTATAACATGATTATTTTCATCTATGCAAACAACCGCCGCACCTAAGTCAATTATAAGGGCATCATAAACAATTTCAGATAAATTATTTTTGTATTCATTGCTCTCTATCCCCGCTGCAGTGGCTTCGGTTTTCATATTAAATAAAGCAGGAATTGAAAATGAACCAAAAATGCCTGGACGTTTGGCTTCAGTATTTTTGTAAATTTTATATTTATTATCTATCAGTTGAAGACCGGGATTAAGTGAATGCATATTTTCGCTGCAACCCAAAAACAAATAACCATCTTTTTTTAAACTAAAATGCAGCATAAGAATGATTCTTTTCTGCAACGTCGTAGTCATATAAATAAGCAGGTTGCGGCACCCAATAAGATCAATGTTGCAATACGGTGGATTTTTTACCAGGTCATGTTCAGCAAAAATTACCATTTTTCGTATTTCCGGCTTTATCCTGTATTTGTTTCCTTCTTTAATAAAAAATCTATCAATTCTTTCTGGCGAAATATCTTTTGTAATGCTTTCACTATAAATTCCCTTTCTGGCGTAGGATAGTGCAATAGTATCGATATCGGTAGCAAATATTTTTACTGGTATATTTTTGTACTCATCATTTAATTGTTCACATACTAGCATAGCCATGGAATAAGCTTCCTCTCCAGTTGCACAACCTGGTACCCAGAATTTTATTTCCTTATCTGGTTTAGCCTTTTTAAGGATCTCAGGAATAATATTATCATGCAGGAATTGAAAGGCGTCTTTGTCTCTAAAAAATGAAGTAACGCTTATAAGAAAATCATGGGCAAGCGTTTTTATCTCATCAGAATTTGTTTTGAGTAAAGCCACATAATCTCCAAGATCACTAAAGTTATGATAAGCAGCCCTTCTTTTTATTCTTCTTATAATTGTTTTTTCCTTATATTCAGAAAAGTTAAGGGAGAGGTTATCAGTTATCAGGTTAACGATAGCAGCTACATATTTTTCTTCATTGTCTTTTTCTGTAATCCCAGGCAGTAAAACTTCCTTGTTATTTACATAATCTGTTATAGTTTGAGGCATTGTTTCTGTGTCGAGCACATAGTCAACTGCTCCTGTAGCAATAGCATTAGCAGGCATATTACTAAACGCTGCTTTTTCAGGATTACGTGCTATAACCATTCCTCCTGCCTTTTTTATAGCCTTAATGCCATCAGATCCATCAGAGCCCATTCCGGAGAGAATAATAGCAATGGCATCTTTTCCTCTTTCTGCTGCAAGAGAATTTAAAAACACATTGATAGTAAGTTTAGGCTTGCTGTTTTTCTCTTTTTCAGTTAAATGCAATCTGCCCTCGCGGATAGTCATGTATTTTTTGTTGGGAATAAAATAAACCTGATTAGACTCTACCAGCATATTTTCTTCCGCTTCCGTTACTTTTAGCTTGCTGTGCCTGGACAGCAATTCAACCATTCTGCTTCTAAAGTCAGGCGACAAATGCTGTATGATAATATAAGAAACGCCATCAAGGGGTGTATGGTCAAAAAAAAGGTGAATATCTTCCATGCCACCGGCAGAAGCGCCAATAGCAATAAGGTAAAGAGGTACGGGAGTTGACATTTTCATAAACTAAAAAAGAAAATCAGATGCAGATTTAATTTAATTACTGTTAATAAATTAACTAACAACGTCAGGTGAAGTCAGCTAATAAGAAATCTATTATAATTTTAAACCTGATGTATAGTGGAATATACTATAAAATTATTAAAAAATTTTTATAAGTAATAAAGCAAAATTACGTTATTCAGACATTGTTATTAGCTATAGCAAAGGCTAACAGCCCCTGTTGCATGAATAATGTAATTGATTGAGCTTATTAATTAGCAATCAAAGAATACAAAAGCAATTAAAAGCTGTAGTGGATAACCTGACAGATCATGAACCTTAATCGGTGAATAGAAGGATAATGCTTGTAAACAAAAAAAGACTCTTTTAATTTGTAAAAGCAAACATCAAAGTACTGTTGCAATAGCACTCATTCGATCTTTTTTTCATTCTGAAAATCTATAACCCGTTCCCCATGCGGTTAAAATATATTCAGGGTGCTGAAGGTTTGATTCGATTTTTATACGCAACCTGTTGATGTGTGATGTTATAGTATGTTCATATCCTTCAAACGCCACTCCCCATATAAATTCCAGAAGCTCGTGCCGGCTAAAAGTTTTGCCGGGATTTTTCGCTAATAAAATAAGCAGATCAAATTCTTTATTTGTCAGTTCCATACGCTCACCTCTTACAGATGCCTTTCTTTTATTAATATCTATAACCAGGTCTTTAAAAATAATACTATCATTCTGGTCTAACTTTTCAGCATGAACATGGTCGGCTCTCCGTAATAATGCTTTTGTGCGGGCAAGCAATTCAAGAATGCCGAAAGGCTTGGTTACATAATCATCCGCACCAAGCTCAAGAGCGAGCACTTTATCAGATTCTTCGCCCCGGCAAGTAAGCATCATGATTGGAGTTTGCCGGTTCTTTTCCCTGAATGTTTTACATATTTCCATTCCGTTCATATCAGGAAGGGTTATATCCAATATGATTAGATCAAAGTCTCCCTCTTTTATCTCTTGTAATGCACCTTTACCTGTAGCAGAGGAAGTGAGGCTATACAATTGTGTGTTGAAATGAAGTTTAAGCAGCTCCCTGATTTCAGAGTCGTCTTCAACCAATAAGATTTTTTTCATCATTACTTATTAAACGATTGCAAGTTAAATTTATTTCTTTTATCGGGGATTACCCAGATGTAACATCATTTCATTCTATGATTAAAATAAAAGGAAGAATTTTTAGAATGATTGAATAGCTTAAACTTGCGTTTATAACTGTTTTTATTCAATTGCCTCATAAAATGTAAGTAGATTCCGGTGATGGTCTAATGCCGGAAATTCCCAGTTACCCCAAGGCTGTTTTTCCACTATGGTATCAGGATTATAAATAGCGCCTTGCTTTTTATATTCTTCAAATAATTCATTTATGCCTTGAACTTCTATTCTACAACTGGCAGTACCGGCTAAGAAACTTTCTGCACCACTGCAAATAGGATCTACCGCTAATGATGCTCCTTTATTTTTCCAGGTTTCATCTCCTGACTTCCATAAGTGTATCTCAATTTCATCACGAACAACTATACAAAAGCTCTCATTATGGTGGCGAACCGTAAAGCCCAGCTTAACTGTATAAAACTCCATAGATTGTTTTATATCCTGAACCGGCAGAGCAGGAACGGTTTTTTTCATTTTCATAATTTTATTCCTTTATAGTTTTATGCCGGGTGACTTCAATTATAAATGCTGCGGTAGTTAGCAGGAAAATTATGATACCTGCATAAACTTGCGGTTCGTTCAGGATGGGTAAAGCAAAACAGAACATTGTACAATTGAGTGCATTTGTTATTACTGCTATTGCTTTGGTGAATTTTGATCCGCCTCTATCAATCGCTACAAGATTAAGTAGTCCTGCAAAGATGATTGCCATGCCTGCGCCTACAAACCAAAGTGTATCAGTGTTCATGTGTAGCGGAAAAGCAAAACTTATATGCACCATTCCAAGTAGAATAATAATATAAGATACTATTTTAATTAAGCTATGCACAACAAGATTTATTCATTTGTATTGGTGGGCAGGCTACAGTGCCGTAGCTGCAAAAGACACAACAATCCCGCTGCTTTGGCTTTAATAACATTTCGCAGGCCGTACACTTGTAGAAGTACTTGGCAAGCATCTGTAGGCATTTTTTCTTCTTTCTTAAAACCACAGTTAGGACAAGTGATTGTTGATAGTAAAGTAATTTTATTTCCCATTCTATTGTTATTTATCGCAGCAGGGTTTACCGCTTTTCAGATAGGAACTTCTAAAGTATTGCTACTTATGCAGCAATGTAAATAGTGTAATGCCCTTAAATTGTCGCTTTTGCTATCAGCTGTCAGCTATCAGGAGGAAATACATTACACATTACCGTCCTAACTGTTGATAGCAAAAGCGTCATTTCATGGTTGATATAACACTAACCCTTCAGGAGTTACAAAATTTTGTTAGCTAAAATAATTTCGAACACAGCCTGCGCTGAAACAGAAAATTTAATATAAAAACCGGTACGTTTTTTAAAAATTACACTCCAAAGCTCCAGCCATTTCTATATTCCCGTTTTACAAACTGATTGGCTTCTTCCAGGTTAGTTACCCGCATATTTTCATTATCCCAAAGGATTTTTATAAACCTGCCGGGATAATCAAAACCCTGTCCACTGGCTTTTGGCTTTTGAATATCATAGCCCCGGATGGCAAGATTTGCCATTAGCAATGCTTCAGTCAAAGGTCCTGCTGTTTCAAAAGGCGAACTGACTTCTTTTTTCCCATACCCTGCAATGGATGCTTCAACCCATTGTGCATAATGGCCTTCTGCCTGACCGGGAACACGTTCGAGTGTTTGTTTAATTGTAACTTCTTTATTACGGCTTATTGGCAACAACCTTGGGTTTGCACTATAAGTGCTGGCCATCATTTTACCTTTAGTGCCTATGAATAATGTGCCGTTTTTACCATCACCAAACATTTCATTAGCGCCTAATTCTTCGGGACGTTCCGGCTGTATCCCACCATCCATCCAATGTAATGTAACGTTACCGTTAGTTTTTGGAGTTTTAGGAAACGTGAGGGTCGCGTGGCTTGAAGGCGGGCAGCTTTCAGGGAAATATCCTTGTTTCATAGCATCTACATATACTGTTCCAACCGTAGCCTGTACGTCTGATGCGTATTTTAAATCCAGTACCCTGAACGGAGCTTCTACTAAATGGCATCCCATATCTCCTAAAGCACCGGTGCCATAATCCCACCAGCCACGCCAGTTAAACGGGACCAGCTTCTCTACATAATTTTTTTCCGGTGCAGTTCCCAACCATAAGTTCCAGTCAAGTTCTTTTGGAATTTCCGCTTTCGTTGTTGGCCATTGGATTCCTTGTGGCCAGATTGGCCTGTTGGTCCAGCAATAAACCGTGTGAACATCTCCGATGATTCCTGCATCATACCATTCTTTTAATTGCCGGGTTCCGTCGTTGGATGCGCCCTGGTTTCCCATCTGGGTTACTACTTTATATTTTTTAGCTGCCTGGGTAAGCATCCGGGCTTCGTAAATATCGTGTGTCAGGGGTTTTTGAACATACACGTGTTTTCCTAATTGCATCGCATGAAGGGCAATTATGGCATGGTTATGATCCGGAGTGGATACGGAAACAGCGTCAAAACTCTTAGATTCTTTATTGAACATCTCACGCCAGTCTTTGTAATATTTTGCTTTAGGAAATGCTTTTACCGTTTCTGCTGCACGGCGGTCATCTACATCACATAAAAATGCAATTTCGGCTTTGCCGCTTTTGTAAAAATTTGCAATATCAGACTGGCCTTTACCGCCCGCTCCTACACCGGCAATTAAAAGCCGGTCGCTGGGGGCAATAAATCCTTTTCCCCCTAAAACATGACGCGGTACAATCATAAAACCTGTTGCTGTAATGGCGCCATTTTTTATAAAATTCCTTCTGGAGTCGTTATATGTTTTATTCATATTATTATTTTAATGTAGGTTTTCTTTAAGTATGTAAACAGAAGTAATCAGGTGACTGATGTAAAGGTCAAATTTTATAATTAAAATTATTTAAATTTTTACCATATTATCAAAAGTGTAATCAATAACATAATTCTTATTTGCCGTTTAACTAATAAACCCCGGTTCGGGTGGGTCTGCTTTGGACCTCTTTGCCAATTCTTTTTTCTACCAATTATTAATTCGATTGAATCCTTTAGAAATTGGTGCTGTGTTATTGCTTTTCTGATCCGCGTATTTGCCCTAAAACAATAATATGTTTACCGGTAATAGTAATGTTTGGTTTAGCCTGTTGTTGCATTCCTTCGCCCAAAAAATAATCAGGATAGGGGGGCTGGTTATAACCCACATTCTGCCATGCGATACTCACCCTATATTGAGGATTCTGCATTAAAGTATACATTCTGTAACCAGTAGGCACAGCCGTTGAAAAGATTCGTAATTCTCTATTATCTGAAGTTCTGAAAATCACTTCTTCTCTCCAGTCACCGAACAAATCTGCACTTAATGCTGGTGTGGCTTTGGAACCATTGTTGGATAAACAATTATAGTCTTTAGCGTTGAACAGGTTATTAAACCGGCCATTTTTATAATCCCATTTATCTATGCGGGTATCATCCAATAGTTCGCTAAGAAGGTCGCCATCCCACCCCACCAAACCCTTAAATTCACGCTTTTGGGAGCTGGCCGATTTCTTTTCCGGATGCGCTTTTTAAGCCCTGGTTTCCGGCCCAGCATTCTAACCCGGGATAACGGGGGGTCTATATCCGCAACAAGCCCCCTTCCTACATCATTATTAACATCACCTGCAAACAATAGTTTTCCGGTGGCTGCATCAAACATGGCAGTACCAGGACCTTTCGTGCCTTCTTCGATTTCATGTACCCCGAAAACTTCCAGTCCGGGGATGCGCTGGATCCATATTTGTAACATGTATAGCATCACCATGACGCAGACCTGTTGTATATAAACCTTTGCCGTCATTATCGATGCACATACTGCCATAGATGATCTCATCTTTTCCATCACCGTCTACATCAGCAACAGAAATATTGTGGTTACCCATGCCCGAATATGGGTTGGTACTGTCTTTTGAATCAAACAACCACCGTGATGTAAGTTGGTTATTGCGCCAGTCCCATGCAGCTAATGCACTTCTTCCATAATATCCCCTGCACATTACTACACTTGGATGTATCCCATCAAGATAGGCAACACATGCAAGAAAGCGGTCAACACGATTTCCATAATTGTCGTTATGGTCATTACCTCCCACTCCGCCCCAACCAGCTATATTTCCCCTACCTGGCAGATAAGGGACTGTAGCAAGTGCTGCTCCCGTTTGCCCTGAAATAACGGTAAAATATTCAGGTCCTTCAAGAATGCGGCCATCACGTGCTTTGTCATTTTTTTGATAACGGTAATCTTTACCGGAATCTCCAACTGGTTTGCCAAGGCCGTCCAATGTACCATCGGCGGTTTTCATCGCAACTTCTGCTTTGCCGTCACCATCCAGGTCATAAACTATAAACTGCGTATAGTGTGCACCCTCCCGTATGTTTTTCCCCAGGTTTATCTGCCACAAAAAAGTGCCGTCTATTTTATAACATTGAAAGATAGGGGGTGAGGTAAAACCGCCTTGTGAGTTATCGCGGCTGATGCCAACCTGATGAAGAATTATTTCATAAGTTCCATCTCCGTCAACATCGCCCACCGAGATATCGTTGGGAGTATAACCCTCTAGGTATCTTAAGGGGATGGCAAGGTAAGGCTTAGAGCGGGCCATCAATGTGAAGCCTTTTCCATTATCCTGCATTTCTTTATTGCCATTCACACCCGCTGCGATGTAAGTGTAAGACTTGTTTGAATCTGCGGTTTTATCAATATAATTTGTACCACCAGATAAGGGTTTATTATTCATTAATTCTTTTCTCCCTTCAGTTACCTGGTAAAGGTTAAAAGAAATATCCTTATTGTCAGTAGCCAGCAGGCGCCAACTTACAAAAACCTGGTTACCATTACGAACAGCGTATTCTCCACGGGTTAGGTATTCCATTTGCTTTTGCCCTGTTGCACCAAAGGATAGCATAAGAAACAATAGCAGAGGATGAGTAATTTTTATTTGCACTTAAAAGACTATTAAGTTTACATCCAGGGTAAAGTTAAGTATGAAATTACGTATTGAATTGCTATCAGCCGTCAGCTATCAGGAAGAAATATATCATGCATCTATTTCCTGACTGCTGATAGCTGACTGCTGATTACAAAATGCGGCAATCTATAGTTAACTTAACAACTATGTTGTTCAGCAGGCGGTTCAGGTATTTAATACTTCGTTACTAATCATGGTTTGAGATAGGAATATCCAACTTATTTCAGGTATTCGCTGAGTGTGGTATTTTTTAAATCTCTTATACCTTTAACTACCAAAGCAACATTTATTCTGGACCCTTCTTCATTAGGATGTGTATGGTCTGTAGGAAAGAATTTGGTTACCGCTTCTGCCCCCAGACTGTCGTACTTATCAGCTATCATTCCATTAAGTTCAATATACTTAGCACCTGTTTGTCCGGCTACCTGCTTGGCCCACAAGCCATAATCATTCGTTCCACGCTGCACTTTTCCGTCCTTGAAATTGTTACGCGGAATGGGTGAACAAACAATAGCAGTAGCACCTTTTGCCTGTGTCTCTTTTATAAACTTGCGCATGTACCAGCCAAAACTATGTACAGTTTCCCTGATCTTGCGGATAGGATTGTTACCCATTCCAGTTGTTGTGCACTTGCCATTTTATAGAATAGTACCATGATAAGCAGGACAGGTTTCATTTTTTATATTTTAATTTACAAGTAATATCTTTTGTGTTAAGTTCTTCGTTAAGGTTACTAAAAAATACGTTCCCTCCGTGTGAAAATCGAAAGTTAAATATTTAGCATTAATTATTTATTTAATTGAGATTTACCTTTGTTCTCCTGATAGCTGACAGCTGCTTCAATTTCCATCAGGTTTTACTATTGCAGTAAAAGTGCTTGCAGACATACTGAACAATTCAACGGCATCTGGTTTCGACGGATCAAACTTCCTGTATTCACTGCTGATAAAAGAATTTATCGGTAAATCAGATCGGCGGACTGCCTCTACTATACATTTCGCCAGTTCATAAGCACCGTAACTATTGAAGTGGGTATCGTCCTTTAATTCTTTAGGCTGATTGGGAAAAGTGTTGGCAGGATAGTGAACTAATGCTTTCAACGATTTTTCGGGTCCCCAGGCTTCATATAAAACTTTACTCATGGCGTTAAGATCAAGCACGGTAACGTTTTCTTCCTTTCCGGTTTGACGCATTGCTTCTGGAAAATCTTCCAGGGTATTCCTGATCTTACCTGTTGAACTATCAAAGCTCCTGCGGTGCATAGAGGTGACCAGCACAGGTGTTACATTTCTTTTACGTGCCTCACTAATCCATTCTTTGAGGGTTTCTTTATAAGTGGTGAAAGGATCAAGGTGACTGCTGCCTTGTTTCTGGTCGTTGTGAGCAAATTCTATAAACAGGTAATCGCCTCCTTTAGCAAGGCTCCATATTTTATCGAGCCTCTTTTCTCCCTTAAATGCTTTCAATGTTTCACCAGACTCTGCATAGTTTGCAACGCAAACTTTTCCGGGTTTGAGAAATGATGGAAACATCTGGCCCCAGGCTGCCCAGGGTTCTTCCGCCTGGTCTACAACGGTAGAGTTACCTGCGAGAAATATTACAGGCACATTGGTAACCGGGGTTATTTCAATGGAACATACCTTCGGGTTAGTATTATTAAATTCAATGGTAAGCTTATCATCCCAGTGGAGGTAATTGATTTCACGCGGTTTTAACCGTACTTTATCTACAGAACCACCCCGGATAATGCTGTCTCTTACATGTACTGTAAATTCTTTTGTAACAAATATTCCCATTGCGGTTACTGCTTTTTCTACCATCAACCTTCGGCATTCTGTTTTTATAGTAGTAACGGAGATACCCTTGGCATCACCAAGCATCACTTTAACATTATAATTGCCTTCCGGTAATTTCTGTGAGAAATAAAAAGGTTTTGCGGATGTGATATAATCATCCTGCACTTTATGTTGATTTCCTGTTCTTTTTGATATAACCGTTGAATTGTAATCAAAGCCAAAGCCCGATTCTACCGTATATATGTTTTCAGGTGTCACTTTCTTAAATCCCGCCGCAGTCAAACCTTCACCAAAGTCATATTTGTAAAAGGAATTTTGTGCATGCGCGAAATAGAAACATAAAAATGTAGTCGTGGATAAAATACT